>Ga0137394_10001315_pt1 | contig 17965 bp, 12 predicted proteins | sample czobulk116metaG_FD_108278 | JGI IMG/M metagenome (GOLD analysis project Ga0137394, IMG submission 108278) | Vadose zone soil microbial communities from Angelo Coast Range Reserve, California, USA - czobulk1.16 metaG | ecosystem: Environmental > Terrestrial > Soil > Vadose zone | place: USA...
CTTGTCCACCCCTCAGCGAGGCCCTTGTAACCCTCCAGTATCTGCGCCCAGGGCTGCGTGCTGCCCGTCCTGGACGACATCAGGCCGGTCGCCTTGGCCACCTGATAACCTGGGATAGCGGCGATAAACCCCAGGGACCGCAATGGAGATTCCTGAGTTGCCTCTCGCACGAACGCGCGGTGTTCATACGGCGCGATCCTTCCCTGCGCGGTCGCGTCTTGCCCCGCCGCCTCACGCATGCGCATGAGTTCACCGAAGCTGAGTTGCGCTAGCAGGGCGTTGTCCACGGTTTATTTGCCGATGCTCTTAAAGTCCGGCACAGACTGTTTATTGCGGGTGCCGAAATGCCAAAGGACGCAAGTCGTCGTCAGATATAGGATCGTCTCGATGACGAGCGTCCACAACCCGAGCGCTTCAGCCGGCGTTAGACTCTCATGCTTCAATAGCTCACGCACTTGGAACCAAATGTAGGTCGTTAGGGCACAGAGATAAACCGTCAGCGCTGGCCGAACAGCGCCGTTAAACACGTCGAGCAGCACTAGGCAGCCCGTGAGAAACGGTCCGGTCTGCTTGCCCTCGCTGTAGCGCACGGCCTGCGACTTCAGGCTTTCGGCAAACGCATTGGATTGCGCGACATCCTTGGCCGCGTCGGCCTCTGTGCCGGCGATCTGCGTGCGTGACGCCCATTCCTGCGCCATGATCGCGGCGTCCTTATCCTTCATGACTGCCTCGTGCTCCCACTGCGCCTTCATTTTGTCGAGTTCCTGTTTCTTGTTCCAAGCATCGAACGCCCGCTGCGCGATGACGCCTAGTAAGCCTGACGCGCCCCCGGTAAGAATTGACATGATGCCGCTAAGTAACATGACTAATCTCCAATGTAAATCGTTTGTACTCCATGTGCGACTCGAACCTGCGGACAGCCGGCGCGCTCAACAGCAACGCCTTCTGCCCGTCCATAATTCCTACCTTCTCCCCGAACGCGATACAGCCATTCAGTTGCCGCTTGTAGCCCATGGATAGATCGCCCATGAAGTTCGCCGAGTGCGCCCGGATGCCTGCGCGCGGATCGGTGCCGAGCAGCAGGTACATCGTCCGGCGAAAGTGATCTGACCACGCCCACACTGTATCAAACTCGCCCACGGGTAAGCACGAGATGTCCGACTGATTGTCCCTGTACGGCAACTCACCCGTGAACAACACGAAGCCGGGTCGCCCCGACATCGCCGGTACTATGACGCGCCCAAACGTGCCTTGATCGCCAGTCTGTAGGCGCTGCAGCTTAACGCTATTCATCCGCGTAGTGCGACAGCACCCAAATGACGAACAGCACGATAACCAGCACGGGGGCCATCACCGTGAGGCCCCCTTTGGCCAGCATCGCTATGACATGCTTGAGCGTGAACATGACTACTTCGCATCGGCGTTAGATGCCTTCCCGCGCAAACATCTTGATCGGGATCTCTAACGTATCCCCGTCGTCCCACAACGATAGCACGAGATCGTCCTGAACGATCCAGCAACCGCCGTGCATTTCGTTTGGGCGCCCGTCATTGTATTCAAAATTGGCCTCTGCCAATCGCAGCGACGGCAGGAATTTCTGATCGACATTCACCATCACGAAATCGTTGGTGCACGGCAGATCGAACAACCGGACGGTGGTCCCTTTGTACTTCATGAACATGGTGATCGGCGGGGGCGTCTCACCAGCGAGCGCAGCGGCGGAAAGGGAAAATGCGAGTAATGCGGCAAGCAGTGTCTTCATGGTACGCGCTCCTGTTTAAGACTTCGGTGGTAAGCGGTCGATGATGATGTCGCGCAACGATGTGAACTCCACGCGCGTTACCATCTCCGAGCGGATCTCTTCTACTTTCTCGAACAGCTTGCCGATATTGTCACGCTGTCGATTCAGTTCGTCTTTATCTGCCTTGAGGGCGACATCATCTTCTATTCTTTTGAGGCGCCCCTGCGTGCCGTTGTAGATCCACGCGCCAGCAGTGCCGAGCGCGGCTGTGCACACACCAAGTACATACTTGGCAGACTCGTTATCGAAGAGGCTCATGCTGTGCGTTTCCACATATAGACTACGATGTAAGGGTTCTTGATGTCCATCGGCGAGCTAGAGCCGATGGACTGGGCTGTTGCTGTTGTCGCTTGGTTCGTTGCAGTCGTGGTAGAAATGACCGCAGACGCGCCCTGCGTCGTGCCCTGAGCGGCCGTGCCGCCGGAGCCGAGAGCAAAAATGCCGGAGCCGACGTTCAAGACAGTATGCACGTCTTGCGTGTGCGCGTGGCCGGAGTCTGTATGTGTGTGCGCGTCCTGGGTGTGGTTGTGCGCGTTGATAACCGGCGTGTGCGTGGCGATCTCCGCGACCGTCTGCGTGTGCGTCTTCGCGCCGCCCGTCTGCTCCGCGGTGTTATAGTCGGAGTCATTCAAGTCCAGCCCCACCATCATGCGACCAGTACCGAACGCGGTCCAGGTGCCGTAGCCCAAGAGCGTCGCTGGATTCGTGCTCACCACCGAGATGAAGATCGACGACACCGGGAATGCCTGCGGCGCTACACCCGCCGGCCCCAGTTTGACTTCCACGCCCTCCTGGTTCTTGTAGTACAGCAGGTGGTCCGCCTTCGCATAGACCGCGAGCCGCCCTGCCGGCGGGGTAGCCGGCGTGGAAACCTCGGTGAGGTAGATCGGGTCCATGATCAGCCCATGATCTCCTGGATTTTTATCCACGAGTTAGCTATTCCGCCGAACCTGCGCGTGCTGCTCGTTCCGTTGAAGTCGGAAGAATTGTTCCCCGTCGGGCCAGCCCGCACCTTCCACGTCGTGCTCGCCGTAGATTGCGCAAGAATCCAGTATTCTAGTTGCGCCTGGGAAGACGACCCACCGGCTCCGGTAGACTGTGATCCAGAATTAGCCGCGAAGGCGCTAGCCGCAGAGTCTTGGAATAGCGCCACTGATGTCAGGTCGTTTGCCACATTTAGACCGTACATTCCAGAATGCGTTATCACGAGCGCATTCGCCCCACTAGTAGGCGTGATTGCTTGCGTCATGACTTGCACACCCTCGGTGTTCTGTGGGATCGTGTCGTCGAATGGGATGGCCGTCGCCGTGCTGACGCGTGCCCCGTCGGAATTTCTGGCAGTCTGTACCACGCCGCCCGGAAGTGTGACACTCGGCCCCCAAAGTTGCTTGCGGGATGCCGCCGTGGCCCAGGTGCCAGCCGTTGCCTGCCCGGACTCAAATGTAGCGTAGCCGAGCACGGTGTACGGCTTGGACGCAACGGCGGTGCCGGTGTAGAACGTCGCGGCGCTATCCGCCGCGCCAGCGCCGCCTTCGGCCGTAGAGGAGGCGATGCCCCATCCTGCCAGAGGATAAATCCCCGTAACTTCTCGACCAGTACTCTGTGCCGTAGCGGCAGTCGAGAGACAGTTTATAACCCCCAAGCGATAAGTGCCGGCGTCGTTGAACAACACCGCCCACACGCGGAACGCGGCCGCGGCTACCGTGCCGAGCGTGGACCCGCTCGACACTACGACGCTGTTGGCCGCCGTGATCTTGATTAGCACCGGCAAGCCGGTCGTAGCCGTAACGTCACGAACGACAGCATAGACCGGATTGGTCGCACTCGGATCGTTGCCGTCCCATCCTTTGATTGCCACGGTCAGCGCGCTAGCGGCTACGGTCCAGTCCAGATATCCGTTGACGAGCGAGAAGCCTTGGTCAGGCGGGAGATACACACTGGCCGAAGCCCCCTGCCCCGTCAACTTGTACCCATCCGTGCCTGTCGGCAGGCCGGCGGGGTTGATCAGTTGGTACTGCGTGCCGTCGTATATTACGACTGCCTCGCACAAAGCCACCAAATCATTAGCCGTGAGCGCGACGAGGCCACTCGCCGACTTCTTTAGCACGCTCTTCGCCGTGGTCGCGTCGATCTGCAGCGTGACGCCACCCGAGTTCGAGTTGGCCGGGACGAACGAAGAAATCTGCCCCGCCTGCAGCGCCGTGATCGTGGGGTTGCCCGAGGCCGTGACCGTGTTCGTGCCCGCGACGCCGCTCAACGGGTTCACGTTCAGCACGGAACTCTGATAGTCGGCCTTGTACTCTGTGCCGCTCGGGTCTTTCCAATACAGCAACCCGTCGCTCTTGAAATACAGAACGTCAGTATTCGTGGCTGGCGTGCTCGGAGCGGCCTGCTGGAGTAGGTTCAGGATGCCCATGTTAATAAATTCCCACGCGGCCGTTGATTGTCAACGTGCCATTAACTGTGAAACTCGATCCGAAAATGCGCTCGAAACCAGCAGGCACTTCCAGCACGGTGCCTGCGTCCACCGCGTCATAAATATTCTGATCCGCGGCTACACCCGGCGGGCGAATAGAATCATCCCCCGCACCGTCTTCACCTTGCGCTCCTGGCGGACCCGCGATAGTGCTAGCTGCGCCCTGCACGCCCTGCGGACCAGTAGCGCCTCGGTCACCGACATCGCCATCGGCACCTTGGTCACCCACTACACCCTGCGCACCTTGGACCCCTTGGGGGCCGGTAGCACCGTCGTTTCCTGGCACGCCCTGCGGACCAGTAGGGCCAGTGGCCCCTTGCGGACCAACGTCACCGTCGGCGCCCTGCTCGCCGATCACGCCCTGAGCGCCCTGGACCCCTTGGGGGCCAGTAGCACCGTCGTTCCCCGCCGGTCCAGTAGCGCCTCGGTCACCGACATCGCCATCGGCACCTTGGTCACCCACTACACCCTGCGCACCTTGGACCCCTTGGGGGCCAGTATTGCCTTGAACGCCTTGGACGCCTTGTAATCCCTGTTGTCCCGGCGGCCCGATATCACCCGGCTCACCGTCATATCCTTGCGCGCCCGGCGGGCCTGATTGACCCTGCGTGCCGGACGATCCTACCGGACCGGACGGGCCGCTAACAGAAACGATATTTGATACCGGAAGATTCTGCTCGACCGCGATGATCTCGCGCGTCTCTGTTTCTAGCAGCCCCGTTTCCAGTATGCGCACCGCCACCTGCGGCGGCATAGCAGGTACGACCGCCTGCGGCAGCGGCTGAACGACGGTTACGACTACGATCTCTTGCCGAGCATCGGTCACACCGTCACCCCTTTGGAAAGAAGCACATTACCGCTCAGTAGTCGCGTGACAACGCCAGTCGCGCTCACGAGATCCAAGTCATATACAGCCGACGTGAACGTGAGTAGCGCCGTATCCACTGCGGCAATGAACAGTGTGACTGTGCCATTCACACCACCGAGGGTGATACGGCCATTGGTCGTAGTAAGGGAAATAAGCGGCGTTGCGTCGGCGATAGCTTGCCGGATGTCCATCTTGGCTGTGAAGCCAGTAAGGTCAACCGGCGGGTGATACAGCAACTCCCCACCCGAAGCATACGGCTGGAACCGTGATGCATCCACGTTCAGGCGCAGCGTGTTCACGTCAACAAAGTAGCCGAAATACGCGCGCCCGGCCACCTGCAGGTCGCTCGATTGGTGATTGATCTGTGTCATACCCAGGACGTTGACGATCCACACGGGCCAGTCTACAGCCAGCCCGTGCGTAGGCGCAGTGACTACCGCCTGTCCAGATTTGGTGATACCCGTGATGGGTTTCACCACGAATTGTGGCTGCGAATACTTCAACACGGGGTTGAAAGTAGCGCGCTGTTGGATCGTGAAATCGAAGTTGCTCATGAGATTATGGCCCTATCTTCTATTATATCAGTCTACTGTGCGCTCATGGGATTGTCTGTGAACACGTTCTCACCGCGGATCTGCCGGCCCCACATGAGCACGGAGCGGCGATCCATCGGCAGTCCTGACAGCGCGAGATCGCGCCGCGTCGATTGAGCATTGTTCATCATCGGCATCGTCGGATACTGCTTGTTCCACGCCGCGCGCATGTCCATGATTTCCTGCACCTTGGCCGTATCGTTCGCTTTCAGCGCCTTCACAAGCTGCTGCTGCATGTCCGCACTCACCTGCGTATAGAACGCCTTGGTCTGACGATTGATGTTCTCCAACTCGTACCCCCTGGCGAGCGCGGCCGAGGAGAGGCCGGTCATCTGCATCAGGCCGTCGATGCCGCTCACGTCAATCAGCTTGCGCCCCTTGGAGTCGGACGCGTAGCCCTGGTTCAACTGCTCCGCGCCCTTGATCGCGTTGCGCACGGCAATGGGGCCGCCAGCGCGCAGGGCATCGAACGTGGCCTTCCAGTCGCCGGTAGCTGCGGCTGCCGCCATGGCGGGCGTGTTGCTCACGAGATCCTTGATCATGGCGTAGGGTGCGCCAAGCATGGACTCCAGGATCTTGCCCTGGTCCGCATCCGCTGTACCCAGGCGCGCGCCCGGCACGAAGTCGCCAGCGCCAATCCGCGACGATGCGCTCACGCCCGCGATGGCGTTGATGCCACCGCGCAGCACGAGATCCGATAGATCGTAGCCCACTGTGGCCTCGGTTGCGGACTTGAGGACGTTGCGCATCGCGCGGCGCGTGTTGAACGGCGAGTTGAAGATGTGCTGCGCGATGGTGTCGATCAGGTCTTCGATAGTCTCAGCGAAGGGCAGGCCCTGCGCGCCGGTCATCGCCGTCAGCCCGAGCAGCATGTTCACCGCGGCACGCGGGTTCTGATCGTACATCAGCTTCGCCGCCTCGACCATGAACAGCGGGAACGACTTGAACATGAACAGCATGGCGAAGACCGGATTACGGGCCGCGCCGGGGCGGTTCGTCTCGTTGTAGTTGTTCTGCGTCTTGTCGATCATGTCGCGGGCGAAGTTGAACAACTCCGTGCCGGCAAGGCGCTTGAAGGTGCCATCGGCCTGCCGCACGCCCTCGCCGGTCGTCGCCACATTGTAAGCGGCGATGAACGACGTGATACGGTTGGCACGCTCCGATACTTGGAACGGTGCCATCCAAGCCTTCATGGCGCGCTGCACGTTGCGGCTCTGTGAGAACAGCGCGCCCTGCGAGAGGCCCATGATCTGATGCAATTCTGTGTCGTGCGTGTACTGTGCCGCCGCGACGAGCGCTTGGCGTAGCTCGGTACTGATGCCAGGGATCACGATTGTCGGATCTTTCAGCTTCTCGATGTCGCTGAGCGTGTTCAAATTCTTCCACGTCGTGATCCACGCGCCCATAGTGGTCGTCACCGCGTTCGTGTACGGCGTGTGCACCGACAACTCCGGGGTCAGCATCATGGGCACCGACATCACGTTCACCGCCGCGCTCGACAACGAGCCGCCGATAAAGTACATCATCGCCGCACCGCGCAGCTTCCGCGACCAGCCGCCGGTATGGTCCGGCACCAGCACGTAGTCCGTCAATTCATCGGCGAGATTGTGATGAAACCCGGAGAGCGGCCCTTCCAGCTTCCACAGGTTGCGGCGCTCGAAGTCCTGCGCGCTCTCGGTCGCGCCCGGTGCGCCACGTAGCTCGTCCACCTTAATCACCGGCTGACCGTCGATCACGTCGGCGTCCACCGCGCGCCCTGACGTGGCAGCGTCGATAGCCGAGGCGAACTTCGAGTAGGCCAGCTTGCCCGCCATGCGCATGCCGAACTCGGTCATGATCCGCATGCCATCCTCGGAATAGCCCGGCATGCCTTCGCGCTGGAGCATGCGGTTGCGCGTGAGAGAGTCGGCCGATGACAGGGCCTTGACCAAGCGCTCCTGCTCCTGGGCGTCAAGCGGCACGCCATTGCGGCGGGCGGTGTCGAGGAACTGTTGCGCGGAGATCGACACGTCGCGGGCTGCCTTGTAATGCGTGCCCACTTCCACTTTCATGCTCGCGCCGCTGCGCGCAATCTCCTCCTGGTAAATCTGTGACGCCTTCTGCGCCGCGCCCGCGGTGGCGAAGAACGACAAGCCAGCGGAGAGTTTGTACGGTGTGCCGTCCGGCTTCGTCGCGTCGATATAGACGTGCACCGTGTGATCGCCATAGCGGCGCAGCGGCATGTAGCCCTTGTCGATCAACTGCGCCACCTGATCCTTGCGGCGCGCGAGCCACTTCTCATACTCACCCGGCGTCACGAGTTTGCTCTGATAGAACGGCTGCTCGGCCACGAACTCGGCCTGCAGGAACCCCTCGAACATCTTCGTGGCAGATACGGCCATCTCGCGCTGCTTCTCAGTCAGGGCGGCGTTCAGGGCGCGCCACTCCGTCGAGTCGGCAGTGTAGCCCTCGACGTTGCGCTTCTGGAGCGCCGCGAACGCCACCTTCACATCCTCGTTGCTGGCAGTGCGCCACAGCGGGATCTTCTGGATCATCATGCGCTCGACCAATTCGTTCCGGTAACGCACGTAAGTATTGAGCGTTTTATATACGTTCTTGTAGCCGGCCGAGAAGCTGGCAATGAAATTCGGCGTGGAGATATTTTTCTGCCACCACTGCGACACGCTGCTGCCGGCGGTGCGCGCCACGCCGAACGCGGTCTTGGACAGGTTATCCTTGCCGTGCTCTGTGGCGTCGTCCACCATCTTCGTGAAGGCCGCGAACGCCTGGGCCTGCTGCTGTTCACCGGCCATTTGCGCACGGGCCATGTCTTCCTGCGACATTGTGGCGGCGCGGGAGTATAGAATTCGATCCTGGGGTGACAGCTTATTCATGATGTCACCGAGGCCCTGGGGCGACTCCTCCACGGCCGCGCGGGAGAACAACGGGATACCTGCCATCGAGCGCGCCACCATATCGGATGTGATGTCGAAGCCTTGCTGCTTCATGATCCCGGCCTCGGGGTAGGCGGCATGGAATGCCGTGTTGCGCGGTTCGGTAGTTACCGGCACTTCGATCACTCGGTTACCGCCCATCTTCTTCAGCACGTCGTTGGCGACATTGGGCACGATCTTGTCGTAGAACGCCGCCATGCCGGTGTTGTCGATCTTCAGATTCTCACCCGTGATCGTGCCGGATTGGTTCGGATCGTTACGGATCTTGTCGGCCATGAACTTGCCGACGGCATCGGTCAACGCCGATTCTTTCTCGGTCGTGTCGATGACTTTGGTGCGCAGATTGTTGCGCGACTGAATGTCTTTGAGTGCCACCACGTAGTCCGCGATATGCCGCGCATCCGCATCGTTAGGCACGTCCCAACGGCTGCGCCAATCGCGCAAATTTTCACGCACAGCCTGAAACGCCTCGGTCTGACTATCAAAGCCGAGGTTGTCATTACGCTCCATAGCGCGCTGCGCGGCGATACGAAGGCCGGGAGTGATAACTGCTTCGCCCGCCGCGCCGCCTTTGTATCCTTGCAACTGTACGCCTTCGGGCGTCTTCTTCCACGCGATCTCGTCTACGGCCTTGCGCAGAGTGCTCGTGTAACGATCCACCTGCTGCTGGCCGGTCGTCCACGCCACGCGGTCGAAGCCGTTCTCTACAGCGTGACGGATCATGCGCTTCAGCGATAGGGCGACCCACGCTTCGGTCTTGTTCACGAACGGGCCAGAGAAAACAGTCAGCCGTTCAGGTACGCCCGCTTTCTTATCCTTCTGCAAACGCTGCGCCCAATCGCTCTGCAGTTCTTCAAGGAACAGCACGCGCTTGCCTTCGACATCCGTGCGCTCGTTGAAGCGCGTATGCGCTAGCACATCGCGCTGCTCCCAATGAGTAGACTGGAAACGCTCGCTGTCCAGTGTGCCACCGGGACGCTCTGCCATCGTCAGCAGCAGTTCGCGGTAGCTCCCCCGCTTAGCACCGGGTAGCTGGTAATCGGCGAATTTCGGGGCCATGGCACTGCCGGCAGTGCGCGGGAATAACTCAGCATTTTGAAGCTGATTATCCAGCGACGCGTACTCATTCCGCATCTGTATCGTGTCCCGCACCAACGTCATCTCGCGCGGTGACAATGAATTAAAAATTACATCCGCCTGATCCGTTTCCATCGCCATCAAAACATCGCGCATCAGATAACCGGATGTTCCGTTGGCCATATCCTCGTTGTTCTTGATGATGCGCAACTGCAGTTCTTCCATGCGCACGATCTGCTTCGATGCGCTACCGAGGATCGTCTCGTCCAGATGCACGCCGTGCTGCCCGATGAATTGCATGACTTCTTCTTTGCTCACCTTGATATCATCGGATTCGCGCAGCACTTCCAGCCAGTCGGTGACGCCAGCGGCATCCAACTCGGCCTGTTTAATTGCACCCTTAGCAATTAAACCTTTGATCTGTCCCTGCCAGCTAGAGGCCGGCGCGCTCTTGATCGGCAGCGTGGCCACCGCATCAGTCAGAGCCGAGCGATACCACTTGGCTTCGCCGGCTACGGACGGATAGGACAGGAGCGCGCTCGCGCCCGTCTCATTCTGTTCGCGTTCGGCAAACTCGCCGCGGTCCATAGCTGTGAAGATGTCTTCCATCGCCGTGAAGCCTTGGCCCTTGATGAAGTTCGCAATGCGCTCCAGCACCTGCCGGATCTTCTCGAAGGTCTTGGCGAGCAGCCCTTCAGCCTGCAACTGACCGCGCCGCCAGAACTCGAACGCATAAGCGTGAGCCTCGGCGCTGGACGCTTGCACTTCATCCGCCACCTTGGTATTGTTGGCGGCATCGTAGCGACGCACCGACTCCAGCAATTTTTCAAATACCGGCTTGCCCGGCTGCAGCGCGGAGCGGATGACGGCGCGCTCGGGCGCAGTCAGCAGGCGATCCTCGGCATAGTGGAACCCTTCGTGATCCGCCACGGAGAGTTCATCCTTCGCATTAAGCGCCAGGGTAATGAGTGATTTGAGCGGTCCTGTGCGCGTGTACGACCCGACAGTGCCGCCCGGCACCGCCATGAACGTCTCGACCTGCAGGCTTGCATCGTCGCCCACCAGCGCCTTCATGTGCGCCAGGAGGGCCGTGCCCTTCGCCGCCATGATGCGGTTGTACGTGTCCACCACGCGCTCTTTGCCTAGCTGCGATAGCTGATCGAACTCGGTCTGCGTGATCGGCGCGGCCGGCATCTCGACGGTATGCGTCGAGTGCGTACCCGGCTCAATGCCATCTTTCCAGTTGGTGAACACGTTCATGTCCACGCTATGATCCGCCGGCATGCCCTTGGCGAGCCACGCGTTGAACAGGCGCTCGCCGCGATGATGCGTCACGAGCGCGACGTGCGCGCCGGGCACAGCCGCCAATGCGGCCTGCACGCCCGTGAGGAAGCGCTGCTTGAACGAGTTGAAACTCTCACCGCCGTCGACCGGCACATCCGGTTTGTTATGCGCGTGATCTTCGAGCGTCGCAGCGGCATCCTTCGCGCTCTTGCCGGTGTACGTGCCCAGGTTCCACGGGCGCAACGCGGAGAAGCGATCCACCGCGATGCCGGTGGTCTTGCCGATCTCGTTCGCAGTGTCTTCGGCGCGCGACAGATCGGATGTGAGTATGTGGGTGATGCCCGCGTTGGCCAGTTTCTTGCCGAGCGCATCGGCCTGCTTACGGCCAGTGGCGTTCAGCGGCACGTCCTGCCAGCCGCGGATCTTGCCGTCAGCGTTGAGCGCCGTCTCGCCGTGGCGCACGATGGTAACAGTCTGCCCCGTAACCGCGGCCTTAGAGTACAGCGTCTTGGCCTGCGCCACCGCGGCGCTGATCTCTTTGGCGATTTCGGGCGCGTCTACCTGCACGCCGTGACCCTTCAGCGCCTCGGGCAACTTGGCCTCGATGTGTGCCTGCGCGGCCTCGACCGTCGGTTGCTTGGCAGCTTCTTGCACCACGCCGCGCATGGCAGCGACGAGGGCCTTGGTGACCTTCGAGCGCGCTTCGGGCGTTTTAGTTTTGGCCTCGGCGAAAATCTCCGCGAGCGGTTGCACCACACGCATGGCGTGCGGCTCGACAGCCTGCATCTGCGCTGCGTTCGGCCCACGGATCGTTTCTTTCGGCGCAGTCTGCTCGGCCACGCGGGCGAGCGCGACATCGCGCGCGCCTTGCGGCGGTGTGGCCAAACTCTCGGCAGTAGTCGTGAGCGGCATACCCTGCTCGCGGAACAGCGCGTGCACACCTTGCACGGCGCGCTCAGTCTGCATCCGGTCGGCGGCTGCGGCCACGTTCGGATCAGCGATGATGTCCGACACCACGGGTGCAGCCTTTGGCTTGATCTCCGGGTTGAGGCCAGTCGGCGTCGCGGCCAGGATCTCACGCGTTTTGATCTTGCTCGCAGCAGCCTGCATCTTCGGCTCGATGTCAGCCATCGATGTCTTGGCAGCGTGTAGCTCGCCACCGATGCGCTCGATCATATCTTTCGCACCGGATACCTGCTTGTTGATCGCCTTGCGCTCAGCCAGGATCTCGTTCTTCGGGCGGCGCTCGCCGACAGGCTTCTCCAATTCGGTCTTCAGTTCGTCCAAGCGTTTCGCGGACTCGGCCGCGGTCACCTTTGTCTCTTCCAGGCGCGTGTTGAGCGCGTCGACCTGCGCCGCAGCTTGACCGTGGGCGGTTGCCAAGGCAGCGTGATTGGCCTGTTCCTGCTGCGCAGGCGTGAGCGGCACGGCCGGAGCGGCCTCTGTTGCTGGCGCAGCGGCAGGTGCCACAGCGGGCGCGGGAGCTACGACAGGGGCGGCCTTGGGGGCCATGCCACGGTGCGCGCCGATGCCGGCACCGAACAGCAGGCCGGGCGCGGCGCCGCCAGCGAACGAGTTGATGTAGTCGGAGATGGCGTCGGGATCGGTCAGCGACTGGCCCGCGCTCGCGCGCTCGACCACGGACTGTAGCAGTTCCTGCGAGCCTTCCAGGGCGGCGCCCACGGGGGCACCCTTGGCTGCGCCGCGGGCGATGGCACCGAAACCACCCTTGCCGGCGGCCTTCAGGTAGTGCTCAGCGGCCAACAGGGGCACGAAGTCCAGAGATGCGGCGGCGGCACCGCCCAGGGCGGCGCGTGCAGCAGGGGCCTCTACGCCCGTCTTCAGCGCCTCGGGATAGATCCCGCCGGCTTCGAGGGCCACGTCGGGGGCCACCGCGCCCGCCAGCATACCTGTTTCTAGTGCGCCGGCCTTCCCGGCAGCGGATAACCCTCGACCGGCTAGCGCGCCGAAGCCGCGCCCGGCGGCACCGCCCGCGAACATGAGCGCGAGCGACGGCAGGGCATTACCGAGGAGATACTTGAAATGATTGGCGACGGAGGCCGGACTCTTCCAGTCCACTTCCTCGATCTGGCGCGCGTTCTGTGCGGCTAAGTCAGACTGCGAGGCTGCGTAGTCGAGCGCAGCGCGCTCGACACCTTGAGCGACTTCTGCGACAGGTGCGGGTGATACAGCCCCGATGCCATGCGCCACGAGCGCCGCGGCACCGCCCAGGTTGGACTTGACACCCGCGATACCCGACTCCAGGCCCGCCTTCAGGGGGCCAGGAGGCTCGGGGAGTAGGCCGAGTCCTGCTACGGGTTTCGCTGCATCCGAACCTTCGTCGGATAGCAAGCCTTTGACATCTGCCATGGGATTATTTTTTCAGGCGGCTGGTGTCAATACCTTGCTTCTCGTATGCGGAGATGACCTGGGCGCGCGTCATCTTACGATTCGCCATGTCAGCAGAAACGTGCTGCTCAGTGGCGAAGCGCTTCGGCGTCTGGATGTTCGCTTCGCCCGTGCGGCGGTTGGTCGTGATCACGTCGTTGCCGGTGATGCTAGGTATTGTGCTATACGCACCGACACCCTGCGAGCGACCGGCGGCCACTGCGGCTGCGCCAGCCGTATCACCCGGATTCTCCAGAATGTGCTGGAGGGCCAATCGTGTGCGTAAAGATTCGTTCTCGGCTGTTGCCGCCTTGGGGCCATATTCCAGTTGAACTTTCGCAGCCGCGGCTTTCAGCGCGTTGTCCTGGGCAATGTTGCGCAGGTGTGCCGTCGCGCCAAAGAAGCCGGCGATGTCCGGCAGGCCGTTCGCAGCGCGGCCGGTCGTGGCTGGAGTGACAGCGCCAGGGCCAGTCGCGCCCGGCGCATAGATGGCCTGTGCAGTGCCTACATTGCCCGGCGTCGTGCGCTTGAACGCGCCATTGCCAGGGGCAGGCACGAGTACATCATTCGGCAGATCAGCGAACATGGCCTCGGGGCGAGCCTGACCGCCGCCGACGAGATCAACCAAGTTCGGGTCACGCGCTGCGGCAACTGGCGATGCCGGAGTTGTGGGCGTGATGACGTTCTCGGGGATAGCCGCTCCCGCCGGGGCCGCGGCTGCCGCGGGCGCTCTGTACGGTGAGAAGAAACTTTCGCCGCCGAGCACATTGGCGATACCACGACCGAGCGCGCCGGCTGCGCCGAACGTCGCGGCGTTGCCAGTCTGCTTCAGGAAGTTGACGGCATTGGCGCCGATGCGCCCACCAAACGAGTTGTAATCGAGGCCAGTGGTGTCAGCGAGTTCTTTCACGTCCGCTTGCGAGTCAGTGGCAGCGCCTAGCGCGCCGGCTACTGGAGCCAGTGCAAGGCCGCCGCGAGCGATGCGAGCGCCAAGGCCGGGCAACTTGCCGGCGGTACGAGCGATAATGCCCGGCGCTTCAGCCGGCGCAGAGACAGGGCCGATGGGCGCGGCGACGCGAGCGGCACCGAAGGTGCGGCCGGCGGCCTCCATGCGCTGTACCATGGGTTCGCCGTATTGCATCACGCGCATGCGACGCGTAACGTCGGCGACATCTTGCATGGCCTCGGGGGATTGGGGAAGAATATCTACCATGTCCGTTCCTTATTGCGCAGCCGTTTGCACGGCCAGAGTGTTGATGGTGCTTTCCAGAGCGGTCAGCAGCGCGAAGAATTTCTCTGACGCATATTTAGCTGACTCGGTGCGGAGTTTGATTTGTTCCAGTGTACCGAGCAAGCGCACGCGGGCATTCTCGATAGTCATGTGGCTGATCTGAATGTTCTGCTGCACGGTAGCCTCCAGCACTTTTTGCTGTAGGCCAACTCGTGCGGTAAGACCGTCGGTGATCTGGCGCGCGCTCTCGATGTCGGCGCGATACAAATCAACGAATAGCCGCGCCGGCTCGATGACACCGCGGAGATTAGCCTCGAACGCGGCGACTTGCACACGGAAATTTTCCAGGCGTGTCTTCGCCTGCTCCATGTATGCCTGCGAAATCTGGAATTGCTTATCTGCGCCGACTTTAGTGGCTTCGAGTCGCGCACGATAAAGCGACAAAATGGAATTGAACAGCGTGATCGACATCTCCACACTAATGCGCGCCGCGTTCAGCGAGCGCTCCTGCACCGAATTCCAGTAGTTCATCAGCACGGCCTCGGTCTGCCGCACTTCCTGGATCGTGAACTGACGGGCATCCACAAAGCGCTTCGCGCGGTCGAGAGTGATCTCACGGTTCACACCCGACACCTTGTTCTGCAATTCCTGGTACGCGCGGTCCACGGCGATGGCGAACTCGCCCGGCGGCAACGGGAAGCCGCGTGCGGCCATCACGCGACCAGCGTCGTCTATCCGCGTCATGGCGAGTTCTACCTCGCGGTCGCGGGCGCGGTTGAGCAGCGCGATCTCGTCAGTCGGGTCGATCCCGTAGCTACCGTTTTGCAGATCGGCCAGCAATTTCGCGCGCAGCGGATCGGTCAGCGTAGTATTGTACGCTTGCTCAGCAAACGTGAATACGGCAGTCGGTGCCAGAAGATTGTCCACCGGCATCGGGAAGTCTTGCAACGAGAAAAAGTTCAAGTCCGGCGAGGCCGGCACTTGGGTCGGCGGCGCGCTAATGACGGGACGCGGGGCCGTGGAAACGGGGAAGGTGACGACCGGGACCGAGGCGTAGTTATACTGATCGGGCAGCGCCACCGTGGGGGTGTCGATCAAGACGGCGTTGGCCTGCGCCAGCAGGCTCTGAAGATAAGAGTCCGCCTGCGCGAGTGTCGCAGCAATGGCGTTCTGCTGCGTTGCGATCATCGTAGCTACATCTGCTGTTGCCATGTGGCATCCACCTTTGGGCGGCCAAGGTCAGAAAAAGACCCTATATTACAGTATATCACGCATGGGGGATAAGTTCATCCTGAACCAACGTCTGCCCCGCGAGAGTGATCGGTGGGGTAAGGGGGTCACCGGAGTTCTCAGTCGTCACAACAGAGCCGCCGTATGTGTGCAGATTCCTGAACACATCTTTTGCCTCGTCATATTGTAACAACATGGTCGCTGTGTTCCATGTGAACGGCTGCGTTATGTTGTAGCCCGCTCCCGCCGAGTAAGTGATCGGGCCGCCGTAAGTTGCCACGAGGGCAGCGTTGCTGAAAAACTGGAAGCGGTCGATATTGAGCAGCCAGATGCCAGAGAGATCGGGGGCGATACCGCCCTGTGAGTCGTTCATCGCATACGTGATGATGGGCGAGCCATTATTGTATACCGTGCCCGACAGCACTGGAATTATCGCGCCGCCCGTAGCCGTAGTATAGACTGTCAACTTGGCCGCCGAGGGCGTCTTCTGCGACCAGCCGATGAACTCTTTCACGAACCAAAATCCGTCCGCGTTCGGCGAAGAATACGCGCTAGAGGCCGCCGGCACAGATGCCCAAGTGCGCTTCAGTGCGCCGGATGAAAAATACCTCGGCGACTGGGTGCTCGTCGTGTCCGTCCAAACGTGGCGGCCATCTGATGATAGCCACGGATTCTGGAACGCATCTACAGTCAGGGCGAGATCCGTTTTCGCTACTGAGTCGAACCAATTATAGGTACTCGGTGTGCCGGACCTAGAATAGATGAAACCGCCGGCCGCCCATGAAATCAGGGCCATCACGACGCCCGTATTTGCGGGCGCGGGCAGTGTGTAATTCTGTTTCACTCCGTCGAGAAATACTACAACCGGGTCGCCTGTCAAAGACAGCGCGCCTTCCGAGGCTGGCGGCGTGCCCGTGCTGGCCCGCACTATGGGCTGCTCCAGCCAAAATCGAGCGGGTGCAGCGGAGCGCCGGGCGACGAAATCGCAGTATTGTAGCTGCGGCGCGTTGTCATTGTCCAAGCGATAGAAAAGTGGCGTGGCTTCTGAACGCACTGTGACACCGTTGTACGTCTCTACTACAGTAGTCAGCCGATTGAAACTGCCACCAGTAACCTCTTGCCATTGGGTATAAGCAACATCGGGTCGAGTCTTTCTGGCGATCTCCGTCCACACCGCGCCGGAGTAATCGTACCGCCAAAGCACCTGCTCGAAGCCGATGTAAACGTCCAGTGTTCTTGTAGACAGATCGCCCGCAATGGTCGCTGTATAGCTCGATACATACGGCAGCGACACGGTGAGCAGCAGTCTGTCATTCAAGTAGTCGTAATCCACCCAGTGTCGTCCGCGCGTGCCCGCGCCGCCGGGAATGTCGGGCAGCACGGCGTAATAGGGTATGTTGCTCGTGTAGTGTGTTTGATACCACAGTACACTCGTGACCGGATCGGGCGAAGCATTGTAAAACCTGTAGACATGCCCGGCCTTTTCCGCTTTGTATGAAGCGAGCGGCGACGGCTCGCCGGTTGAAATCACGTCGTAAGCCGTGCCGCCAGTCCACAGACTCGGAGCAAGAGACTCTTGAGCTAATTGTGCGGCACTGATCTGGAGTATTTGCGGATAGTAGCGCGGCTCAAGGACTACGACGCGCTGACCATTCTGAGAAGTCCAAGCGTGCGCGGGGCGCCCCGAAAGTTGTACGGCAGGTGGAGCGGCGCCGGCATAATCAAAAACTGTGGGCGCCCGCGCATAACCCTGGTCCGTATCAACTATCGGACTTACCGTTTGCGGTGCGCGATGCCGGCGAGAGAAATTCGCTACCGCCGACGGCGCATCGGTGCGCCAAACATAGGTCTGCCCATTGAAAGAAAATCTCGGCGTGTTGCCGCCCGAATATGCCGTGGAGACGCCGTAATCTTTCAGCTTGCCGTCCACTACTAGGTAGGCATTGTACGGGCCGCCAGTCGCCGAGGACCGCTGCAGCAGCCGCCCGTCATCTCGCGCACCCCCTATGATCCGCACTCTATCCCGAAACTCCCCCTGACCGAGTGCCAGGGAGTTTATGTATATCGTTGTGCCGTCGGTAACC
>Ga0137394_10001317_pt1 | contig 17954 bp, 17 predicted proteins | sample czobulk116metaG_FD_108278 | JGI IMG/M metagenome (GOLD analysis project Ga0137394, IMG submission 108278) | Vadose zone soil microbial communities from Angelo Coast Range Reserve, California, USA - czobulk1.16 metaG | ecosystem: Environmental > Terrestrial > Soil > Vadose zone | place: USA...
CGCCTCGATGCCGATGCCCTGCGGAGGATCGGCCGTGTGGTCATGATGGGTGGCGCGGTGGGCGTGCGTGGCAACGTCACCCCGGACGCCGAGGTCAATGCCTATGTCGATCCGGACGCCGCGCGCGAGGTCCTCGCCGCCGGCCTGCAGGTTGACCTCGTGCCCCTGGACGCGACGCGCCAGACCACGATAAAGCGCGACCAGCTCCACGCCGCGCTGGCCAGCCGGCCCGGCCCGCTCGCCGCCCGCATTGAGGCGTTCACGGAGCAGTCGTTCCGTCTCTGGGGTTACATGCACCTGCACGACCCTTGGGCGGTGGGTCTTGCCGTCGACGCGAGCCTGGCGCGATGGCAGCCGGCGCGGATCGCGGTGGGCGAGGGCGGTCAGACCCGGCGCGCGGCCGGCGCTCCGAACTGCCGCGTGGCGCAGGTCATTGACGCGGAACGCTTCCTCGCGCTGTTCTTCGACCGGCTCTGCCCCGCATCCTCGTAGTCCACTCCGCCAACGTCGACTTCACCATCGCGGATTCTATTTCGTATCACGATATAGCTTGACAGCCCCGCCATCGGGCGTATCCGGTGAAAGCATGATGCGTCGGCCGGTCTCATCCTCATCACTTGCGACCTCGCGCGGCGGCCTGATCCTCCTGATCCTGGCCGCGCTCGCCACAACCTCGAGTCTTGCATACGCGAGTCCGCCCGATCCCTCCTGGATTCCCGGCATCTACGACGATGCGGACTTTGACGACGTGGTCGGGCTCGCCACTTCGGGGACATCGCTCGTTGGACCGGAGGGCGCGATCGCTCTTCGCCTGGTCCGGCCTCCGACATCGCTCGAAGTCCCGCGACTGGAATCGGCGATCATCCGCTTCCCGACGGCCGCTCTCCACGTCCGCGCCCCGCCCGCCTCGTAGACACCTCTCGATCAATCCCGGCCGGTCGGGGAAGAGAGCCGGCCATTGTCGGAATTCTCCCACAAGGCAAGAGTTCGCTGATCTGCTGCTCTCGCCCACGGAAAGATCTAGTAGTCGACATCTAGCGCTGGTCCGCGACAGTCGCGGGCTGAAGTTCACCTGGGAAATATCGGAGGAGTGAAACAATGGTAGAACCCGACAACCTTCGCTATACGAAGATAGCGCTCAACAACGGATCCGGCGCGATCCCCGCGCTCGGATTTGGCACATTGATTCCCGACCCTGTGGCAACCACACACGCGACCAAGGCGGCGCTGGAAGCAGGATTTCGTCAGCTCGACACTGCGGAACGCTACCGAAATGAAAAAGAGGTCGGCGAAGCGATGCAGGAGGTGTTCAAGGCGGGGAAGATCAAGCGGGAGGACGTGTTTATCGCCACGAAGCTCTGGAACAACAATCATCGTCCTGAACGCGCCAAACCCGCCTTCGAGGCCAGTCTCAAGAAACTCCAACTCGACTACGTCGATCTCCATCTCATCCACACCCCCTTTGCCTTCCAACCTGGAGACGAGCAAGACCCGAGGGATGCGAACGGCAACGTCATCTATGATCAAGGGGTTACGTTGCTGGATACATGGAGGACGTTGGAGGGCCTAGTGGACGAGGGTAAGTGCAAGGCCATCGGATTGTCCGACGTCAGCCTGGAACAGGCGAGAGACATCTTCGAAGTCGCGAGGATCAAGCCTGCAGTCGTTCACGTCGAGTCCCATCCGTATCTCCCGCAATGGGACTTTTTGGACTATTGCAGAAAGAATCGCATCGTGCTGCAAGCGTTCGCGGCGCTAGGGCACGGTAGCAAGCCCAAGTTGCTGGAAGATCCTGTCATCACCGTTATCGCCAAGCGCGTCAACAAGACCCCCGCGCAAGTCTTGCTCGCCTGGGCTATCCAGCGCGGGACGGCCCTCCTGACCACCTCGACGACCCCCAGCTGGATCAAGGAGAACTTTGACGTCTCCACCCTTCCTCAAGACGCCATGCGGGAGATTAGCGAAGGAATCAAGTCGCGGGTCAGATTCAATGCCGTTGTAGAGACCGGCGTTCCCGGGTTCATTCCGAGAGGACAGGGAGGTTGAGACGGCAATCACTCCAACAGGTGATCACAGAGCCTCCTAACAATTGAGCCGGCGCTTCCGGGGCGTACGGTCACGGGTTGCGTGATCTTGCGGACTTCTCACGTGATCCGTGTCGCCGCACGGCGCGTTCGCCTCACAAGAGACATTCCGGCTTACACGAGGAGAAGTACGGGGCAATGGCGCCTTCGGGCATCTCCCGCGAGAGTGGCTCGAACCAGGCAGGATGGAAATAAGGAGATTGATTACTCATGAATATTATCCCTGACAAGTACCGCGACCTGCTTGACCGCCCGATCGTCGTGTCACTGGCGACGCTCATGAACGAAGGGCCGCCGCAGGTTCAGCCCGTGTGGTGCAACTTCGACGGGACGCACATCCTGGTCAACACGGAAAAGGGCCGTCAGAAATACCGCAACATGTCGCGCCGGCCTTCAGTGACGATCCTGGCGATCGATCCTGACAATGCACTCCGCTGGCTGGAAGTGCGCGGCACAGTAGCCGGTATAACCGAGGAAGGCGCTTTCGAGCACATCGATGAGCTGGCGCGGCTCTATCTGGGGGTCGACAAATACCCATTCCACCAGGAGGGCGACGTCCGCGTGATCTTCAAGATCGTGCAAAGTGGTTGTCGAGACCGAAGAGGGAGCCAACGAGCACATCGATGAGCTGGCGCGGCTCTATCTGGGCGTCGACAAGTACCCGTTCCACAAGGAAGGCGATGTGCGCGTGCTCTTCAAGATCGAGCCGCAGCGCGTCGCGACGATGGAATTGACGATGCCCGATTTCAGCGCGTCGACCTGATTCACTTCGCTGTATCGTGGATGCGCCCGCATGGGGCGTTGTGGCATCGGCTCCGGCGGCGTTCCGCGTCCGAGTCTGGGAGGTTATGTCACGGGAACGGGGCCACGAGTGGGGTGCCCGCCGCCGGAGGGCGTTGATGTTGCCTATCCTCCCGTGTCAGATGGCTAACTGAACGCGGTGCAGGATTTTGGACCCAGCGTCTCATTCAGCTCAGACGATCGGTTGGAGCCCGGGTTCAATACCTGCGCGTCAGCCCTAGTCTTCTCCTTGCTCATCTCCCTCTTGTCCTCCGAGAGGGCCTGATCGATGGTCGCGTTCAGCGAATCGACTCCCGCGAATAGGTAGTCCTTGAACCCCATTCGCCCGTTGATGACATTGTGGAGAGAAGCGTTGACGGGATCACCCCTTGTGTAGGTCCTGAAAAGCTGGCGGCGTCGCGACGTCGACGCCGTGCTACTGGCGCTACTGCGACCGTAGCGCGGCCCAGAGCGCAAACAACTCCTCGTCCTGGAAGCCAACCCCGCGCGCCGCGGTTTGCACCAGCACCAGCTTCGATCCCGGATCCACGAAGACGAACTGCCCCCGAAGGCCGCGCAGCGAAAACTGCCGGTCCGGTCCGGGCTGCAGCCACACATGATAGCCATACAGGAGCGACGGGGAGTCCAGCGTGGTTCTTCGCAACAGAGACCTCTTCGGAGCGCTCCCGTCCTCGGGGGGACCCGACAGGCGGACGCGTGGCGTCGTCGACTCGAGCAACCATTCGCGAGGAACGATAGTCTTGCCTGCCCATTGACCGTCGTTCGCCAGCATGAGTCCAATGCGTCCCCAATCCCGAAGCACGGCGTTGAAATACGCGTAGGTGATCTCCTGCCCCGTGGCGTCGATGCTCCATGTCGCGTCCGCTTCGGCGCCGAGCGGCTGCCAGAGCTTCTCGCTCGCGTAGTCGGACACCGAGCGGCGCGTGGCGCGCGCGAGTACGAGACCGAGGACCATCGACTCCGACGACGCGTAAGAAAAGCGCTGTCCCGGCTCGGCGTTGCGGGTGTTGAACCGCGTGACCGCGGCCAAGCCGCCGCCGGGCTCCTGGCCCAGCGTGGCCCGCGCAAGCTTCGCGATGTCGCTGGTCATGTCCGTGTAGTCCTCCCGAAAGGCCACCCCGGAGGCCATCTGGAGCAACGCCTTGATCGGCGTCCGACCGTACTCGGTGCCCTTCAGCTCGGGAACGTACACCTCCGCCCGCTCATCGATGGAGCGAACAGCGCCCTCTCTCACCGCGATCCCGATCAGCAGCGCGACGACGGTCTTCGCCATCGAGAACGACGTGAGGCGTTGCGTGTCGGTCCGCCCGTACTGGTATCGCTCGACCAGAATGGAATCGCCCTTCGCGATCAGGAACCCGGTCACCGGGTGCTTGTCGAGATACTGATCGATCGTCTGGCGCTGCGCGTTGTACGTGTAGCTGATCGCGGGCTCCACCGCGGCGCGGCCCAGGCGGGTCGGTGCCGCGGGGGCCTTGATGGTTCGTGAGGGAAAGAGCTGGTCGAAGTGGCTGAACGCGCCGATGCGACAGCGCTGGCGCGCGTACTCGGGGCCCTTGCAGATCGGGTATCCCTCGCCGCGACCGAAGGAGTCGGCGTCCGGCCCATCCACCCGAAACCGCGGCCCACCCTCCGCGCTCACCCCGCCGGCGGCCTGCCCTCCCGTGGGGCGGACGGCCAGCACCAGCAGGCCAAGGACGATCGCCAGGACTCCCGCGCTTGCTGCCACCGCACCGACCGTTCGGATCGAGCGCTTCCATGCGCCCATCGCCATCCTCCGGCACTCGAGGTCAAGAGCCATGGCGGGCCGAGGTCAGGGAGCGATCGTCGAACCGAATCGCAACGGGCGAGGAGAGCGAACTTAATATGTTCCTTCGCGGGCCCAAGGTCTGGCACCTTGTTGGTCCCTTGGATCGCCCATCCATCCACTTTCTTCGTATTGGTGACGTACGTACTGGGTATCCGGAAAGCGTGAATACCCGCCCTGATTCGGTCGAGGTGCTCCAAGTCGAAGCCAGCCCAGAAGCGCAGAATGTTCCAAGCCTGCCGATGGAAGTTGTCGTTTTGCAGCTTCAGTACGGTAGCGTCCAAGATAGGCGCACTCAGCGAGAAGGTCGTACCTCCCTCCCATTGTGTGCATTTCCCCTTACTACCCGTCGCTGGGACAAGCTTGAGGCGATCAGGGAGTGGGGGTAGCGCCCAGGAATAGAGGCGAGGACAAGTGTGGTAGACGCGAAGGCGCGTGGATGCCTTATCCACGACGCAGAGGAAGAGAGGTAGTGGGTACTCAATGAGCCACTGCACAGCGTCCTTGAAATCCCACGCGTCCGTCGTGCTCTTGACCTGGACGGAAAAGTAGGAGCGTGGCCAAGCACGTTGGCCGACTCGCTCCGTCAGGGTGCAGTGAAGGTCAATCCCGCTGTCTTCCTGGTGGGGGATGGCCACGGCTGCGCCAATTGACGCGAACACGTGCTGAGCCAAATACTCCGACCGGCTGCCCTCGTGCGCGTTTGGTGTGATCGCTCCTACGACCATGCCTCCCCTCCCGTGACGGATCCCCTCGACTGACGGGAACTGTTCTCCCAGGCGCTCTCCAACACCTTGCGTGCGAGGGCGGGTCAAGTGGCCCGAGGGTAGCGCTGGGGGCGGCATCGGTCAAACGAGGAGTTAGACGCAGCGGGCCCATCTGCTATCGGAGAAGCGGGTCAAAAACCTCATAGGATCGGCTGAGACGAGATGTCTATCCCTAAGCACCTTTGGTGCGCCTCTTCTTCGCGCTCAAAAAGAAAGGATTAACGGCAGTGCCCGCACGCGACCCGCGCGGCGGGGACTGTCCTCTTGCGGGGAGACTGTTCTCGCGACCGAGCGTCGTCAAGGGCGGCGTGGCCGACGCAGCCTGCGGGGGGTGGCGACCAGTTCAAATCAGCTCCACTCCCAGCTCTTTGGGACATTCACCCATGTCCGATCCAGGGCGGCCGTCGAAGGACAACCGAGCAGCCGTAGGGTGCGCTCCAGATCAGCGCGCAATATCTCAATGGCTCGCGCGATCCCTGCTTCGCCCGATGCGGCAAGGCCATAGGCATACGCGCGCCCACAGAGGACCGCGCGAGCCCCGAGGCACAGTGCCTTGACGATATCGGTGCCGCGGCGAATACCGCCGTCCATCCATACCTCAACCTGACCGTTTACCGCGGCGACCACCTCTGGTAAGGCTCGCAATGAGGCCGGGACGCCGTCGAGTTGCCGGCCGCCATGATTCGAAACCGAAATCGCTGCCGCGCCGGCATCAATGGCGCGACGCGCGTCGTCGCCGGTCAGGACCCCTTTGATCACGATCGGACCGCGCCAGCAGTCGCGGATCCACCGCAAGTCGGCCCACGTCACCGCGGAGCGGGCGAGCGCGGCATTGATATCGACGAGCGGCATGGGTCCCTTGCCGGGAATGACCACGTTGGGGAGGGCCGGCAGGCCCCCGTCCAGTAAGAAACTGATGAGCCACCCTGGCCGTGAGAGTATTTGCGGAAGAAATGGAATCTTCTCGAGCAGGCTGCCACTGATCAACTCCTTCATCCCATTCCGATAGTCGCGCTCGCGGATCCCCGAGACGGGAGTATCGATGGTGACAACCAAACCGGCGAACCCCGCGACGCGTGCTCGTTCCATGACCGCCTCGGCGGCTGCCCGACCGCCCATCAGATAGAGCTGGTAGAAGACAGGCCCGGACGAACCGGCTTTCACGTCTTCCAGCTTGTGCCCCGAAATGGTGGAGAGCATATACGCCGTGCCAGCCTTGCCGGCTGCCCGACCGCCGCCACCTCGCCGCCCGAGTGCATCAGACGGCTGTATCCGACAGGGGCAAGCAAGAAGGGGAGGGCAAGGTCGAAGCCCAACACCCGGGCTCGCAGATCGCACTCCGAGATCGCGACCGCATGGCGCGGTCGGAATTTCACCTCCTCAAAGGCGCGGCAATTCTCCCGAAGCGTGACCTCGCCTTCGGCGCCGCCGTCCAGGTAGTCAAACACGGCTTTCGGTACCCTGCGACGCGCCAGAGGCCGCAGATCCTCGATGCAGACGACACGAGGGGATGCGACCTTTTGGGACGCCCTCGTCATCTGCAATTCCGGGTTCTGGAATCCTTCAAAACGGGTCCCCCTATAGCGCCTCCGCCTGCTCCAGGCCAGAGACGCAGGTCCATCTGCCGGAACATTGCCATCGCAGTTGTGAGTTGTTCCTGCGCGTCCTGCTGTTTGCTGTCTCTTCGGTAGAGTGTTCCGAGGCCGAGGTGGCAGTGGACGACTACGGGTCGAATCCCGGGTTCGCGGCTAGCGTCAGCGCCTCCCAGTAGTGCGTCTCGGCCCGCTCTGCACATCGGGACAGGTGGCGTGGGCGTCGACGACACCCAGCTCAAACAGCGGGGTTGCGCCTCTCGCGAACGGGCTTCCTGCTCTCGGGCCAGATCCAGCCCCTTGCAGGCGTGCGGCCAGGCTAGGTCGAGCGGACCAGCGAGGACATAGTTCGCGCTGAGCCCTCCCGGCGGCCTAAGCGCAGCCCGAGCGAGGCGTGCCCGGCGCCCTCCTGGGCACGAGGGTGCACGCGAAGGTAGCGGGCTGCTTCCGATACTGCTCGAGCAGGGCCGAAAGCCGCGCTAGCGTCCGATCGCGCTTGGCAAGGCCAATACCGTAGATGGCCAGATCGTTCACCAACCGTATATAAAACACATGTGGGGCATCGCCCCCGTCGCGCATGCAGGGCGTGGGCTTCTGGGCTACGCGCAGTAGAGGACCGAAGGCCCGCGTGTATTCCTGGAGTGTGGGCTCGTCGCGCACATCCCGAGGCACCTCAGGAAACCGGGCCAGGAATTCGTCCACCGACATGGGCGCCCGGGCTGAGCGAGCCCTTTCTTCGAGGTCCGACGACAGGCGAATCCGCATAGCATTCCCCTCCTGGCCGATTATAGCCCCTCATCGTACTCGCGGCTGGCCCGGGTGACCCTGGGGCCATACGGAACATGAGCAAGCGGGAGCTGAAGGAGTTGCTACACCGGGTCAAGAGGATGGCATCACGGGCCTCGTATCTTCATACACCCCGACGAGTGTATCGACTGCGGAGCGTGCGAGCCGGTGTGTCCTGTGAAGGCGATCTTCACAGAGGACGAAACCCCGGAGCAGTCGAAGCAGTTCATCGAGCTCAACAACGAGTTCTTCGTCGACAACCCCAGGGTGCAGCCCTGTACCACGAAGAGTTAAGGGGAGTTGGCGGGAGCCGAGATGACCTGCCCTTGGCACGGAGCCGGGTGGCGCTGCTGGCTTCCGATCATATATGTCGGACAACTATCTGATTATTATGGAGTTATAGTTGGCGACCATCAGGGTCGCCATTAGTGGATAGGAGGTGTACGCTTAGCGGCGAGAGAGTGAGGAGGGCCTGATGCTCCGCTTCAAGGAGTCACGATGAGCACGACAGCGAAGACGGTCGAGGCCGCAGTCAACCGCGAGTACGAGTGGGGATTCGTCACCGACATCGAGGCGGACGCCCTTGCGCCGGGCCTCAACGAGGACATCATCCGGCTGATCTCCTCGAAGAAGAACGAGCCCGAGTTCATGCTCGAGTGGCGGCTCCGGGCCTACCGGCACTGGGTGAAGATGGACAAGGGCGCGGGCGAGCCTCGGTGGGCGAACGTCACGCACCCGCCGATCGACTACCAGTCGATCGTCTACTACTCGGCGCCCAAGCAGAGCATGGTGCCCGGCAGTCTCGAGGAGGTCGATCCGAAGCTCCTGCAGACCTTCGAGAAGCTCGGGATTCCGCTCGGGGAGCAGAAGCGCCTGACTGGCGTTGCGGTCGACGCGGTTTTCGACAGCGTCTCGGTGGCGACGACCTTCAAAGGGAAGCTGGCTGAGCTCGGCATCATCTTCTGCTCGTTCTCGGAGGCGGTGCAGCACCACCCCGACCTCATCGAGACGTATCTCGGCTCCGTGGTGCCGTACACGGACAACTTCTTCGCCTCGCTCAACTCCGCCGTCTTCACGGACGGATCGTTCTGCTATATCCCCAAGGGCGTCCGCTGCCCGATGGAGCTATCCACGTATTTCCGGATCAACGCCGCCGGGTCGGGGCAGTTCGAGCGCACGCTCATCGTCGCTGACGAGGGCAGCTACGTGAGCTACCTCGAGGGCTGCACGGCCCCGATGCGCGATGAGAACCAGCTGCATGCGGCCGTGGTCGAGCTGGTCGCGCTCGACAACGCGCAGATCAAGTACGCGACGATCCAGAATTGGTACGCGGGGGACCAGGAGGGTCGGGGTGGGATCTACAACTTCGTGACCAAGCGTGGCAAGTGCGTCGGGCGCCGCTCGAAGATCTCGTGGACGCAAGTCGAGACGGGCTCGGCCATCACCTGGAAGTACCCGAGCGTGATCCTGCAGGGCGACGACTCGGTCGGCGAGTTCTATTCGGTCGCGCTCGTCAATAACTACCAGCAGGCCGACACCGGCACGAAGATGATCCACATCGGGAAGAACACCCGGAGCACGATCCTCTCGAAGGGCATCTCCGCGGGCCACGGCAACAACACCTACCGGGGCCTGGTGAAGGTGCTGCCGCGGGCCGCGCACGCCCGCAACCGTACCCAGTGCGACTCACTGTTGCTCGGCGACCGGTGCGGCGCGCACACCACGCCGTACATCGAGGTGGCCAACCCGACCGCGAGCGTGGAGCACGAGGCCTCGACTGCGAAGATTAGCGAGGACCAGCTGTTCTACTGCAAGCAGCGCGGGATCTCGGCCGAGAACGCGGTCTCGATGATCGTCAACGGCTTCTGCAAGGACGTCTTCAAGAACCTGCCGATGGAGTTCGCCGTGGAGGCGTCCAAGCTGCTCGGCGTGAGCCTCGAAGGGGGCGTGGGGTAGGTGATGACAGGACGCGACATGCTGAGCATCCGGAACCTGCACGCCGGCGTTGAGGGGCATGAGATCCTCCGAGGGATCGACCTCGAGGTGAAGGCCGGCGAGGTCCACGCCGTGATGGGCCCGAACGGCTCGGGGAAGAGCACGTTGGCCCAGGTATTGGCGGGGCACTCGGCGTACGCCGTCACCGCGGGCGAGGTGCGCTACGACGGCCAGAACCTGCTCGAGCTGTCGCCCGAGGACCGCGCCCGCGCCGGGGTGTTTCTGGCGTTCCAGTACCCGGTTGAGATCCCCGGCGTGAGCACCGCGCAGTTCCTGAAGGCCGCGGTGAACGAGATCCGGACGCGCCAGGGTCAGGAGGAGCTCGACGCGATCGAGTTCCTCGCGATCCTGCGAGAGAAGCTCGCGCTCGTGGAGATGGACCAGAGCTTCATCAGTCGCGCCGTGAACGAGGGCTTCTCGGGCGGTGAGAAGAAGCGAAACGAAATCCTCCAGCTGGCCGTGCTCAAGCCCAAGCTCGCCATTCTGGACGAGACCGACTCCGGCCTCGACATCGACGCGCTCAGGATCGTCGCGCACGGCGTCAACGCTCTCCGGACGCCCGACAACGCCATGATCCTCGTCACCCACTACCAGCGGCTCCTCAACTACATCACGCCGGACTACGTGCACGTGCTGTTCAATGGCCGCATCGTCAAGTCGGGCGGCAAGGAGCTGGCCCTCGAACTCGAGGCCAAGGGCTATGACTGGATCAGGGACGAGGTCGGCGCCGTCGAGCCGCTCGGCGCCGCCTGAAGGACCCGGAGTGATGACTGAGGTCGCGACAGTGAAGGACACGTATCTGGCCGCCTTTGAGGCATTCGAGCGCGGGGGAGCGGGTGGGAGCCCGGGCGGGCTGCTTGGGCTCCGGCGCGAGGCGATCGCCCGCTTTGCCGAGCAGGGCTTCCCCACGGTGCGGCTCGAGGACTGGAAGTACACGAGCGTCGCGCCGATCGCCGCGACGGCCTTCCGGTTGGCCGATGGGGCGTTCGACAGCCTGCCCGCGGAGGCGATCGAGGCCCTCGTCGTGCGCGAGCCGGTCGCTCACCGGCTCGTCTTCGTCAACGGGCGCTACTCCGCCAAGCTCTCCTCGCTGGCCCCTCTGCCGGCCGGTGCGCGGGTGGCGAGCCTCGCGGAAGCGCTCATCACCGACGCGGCGGTGCTCGAGCGGCATCTTGCCCGCTACGCGGGGTCCGAGGGCATCGGCTACGGGTTCACCGCCCTGAACACCGCCTTCGCCCAGGACGGCGCCTTCGTGCACCTCCCGTCGGGTGTGCGAGTAACGGAGCCGATCCATCTGCTCTTCCTCGCGACCTCGCTGACGACTCCGGTGTTGGCCCAGCCTCGGAACCTGATCGTCGCCGATCGCGGGAGCGAGGCCACGATCATCGAGCGCTACGCCGGTCTCGGCGACGACCCCTACTGCACGAACGCCGTCACGGAGATCGTCCTCGGCGAGGGCGCCGCGCTCGAGCACGATAAGATCGAGCAGGAGGGGGAGCTGGCGTTCCACGTGGGCACGACCCAAGTGGTCCAGGCGCGCGATAGCACGTTCACCTCCGGCTCGATTGCGTTTGGTGGTCGGCTGACCCGTAACAATTTGCGTGTGCGCTTCGCCGGCGCCGGCGGGACGTGTGCCTTGAATGGCCTCTATGTGCCCCATGGGGGCCAGCACGTCGACAATCACACGCTCATCGAGCACGCCCAGCCCCGCTGCACGAGCCGCCAGCTCTACAAGGGTGTCCTCGACGGCGGCGCGCACGCGGTTTTCAATGGGCGCGTCATCGTGCGCCAGGACGCGCAGCACACCGACGCCCACCAGACGAACAAGAACCTCCTCCTCTCCGAGGGGGCGGAGGTCGACACCAAGCCCCAACTCGAGATCTTCGCCGATGACGTGCGGTGCACGCACGGGGCGGCGGTGGGCCAGCTCGATGAGGACGCGGTCTTCTACATCCGGAGCCGGGGCCTCGACACGCAGGCCGCCCGCATGCTCTTGACCTCTGGCTTCATGAGCGACGTCATCAATCGGATCACGGTCGCGTCGATCCGCGAAGAACTGGACGGCCTGCTGCTGGCGCGGCTGCGAGCTGGCCAGGCCGCAAGGGAGACACGATGATCACGGCCCGAGACGCGAGTACCCGCCCCGCCCCGCCCGCCCAGTGGGATGTCGAGCGCGTCCGGAGGGATTTCCCTGCGCTCCACCAGCAGGTCCACGGCAAGCCGCTCATCTACCTCGACAACGCGGCGACGAGCCAGAAGCCCCAAGTGGTGATCGACGCGCTCATGGCCTACTACGCGCGGGAGAACTCGAACGTGCACCGCGGCGTGCACCTGCTGAGCGAGAAGGCCACCCAAGCCTATGAGGCCGGGCGCGCCCGCGTCCAGCGCTTTCTCAACGCCGCCGACACGCGCGAGATCGTGTTCGTGCGGGGCGCGACCGAAGGCATCAACCTGGTGGCCGCGAGCTACGGCCGGACGTGGGTGGGGGCGGGCGACGAGATCATCATTTCCACCATCGAACATCACTCGAACATCGTGCCCTGGCAGATCCTGTGCGAGGAGAAGGGCGCCGTGCTGTGCGTGATTCCCGTCAACGACAACGGTGAGCTGCTCCTCGACGAGTACGCTCGGCTTCTCGGCCCGCGGACTAAGCTGGTGGCCGTCGGGCACATCTCCAACGCGCTCGGCACCATCAATCCGATCGCGCAAATGATCGGGATGGCGCACCGGCAGGGCGTGCCCGTGTTGATCGACGGCTCCCAGGCGGTGCCCCACCTGCGCGTGGACGTCCGAGCGCTTGACTGCGACTTCTACGTGTTCTCCGGGCACAAGATCCTGGGCCCGACCGGGATCGGCGTGCTGTATGGCAAGGCGGAGTGGCTCGAGCGCATGCCGCCCTACCAGAGCGGCGGGGACATGATCGCCTCGGTCAGCTTCGAGAAGACCACGTACAACGCGCTCCCGTACAAGTTCGAGGCGGGGACGCCCCACATCGCCGGCGTCATCGGGCTCGGCGTGGCGCTCGACTACCTGAGCGGCCTCGGACTGGACCGCGTCGTCGCCTATGAGCGGGAGCTGCTCGCGTACGGGACTGCGGCGCTCGACGCCGTCCCCGGCGTACGGATCATCGGCACCGCCAAGGAGAAGGCGAGCGTGTTGTCCTTCATCGTCGACGGCGTGCACGCGCACGACGTGGGCACGATCCTCGACCAGGCGGGTGTTGCGGTCCGCGCGGGCCACCACTGCGCCATGCCGGTCATGCAGCGCTTCGGCGTGCCGGCCACCGTCCGTGCCTCGCTCGCGTTCTACAACACCCACGAGGAGCTGGACGTGCTCGTCGCAGGGCTCCACGACGTGCGGGAGATCTTCCGCTGATGTCCGAGCTGCGGGACCTCTATCAGGAGGTCATCCTCGACCATAACCGGAAGCCCCGCAATTTCAAGAAGCTCGAGCGGGCCAACCGGACCGCCACGGGCTACAACCCGCTCTGCGGCGATCAGGTCCGGGTCTACCTGGACATCGAGAACGGGGTGATCTGTGATATCGGCTTCGAGGGTTCGGGCTGCGCCATCTCCAGGGCCGCGGCTTCGATGATGACCACGAGCCTTAAGGGGAAGACCCTCGACGAGGCCGAGCAGCTCTTCGAGCGCTTCCATCACATGCTGACGGCCAGCGGAACCGGCTCTGACGCCGCGGAGCTCGGCAAGCTCGCGGTCTTCTCCGGCGTAAGTGAATTCCCGAGTCGGGTCAAGTGCGCGAGCCTGCCGTGGCACACCCTGCACGCTGCGCTTGCCGGCAAGGACGAGCCGGTCTCGACAGAGTAGGAGAGCGAACACCATGAGTGATTCGGCGGTGATCGAGAAGCAGGTGATCGACGCGCTGCGAACGTGCTACGACCCCGAGATCCCGGTCAACATCTACGAGCTCGGACTGATCTACGAGGTCAAGGTGGCCCCGAATGGCGTGGTCAACGTCCGGATGACTCTCACGTCGCCCGCCTGCCCCTCGGCCCAGGAATTACCGATCGAGGCGGAGGCCAAGGTCCGGACCGTCCCAGACGTGACCGACGCCAAGGTCGAGGTCGTCTTCGATCCCCCGTGGGACAGCAGCATGATGTCCGAGGCCGCCAAGCTCCAGCTCGGCCTTCTGTAACCCGAGCTTGCGTGCGAGCGGCCTACCCAACTGAAGGCGCTGTCCGGTGCCCAGTTCCTTCCAAGCACGGGCTGCCTCGTGCGGGCCGACGACTTACGAGCTGGTGCTGCTCATGGGTGTCCGGGCGCGAGACTGGCTTCGGCATCGGGCGGTGCGGCTCAATCGTTACTTGCCGGGCGTGTAGTAGGGATTCTCGCCTGAGGCGTGATCGGTGGTATCCAGCACTTCCTCGATTTCGGGGATCTCTTCCTTGATCATCCGCTCGATCCCGGCCTTGAGGGTGATGTCCGCCGCCCCGCAGCCCTGGCAGCCGCCGCCCATCTGGAGATAGACCCTGTTGTCCTTCACGTCAACCAGCTGAACGAAGCCGCCGTGGCCGGCCACAGCCGGATTGATGCTATTGTCGATCAGCTCCTGCACCTTCGTCATCAGCTCTTCACTCATGCCTTGCCTCCCGGCGGGTCGGTCACGCTGCAGCCATAGTGTACGTGAGCTCGCACTCAGGGCCAACTGGCCCTTGCGACAGCGGCATTTCTGAACCACACCAGGACGCTCCAACTACACGGAAGGAGGAGGAAGAGATCTGAGCTTACACGGTATCTTTTCGAAGCAGACGGCCAGGGGCTACGTGCCTGCCTGTCGTCCGTTGCGGGTCGCCGCAACCAGACCTGTTGGCAGTAGCCCCGCTCAGCGGGATGCAGTAGCGTCATGCCGCCCTCAGAATTCCGAACACTTGCACGTGCCAAAGGCGGTTGTAGCCCGTTGGGGGGAACCCGTGGTGCCCAGGCCGCGAGCGCAACGCCCTCGATGCTAAACGCTAGCGACGCGTTCCAACCCTTGGAATAACGCCCCGGGGTCTTGTGCCCGGGACGACGGATGGGGAGTGAGAGCATAGAGCCTAGTCCTAGGCCTGAATCTCGAAACGGAAGGCGACCGATCGGTAGTTCGCCTGCAGGTGGTTGCGGGCCCCCGATTTGAACCCGCGAACCCGCTCGCCGTCGACGCTCCAGGCGTGGGGCGGATCGAGATGCCCAGGACTAGTTATCCTCGTCGCTTCTGACCGGCACCAGGACTCTTTATCCTGAGCCCCGTGTGATCCAACTCCCTGCCACGGCTCACTTGTTAGGAGCGAAGAGCCAGTGTGTGACAGCCATTTGTGACAAACGGGCCCCCGACGGCTGACCAGGATGGCCCACGTTGAAGGCGGATTGAAGGAATGGGGTCTCTAAGGGGGTCCAAGCCGAATCTTCAACCTGGGCTCAGCGGCTTCAGCAGGCGACCCGTGAGCGCCTGGAGCCCAGGGTCTTATGTCGGCTGGGACTCAGTGTCCTCGGTCTCGGTCGATACGACTGTAAACCTTGGCGGCCGTGGGTCATGTGGCTTGGCGGTCTTCACGGGTGCATTGATGATGGTGGCCCGGGGAAGCTGACCTTGCGCGCGGCCTTGAGCGATCCGCTCTTGGACCTTCTGGAGGATGTCGGCGACGTTGAAGGTCAGATGGTGAGGCGGGGCCGCCACCACCGTGACCTTGGCCCAGCGCTGCGGGAACTTTCGCTCGAGAATGGCCAGCGCTTCGAAGGTCTTCCGTAGAAATGGTCGCGGGACGACCTACGACGCCGGATATGGTTCCCATGGCCGATTGCTTCTAGTGGTACGGCGCGCCAGTGCCTGTTCGGTTGACGGCGATAGGGAACCGTGTAGAGTTCCTTTCAATGAGGCTGCCAACTGACTGCTTCGTGGTGGCCCGGTTAAGTGTCGTTGTTCTCGCCGTGGTGATGCTGTTGGGCCACATCTGCATTTTGCCGACCCATCGTCATGTCGAAACGGCGCCGTGGCACGTCGATGAGGCGCAGCCACACGACGCCGGCGTGGCGGTCCACGCGGGTTCTTGCGAAGCACTGCGGTCGTCCGGGATCGCCTGCCCAGCAGTCCTAGCGGTTTCGGAGTTCATCGTGATGACCCCCGGCGAACCGCTGAAGCAATTGAGCGGCCGCGGTGGCACGTCACCCCTGCCGACAGGATCGCCGCCTCTCTTCCTGCTTCACGCAGCCCTCCTGATTTAGTCTTTCCCTCCGCCTCCACCTATCTCGCACGCGGCTTGGGCCGGGGTCTGTTCTGGCCAAGCGTCACGATTTCGTTCCCTCCGAAGGCTGGCTGCTGTCTGCGTCCTGCCGAGGAGGTCGAAGAACGGAGGGCTCCGACATGCGTCTTAAGGGTTGGCGACGTCTCGGCTTGTTGGTCGTCGGGGTGGTGGCAATGGTCTGGCTGGTTGCCGTCTCACACAGTAGAGCTCACGATGACAAGCCGCATGCGGCTAAGCGCGAAAGTGAGCATATCCATGCGCCCGTTCCTGCGGACTACGCCACTGTAATGGCCCCCTCTCACATCTGGACTGACCCGGCCGTTCTCGCCAGAGGAGAGGTGATCTACAAGGCGAAGTGCGCCGTGTGCCATGGCAACGAAGGCGCGGGTGATGGTCCCGATGCGACGTGGCTGGGACCGAGGGCGGGGTCGTTCCGCGACCGGGCGATGGTCGCCGAAATGAGCGACGCCTTCTGGTTCTGGCGGGTCAGTGAAGGCGGCCTGGCCGAGCCGTACAAATCGAAGGGGTCGGTCATGCCCGCCTACAAGGACGCGCTGTCGGTCGAGGATCGCTGGGCGGTGATCGCCTATCAGCACGCGCAGTCCGAACACGCCGGGCCGCATATCGCGAGCGAGCATCCGAAGATGGAGGCCGGGCCGCGGCCGCACCCGGAGCCACGCGGCATCGCCTTCAGCAGCCAATGGGTGACCCGGGACCACCGATGGCAGCCGCGAGGGCCGTGGAAGTGGGCCGTGATGCGCGAGCTGCCCCAGCTCTACCGGGAGTTCAACGGGATCGACTTCGGCCACGCGCACCTCGCCGAGACGCTCCTCCGCACGCAGAATCCCCACGAGGTCGAGACGGCGCGGCTCGAGGTCCTGGCCTTCATCTTCAACGCGCCTGGTGTCCCCCCGGACGAGGAGCAGATTGCCCCGACATTCAACCGGATGGCTTGGGAGGTGGCGAAGACCTTCGACTGGACCCACCTCTTCCACCGGAGCCTCTACGATCTCTTCGCCAGCGACCAGGTCACGAACAAGGAGACCGTGTACCGGAAGCTCCTGGCCGACTACCTGGAAAAGCCCGAAGCGATCACGCCGCACCGCCTCGATCACCACGGGGCCCTCTGGGGCTTTCCGGAGTCGAAGTCGTTCCGGGACCGATTCCGGACGTTCAATACCCAAATCTGGGCGTACCACTGGCTGCAGGCGGCCGTCTACGACGTGCAGCTCATGGGCGACGTGAAGAAGCAACAGGAGCTGATGCCGAGGGTGATCGGCTTTTATCACGGTTACCTGCGCCGGCCCCCAGAGGAGTGGCAGTACATGGCCATGATGCCGGAGGCGGCCCCGGAGTTCGCGCGGCGGTTCCCGGAGGCCGCCGCGATCTTCGACAATCTCCACATGCTGCACGACAACTTCGACGACATCCTGGCCCGCCCCGATCTCTACCCGACGCTTCAGGTGAAACGCGGAGCGATCCTGAAGATCCTGCCGATCTATCTCCACCGTAGCCACGGCGTGAACGATCTGTACGTCGACTTTCACGAGAAGGCCGAGATGCAGATGGGCGGACACGCGGCGATGACGGACATGGGCCCGCGACCGCCATCGGTGGAGGATGTCCTCGCCGAGAGCGCCCCGCCGAGGGGTCAGCCGCAGCCATCCGAGCGGTCAACCCCCGGCCCTGAGCACAAGCACTGACGGGAGGACCCGTATGATCAAGCGTCTGCTCATGTCGGTGCTCGTCGTCGCGATGGCGACCGGCGAAGTCTACGCGATCGACCACACGAACCTCGACGAGGGCCGGCCCCTGCGGCTCGAAGACGCCTATGCGCTTGCGGATGGCGAGATCGCCCTCGAAGCCGGCGGAGGCTTCACGCTGCAG
>Ga0137394_10001319_pt1 | contig 17943 bp, 17 predicted proteins | sample czobulk116metaG_FD_108278 | JGI IMG/M metagenome (GOLD analysis project Ga0137394, IMG submission 108278) | Vadose zone soil microbial communities from Angelo Coast Range Reserve, California, USA - czobulk1.16 metaG | ecosystem: Environmental > Terrestrial > Soil > Vadose zone | place: USA...
CTCGACGATGCGGCCATCGTCGCCCGCGACCAGGCCTTCCTCGCTGCCGAACGAGACCGCGCGCGCCTTCGCCAATGCGGCCGCCGCGCCGCGCACCGCGAGCGTGCCTCCGGCGACGCCGAGCTTCGCCGCACCGCTGGCGGCATGCAGCGCCCACAGATCCGTCGCCACCACCAGCGCTGCGCCCGCGACCGCGGCGAGGACCACCGTCGCTCCGGGGACGGAGAGCGCGGAGCGGGCCGCGGACGCCAGCATCGATCCCAGGGCGCCGCCCGCGGGATGGCCCTGCACCCGCGCGTGCACCAGAAGGTCCAGAAGGCCGATCGCGCAGAGCGCGAACGCGAGCCACGAGGCGGCCCGGATCAGCGACGGCCGCGGCCAGCCGCGCAGCAGCGCGCCGGCAGCCCCGAGCAGGATCAAGGCGACCGCGTAGCCGCCGGCGCCCAGGCCTTCGAGCAGGAGGCCGGCGAGCTCGTGACCCACCGGCCCGGCCCAATTTCCGGACGCTCCGCGCGGACGGTACGACGCGAGCGCCAGCAGCGACACCGCGGCCAGGCCGGCCAGAAGGATGCCGCCCACCGGCTTCTCCCAACTCGTGGCCTCCGGCGCCGCCGAGCTCTTCCCCTTGCGCCCCATCGCCACCTCCGGACAAACGAATTGCCGCTGCGCGGTTCATTACCCCACTGGGGACACTACCTGCTACGCGCCTCCGGGCGACTGTAAGAGGGACCCCTGTTCCGTCAACTTTTCGAGCCGGACCCCTTTGGCGCCCGCGCTTTACAAGGACACTGTGCGAATCCTATAGGTCACGCCTCGCGACCCAGCCGGGAGAGCAATCGATGGAAGTCCGTTGCGAAAAGTGCCAGGCCCGGTATCGCGTCGACGACGCCCGCATCGGCCCGCAGGGGCTCACGATGCGCTGCGGAAAGTGCCAGAACACGTTCAAGGTAATGCGCGCTCCGGCGCCCGCGGAGACACCGGCGCCGCCGGCCCCGCCGCCCGGGCCTCCGCCTCGATCCGGCGGAGCCCAGACCACGATGATCTTCGCGGCGCCCCCGCCGACGCCACCTCCTCCCGCGGCGAAGCCCGCCGCGCCTCCGCCCCCGTCGCCCGCCGCGCCTCCCGCTCCGGCCGCGAAGACGGTTCCGCCGCAGCCGGCCGGGGAGGCCGCGGGGCGGACGATGATGTTCCAGACCGGGAACCTCAAGGCGCCGGCCACGCCGAAGGCTCCCGTAAACGCCCCTGCGCCCGCGCCGCCCAAGCCTCCCACTGCGGCGGCGCCGGGAACGGGAACCGTGGTCTTCAGCCAGCCTCCGGCTGCCAAGCCAGCCCCGGCCGTCTCCAAGCCCGCCGCGCCAAAGCCCGCTCCTTCCCCGGGCGGGACGATGGTGTTCAACCAGCCCCCGGCGGCTCCCGCGGCCAGGGCCGCGCCTGCCGCTCCCGCGCCTCCACCGCGCGACCCGGCCCGATCCACGATTCCGTTCAGCGTTCCGCAGGCCACCCCGGTTCCGCCGCCCGCCGCGCCGCCGCAGCCCGCTCCGATCGCTGGGGCCTCCGAATTGCCGCAAGAACCGCCCGCGCCCGAAGAAGCCGCGGCGGAGGGCGAACCGGGCGACGAGGCGGCAAACGCCGCCGCCGAGCCCCGTTTTGCCGAAGCAGCTCCGCCTCCACCGCCGGCGCCGGCTCCGTCATTTCCGACCCACCCTCCGCAGGACGAGCCAGTTGCGGAAGAGCTGGCACAGCAGCCGGGAACCTTCGATCGGGCCCCGCCTCGCGGTCTGATCATCGGCGTCGCGGCGGGCCTCGGACTTCTGCTCCTGATCGGCGGAGGCCTCGTCACCTGGCGCAAGTTCGGCCGGCGCCCACCGCCGGCCGTGGCGGTCGAGGCGCTCGCCTCGGCGCAGGCGGACGCGGACAAGGACACGCTGGCGTCGATCTCCAGCGCGGAGTCGAAGGCCCGGGAAGCGGTCGACGCGGCCGGCGCACGGGCGCGCTTCGTGGAAGGGACCGCGCTTCTGGCGCGCATCGAGATCCAGTGGGCCGATGCGCTCAACGACCAGGTCGCCCAGCTCGCCGACAAGGGCGGCGACGAATCGCGCACCGCGCAGCTGCAGGCGCAGGCCAAGGCGAAGTTGAAATCGGCCTTCGATCTCCTCTCCCCGGCGCTGAAGGCGAACAAGGAGTCGCCGGACCTGCTGCTCGCCTTCGCCGACTACTATCGCGCGCAGCGGCTGCCCTCGAGCATGAACCGCTACCTGGGCAACGTGAAGGACGATCCGAGGGCCGCGCTGATCCGGGGCATGGCCCTGCCGCAGGACGAGGAAGGAGCGGCGAAGGCGATCCCGCTGCTCAAGGGAGCGCTGGCGGCCAATCCGCAGAGCGCGCGGATCCAGTACCGCCTCGCGATCGCCCAGCTGGCGGCGAAGGACGAGGCCGCGGCCAGGGTGGCGCTGAACGAGGCCCTGCGGCTCTCTCCGCAGCACGAGCGAGCCAAAGCCCTGCTCGAGCAGCTGCCTCAGGCGAGCACCGCGGCGCCGAAGTAGTTACAAGGACTGTCGATGACGCTCGAGAAAAAGCCCAGCACCACCGAGGACGAGTACTTCGCACGCGAGGACGCCGAGCGCCTGCGCAAGCTGCACTACGAGGAGCTGAAGCGTCTGCGCCAGAACGAGCGGGAAGCGCTGCGCAAGCTGCACGACGGCCGCTGCTCGAAATGCGGGGCCCTGATGGTCCCCGAACAGGCGGGCATGGTGCAGTTCCTCCACTGCCCGGCTTGCGGCGGTGCCTTCCTCTCCAAGGCCACCTGGGACCACATCCACTCGCACGAGAACTCGCACAAGGTGATCGAGGCCGTGCTCAACTGGTTCAAGTCGGCGAACAAGCCGTAGAGGAGCACCAGGTGTCCATCGATCGTGCCCAGGTGAGGCACGTGGCGCGCCTCGCCAGACTGGCGCTGTCCGAGGAGGAAGAGGAGCGTTTCGCGGCCCAGCTCGGGAATGTGCTCGAGTACGTGGAGCGCCTGCAGGCGGTGGACGTGAGCGGCGTGGAGCCGCTGGGGTTCGCGGGCGACGCAACCGCGCCGCTGCCGCTGCGCGAGGACGAGCCACAGCCCTGCCTTCCGCGGGAGAAGGTGCTGTCGCAGGCGCCGGAGCAGAACGGCGAGGCGTTCCTGGTCCCGAGGATCCTGGAATGAAAGCCGACTTGCTGCCGCTCTCGCTCGTCTCGGAGGCGCTCGCGTCGGGAACGGTCCCGGCCGACGCGCTCCTCGAGGCCTTCCTGGCGCGGATCCGCGCGCTGGACGGCCGGCTCCATGCCTTTCTGCGCCTGACCGAGAACGAGGCGTGGGCGGCCGCGAAGGCTTCGGTGCAGCGCAGGGCAAACGGCAAGGCGCTGGGGCCGCTCGACGGCGTGCCGATCGCGCTCAAGGACATCTTCTGCATGGAGGGCGTGGAGACGTGTTGTGGTTCGAGGATCCTGCGCGGCTACCACCCGCCCTACGACGCGACGGTGGTCCGCAAGCTGAGGCAGGCGGGCGCGGTGATCGTCGGCAAGACGAACATGGACGAGTTCGCGATGGGCTCGTCCACCGAGAACAGCGCGTTCGGCCCCACCGCGAACCCGTGGGACCTGACGCGGTCGCCGGGCGGCTCTTCGGGAGGCAGCGCGGCGGCGGTCGCGGCGCGGCTGGTGCCCGGAGCGTTCGGAACCGATACGGGCGGCTCCATCCGGCAGCCAGCGGCCCTGGTCGGCTGCGTGGGACTGAAGCCGACCTACGGCCGCGTCTCGCGCTTCGGCGTGATCGCGTTCGCCAGCTCGCTCGATCAGGTGGGCCCGTTCGCGCAGGACGTGAAGGGCGTGGCCCACCTGCTCGGTGCCGTCGCCGGCCACGATCCCAATGACCAGACGTCCTCGGAGCGCCCGGTGCCCGACTACGCGTCCGCGCTGGACAAGGGCGTTCGCGGGCTGCGCATCGGCGTCCCGCCCGAGTACTTTGGCGAGGGCCTCGCTCCCGAAGTGGAGAAGGCGGTGCGGGCGGGGATCGAGAGCCTGCGCGCCCAGGGCTGCGAGGTGCGCGAGACCCCGCTGCCCAACTCGCCGCACGCGATCGCCACCTACTACATCGTGGCCACCGCCGAGGCCTCCTCGAACCTCGCGCGCTACGACGGCGTGCGCTACGGCCACCGCGCCAAGGCCAGCCAACTTCTTGAGATGTACGAGAAGACGCGCGCGGAGGGATTCGGCGCCGAGGTGAAGCGCCGGATCATGCTCGGCACCTACGCGCTCAGCGCCGGGTATTACGACGCCTACTATTTGCGCGCCCAGAAGGTGCGCGCGCTGATCCGCCGCGACTTCGACCAGGCGTTCGCGTCGGTGGACGCGGTGATCTCGCCCACCAGCCCCACCACCGCGTTCCGGCTGGGCGAGAAGATGGACGACCCGCTCGCCATGTACCTGAACGACGTGTACACGGTGCCGGTCAACCTCGCCGGCCTGCCCGGCATCTCGCTGCCCTGCGGCTTCGACTCCAAGGGGCTGCCCATCGGCCTGCAGCTGATCGGGAGGCCGTTCGACGAGGAGACCCTGCTCCGGATCGCCCGCGCGGCCGAGCCCGCGGAGCAGAGGCTTCCGCCGATCCTGGAGGGCAGGTAGCGATGCCGGTCCCCGACTTCGAGCCCGTCATCGGCCTGGAAGTGCACGCGCAGCTGTTGACCCGGACGAAGATCTTCTGCGGCTGCTCCACCCGATTCGGCGCGCCCCCCAACACGCAGGTCTGCATGGTCTGCCTCGGGCTTCCCGGTGCGCTGCCCGCGCTGAACCGCGCCGCGGTCGAGATGGCGATCAAGGCCGGCAAGGCCTTCGGCTGCCGCATCGCGGAGCGCAGCGTCTGGGCCCGGAAGAACTACTTCTATCCAGACCTCCCGAAGGGGTACCAGATCTCCCAGTACGAGCTGCCGATCTGCTCGGGCGGAGCGGTGCCGGTCCCGGGCCTCGGCAGCATCCCCCTGGAGCGGATCCACCTCGAGGAGGACGCCGGCAAGAACGTCCACACCGCCACCGGGAGCGAGGTCGACCTGAACCGGTCGGGTGTGCCCCTGATCGAGATCGTCGGCAAGCCGGCCCTCCGGTCCGCGGAGGGCGCGAGCGAGTACCTCAAGTCGCTGCGGCTCTGCCTGATCTATCTCGGGATCAACGACGGGAACCTGGAGGAGGGATCCTTCCGCTGCGACGCGAACGTGAGCGTGCGCCGCAAGGGGGAGAGCAAGCTCGGCACGCGGGTCGAGCTGAAGAACATCAACTCCTTCCGCTTCGTCCGGCAGGCGATCGATTTCGAGATCGCGCGCCAGGTCGAGCTGATCGAGAGCGGCGGGAAGGTCGTCCAGGAGACGCGGCTCTTCGACAACGAGAAGGGCGTGACCCGCTCGATGCGCAGCAAGGAGGAGGCGAACGACTACCGCTACTTCCCCGATCCGGACCTGCCGCCTCTGCGGGTGTCGAAGGAGTGGATGGAGGGCATCTCCACCCCGAAGCTCCCGCACGAGATCGCCGACGCGCTCGCGGCCGCCGGAGTCTCGCAGGCGGACGCGCGCAGCATCGTGTCCGATCCCCGCCTGGTCGAGGTGCACCGCAAGGTCGGCGGCGACCCCAAGCGCGCCGCTCTGTTCGTGGTCGGGGAGCTGGGGCGCGCCGTCAACGAGAAGGAGGCCGACCTGTCGGCGCTCAAGTTCGACCCCGCGCTGGTCCAGGAGGTCTGGAAGCTGCAGGACGCCGGCGCCATCTCGTCCACGGCGGCGCGGGAAGTCCTGGCCGAGCTGATCCGGACCGGCGAGGCGCCGCAGAAGATCGTCGAGCGCAAGGGGCTGGCGCAGGTCTCCGACCAGGGCGCGCTGGAGGCGGTGGTCGATGCGGTGATCGCGCGGAACCCGGCCGAGGTGGAGAAGTACCGGGGAGGGAAAGTCAATCTGCTGGGCTTCTTCGTCGGGCAGGCGATGAAGGACCTCAAGGGGAAGGGAAACCCCGGTGCGCTGAACGCGCTCTTCAAGAAGAAACTCGGCCCGTAATCAAAAACGGTGGTCGTGGCCATGACGGTGATTCAGATGCGCTCTCGTCGGCAGCCCGCCTGAACTGCTAGCGTGCGGGGGCATGCGCCCTGCCTTGGTGCTCGCTCTCCTGCTCGCAGCTTGCAAGTCGGCCCCGCAGCCCACCTTGAACGAGCGGGCCGCGCTCCACCCTCGATCCAAGGTCGAGGAGGAGAAGACCAACGACGCCTTCGTGCAGGCCCTGCGCGAGGAGTACCAGGCGCTGGGCCGGATCCAGGCGGTGCTGCGCTGGTACAGCGGCACGCAGGGCGAGACCTCGCTCACGCAGCTCACCTACATCGGCCACGACCGGCTCTTCCGCAAGACGGCGCTGGACGCGATCGCTCTGGCCCGGCAGAAGCCGGAGCTCGCCGCCAACGAGGGCCAGGCGCTGACGTTCCTGCGGCGATCGCTCACCGGCGAGATCGTCGCGCTCGCCACCGCGAAGCTCGATGACGAGTACGAGGACGCGGAAGCCGCCGCGGCCGTGACCCTGCCCTGGAGGGAGAAGCCGGTCGCCTACCGCGACCTGCAGAACCTGATCGCGCAGGAGCCCGACGCCGATCACCGCCAGCAGGCCTTCGCGGCCATGAACACCGTGCGGGTGGCGAAGCTCAACCCGATCCTCGAGCGCAAGGAGGAAGCGGCGCAGAAGGCGGCGCGCGAGACCGGCTATCCCGACTACGTCGCGCTCTCGGAGGAGCTGCGGCAGGTGAAGCTCGAGTTGCTGCTCGCCTCGGGCGTGGCCTACGTGAAGGCCACCGACGCCATCTTCCGCACCACGCTCGATCGCGTCGCCCGGGAGGAGCTGAACGTCCCGCGCGAGAAGCTGCGCGTCGCTGACCTCGGCCGCCTCAACAAGGCGCCGAAGCTTTCGCAGTTCTTCGACAAGGCGCTCGAGCTCAAGGTCCTCGAAGCGTTCCTCTCCGGCATCGGCCTCGATCTGCGCACCGCCGCGGGGACCGAGGTGGCGATCGACGACTCCCTGCATCCCAAGAAGCGGCCGCGCGCATTCGTCAACCCGGTGGACGCTCCGCGCGACGTGCGGATGTCGGTGAAGCCGACCGGAGGTCTCGACGACTACGAGACGCTCTTCCACGAGGCCGGCCACGCGGTCCACTTCGCCAGCAGCACGGTGGTCCCGAAGGAGCTGGTCGACCTGGGCTACGGCGCCCCCACCGAGGCGTTCGGCGAATTCTTTCGCCACGCCTTCTCGGACCCGCGCTGGCTGGTCCGCTACCGCGCGTTCCTCGCCGCGCAGGGAAAACCGCGCCCGAGCGACGCGGAGCTCGCAGCCGTGCTGCGGCGGCTGGCGCTCAAGGAGATGATGTACCTGCGCCGGTATGCGTTCGCGAAGATCGCCTACGAGCTGCGGCTCCACGGCAGGCCCGCGGCCGAGATCGCCCCGGCGGCTCCGCTGCTCTCCGCGCCGGAGAAGGCCTCCGCGGACCTGCGCGAGCTGTACCGGCAGCTCTTCTCCGCCGCCTACACCTTCGAGCTCAACGAGCAGGAGGCGCAGCTCTTCCGCACCGACGTGGACGACACGTTCTACTCGGCCGACTACTCCCGGGCGTTCGCGCTGGCGGGAATGATGCATGACAGCATCCGCAAGAAGTTCGGCGAGGACTGGTACGCCAACAAGGAGGTAGGAAAATTCCTCCGGGCGCAGCTCTTCTCGGCGGGGACTTCGCTGAGCTCCGAGGAGGTGGCGGCGCGGCTCGGCTTTTCGGCGAAGGTGGACTTCGAGGCCGCCGCGGCCCGGGCCCGGCGGCTCGTCTCGGAAGCGGACGCACTGGAGAAGGCGAAGTAAACTCGCTTCCGTGACGGCGCTGTTCGCCACCTTCCTGCTGCTGTCGCTCGCCCTTTCGGGCGCCGTCGCCTTCTCCACTCCGGCGGGCCGCGGCTGGCTGAAATGGATGCTCGTCCTCTCGCTGCTCCTGGCCTGGGTGGCGCTGGGGCTTGCCGTGAAGGACATCGTCCTGCGCACCTCAGCGACGCTGGTCGTTCCCCGAGGCGTGCAGCAGCCGCGCCTGGTCGAGCAAGCGGCGCGCGAAGGTGCCACGCTCTTCCTCTCTCTCGGCGCGCCGGCCCTTCTGGCCACGGTGCTGGCATGGCTCTCGCTCAGGGCGACGCGCCGGAGGGCCGAATAGAATGCGGGCATGGAGCTGGTGCGCGTCGAGGGACCCGGACCCGCGCTGGAACAAGCGCGCGCGCTTCTCGCCGAGTACTGGAGCTCCTTCGGCTTCACGCCTTGCTTCCAGGGATTCGACCGCGAGATGGCGGCCCTGCCGGGAGCCTATGCGCCGCCCCGCGGCACCCTGCTCCTCCTTCCCGGCCAGGGCTGCGTGGCGGTCCGTCCGCTCGACGCGGAGACTGCCGAGATGAAGCGGCTCTATCTGCGACCGCAGGCGCGCGGCAGCGGCCTGGGCCGCGCGCTCGCCTCCGCCGCGATCGCGCACGCGCGGGCGTGCGGCTTCGCGCGCATGGTGCTCGACACGATGCCGGAGCAGATGGCGCTGGCGGTCGGGCTGTATCGGTCGATGGGCTTTCGCGAGGCGCCGCCGTATCTGGCCGAGCCGACGCCGGGCGCGCTCTGCCTGGAGCTTCCGCTGCGATGAGCTTCCGCACCCTCTGGTTCGAAGACGGCGCGCTCCACCTGCTCGACCAGCGGCGGCTGCCGGAGCGCGCGGAGATCGTGACCGTCCGCAGCGCGCGCGAGACCGCCGCCGCCATCCGCGAGATGGTGATTCGGGGAGCGCCGGCCATCGGCTGCGCCGCGGCCTACGGGATCGCGCTCGCCCCGCGCGCCGGCGAGGACTTCGATCAGGCCCGCCAGGCGCTGCTGGAAGCGCGCCCCACGGCCGTCAACCTGCGCTGGGCGCTGGAGCGCCTCTCGCGGGTACAGCCGCGCACCTTCGAGGCGTTGAAGGCGGAGGCCGATCGCGTTCTGGCCGAGGACCTCGCCGCTTGCCGCGCCATCGGCCGCAACGGCGTCGCATTGGTTCCCACCGGAAAAGGCATCCTCACCCACTGCAACGCGGGGGGCCTGGCGACGTCCGGTTACGGCACCGCGCTGGGCGTGGTTCGCGCCGCGCGCGAGGCGGGCAAGAAGTGCGCGGTGTTCGCCGACGAGACCCGGCCCTGGCTGCAGGGGGCGCGGCTGACGGCGTGGGAGCTGCTCCAGGACGGGATCCCGGTGACCCTGCTGCCCGACGTGGCGGCGGCCTCGCTGCTCGGAAGCGGGCGGATCGGCTGCGTGGTGGTCGGCGCGGACCGGATCGCGCACAACGGCGACACGGCCAACAAGGTGGGGACCTATCCGCTGGCGCTCGCCGCGCAGGCCTCTTCGGTGCCGTTCTACGTCGCGGCGCCCACCAGCACGATCGATCTCCGCGCCCGCAGCGGCAGCGAGATCCCGATCGAGCAGCGCTCGCCGCTGGAGGTCACGCACCTCGCGGGCGCGCGGATCGCCGCGGAGGGCGTCGAGGTCTACAACCCGGCCTTCGACGTCACGCCCGCCCGCTACATCTCGGCCATCGTCACCGAGCGCGGCGTCGCCCGCGCTCCGTTCGAGCAGTCCCTGTCCAACCTCCTGGAGACCTGAATGCGCATCGCTTCGCTGATCGTGCTCTGTCTGGCCCTCGCCGCCTGCAAGAAATCCCCGCAGCCCACCCTGCCCCGGATCCCCGATGCCAGCATCGGGCCTGGCGGCGGGACGTTCGAGACATCAGAGTCGGTGATGTTCCACACCGTCTACCGGTACTCCGGGCACACCGGGCAGGCGCTCACCTTCTACGCCCCCGAGATGCAGAAGCGCGGCGCCCAGCGCGCCGGCGACGGGTTCGTGGACGACAACGTGGTCCACACCGGGGGCATCGGGAAGGACAGCAACGCCAGCCCGAGGGACCCGACCCGGCCGGGCATCTACCTGTACGCGATGGAGACCCCGGACGCGACGCTGATCGACGTCTGGGAGAACGTCCCCAGGACACCCTGAACCGCCTCGGGGGCCAGGTGAGCTTGACTCCCCCGTCCGGACCCGCTAGATCGCCCGTTCCTTTCCGCGCCCCGCGGCGGGATTTCCCTGCCAGCAAGGCCGATTAAAGCCGGAAAGCCGGAGATCTCCGATGTACGCAGTGGTCAGGACAGGCGGCAAACAGTACCGCGTCAAGCAAGGCGACCTGCTGAAGGTCGAGAAGCTCACCCAGGACGTGGGCGCGAAGGTCGAGCTCGAGGTCCTGCTGGTGGGCGAGGGCGCGGAAGTGAAGCTCGGCGCCCCGGTGGTCTCGGGCGCCCGCGTCGAGGCCGAGGTGGTCTCCCACGGCAAGCACCGCAAGCTGTGGCATTTTCGCACGCAGGAAGAGGGCTGGGACCGCATCCGGGGCCACCGCCAGCCGTACACCGAGCTGCGCATCACCGGAATCTCTGGATAAATGTAGGGGACATGATGAGCGGCGGAGCCGCGATTCGTGTCCCCAGGGAGTTGGGAAGCAGCCATGGCGCACAAAAAGGGACAGGGTTCTTCGCGCAACGGGCGCGACTCCCCAGGGCAGCGGCGGGGGATCAAGGTGTACGGCGGCCAGGCCGTCGTGCCCGGCAACATCCTCGTCCGGCAGGTGGGCACCAGAGTGCACGCCGGCCGCAACGTGGAGATGGGCCGGGACTTCACCCTCTACGCGGTCGTGCAGGGGACGGTGAAGTACCAGAAGGGCCGCGGCGACCGCGTGTACGTGCACGTCGACCCGGTCCGGCCGCAGGCGCAGGCTTAAGGCGGCATCGGTCCTCCGAGCGTGTAGGGGACATGATGAGCGGCGGAGCCGCCATTCGTGTTCCTTGGAGTTGCGACGCTCATGTTCATCGACGAAGCGGAAATCTCGGTGAAGGCCGGCGACGGTGGATCCGGCGCCGTCGCTTTCCGCCGGGAGAAGTTCGTCCCCCGCGGCGGCCCCTCGGGCGGCGACGGCGGCAACGGCGGAGACATCGTCCTCGAGACCGACGAGCGGCTGACCACGCTGCTCGACTTCCGCTTCAAGCGCGAGTACCGCGCGAAGAACGGCGAGCCCGGGCGCGGCCGCGATCAGAACGGCCACGCCGCGCCGGAGCTGGTGCTGAAGGTGCCCCCCGGCACGCTGGTGCGCGACGCGGGCAGCGGCGAGGTGCTGGCCGACCTCCGCGAGAGCTCCCGCCGCTGGGTGCTCGCCAAGGGCGGCCGGGGCGGTCTCGGCAACATGAACTTCGCCACGCCCACCTTGCAGGCGCCGCGTTTCGCGCAGCCGGGGACGAGCGGGGAGGAGAAGCGCGTCCGCCTCGAGCTGCGGCTGCTGGCCGACGTGGGCCTGGTCGGCTTTCCCAACGCGGGCAAGAGCACGCTGGTGTCGCGGCTCTCGCGCGCCCGGCCGAAGATCGCCGATTACCCGTTCACCACCCTGGAGCCGCACCTTGGCGTGGTGCAGTACAGGGACGCGCGCAGCTTCGTGCTGTCCGATCTCCCGGGCCTGATCGAGGGCGCCCACCGCGGCGCCGGTCTCGGGCACCGGTTCCTCAAGCACATGGCGCGGTGCCGCAGCGTCATCCACCTGATCGACGCCTCGCAGGATCGCGACCTGGTCGCGGACTTCGACGCCATCAACCGGGAGCTATCGCTGTTCGATCCGGCGCTGGGCCGCAAGCCGCAGATCGTCGCGGCCAACAAGATCGACATTCCCGAGGCCCGCGAGCGCGCCGGCGAGCTGCGCAAGAAGCTGAAGCGGCAGGGCGTCGAGGTGCACCTGGTCTCCGCCGCGACCGGAGAGGGGCTGCAGGAGCTGCTCGACGCCACGGTGCGCACGCTGGACTCGGCGCCGATGCCCGCGCCGCTCGAGCGCGACGTCCATCCCCTGGGGACACGCAATCGCGTGTCCCCTACACGGTCCGCCGGCGCCATCGAGGACGAGCGGGAGCTGGACGCCCAGGCCCGCGCGGGCCGCGCTCCGGCGGCGAAGCGGCCGAGGAAGCCGGCGCGGAGCCGCAGGACGTGAGCCCCCGGCGCCCGCCGCGGCCCTGGGTCGGCGCCCCCCGGGCCGTCGATCCGACGGAGCTTCTGGGCCCGCGCGGCCTGACCGAGGAGGTCCTGCGCGGCGAGGACGCCGAGCCTTCCGCGACGCCGGGGTCCGCGCAGTTCTACTGGTCGCTGCTCACGCCCGAGCGGCGCGAGCGCATCCAGTCGGTGGTGGACGCTCGTCTGCAGAGCGTGACGATCGTGCTCGACCGGCTGTTCGATCCGCACAACACCGCGGCGATCCTCCGCACCGCGGAGGGCCTCGGCGTCAGCCGCGCGCACGTCGTGCCGCACGCCGAGGGCGACGCGGTCGCGCACCGGCGCGTGACGCAGGACGCGCACAAGTGGCTGGACGTGGAGCGGCACGAGAGCGGTGCCCGCGCGGCCGGGTCGCTGCGCGCCGCGGGTTACGAGGTCTGGGCCGGACACCTCGACGCCAGGGCACGCCTCTACACCGAGCTCCCCGCCGACCGGCCCCTCGCGCTGCTGTTCGGCAACGAGCACGAGGGCCCTTCCGCGCAGACGCTGGCCGCCTGCACGGGCACCTTCCGCATTCCGATGGCGGGATTCACGCAGAGCTTCAACGTCTCGGTCGCCGCGGCGATCGCGCTGGGCCACGCCACCAGCGCCCGCCGGCGATATCTGGAGACCGCGGGAGATCTTCCGGCGCAGGCGCGCGTTCTCTTGCGAGACCGGTTCACGCTGCTCGCGGCCAAGCTCGCCCGCCGGGTGAAGTCCCGGCGCTGATCCGGAGTCCAACTGCCATGGTCCTTCTCCTCGCCCTGCTGCTCGCCGCGCCCCCCAAGGAACCGGCACGCGCGCTCGCCCACCGCGTCCACGCGTACTACGCGCAGACCAAGGACTTCTCCGCCACCTTCCGCCAGCACTACACGTACACGGCGATCGGCCGCGTGGAGGACTCGGAAGGCCTGGTCCAGGTGAAGAAGCCGGGGCTGGTCCGCTGGGACTACGAGAAGCCCGAGCGGCGCAGCCTCTACATCGAGAACCGCACGCTGTGGATCTGGCGCCCCGACGATCAGGAGGCGCAGGTCAAGCGCGACTTCGGCGGCGATCAGCTCAGCAGCGCCTTCACCTTCCTCTGGGGCAAGGGGGATCTCCTCAAGGAGTTCACGCCCGCCCAGGGGCCGGTGCCCGAGGGATTGCCCGCGGGAGAAGGGCTGGAGCTGACGCCGCTCAAGCCTGTCTCGGGCGTGCAGAAGCTCTTGTTCGTGGTGGGCAAGGACGGCCAGGTGCTGGCGAGCGTGGTGACCAACCCGCAAGGCGACGTGAACCGGATCGTCTTCCGCCAGGCAAAAGTAAACCAGGGCCTGCCGGACTCCTTGTTCCACTTCGTCCCACCCAAGGGAGCCTATGTCCAGGAGCTCTGAGGGGCGCGAGTCCGTGGAACGCGGTACAAGGCGGCTCGCCATGAAGAGGCTGAGCGCGATCGCGGCTGTACTGCTCTTCTCGTGTGGACCGGGCCGTACGGTGGTGGTGAACGGCCGTGAGGTGCCGTACGAGCAGGCGGCGCGCGCGGAGTTCGACACCGCGAAGGCCGCCCTGGACGAGGGCAAGTACGATCTGGCGGCGCAGAAGCTGGGCGCCTTCGCGCAGAGATACAAGGACAGCGAGCTGGTGGACGAGGCGCTCTTCCGCCGCGCCCAGGCCCTCTCCAAGGGCGGCAAGCTCCAGGAGGCGCAGGCAGCGCTGCAGGACTTCCTCGAGAAGCGTCCGACCTCGCCCTTGAAGAACGCCGCAGCCGTCGAGCTGGCGGCGCTGCAGGCCAAGATGGGGCAGCCCGGCCCGCCCCCGGCGCAGCTCGACACGTCCGAGCTGAGCGAGAAGGAGAAGAACGCGGCGGCGGCAGCGCTCGCCGACTCGTACGCGCGCAGCGGCCAGCCCGGCGAGGCCGTGCGCTGGTCGGCCCGCGCGCTGGAGAGCGCGTCAGCCGCGGAGCGCGACCTGCGCCTCAAGTCGTACGAGCAGGCGCTGGACGCAGCCCCGGCGCGCGACGTCGCGAAGCTGGTCGGCGACCTGGATCGGAAATCGCCGGCCTGGGCGCCTGCCGCGCTCAAGCTGGCGCGGATCCAGCTCCACCTCGGCGACCGACCGCACGCGCGCGATCTGGCGGGCGACGTCCTCTCCGCGACCGACGGCACCGGACCCTACGCGGAGGGCGCGCGCGCGGTGCAGCGCGCGGCGCTGGGCAGCACCGCGCTCAACCCGAGGCTGATCGGCATCGTGCTCCCGCTCACCGGCGACCTGAAGGGATTCGCCGACCAGGCCCTCAACGGCATCGCGCTGACCCTGGACCTGCAGGGCCGCGGCAGCGTGCAGGTGGAGGTGGTGGACTCGAAGGGCGAGCCGGACGCGGCGGCCGATGCGGTCGAGCAGCTGGCGCAGAAGGGCGCCATCGGAATCCTGGGACCCTTGGGCATCGCCGAGGGGCTCGCCGCTGCGACGCGCGCGCAGCAGCTCGGGATCCCCATGCTCTCGCTCTCGCGCGCCGAGGGACTCACCGCGCTGGGCGAGTACGTCTTCCGCGACATGCCCACCTCCAGCGCACAGGCCCGCGCGGTGGCGGAGTACGCGCAGAAGAAACTCAACGCCAAACGGTTCGGGATCCTCCAGCCCGACTCGACCTACGGCGACGACATGGCCCGCTACTTCTGGGACGCCCTCGACGCGGGTGGCAGCGAGGTGCGCGCCTTCGAGCACTATCCGCTGCGCACCACCACCTTCAAGTCCTTCGTGCAACACATGGTGGGGCGGTCCCCGACGGACCTCGAGGAGCGGCAGCAGTTCTCCGACGAGTCCGAGAAGATCATGAAGGAGATCAAGGACCCCTACCGCCGGCGCAAGGCGCTCAGCCAGCTGCGCAACCAGCAGGCGCCGATCGTCGACTTCGAGGCCCTCTTCATCCCCGACTCGGCGCGCACGGTGCGTCTGATCGCGCCGGCCATCGCCGCCGAGGACGTGATCACCACCGGCTGCGACACCAAGGAGCTGGAGGTGGTGAAGCGCACCACCAAGAACGAGCAGCTCCGGACCGTGCAGCTCCTCGGCACCAGCCTCTGGGACTCGCCCGACCTGGTGGACGAGCGCTCCGGCATCGCCCGCTACGTGCAGTGCAGCATCTTCGTCGACGTGTTCTTCGCCAACTCCGAGCGGCCGGCGACCAGGAAGTTCGTGGACGAGTTCAGCAACGCCTACAAGCGTTCGCCCGGCTTCCTCGAAGCGCACGCGTACGACGCCGCCAGCATCCTCAAGCGCGTGCTCGACGGCAAAAAGCCCCAGTCCCGCGACGATCTCCGCGACGCGCTGGCCAACATCGGCAAGCCGTTCGAGGGCGCGGCCGGCGACACGACTTTCGGCAAGGACCGCGAGGCGCAGAAGCCCTTCTTCTGGCTCTGGATCAACCGGGGAAACATCTTGGAGTTCGACCCCGAAGGCCCACCTCCGGTGCCGCCCGCCCCCCCGCTGGCGTCGGCCAGGAAGCAGCCGAAGACCGGTTGAGAACCAGGCGCTGTCGCCGCAAGGCGACACTGCGCCTACGCTTTTTCTGCGTGTTCCCCGAAGGCGGGAACACGCTTGACCATTGCGGGAACGGCTTCTGGGTGTTGAGATGTGTTCTGCCGCCGCCCGGATTGTGCGGTCGCACACGAGCCCCTTCGCCCCTTCGATACTAGACTCCCTTGGGTAGGGGTGCGGGCTTGAGCAAGCAGATGATGGTTTTCCCGTTCACGGTGCCGCTCGACGGCAGCGGGCGGATGCTCGACGCCGCCCAAGGCGTCTACGCGCGCTCGCTGGCGCGGACCCTGGTGGAGCGCCTGAGCGAGCCGCCACGCCTGCAAGCCAATCTCGCCCAGCTCACCGCCGACGGCCCGCTCGACGGCGAGAATGGGCTGCGCGGCCACGGATGGGTGGTCGCGTCCCAGCCCTGGACGCTGGAGGAGGCCTGCCACATCGGTCTGCCCGACGGGACGGAGTTTCTCCTGCACGGCTCCGCCGAGCTGACGGACCGCGTCCGGATCCGGATCCTGCTGGTGGACTCGCCGCAGAAGCAGCTCGCCCTGGACCACATCGTTCTCCGGCCCCGGGGCGAGCTGTTCGCGGCGCTGGACGAGGCCGCGGGCGAGATCGCGCGCGCCCTCGGCGAGGAGGCGCCGCGCTTTCCCTGGCCGACCCGCGACGTCGAGGCCTACGTGGCCTATCTGCGCGGCCGGGACATGAGCGCGGCGCACGAGATGCGCGTCCGGGTCGCCGACCCCCGTCGCAGCTTCGAGCCGTACCTCGAGGCAATGCGGCTCGACCCGCGCTTCGCCGACGCGCAGGAGAGACTGCTGGCGCTGGCGCTGGACTTCGCGCTCGGGGGACAGGGGCCGGTCTCGGCGGCGCGCGAGGCCTGCGAGAAGCTCCTGGCGATCGACTCCAGCGCGTTCAAGGCCCAGCTCGCGCTGGCGGAGATGGACCTCGCCGAGGGAAAGCCGACGGCCGCCGCCGAGCGCATCGCGCGCGCCCTGGCGCTGCAGCCGGAGTGGCCGCCCGCCTACGAGCGCATGGGGACCGCGCTGTTGCGGCAGGGCCGCGCCCGGGCGTCGGTCCCGTGGTTCGAGAAAGCGCTCGCGGCGCGCGGCGACGACACCGACGCCCTGCAGGGCCTCGGAGTGGCGCTGGCCGAGTCCGGCGAGATGGAGCGCGCGGTGGAGAGCTGGCAGAAGGCCGCGGAGCACGGGGTGTCGACCGCGCACCTCCACGACAACCTCGCCCGCGCCCTGCTCGCTCTCGGCCGAAAGGCGGAAGCGCGCGAGCACCGTGCGATTTCCCGCCGCTTGCAGGGCAAGCGGCGATTCGGGCTGGATCTGCTGCGCGAAGCGTGGGAATGGCTGTCCGGTGGACCCGGTCCAAGAGGGCGCTGAAGAGACGCTGCTTCCGCCGCCGTCTCCCGGGCCAGGAACACTGGGCGCGCTGCGCCCTCCGTTCCTCAACGTCCTGCTGTTCGTGGTGACTTTCGCCTCGGCGTTCCTTTCGGGAAGCGGGTTCAAGGACACGCAGCTCCCCGATCCGACGCCGCGCGAGATGCTGCGCCACGGCCTCGGGTTCGCCCTGGCGCTCCTCTTCATCATGCTCGCGCACGAGATGGGGCACTTCTTCCTCGCGCGCAGGCACTCGGTGGACGCCACCTGGCCGTTCTTCATCCCCGCTCCGTTCCTCTCGTTGATCGGCACCCTGGGAGCGGTGATCCGCCTCCGGTCGCTGCCCAGGACCCGGCGCGCGCTCCTGGACATCGGAGCCGCGGGCCCGATCGCCGGCTTCCTCGCCACCATTCCCATCCTGGTGCTGGGCCTGCGCTGGTCCACCGTCGTCCCGGTGGAGCCGGAGTTGCCGCGCTGGACGGCGTTCGAGGCGATCTTGCAGTGGTTCCAGACCGGCACGTGGCCCGCCGCGCCTCGCCAGGCCTACGAGCTCGGTTATCCGCTCGGGATGCAGCTGATCCAGCAGCTCGTGGTCGGCGACCTCCCGGACGGCAAGACGCTGGCGTTGCACCCGATCGCGGTCGCCGGCTGGTTCGGGTTCCTGCTCACGGCGCTCAACCTGCTCCCGCTCGGCCAGCTCGACGGCGGTCACGTATTGTTCGGAGCGGCGCCGCGCCTGCACCGGCTGCTGGGGCCGCCCCTGTCGGCCGCGCTGCTCGCCCTCGGCGTCTTCACCGCCTTTCCAGGCTGGATCATCTGGGGAGTCCTGATGGGGCTTGGCCTCGGCCACCATCCGTCGCTGGCGGAAGCCGAGGAGCGGATCGACGGCTCCCGCCGGCTCCTGGTGGCCCTC
>Ga0137394_10001320_pt1 | contig 17937 bp, 17 predicted proteins | sample czobulk116metaG_FD_108278 | JGI IMG/M metagenome (GOLD analysis project Ga0137394, IMG submission 108278) | Vadose zone soil microbial communities from Angelo Coast Range Reserve, California, USA - czobulk1.16 metaG | ecosystem: Environmental > Terrestrial > Soil > Vadose zone | place: USA...
ACTCGATCATCTGCTGCGCGTGAAAAGTGCCTTCGCGGCCGGTGAAACCTTGGACGATGAGGCGCGTTTTTTCGTTAACCAGGACGCTCATCGCGCACCTCCGGCGAGAGCGACGACCTTTTGAGCGCCATCCTTCATGCCTTCGGCGATGGTGAAGTTGAGGCCGCTTTCGCGGAGAATCTGCTGGCCCGCTTCGACGTTGGTGCCTTCCATGCGGACGACGACGGGAACTTGCAAATGTAAATCCTTGGCGGCAGCAACGACGCCGGTGGCAAGCACGTCGCAACGGAGGATGCCGCCGAAAATATTAATGAACACGGCTTTGACCGCCGGATCGCTCATAAGAATGCGGAAGGCGTTCTTGACCTGCTCGGCGGAGGCGCCCCCGCCAACGTCGAGAAAGTTTGCGGGAGAGCCGCCGGCATACTTGATGATGTCCATGGTGGCCATGGCGAGTCCGGCGCCATTGACCATGCAGGCGACGCTGCCATCGAGCTTGATGTAGTTCAGGCCGTACTTGGAGGCTTCGACTTCGAGGGGATCTTCTTCGTCGAGATCGCGAAGTTCGCGGAGTTCCTTATGACGGAAAAGTGCGTTGTCGTCAAAGGTCATCTTGGCGTCGAGAGCGACGAGTTTGCCATCGCCGGTGAGAACGCAAGGATTGATTTCCAACATCGAGGCGTCGGTGTCAATGAAGGCGCGATAAAGAGCCTCAAGGAATGGCGTTGCGGAGCTCACGACTTCGCTCGGCAAGCCCAGGCCGAACGCGATTTTGCGGGCCTGGTAAGTCTGCAGGCCCGCCGCCGGATGAATCGTTTCTCGTAAAATGGCGCCTGGATTGTCCTTGGCGACTTCCTCGATTTCCATGCCGCCGGCGGCGCTGGCCATGAAGACGACGCGGGCGGTGGCACGATCGACGAGGAGGCCGAGATAAAGTTCACGCTTGATGTCGAGGCCCTCTTCGATGAGCAAGCGCTTGACGATGCGGCCGGCGGGGCCGGTTTGCGGAGTGACCAACTTCATGCCGAGAATGTGGCTGGCGATATCGGCGGCTTCATCGGAGGAGCGCGCCAGCTTTACGCCTCCGGCCTTGCCGCGGCCCCCCGCGTGGATCTGCGCTTTGACGACGACAACATTGACATGCGATCTCAGGCGGTGCGCCGCTTCGCGCGCTTCTTCCTTGGTGAAGACGACTTCGCCGCGAGGAGTGGTCACGCCATAGCGCGACAGAATCGCCTTCGCTTGATACTCGTGGATCTTCATCTCGGTCCTGTTTTCCGTGTGACGATGGGGCAGTCAACCAATGCTAGAATTTTGAGGATACTCGAAACTGTAGAGTTTACTCGGAACATTGAGATCGAGCAAGGACGCGCGAAATGAGGCTGCGAGCGGCAACAAAATGTGCGAACTGCAGAACGGTCCGGCGGTGCACTGGGGCGGCCTTCGAATGACGCTTCCCCTGATCGGGCACGTCGAGGCTGGTCATATCCTTGCGTACAAGGAAGCGGAAGCGGTGATGGAAGAGCTGCTTTCGGGACGCGTCGAGACTGCGGACATCGTGCGCTTGCTGGTGGCGCTAAATCGGCGGCCCGTTGAAGTGGTGGAGCTCGCAGGATTTGCGCAAGTGATGCGGAGGCGTGCCACGCGCGTGTTTGCGGAGGGCCAGACACGACCCGCGAACATGGTAGACACGTGCGGAACCGGCGGTGATGGTTCGAACACGTTCAATATTTCGACGGCGGCGGCGATCGTTGCGGCGGCCGCGGGCGCTCGCGTTGCAAAGCATGGGAATCGCGCGGCCAGTTCGCGAAGCGGATCGGCAGACGTGCTGGAAGCGCTGGGCGTGCGCATCGATCTGCCGTTCGAACAGTATGGGCGTGCCATCCGGGAAATTGGCATCGGATTTCTGTTCGCGCAAGCCGCACACACGGCGACGCGGCATGCGGCTCCCGCACGCAAACAGATCGGCGTGCGAACCGTGTTTAATCTTCTGGGGCCGTTGACGAATCCAGCGGGGGCGCAATCGCAGGTTCTAGGCGTTTTCTCAGAGGAGGTGATTGACCTAGTGGCCGCGGCCCTGGCGGAGCTGGGTGTCGAGCACGCTTTTGTGGTGCACGGAGCCGGGGGTATGGATGAGATTTCGCTCGCGGGAGAGACGATGGTTGCCGAGGTCCGGGGCGGCGCGGTCCGGCGCTTCACGGTGACGCCGGAAGAGTTCGGTGTGGCGCGAGCACCGCTTGAATCCATTCGCGGAGGAACGGCTGCCGAAAATGCGGCGCTTATACGGCGGATCCTGGAAGGCGAAGCCGGACCGGCGCGCGATATCGTGGTGGTCAATGCTGCTGCTGCGCTCGTTGCCGCGGACAGCGCTGCTAATTTTCGCGAAGCAGCAGGACTCGCAAGTTTCGTCATCTCATCAGGGGCAGCAAGCGATAAACTGGCGAGTCTGGCCAAGTTCAAAGGTGGGGGCTAGATTCGCAGCCGGGATTCCGGTTTAAAAAGACTTCGGAATTACGGGCGGTCGGGACTTTCAAAGACTTCATGCAGGGTCCATTCCGTGGCCCAGCCGATGGCCACGATTACGATAATTTTGAACTTTTTTCTTTCACGTCCGGCCTTCGCCGGGCCCCGCTGAGGGAACGGCGGCGGCGCAGCTTCGGGAGGATCCAGAACGATACGATAGGACGCGCCTTCGGCAATAATCTCGGTTTCGCCGGCATAGGCAAATTGCAAGGCGCCACGCCGCGCGCTGACCTGTAATTCCGTCGGGCCGACAATGGTGACTTGGACAATCGTAGGAGCATCGGCAAGCGGGCGAATAAAGGCTTCATCCGCCATGATTTCCATGGCGGCAGCCTTGGCTGTGGAAAAGACCACTGTGCCGGTCTGAAGCTGCGCTTGGGTTCCCATCGGAAGACCACGCAGGGTAACGCCGCTGGACCCAGGCAGATACAATTGTGCAGCCGAACCGCGGAATTGGAGCGCCCCTTCGGCCTCGGTGGACAAGCCGTCGCCGTCGTAAATGGTGGCACCCGCGGAAACCTTGGCGGCATTGAAGTGCGCGCCGGAGGCCTGCGTGACAACGCCTAGCGGAAGCAGGTTTGGAGTGCCCGCAGGTCTCGCAGGCAGGGGAATGCCCGCCAGCAGGAACACCAGCATCGCGGCCAAAGCACGACGAGGCATAGTTATGCGAGTCCTCCGAGAGAAGCGCACTCTAAGTCTATAAGATAGAACGGCCTAAGGAATGGTACTGTGCCCAATCAGTCCTTAACTGGCTGTCCGTTTAGGGCCGGGCTGCCCTGAGGGGGGCCGGAGTGCTCTCTGCGGGAACAGCACAGGTCGGCAACAGGTCAAACGCAACCGAGATACCTACTCCTGCTGCTGTAGGCAGCGCCCGGCGTAGGCAAAGCAGGCCAGCGAGAAAACCAAGAATGCTGCCCCCTCGAGCAAAATCGAATGGAAATTGCCGATCCCGATGGAGGTGTAGCGCAGCCAATCGATCTCCCAGGTGATGGGGTTCAGAAGCGCGGCCCGGCGGAACCAGACGGGGAGCGGTTCGAGCGGATAAAACATCGAACTGGCGAACATAAAGACAAAGTAGAAGACGCTGGTAATGCTGTTAAAAATGTCGTTGCGGCGGACCCTCAAAGCAAAGATCGCATAGAAGAAAAACCAGCCGGCGGTGCCGATGGCCATCCCTGCGAGAAGCAGCGGTAATTTCGGCCACTGGACGCGAATGCCTAGCAGCGCACTGCCGACAGCGAGGGTGAGGGCGGCCTGCGCAACGGCGATGAGGACGTTGAAGATGACCTTCCCGAGCAGGTATTCGCTGCGGCTCATGGGATAGGTGAGCATCTCATAGAAGATGCCGTTGTCACGGTCGAGGAAAAACGACCACGAGGTATTGGAGGCGATGGCAAAACTGGCCATGGCTAGGATTCCGGCCAGAAAGAACTCGTTGTAACTCACATTTCCAATCCCTGCGGGAGCGCCAAGAGCGGAATTGACACCCACGCCGAAGACCAGCATGTAGAGAAGCGGGAAGAATAGATCCCAGAAAATGAAAGTGAAGTTCGTCGCGCGAATCTTCGCTTCGCGATAGACAACCGCGGATAGTGCGCTCAAGCGAGTTCCTTCCCTTCCCGGGTCGTCAATTCGACGAAAATATCCTCAAGGCTTGCCCCCCGGACTTCGACGCGTAGAACATGGCGGTTGCGCGAGAGCGCGCTGACAACCTCCATGACCCGGCTTTCTTCGATCTTGAGCGTGAGATCAACCGCGTTTGCTTCGATAGCGGAACGGATGGGCGAGAGCGCCGCAATTTCTGCCTGGATGTTTTCCGGCAGATGGTCGAATGCCAGGGTGATCTCGTATACTCCGTGGGAAAGCAGCTTCAGTGTGTTCAGGTCGCCGCGTGCGATCTGTTTTCCCCTGTTGATGATGAGGATGTCGTCGCAAAGCTCTTCCGCTTCGCTGAGGACTTGCGTCGTGAGGATGATGGTTCTTCCCTTCTCGACTTCGGCGCGCAGAAGATTCATTACCTGGCGCTTCAGGATGGGATCCATTCCGGTCGAGAATTCATCCAGGAAGAGCACCGGCGTGTCGACCATGAAGACCTTCGCGACTTGAACGCGACGCCGGAAACCGCCGCTCAAATCCTGCACCTTGCGGTCGACTTCTGGGCCGAGCTGAAATTCCTCGATCAGGGCATCGGCGCGGCGCGCCGCCGTCAGTTTGTCGAGTCCCTGGAAGCGCGCGTAGGTAAGCAAATTGTCTTTCACGGACAAGAACAGCTCGACCGCCGTCGCCTGAATCACCGAAGATATCCGTTTTCGAACTTCGATAGGTCTTTTCACGACATCGTAGCCGAGGATCTTCGCGGTGCCTTCGGTCGGCCGCGTGAGCGTGGAGAGCATGCGCAGCAGAGTTGACTTGCCCGCGCCGTTGGGTCCAAGCAAACCGAAAATGATCCCGCTTGGGACGCGGAAACTCATACCGTCGACGGCGCGGATCGGCGCTTTCCCGCGCGAGGTGTACACTTTCACGAGGTTTTCAATTTCCAGCGCAAACTCACTCATCAGCAGCTCCAAAATGGCGCCGCGGAACCTTCACACCGCGGGAAGAAACCGGCAAGCGAGCAGGGACCTTATGGGGTCAGATAGAATCGCTAGCAGGCCGCGCCGGGCCAGCCGTGTTGCTCTCAGGCAGCAAAGCCGCCGGGAGCGTCAAAGGAGGGAAACTTTGAGAAACATAGTGGTCACTCTGTTGATTGCCCTTTTACCGTATCCGGCGCTCGCGCAGAAGTCAACTCCTCCGGCGCCCGCACGGGTCGCGCAGGAAGTGCGCGACTACCGCATGGACAACGAAGGCCGCATCATCCGCGAACTGAACGAATTTCTTTCGATCCCGAACATTGCAAGCGACACGCCGAACATCCAGAAGAACGCCGCGCATCTGACGGAGATGCTTGAGGCTCGCGGGATCGAAACGCACTTGCTGCCGATCAGCGGGCGCGGGCCCGTGGTTTTCGGCAAGCTGATTACACCAGAAGCGAAACGCACGGTGATCTTTTATGCGCATTACGACGGACAACCGGTGGATCCGGCAGCGTGGACGGATGGGAAACCTTTTGAGCCGGTCCTTCGCCATGCTGCGATCGAAGCCGGGGGAAAACGCATCCCTTGCCCAGAAAACAGCGAGCAACATCGGGCAGTCTATGACGACAATTGGCGGATCTACGCGCGTTCATCCTCGGATGACAAATCGCCGATCGTGGCGCTGCTGGCAGCAATCGATGCGCTTCGGGCGAAGAAGATTCCGTTGGCTGTGAATCTCAAGGTCATTTTTGAGGGAGAAGAAGAGGCTGGATCGACAAATCTGCAACGAACGCTTGAGCTGCACAAGAATCTGCTGGGGGCGGACCTGCTCATCACGGCCGATGGCCCTGTGCATCAATCGGGGCGGCCGTTGGTTTTCTTCGGAAACCGGGGCGATATCGGGATTGACGTCACGGTGTACGGGGCAGTGCGCGCGCTGCACAGCGGGCATTACGGAAACTGGGCGCCGAACCCCGCGATGGAATTGTCACGGCTGCTGGCGTCAATGAAGGACGCCGAAGGGCGGGTGCTGATTGAGGGCTATTACGATGACGCCACGCCACTGAGCGAAGTCGAGAAAAAGGCGCTCGCAGAAATGCCGGAGAATGACGCCGATCTCGAACGCGAGCTGGGTATCGCCAAACCGGAAGGCGGCGGGAAGAAGCTCGTGGAACTGATCATGCAGCCTTCGCTGAATATTCGGGGATTGCGCAGCGCGTATGTGGGCGAGCAGGCACAGAACGTTGTGCCCGATCGGGCGGAGGTCTCGCTTGAAGCGCGGTTGGTGAAGGGGGAGGATCCGAAGAAGAAGTTTGAGCAAATTGCGGCGTTTATCGAGAAGCAGGGATTTTTCGTGGTTGACCACGAGCCCATAATGGAGGAGCGCCGCGCGCATGTGCGAATCGCGAAAGTCATTTATGAAGGCGGCTATCGAGCATCGCGCACGCCGATGGATCTGCCGATGTCCAAAGCTATCGTGGAAGTCGTGCGAGCGGCGGCGGGCAAGAACACGGTGGTGATGCCGTCGTCCGGAGGCAGCGTACCGATGTATATCTTCGAGGATCTGGGGTTGCAGTGGGTGGGCGTGCCGATTGTAAATTACGACAATCACCAGCACAGCTCGGATGAAAATTTACGGCTGGGGCAATTTTGGAGAGGGATGGAGATCTACGGGGCGATTTTGGCGGATTTGAATTGGTGAAAGTGGGCAGGCAGTCTGAAAGTGGATGCGCAGAGAGACTACGGAACAATAGACGCGTAACATCCTTGCTGGCGTTATTGTCGAGAGTAAAAGAGCCGGCAAGGATGCCGGCGCTACATTTCTCGAGATGAGACGGCATGACAACACAGAAACTTGATATTACAAGGAAAGAAAATTCTTGAGGAGTTGCTTGCCGGAATCGGTGAGGACGGATTCGGGGTGGAACTGGACGCCTTCGAGTTTGTGGCGGCGGTGGCGGAGGCCCATGATGATGCCGTCGTCGGTTTCAGCGGTGATGGTGAGTTCGCGGGGCAGGGATTTTCTTTCGACGATCAGGGAATGATAGCGCGTGGCGGTGAAGGGGTCCGGCAGCTGGCGGAAAATATTCTTGTGGTCGTGATGGATCTGGCTGGTTTTGCCATGAAAAAGTTTCGGGGCACGGACGATTTTGCCGCCGAACGCAGCGCCGATGGCCTGGTGGCCGAGGCAGACACCCAGGATAGGAAACTTTCCTGCCAGCCGCTCGACGAGCTCGACGGAAATGCCGGCTTCTTGCGGCGTGCAGGGACCGGGAGAAATTACGATGCGCTCCGGCTTGCGGCGAGAGATTTCTTCGACGGTGATTTTGTCGTTGCGATGCACTTCGACAAGGCAACCGAGCTCGCCGAGGTATTGAGCGAGGTTGTAGGTAAAAGAATCGTAGTTGTCGAGAAGCAGAATCATGACGGCTTCCCCGATCGATTTCCGCGATGCGCCTTTTCCAGCGCTGTGAGCAACGCCTTCGACTTGTTCACGCTCTCCTGATATTCGCCCTCCGGCGTAGAGTCCGCAACAATGCCGCCGCCGGCCTGGACGTGGGCGACGCCGTTTTTCACAACCATGGTGCGGAGCGCGATGCAGGAATCGAGATTGCCGGCGAAATCGAGATAGAGAATTCCTCCGGCATAAATTCCGCGGCGGGTACGCTCCAGCTCCTCGATGATTTCCATGGCGCGAACTTTGGGTGCACCGGAGACCGTGCCGGCGGGAAAACAAGCCATCAGTGCATCGAAACAATCCACATCTTCGCGCAAGCGGCCGCGCAGGCTGGAAACCAGATGCATGACGTGCGAGTAGCGCTCGACAGAGAGCAACTTTTCGGGCTTCACCGTACCGTAGTCGCAGACGCGGCCGAGATCGTTGCGTCCCAGATCGACGAGCATGATGTGCTCGGCGCGCTCCTTTTCGCTGGCAAGCATTTCGCGTTCGAGGCCCTGGTCTTCGGCTTCGTTCTTGCCGCGCCAGCGCGTGCCAGCGATGGGACGATAGAAAACGTCGCGGCCCTGCACTTTGACGAGCATCTCCGGCGAGCTGCCGACGACGGAGACGTCGTTCAGTTGCAAGTAGAAAAGATAGGGAGAGGGATTCAACGCACGAAGCTCGCGATAGACTTGGAATGGCTCGGCGTGTGTTTTGGCAGAAAACCGTTGGCTGATCACGACCTGAAAAATATCCCCGGCGCGGATGTATTGCTTCGCTTTCCGGACGGCAGCCAGATATTCGGGACGGCGGAAATTCGAAACCACCTTTAACGGCCCGCGTTTCCTTGCTTTCGATGGCTTCTTCGTCCGTTCCGCGGCCACGGGCTCATCGAGCAGCCGGCGCGTTTCCTTAATTTCGCGCACGGCGGCGTTGTATTTCGCTCGGAGGCTGCCGGGACCTTCGGTGAGAACGTTGCGAACGATCCACAAGCGGTGCTGCACGTGATCGAAGGCGACGATCCCGTGATAGAACATCAGCATCGCGTCGTAGAGGCCGATTTCATCGCGGAGGCGCCTGGGGATGCGCTCGATCAGCCGCACCATGTCATAGCTGAAATAGCCAATGGCGCCGGCGACAAGCGGCGGCAATCCGGGAAGCCGCACGGGACGAAAACGCTCGATGCGCTCGCGCAAGAACGAAATGGGGTCGCGCTCTTCCCAGACCATCCGGTCGCGGCTCTCCAGGACGCACGCGCCGCTGGCATAGCGGAAGACTTCCTCGGGATGGGCACCGGCAAACGTATAACGCGCGATTTTTTCTCCGCCCTCGACGCTCTCAAGAAGGAAGGAGTAGCGCGCACCCTGGGCGATTCGCAAGTAGGCGCTGACAGGCGTCAGCAAATCTGCGGAAAAAACATCGTAGACCGGGATGAGATTGCCCTGTTTCGCGAGGCGCTGAAATTCGCGGAAGTCCGGCTGGATCATGGCCGCCTCCGCGGCTTCGCCTGGCGACGCGACTCTTCCGCGCGCAAGGCGCCGAGTATGGCGCGCCGCATGGAGGCTTCGGGCGCGCGCTTTTCCGTCCAGATCTCCCACTGAGCGACGCCCTGCGCGAGAAACATCTCGACGCCGGAGACCGTTGCGATTCCTTTTTGCGCGGCGAGCGTCAAAAGATGAGTCCTCTGTGGGCGGTAGATTAGGTCCATCACGATCCGACAGTGTAACTCGCCAGGCGCGAGAGGCGAAATTCCATCGCGTGGGTACATGCCGACCGGCGTGGCATTGACGATGGCGTCAAAGAACTCCGTGCGTAAAGCGCGGCGCGGTATTACTTCTCCCCCTACGGCCCTCGCCAACTCTTTCGCCGCTTTCTCGCGCCGGGCACAAACTCCGACGATAGCGCCGGCGCGCGACAGCGCGAACGCGGTCGCACGCGCCGATCCACCGGCACCGAAAATCAAAGCGCGGCTCCCTTTGATTTGGAGTTTTTTCTCCAACGCGCGGAGCACGCCGACGTAATCCGTATTGCTGCCGTGAAGCGACCCGTCGCTCCGAACCACAACGGTATTCACCGCGCCGATCTCTGTCGCCAGCGGCTCGCATTCTCTCAGGTGTTTGAGGATTGTCTGCTTGTGCGGCAGGGTAACGCTGAAACCGCGGACACCGAATTCCGGAACAGCCGCCAGAAAATCGCCGAGCTGGCGCACCAGAAATGGGAGATAGACAGCATCAACGCGGCGCGCCGCAAATCCCGTATTGTGCAGCAAGGGAGAAAGAGAATGGCCGATCGGATCGCCAATCACTCCGTAGACCCGCGTGCGGCGCGTGAGGGCATGCGCGCGATAGAGGTGCTTCATCTGGTCCAGGGAAACCTGACCGGGGGCGGTCGCCTCGGCGACGGGAGCGTAAGCCAGCGCACTTCCCTCGCGTAAGGCCAGGATTCGCGCGGGCAGGCCGGCTTCTCCCATCGGAACGGCGACAAAACTCTTCGAACTGCGCGCCAGACGAAGGAGCCGGAGGCTGTCGTGGATGGTCCGCGCCTCGGCCGCAATCTTCACGGCATCGACTCCGCCGCGCGCCGGAGGATTCATGCTTCGGGGCAAATCCGGCGTGCGCTCAAAGTCGTGCACGGAAAGTAAGACACGCGGTGGCACGGGATATCCCCGAACAGACTGGCCGGGAAGTTTGCGCAAGGTTTCCACTTCGAGATCACACCATTGGCAACCGGCTTCGCGGGCTTGAATCAGCCAGTAGAGTTCGCGGTCGACGGCCCCGGCAAACTTGCCGCCGCCTTCGCGGCGGCGGCAGGTCGCAAGAAATGTGACATTCCAAGGTTGGCCATTTCCAAGCCAGTCAAGGAATCGCGTGCGCTCTGTGTCGCTGCTCAGCCAATCGAGGCGCAACTCCATGGTCCTGGTTTGCCTCAAGGCGGAGCGCACCATCTTCGACATTTCGGCTGCCGTGGCGGCCGCGACGACCGCGCAAACCCGCTGTAACCCTGTGCCAAAGAGGCCCATACGCCGCCTTGTGCCGCCAATCTATTGAAAATACAGCTAGTAGTATGCCGTATCCGCCGCGTGCGCCCGTATCAAAAGTGTAAAGCAACCCTGGCCTATTTGTTGACGTGTGGCATAGGCCTTGATACTTTCGCTAGGAAAAGCCCATGCACGGCCCGTTAGGGCGTGTTTTCGAAGGAGTTATGGAATGCGCGCTAGAATAGCTGTCTTGTCCCTGTCGGTCTCCCTGGGTGCGGCCGTAAGTTCGGCGCAAAACGTCACCCCGGCCACTCCGGCAATTCCTCAAATCGACTTCAGCACGGTGAATTGTTCAGGTTTCGTCACGGACCAGAAAGTGCCAGACGAGATCCGCCTCGTCTCCGGGGAGCAATCAAACTACAAGATCACCTTTGCGCGCGGAGACTATGTGCACATCAACCGCGGCCAGGACAAGGGTGTTCGCGTCGGCGACCGATTCTCGGTCGTGCGACCGGACAAGGATCCGACGGACGTGCCATGGTTCAAGTGGCAGGAGAAGCTCCTGAAAGCCATGGGGACGCCTTATCTGGACGCGGGACAGGTTCGCGTGGTGGACGTGCAGCCCAAGGTTTCCGTTGCTCAGGTCATATTCTCGTGCGGGTACATGCAGCGCGGGGATATTCTCCAGCCCTATCAGGATCGTCCGGCTCCCCCGTACAAGGATCCTGCCGCCTTCGATCGCTTTGCGCCTGTCAGCGGCAAGCCAGTAGCGATGGTGGTGGTTGGAAAAGACTATGGACAGATCTACGGCAAACTCAGCCCGGTCTACGTGAACCTGGGGACCAATCAGGGGGTCAAGGTTGGCGACTACTTTCGAATCTTCCGGTATCAGGGTTCGCTGGCAGAGACCGTGCCACAAAACAAGGGTTACCAGTACTCAATGTACGGCTTCGGGAGTGCCCCCACGCGTTATGAATGGAATGATTTGCCACGCGAAATACTCGGCGAAGGAATCGTCATTAACGTGAGCCGCAATTCATCGACGATGGTGATCACCTTCAGTTCAATCGAAGTCTACGCGGGCGACTACATCGAAATCGAATAGAACCCCGGTCCTCGCTGAACGGTTCAGGCCCCCTGCAGTTTCTCGGCAGGGGGTCTTTTGTTTTTACGGCACTGCGCGATCTAGATCTCTCATGCCCGGCTGAATGCTTCAGGTTCGCTCGCCACGTGAACTCTCGGAAAAGACCTCGCATGTAAATCCAAAGAGGCGAGCCTCGGGATCGCGCCAGGCTTCGCGACTCAACCCTGCCTTCCGGCATGTCTCCTCGAGGAACTGCTCGCGCGTCAGCCGATGTTCGGTCGCAACCTGGGGGAGAAGAAGCCCGCGCTGCGCGTGTAAACGGACGAATAGCCCATGATGCCCAATTTCGATTGATTCAGGGGCGATTGCCTCCATGGGCGAAAGCAAGGAGATTTCAATGCTAAGCTCACCAAGTTGGTCCCCCCTCATGGGGGCGAAACGCGGGTCTTCCAGCGCAGCGCTGGCAGCACAGCGAACAATGGCTTCTCCGAGCGGCTCATTCGCTTCGATGACGCCGATACAACCCTGCAGGCGATTGCAGACGTGAAGGGTCACGAAGACGCCGTGCCGCTCCGCGAATGTTCCTTGGCAAGGGAACACGTCCGGAAGCCGACGGTGGGAGACTGCTTCGACGACAGCGGTCCGGGCCAATTGCAGAGCGGTCCGCCGGTCCGCTTCAGAGAGGGACGGCATCCTGGGACTTCTTGCGCGCTTCGAGCATGCGGAGCCGCCGTCGTTGCTTGATGCTGTCGTCGACGTGACTCCAGAAGCGCCTGAAGTATTGGGCGGCGGAGACGAGCGCGCTGATGACGACGAGCCAAAGCAAGATATGAGCCAATGGATTGAGCGACGGGTGCCGCGCTCCGACGATTTGCACGGCCACGGCGCACACCTGCAAAACCATCTTCGTTTTTCCAAGGGTCGATGCTTCGATCGTGAAACCCTCGGCCGAGGCGATGTTCCGCAGACCGAGGACCGTGAATTCGCGCCCGATGATGATCACCACCATCCACGCTGGGACGAGTTGCATGTCCACAAGGGAAATGAACGCTGCGGAGATCAAGAGTTTGTCGGCAATAGGATCAAGAAGAATTCCAAGGGTCGTCACTTGCAAACGGCGCCGGGCCAGGTATCCATCCGCCCAATCAGTCGCTGCAGCCAGAAGCAGGATCAACACGCCCCAGACCTCAAAGTGCATGGAAAAGCCCCAGAACTCGAAGTTGGGGCTGCGCGTGAGGAGGATGACGATAAGGACGGGAACGAAAAAGATCCGCAACAGCGTCAGTGAGTTAGGAAGATTCATGGCGCATGACGGCGGGGTGCCGCCCCGTGGCTTCAGCCACCGCAGTTTCACTATAGACTTGGTGTAAGGATGCGTCAACACGTCAGAGGCGGTTCCGGGACGGCCCCAAGGAGCCCTAATCCATGGGCATTTTCGTCTTTGGTATTTATCCCGTGATTAACTCGGTCCAGAGAGTACAAGCAAAGAAAGCTATACTCTTTCGTAATGCGGCTGCTGCAAATCTGTGCAAATGTGAAAAGTGGACCCATCCGACGGAGCAGGCCAGGTGCTGGATGCAAGTGTCGCAGATGGCCAAATAACCCACTTATTTTCAGTATGTTATGGAAACCTAGTTTTCTAATTCTCCAGCACGCCAAACATAGCGCGCGGGTTGATCTGAAGGAGAGGGCTGCAGTTTCCACAACGTTTTCCACAGAAGATAGGGCTTTGGACTTGAAGAAAAGGAGGCCAGCAGAGGAGTCGCAAGTGCCTAAAAACAGAGGTTTTGCTCGGTTTTACTCCGCAGTTAGCACGTCGAGAGCAAAATCACACGGCTCAGATGGCGCGCGGGCCACGCAGAAGCCGGACAGGAAGAATGAAGATGGCGCGGAGGAGACCGAGAACGCCGTGGACGGCGATTCCCACAAGGCGGAAAGGCAGCGTCAGCAACCAAACGAACGGATAAAGCACGAGCGCCAGCAGCGCGAGCGGCCAGCACAGGACGAACAGGATAATCCACAGGAAGAAAGCAGCCATAGCAACCTCGTTTGTGGCGGCCGCCAAGCGAAGATCTCGAATGGAGCCCGAAAAGCCGCCGACCTTCATTCTATGTTACGGGATCGAACGCGCGAAAGTTCCTCGAGTTCATACTCCTTCAGCCGCAAGCGCTTGGCGATGGACGCGGGTACCTCCGCATCGAGACGCATGTGCGAATCGTCAATTTCCGAGCGGAGAACGCGACCCAGCGCGTGAATCATTGCCAACGTGCGCCCTTCCGCCAGCGGCAATCGGATCGAAAGCGTTACAACGGGATCGGTGGGCATCTCGGCGTCCATGCGCCACAACAATTCCTCGATCCCTTCGCCCGTTAGAGCCGACAGCAGCACCGGCGTGCCGCCGACGCCACTTCTCTCCGCACCACTCGTGATGGGTTTTCGCTCTTGAGGAGCAAGCCGATCCATCTTATTGAGCACCCGCAGCCTGGGGCGGCCGTCGACGCCGAGCTCGCGCAAAATCTTTTCGACTTCCTCGTCGAGTTCTTCGTGGTGCGGGTTGGAGACGTCGCTCACGTGCACAATCAAAGAAGCTTCCTGCACTTCTTCGAGGGTCGCCCGAAACGCCGTCAGCAATCCTTTGGGCAGATCGCGGATAAACCCGACGGTATCGGAAACCAGGACTCGGCGGTTCGAGGGAAGGCGCAGTGCGCGGATGGTGGGATCGAGCGTTGCGAACATCCTCGGGGAGACCAGCACTTCAGCGCGGCTCAGAGCATTGAACAATGTGGACTTGCCCGCGTTCGTGTAACCCACCAGCGCGATGGTCCCGAGAGGGACGGCGTTGCGCGCCTCACGCCGCAGTGCCCGCTGTTTGCGGACTTCATCAATACTAGTCTGGATCTTGCGGACGCGGTCGCGAATCCGGCGGCGGTCGGTTTCGAGTTTCTTTTCACCGGGGCCGCGCACTCCGATGCGTCCGGCTCCGCCGCCCGCTCCACCGACGCCACCGCCGCCGCTCTTGCCGCCGAGGCGCGACATCGCCGTTCCCTTTCCCGTCAGGCGGGGCAACATGTAATTCAATTGCGCCAATTCGACCTGCAACTGGCCTTCGCGGCTCCGCGCATGACGCGCGAAAATATCGAGAATCAGTTGCGTGCGGTCGATCACTCGGCGTTCCGTGGCTTCCTCGATGTTTCGCTGTTGCACGGGAGAGAGGTTGCTGTCGAAAATGATCAGCGGCGCCTTGTGCGCCGTGGCCTCGGCGCGAATTTCATCCAGCTTGCCGCGACCCACCAGCGTCGCGGGATCAGCGGCGTCACGCATTTGGAAAACGGTTCCGGCGATCTCCGCGCCAGCGCTGCGCGCCAGTTCTAGCAGTTCCGAAAGCGATTCGCGGCCCTGCTCGCCCGCGGGCATGCCGGGAAAGCGAGGAGCGCGCTTCCATCCCACGCCTACAAGCAAGGCGCGCTCTGCTGTCGAGACTTGATGTTGTGTCTTGGTCACTGAGATCGGCCGGGAGTCATCGTGCAGACTTGCGCATTTCTGGCGGGGCTCGCCCCTGAATACGATTATACGCCTCTCTCCTTCGCCCCGCGACCCATCTCCAATCGCGCAGTTCTGCCGCTTCCGATAAGTGCGTCGGATTTTCGGAATCTGGGTTGCATCTTCGGGAAAACTACGCGAAAAATGGAGGCCGGCGGAGCATTGACGTTTTCGCTCACACGCCGATAAGCGGTGGTTTGCAGAGCCGGCAGACTCGTGGGAAGATGAATTTATGCAAAAACCCTTGATAGTGGCGGTAAGTTTATTGACGGCTGGGATGATGCTGCTTGGGGATGCCCTGGCGCAGCAGACACCGGCCGCCAATACTCAACAACCTTCGGCGGCGAAGGCTCAACCGGCTCCCGCCGCCGGTGGTCAAAAAGCTCCTGCGGCCAAGACCGGGCAAGCAACTAGGCCAAGAATCCAGAGTGTCCTGATGCTCAAGACACAGAAAGACAAACTCAGTTATGCGCTCGGAATGAACCTCGGGACAAACCTGCACAAACAGACCGTCGAGGTGGACACCGCCATTGTTCTGCGGGGCCTGAAGGACGCTCTCGCTGCCGGCAAGACGCTCCTGACGGAAGACGAGGCGCGAGTAGCGCTAACGCAACTGCAGACCGAGGTGCGTAACAAACAGCAAGAGAAAATGAAAGTGGCCGGGGAACTGAACAAGAAAGAAAGCGCTGAGTTTCTGACGGCGAATAAAGCCAAGGAAGGCGTCGTCACGCTGCCCAGCGGTCTTCAATACAAAATTCTGACGGCAGGTACGGGACCGAAGCCGACTGCCACTGACACCGTCGTTTGCAACTATCGAGGCACGCTTATCTCCGGCGCGGAATTTGACAGCTCTTACAAGCGCGGCCAGCCGGCGTCATTTCCGGTAAATGGAGTCATCAAAGGTTGGACGGAGGCTCTCCAGCTCATGCCCGTCGGATCGAAGTGGCAACTCTTTGTTCCGTCGGAGCTGGGTTATGGCGACCGCGGCGCGGGCGCGGACATCGGACCCGGTGCGACCCTCATTTTTGAAGTGGAACTGCTCTCCATTCAGAGCAAGGACAAATCAGAAGCTACACCAAAGTAGCGCCGCGCAAAAAAGTGATTTGCGGCCGGGACTCGGCAAGCTGACCTCAGCGGAGAAGTTTCTTTTGCGCCAGTCCTTCTGCTTGAAGCCATTCGAGAGCGGTGTCCTGCACCGAGGCGTCATCGCCAAATCCTGTAGACCAGCGTACGCCCGGCTCTTTGCGAAACCAGGTGAGCTGGCGTTTGGCGTAACGCCGCGTGGCTTGCTGAATCGCTCCCCGCGCTTCTTCCAATGTAATCTCGCCGCGGAGTACTGCGCGCAACTCGCGGTAACCGATGAAATCAAACGGCTTCGAATTGTGGCTCAGGCCGCTCTCGAGTAGTGCTTGCACTTCGTGCATCCATCCTTGCTCGAGCATCGCGTCTGTTCTGGCGTGGATGCGCTCGTTGAGCTTCTCGCGCGCCGGCATCAATCCGATTTTTAGAACGCGCCATCCTTCCAACGGGACGCGACCGGTTCGATGCACTTGCGATATCGGTTTGCGCGTCAGCACGCAAACTTCGACAGCGCGGATTAGCTTCTGTTCGTCCGCCGGTGCGATCTTCTTAGCCGCTTCCGGGTCGAGCCGCCGCAGGATTTCATGCAGATGGCCGGGCGGGTTCTCTGCAGCGCTCGCGCGCAGCCGCTCGCGCAATTCATCCGAGCGCTGCGGAACGTCCGCGAGACCCTCGAGCAGCGCGCGCAAATACAATCCTGTGCCGACGGTGAATACCGGCAGGCGCTTCCGCTGCCGCAAGCCGTCCAGCACAGACAACGCCGATTGGCGATATCCGCCCGCGGTCGCTTCTTCCTGCGCGTTAAGAATATCCATCAGGTGATGCGGAATGCCGCGGCGTTCGGAGGGAGTGGGTTTTGCAGTGCCAATATCAAACCCGCGATAGAGCTGCGTCGAATCGCAGGCCACAACTTCCCCGCCGAGCCGCTCCGCGAGTTTCACCCCGAGCGCCGACTTCCCCGATGCCGTAGGACCAACAACAACAACGAGAGGCAGAAGCGCTTTGTTTTCGCTCATCGAACGAGGAGGTGCCGCGCGCGAACAAAAAGAAAAATGAGCACGAAAAGCGCGAGGAGAAGACTGCCTAGTACTCGTTGGCGCGTGAGCCTCACTGATAAGCAGCTTCGATCGGCAGATTATACAGGAAATAAAACCGCAGCTCGACGTACGGTCCGCTAAAGGCCTGCGGCAGCGGTTCGAACGGATTCGACGATCGAATGGCTGACACTGCCGCGCGGTCGAGCGGTTCTTTTCCGGAACCGATTAGACGCACAGGCTCTCCAGCCGGCACGGTGCCGTCCTTCATAATGCGGAACTGCAGGGCCACGCGGCCGCGGTCGCCGAGCATCGCCGATTCCGGCATCACGGCATACCAGTTCCGCCGCACGGCAGCGATGACGCGGGCCATGTAGTCACTGAAATCGACGCCCTCGGTGGGTGTAAGAATCTCATAGCCATTGCCGTAGGTACCGCTGCCACCTTGTGATCCGCCTCCGCCAAGTGCTGCTCCCGAACGCGGCATCGGGCCAATCACTGCGCCGGAACGGCCACCGGCCGACGGACTCTTCGCCGCCTCACGGATCGAGTCCTGAATTGACCGGCTGGTGGAATTCTTCGGCAAGATCAGCCCATGCTGCGGCTGTGGGGTGTCCGGCGCTTCGAGTCTTAGCGCGGGTTTGGGTGCATCCGTTTTGGGCGTTGGCGCGCTGGGCTGCGGATCA
>Ga0137394_10001321_pt1 | contig 17935 bp, 14 predicted proteins | sample czobulk116metaG_FD_108278 | JGI IMG/M metagenome (GOLD analysis project Ga0137394, IMG submission 108278) | Vadose zone soil microbial communities from Angelo Coast Range Reserve, California, USA - czobulk1.16 metaG | ecosystem: Environmental > Terrestrial > Soil > Vadose zone | place: USA...
CCGGTTTTGGCCAGGACTTCATGTCGCGGGCGGATGGGTATCCGGGATTTGTTAGGGCTTATGGATTGAAATTCGCTGAGCAGCCACGCGAAATGGATCTTTCATTAACTTACATTGCGCTTGCCACGGGACAAGTTGATCTGATCGCCGGGAACTCAACTGAAGGACGAATCGCGGCGCTGGATCTTTTCCAACTTGAAGACGAGCGGCATTACTTCCCACCTTATGAGGCCGTCTATCTCGTGCGCAGCGATTCTTTAAAGCGATTGCCTGTCCTGGCTGAGGTGCTCAGACAACTCGCGCACGCGATCTCGACCGAAGAGATGCGGCAGTTGAACTATGAAGTAGATGCGAATAAGCGAGGCCAGGCGGAGGTTGTTCATGAGTGGCTCAAGGGCAAGGGATTCTAAGGCTGAGTAACCTCTGTGCTACCTCGGTGTGCTCTGTGTCTTCGTGGTGAATCTTCTTAAAATTTTTCAACCACAGAGACACAGAGAACACTGAGGATGCACAGAGAAGACGGAAGGTTAATCAAAAATGCGTCACGCACTCATGCTTCTAGTAGTCGTTATTGTCTTTTGCTCTTTCGTGCCGGTAGTCCCCTCGGCGCAAACTCAAACTCCTGCCCAAAGGCAAACGGTCTATCTGCTTAAACCCGCAAAGATCTTTGATGGCGAGTCGGCCGAGCTGCACGAGGGGTGGGTAGTTCTGGTGCGCGGAGAAAAGATCGAAGCGGTGGGACCCGCAAACGAGGTCAAGGCTCCGCCAGATGCGAAGGTTATCGATTTACCGGGAATGACTTTGATGCCTGGGCTCATCGATGCGCATACGCACGTCCTGCTTCATCCTTACAGCGAAACCGTTTGGAACGATCAAGTCGCACGCGAAGCCCTGAGCCTGCGGGTGGCCCGCGCGACCAATCATTTGCGCAACACATTACAGGCGGGTTTCACAACGATTCGCGACCTCGGCACTGAAGGTGCAGGTTATGCTGACGTGGGATTGAAGCAGTCAGTGCAACAGGGGATCATTCCTGGCCCGCGTATGATCGTGGCTACGCGAGCGATTGTGGCGACGGGCAGTTATGGTCCAAAGGGTTACGCTTCCGAGTGGAACGTTCCTCAGGGCGCCGAAGAAGCCGACGGGACGGACGGCTTGACTCGTGTCGTGCGTGAACAAATCGGAAAAGGCGCCGACTGGATCAAGGTCTATGCCGATTATCGATGGGGCGCCGGCGGTACTGCACACGCCACGTTTACGCTGGATGAGTTGAAGCTTGCGGTTGAGGTCGCCAAAAGCGCGGGTATTCCAGCTTCGGCCCACGCAACCAGCACGGAGGGAGCGCGCCGAGCAATCCTTGCCGGCGTCGAAACGATTGAGCATGGGGACGGCGGCACGGCGGAGTTGTTTCGGCTGATGAAGGAGCACAACACCGCGCTGTGCCCGACGTTGTCAGTCGCCGGCGCGAACGCTGAGCGTAAGAAGGCTGTTTTCAAACAAGCCCTCGCAGCTGGCGTGACGATAGCGAGCGGCAGCGACGCCGGCGTCTTCGCTCACGGTGACAACGCGAGAGAAATTGAAACCATGGTTAGCTGGGGCATGCCGATTATTGAGGCGCTGCGTTCCGCAACTTCGGTTGATGCGCGCGTTTTGCACATGGAAGAAAAAATTGGGCAGGTCAAGGCTGGACTCTTTGCAGATGTGATCGCGCTGGACGGCGACCCGACTCGCGACATCTCGTCCTTGCGGCGCGTGCGCTTCGTAATGAAAGGCGGCGAGGTATACCTTAAATAAGTCCTGAGTCCTGAGTACTAAGTCAGTGATGAGTGATGAGTGATAATGAGTGATGAGTAATGAGTGGTAAGGGATGCGTGGTCTCGGATCTTTCATTTACTCATCACTCATCACTCATCACTCATCACTGACTTAGTACTCAGCACTCAGCACTCAGAACTTTCTTATAGAAGGAGACCTGAAATGACAATACTCGATCTCGTGGTGTTACTGCTTATCGCAGGGCTTTGTGGCGCACTGGGGCAGGCCATCTCGGGCTTTTCACGCGGTGGATGCCTTGTCTCCATTGCCCTGGGATTTGTTGGGGCAGTGTTGGGGATGTGGTTGGCTCGACAGTTGGGTTTGCCCGAACTCTTTGCGGTTCGAATAGGCACGACGAATTTCCCAATCATCTGGTCGATAATCGGCTCGGCTTTGTTTGTTGCGATCATTAGCCTGCTGACACGTAGCCGGCCGTGAGATGTCCTGGTGTAGCCTAATAATCGGAATCGCTCCAACTATCTTGCGTGGTTTTAGTGTCCCGGCTGTTTAGAGGTGGGCACTGCCCGCCGTCTCAAACGTGAATGAAAATATTCAACCCTTACCCCAGTGCTACGTTCGGAGACGGAGGCGCCAGATGACAGGAAGGACCCGGAACTGCGACCATCGCTGTGAATATCAGAAAAGAGCTAATGCAGAATCAGGGTGTGGTTCATGGCGGGGCGATTGCCTCATTGATTGATACTGCCACAGCTTTCGCCATACTTTCCCTGCTCGCCCCGAGGGAAAAGGTTGCGACGGTCGACCTGGCGATTAGCTATCTTCGTCCGGCGACCCGCGGACGCTTAAAAGCCGTCCCTAACGTCGTTCGGGCGGGGCGTCGGCTATTCGTGGTTTCGGCTGAAGTCTTCGATAAGCAAGGAAAGCTAATAACTACCGCGCTTAGTACCTATATCAAGGTCTAAACAGACTTCGCTGGAATTTAGATAGACAGGCATTGTCTATCTATGTAAAATGATTTTGGCCTTCCGTGCGGACCCAAACGGGTGCACGCCCTCGCAAAAGAAGATCAAATCTGAAAGACGTCCCGCGGTGAATCATTCACCTATGTACTCGCTCTATCACTCCCTCTTAGCCCAACATCCCCGCCAGCTGATGCCGGTGCCTTGTGCCGCGTCTACCATTGCGCAACTCCATCGTTATTTCGAGGACGTAGTTCTCGAAAATAACCTCGGCGCTTTGGTGGTTGAAAGCTTGCCTACGTCGCCGCAGAGACCTGCACGGGATATTGCTCGCATCAAGGAGCTGGAAAAATCGGCGAAAAACGTTTTTCTGTGGCTCAGCCCTCAGGATGCCCTCTCGAGTTTGGTATCGAGCAGAGGAAAAGAAGACACCAAATCTGTCGTTTTCGAGCGAACCGATCAAGGAAAAGACTACGAGCGGTTTGTGGTAATCGCTGACGCCCGGTTCTCAGCTCTTATCGCTTCTGTTCACAGTGCCGACGAAAAAGACAACTCAAGAGATATCGTTATTTGGACCTTCGAACCCGACGTGGTTTATTCAGCCCTCGAATATCTGATGGCCCGGGTCACGGCCGAGCATTCGTTTCACTCAGATGCCTTTGCCAATGCGGTCCGCGTCTCAATGCCTAAAGCGACTTCGCTTCAACTAACTTTAGGTGTAACCACAAAACTCGCTCGGCTCTTGCAGGAACAAGCTGAACGCGAAATCGCTGTTAACCGCCTGGCCACGGCAATCAGAAACTCGCTTGAGCTCGACAGTGTTTTGCAGACGGCTGCCAATGAAGTCGGTCGCGCACTAAACGTCCATTCCTGCGCTGTAAGAGTTGAAGGTGCGCTCGTGGGCCGGCAAATGACTAAGTACTACTTGCGTCCTGACACCGCAGTTGATCATGAATTAGCAGCATCGTTGCTGATGCATGTGGAGTCGATTAGTAACCGGCTCTCAAACTCTCCGGAATCTTACGTAGTAGACGGCGATAATTCTGACGCCACGTCGGCTCTCTCTGACGCAATCGTACCTCTTATCTATCAAGGGAACTTTATCGGATTGCTGCTGGTGCGTTCCGACGATGTGACGCGCGTATGGGCAGACAATGAACTCTTGCTGCTCCACACTGTTGCAGACCAGCTGGCGGTTGCGGTTAACCAGGCGCACTTGTTTGCTCAAATGCAGCAGCAGGCTCTGACCGATGGTTTGACGGGCTGCTATAACCGCCGGTCGTTTGAATTGCAGCTTGAGCGCGATCTGCATTTGGCCACACGCATGCGTCAGCCGCTCTCCCTGATAATGCTCGACCTCGACAATTTCAAACAGATTAACGATCAAGCCGGACACGATGCTGGTGACATGGCGCTCCGCATGCTGGCCGATAGCCTGCGTTCCGAATTAAGGGCTGTTGATACAGCGGCGAGGTTCGGCGGTGACGAGTTTGTGATAATCCTGCCCCAGGCAAACAGCGAAGGCGCCCTGCTGGTAGCTGAGCGTTTGCGCAAACGCATGTCGGAGATCGTCATCCCGCATTTTGGTCAAGTAACAGCCTCACTAGGTGTCGCAACATTTCCTCTCCACGCCTCTTCTCGCGATACGCTCGTGGTGGCGGCCGATCGCGCTTTGTATAACTCGAAAAACTGCGGGCGCAATCGCGTGAGTCTGCCCCCTGAAGAGAGCTTCGAGAATGCCGGCGCCGGCTTTGCCCAAAAAGATCCGAATATAGATTTGATCGACGCAATGCAAAGACTTTAGTTCTTCGTTGTTTGGGCTCGCTTCTCCCCCTTCAAGATTTCAGAACCCCTGATAAGCAGCCTTCCCTTCTGGCGTCCTGACACAAAATCGAGCATCATAGCGCTTTGCTTTTTAAGTGAAGTTTGTGATCTTCGCGGTCTTTTTGTGCATGGACGATCTACGAAAATTCTGGCGTTATTTTGTTCCTTACAAGCTCTCATTAGCGGCTGGCATCGCTTGTATCCTGATTAGCGTCCTTTTCAATCTCTACATTCCGCTGATTGTTGGCAAAGCCGTTGACGCCAACTGGAGCGAAGTTAGTTGGACGCTGCTGACACTTTCAGCGCTAAAGGTGCTGGGAGCTAGTATTCTCAGCGGCATCTTCCTGTTTCTCCAGCGCATGATACTGATAGGAATGTCGCGCAAGGTTGAGTATGACCTGCGTCAGGATTTCTACGAACACCTCGTCAATCAGCCTCAATCTTTCTTTCAGGAACATCGCATCGGCGACTTGATGGCCCGGGCCACCAACGATCTGGCAGCCGTCAGGCAATTAGCCGGACCGATGATTATGTATTCGCTTCAGACTCTGTTCGTCGTGCTCATCGTTCTTCCGCTAATGTTTATTATCAATTGGCGGCTTACACTTTTGCTCTTCGTCACCATGCCGCTGGTTTCCCTGACGGTGAAGTTTTTTGGCCAGCAGGTTCACGTCCGATTCGAGAAAATTCAGGAGTTCTTTTCGCAAATGACGGCACGCGCCCAGGAAAACTTTACCGGCGTTCGCGTGGTTAGGGCTTATGCCCAGGAAGGCGCTGAGATTGCCGCCTTCAACGAATTGAACCGGCAGTATGCGGAAAAGAATCTTAGTCTCGTCCGGATTGATGCGTTGATGCGACCGCTGATGACGTTTCTGATTGGAATGGGTTTTGTCCTCATCATGTGGGCCGGTGTGCCAATGGCGGTCCGCGGTGAGATGACGGTAGGTGACTTCACGGTTTTTAATATGTACCTCTTCCGGCTCATCTGGCCGCTGATCGCCCTGGGTTATGTAGTGAACCTCTATCAGCGTGGCACGGCGAGTTTGAAGCGGATGAACTCGATACTTGCTGTCGAGCCTGCTATCGCCGATGCCGCTAAGATGAAAGAGAAACCACCGATTGCAGGGGCAATCGAATTTCGAAATCTAACTTTCAGCTATCAACCCAATAATGAACCCGTTCTCCGCGATATCAATCTAACTATTCCCGCCGGTCAAACAGTCGCTTTCGTTGGACGGACCGGCAGCGGTAAGTCGACCATGGTTAACCTGATTGCGCGGGTTATCGAGGCGCCTGAAAACACGGTGCTCGTCGACGATGTCTCAGTTCGCGACTACCCTCTGGCTCAGTTGCGTTCGAGCATAGGTTACGTTCCGCAGGAGACTTTTCTTTTCAGCGACACTCTGGCAGAGAATATTGCATTTGGCGTGGACAAAGCTGATCGAAAGCAGATCGAGTGGGCGGCCGACGTCGCCGGGTTACTCGAAGATGTTGCGGGCTTTCCTGACGGATACGACACGCTCGTTGGAGAACGGGGCCTCACCCTTTCAGGAGGCCAGAAGCAGCGAACGGCCATCGCCAGGGCCATCCTGCGCGAGCCGCGAATACTCATTCTCGACGACGCCCTATCTTCGGTTGACACTTACACGGAAGAAAGGATTCTAGGCCAACTTCGTGGAGTGATGCGCGGCCGCACCAGCTTAATTGTTTCCCATCGCATCTCGACTGTTCGCGACGCCGACTTGATTTGCGTGCTTGATGAAGGGCGAATCATCGAGCAGGGAACACATACTGAACTGCTCGCGCGGGGTGGTGAGTATGCCGCTCTCTACGAACGACAGTTGCTCGAAGAAGAGTTGGCGCTTACTTGATTTCTTAGTTAATCAAGAGAGGAGCTTTAGGCTGTGGAGATCGATCTCAACAAACGATACCAGACGATGATCGTGCTTTGGTTTGCATTGCTGATGAGCGTTAGCATGTTCTTCCTGTTTTCACTGTTTGTGACGCCCAACATTGGTAAAGAACCTAATAATTCGACGAGGGCCCTACTGATTGTCGCTTTAACAGCGCTGGGCACGCTGTTAGTCATACTTTCGTTTGCAGTAAAAAACAAAATCCTCGAACGGTCCGTTGATAAGCAGGATCTTAGTTTAGTACAGAAGGCTTTGGTGATCGCGTGCGCCATGTGTGAGGCAAGCGCGCTGCTCGGATTGATCGAACATTTTATTATCGGCAATCGCGAATACTACTTGCTGTTCGTGCTGGCGGCAGGAGGCATTGCTTTTCATTTTCCGCGACGCATCCAATTAGAAGCTGCGAGTTTCAAGAGTATGCAGACGCTGAATTGAGTAATTCATGTCAACGGCGGTAAAACAATTTCACGAAGAGGAAGCGATCGGGAAGACTTACGACTTTCAGGTCGCTCGCAGACTGCTTCGATACCTGCGGCCTTATCTGCGTCTACTTATACCGGCCCTGGTTTTCACTTTAGCGCTGAACCTACTGGGAATTCTCCAGCCAAAATTTACTCAGTATGCGATTGACTGGTTCATTCTGCCGCGCAAACTCGCCGGACTAAATCTACTCCTTATTTCATATGTAGGCGTGCAGGTTCTGCGTTTAGTTTTCTCTTATTTTCAAGCACTGTTGCTCAACAGCGTCGGCCAATATGTGATGTTTGACATGCGCCGCGAGCTTTACGACAAACTGCAACACCAGGAAGTGGCCTACTACGATCGCAATCCAGTCGGCCGCATCATGACCCGCCTCACCAGCGACGTCGATTCGCTGAACGAGCTCTTTACCGCGGGCATCACTGATCTGCTGGGCGACCTGGTAATGATCGTCGCGATCATCGGAATGATGTTATGGATGGACGTGCGGCTTACCTTCGTTACCCTGCTAACGGTGCCGATGCTGTGGGTCGCGACCACCTGGTTTCGCAAAGGAGCTCGCAAAGGTTACGACATGGTCAGGACGCGCATCGCACGCATCAACGCGTTTCTGCAGGAACACTTCGCCGGCGCGCAGACAGTCCAGATTTTCAACGCCGAGATAAAGTCGGTTAAGAAATTTCGCGAGATCAACGCCGACTATCGCAAGGCCAACCTCGATACAATTTTCTACTACGCGGTTTTCTTTCCGCTGGTTGATTTCATTGGCGCCTTCGGTATCGCACTGATCATTTGGTATGGCGGGTATCGTGTGATGCAGAACACTCCTGAACACACCGTGCTCACGCTGGGCGCATTAGTGGCGTTCATTCAGTATTCGAGTTTTCTCTTTCAGCCGATTCGCGACATCTCAGACAAATACAATGTGCTTCAGGCGGCCGTGGTCGCCTCGCATCGCATTTTCAAAGCGCTTGACCTTCCGATCGCGATCACCAGTCCGGAGAAGCCGGTGAAATCCACGCGCGCCCGCGGAGTCATCGAGTTTGAAAATGTTTGGTTTGCCTACAAGGACGAAGATTGGGTTCTGAAGGGCGTTTCATTCAAGGTGGAGCCCGGTCAGTCGGTTGCGCTAGTCGGACACACTGGATCCGGCAAGTCGACGATTACCAATCTCCTGATGCGCTTCTACGATGTGCAGCGCGGCCGGATTCTTCTGGACGGCGTGGACCTACGCGAGTTGGACTTGAAATCACTCCGGGAAAACTTTGCGGTAGTACTTCAGGAAGTTTTTCTATTCAGCGGAACGATCGAGGGGAATATTCGTCTCGGCCGTGATGACATTTCTGAGGAGCGTGTTAAGTGGGCCGCTCAAGAGGTGAGCGCTGACCCTTTCATAAACCGCTTGAAGGGTGGCTATCAAGCCGAAGTTAAAGAGCGCGGGGCGGGACTCTCGGTGGGACAAAAGCAATTGGTCTCGTTTGCCCGCGCATTGGCGTTTGATCCCGCCCTTCTGATACTTGACGAGGCCACCAGCTCCATCGACACCGAAACCGAGCAACTGATTCAGCAGGCAATCGAACGTGTAATGCGCGATCGCACCTCGATGGTCGTGGCCCACCGGCTTTCAACCATTCAACGAGCAGATCAAATCATAGTGCTTCATCATGGTGAGATTCGAGAACAAGGAACTCATCAGGAACTACTGGCGCAACGCGGTCTCTATTGGAAGCTATACAAACTTCAATATGCCGATGGCACAACTCATGATTCACCCGCGCTACCATCCGATGAAGAAGCCGAACCCGCGGGGCAGGTCCAGTTCAGCGAATAATAGATCACTGAGTTTCCCATGCCGCGTTTTAGTTGTGTTTAGAAAGCGGACTTGTCCGCCCGCGACGGGACACAAGTGCCCACTCTATACATCTGATTGGTAATTAACGTTTCAAGTGCGATTTTGAGTTGGAGAAAACTACCATGAAACCAATAGCGCTGCGGCGTCTTTCATTCCTGGCTTTTTTGCTTCTTGGCTCGCTGCTGTTCCCAAAACCTGCTGAACTGAAAAGCGAGACGTTCGCCAATCTAAAAGTCGCCATTTCATTTCTCGAAACCAGCAGTAAACAACCGCTCGATGGCCGGGTTCTGTTACTTGTTTCAACCGATAACTCGAAAGAGCCTCGTCTCCAGATCAATGAGGACCTCAACACGCAACAAGTCTTTGGAGTGGACGTAGACGGACTTAGGCCCGGGCAGGAGGCGATCGTTGATGCGAGCGCCTTTGGTTATCCGCTGCGTTCGCTGTCCCAATTGAAGCCGGGGGATTACTGGGTGCAGGCATTGCTTCATCGTTATGAAACATTCAAGCGATCAGATGGACACACCGTTAAGCTGCCAATGGATCGAGGCGAGGGCCAGCAGTGGAACCGGGCCCCGGGAAATCTTTACAGCACTCCGCAGAAGATTACTGTGCGAGCCAATGATGACCGTGAGATCAAGATCGTTCTCGATAAAGTCACTCCACCAATCGACCCGCCCAAGGACACGAAATACATCAAGCACGTAAAGATGGAGAGCAAGCTGCTATCGAAATTCTGGGGACGGCCGATGTACCTCGGGGCCAACATACTCTTGCCGGAAGGGTTTGATAGTCATCCGAATGTCCGCTATCCGTTGGTCATGTTTCACGGCCACTTCCCTTCCGATTTCGGCGGCTTCCGCGAACAACCTCCCGATCCGAATCTGAAACCAGAATACAGCGATCGGTTCAAGCTTGAAGGCTACAACAAGATCGTGCAGGAGCGGGCCCACAAGTTTTACCAGGAGTGGACTGGGCCAGACTTCCCGCGGATGATTATCATCGAGATTCAGCACGCGAATCCTTACTACGACGACTCATACGCGGTGAACTCTGAAAACCTCGGTCCGTATGGCGATGCTATAACCTACGAGCTGGTGCCTTTCATTGAGAAGCAGTTTCGCGGTATCGGCAAAGGCTGGTCGCGCTTCATGTATGGAGGTTCAACCGGCGGATGGGAAGCACTCGCGGCCCAGGTCTTTTACCCCGACGAATACAACGGCGCGTGGGGCGCCTGTCCCGACCCAATCGATTTTCGCGCGTACACCATCGTCAACATCTATGAGCACGACAACGCCTATTATCCCGACACGCCCTTCAAACAGATCGCGCGGCCTGGTAAGCGAAACTATCTCGGTGAGCTGGCGGCCACCATCGAAGATATGAACTACATGGAGTTGGCGCTCGGCACCAACAGCCGCTCGGGAGGACAGTTTGACATCTGGCAGGCCGTCTATTCGCCGGTGGGAAAAGATGGTTATCCCAAACCTATCTGGGACAAGTTAAGCGGCAAGATAGATCGTTCAGTTGCCGAATACTGGCGCGAGCATTACGACCTCGGCTACATCATGAAGCGCGATTGGAAAAAACTTGGTCCAAAACTGGAAGGTAAGATCCACATCTACGTTGGCGAGGCCGACAACTACTATCTCAACAATGCCGTCTATCTCGTCGAGAACTTTCTTAAGAGCACGAAGGCCCCTTACTACGCCGGTGAAGTCGACTATGAACCACGTGCTGAGCATTGTTGGAACGGCGACCACACACTGCCGAATGCAATCTCACGTCTTCGTTATCACCAGTTTTACGCCCCAAAGATCGTTGAGCGGATCTTGAAGTCGGCTCCAAAAGGCGCGGATCTTACAAGCTGGCGTTACTAACAGTATGAGAAGGAGGAGCCTTTGCTCTACATGATTATTGAGCACTTCAAGAACCGGGATGCTGTGCCCGTATATCGGCGCTTTCGGGATCGAGGCCGCCTCGCTCCGGAGGGTTTGCGATATGTATCAAGCTGGGTCGATGAAAAACTCGAGCGTTGCTTTCAACTGATGGAAGCTGAGGATCGCAAGTACCTCGACGAATGGATTGGCAATTGGAACGATCTTGTCGACTTCGAAGTACACCCGGTCATCTCACCGAAGGAGGCGGCAGAAAGAATTTCACCACGTTTCTAATTGAGGTCGGCGCTTAACAGATTGACCACTTATGGTGTGACGCTTAAATTCGCGGGCGCCTTAGCGCTCTTCTTAACGGGACAATTGGCAGCTAGCTTGTAACCCACCTTTTCAGCTTCTTCACCGCTGTTGAATACAATTAGGCTCTCCTGCCCAACGTGCCCGAAGTCTGGACAACCGGGCAGACTGTATACCTTGCTTCTCTTATTCGCTGTGACCTTAGGAAAGAGCATCGGATCTGCCATCAGGTATAAGTCCGATGAGTCCGAGTGCGACACTGACGTGGTGGATGGGGGAGCCGGATTAACAATGTGGAGACCGACCGAGGATTTAGAGGAGCCTCCCTGCACTTCAGCGGGACAATTTCCTGCTCGTTTGTAACCGGCCGATTCCGCTTCGGCGACCGTTTTGAAGAAGACCCGATTCCTTTCCAACATACTTCGGTAACCTGCACAGTCAGGGCGATGATATTTTTGGGAGTTCTTGTTTCCGATGATCGTGCCTTTCGGCGGCGGAGGTCCCCATACCTCAGCTTGAACATTGCGGCGCCAATCTCCCGGCGTGACCGGAGTTTGGTCATTCCATAACCCCAGCTTTGCGGCGCGGGCGCTCTGTTCGGCGGCTGCATAACTCTGCCGTTCCTCGGGTGTCTGTTCGTCCTCATACTTCTTGAAGTGCCAGGCGAGACCCGCTTTTACCTGCTCAATGTTCACGTCGTGTTCATAAAGCTTAACAGTACCGACAGTGCGCCGATACTTATCAACCTTCGTCCAGAAGATAGTGACCTTTTTTCCAAGCAACATGCGAGACAGGTTCTGCTGAGACTCAGGGCCGAAGGGTTGCTTCAATTCGGGCGCGTCTATGCCCTGCAAACGGATGTGGAACTTCTTATTGTCCTGGTCGAGAACTGTGACTGTATCACCATCGTGGACGTTGATAACTTTGCCCTCGATGACGAGTTGGACTTTATTGGCGACTGCAACCGAAGGCTTCTGAGTTGGAGCGATAGATGCCTGCTGGGTAGCACAGAACAAAGCGCTGAAGACAATCGAGATGAAAAGAGCAGTGGTTCTTGTTAAGACCTTCATCGTATCTCCTTTTATGGCTTCAGTTGTTCCGCCGGGATGGCAGGGGCAGATCCAACTCCAGAGGGGTAGTTGGAAACCCCGATGTGTTTTCTCAAACCGCGATGTGGGAAGTTTATGCTAGGCGGACGGCTATTTGCACGCGTCTATTAGATGAATCTGCGCTTAGTCAAGATCAAGTTGCGCTGATGGGGGTAGCTTTTGCGCTTCTGTGGGATTGCTGAGGGAGGGCTGCACAAAAAGTGCTCAATCTGTCCCGACATCAGAAACGGGAGCGGGTAGCGGGTGGGCTCAGCCTGAAGGGCTGTCAGATAGTAGCCGGTGGTCGCAGCGTAGCGCAGACCACCGGACAACAATCGAAGATAATTCCACACCCGGAACGGGTGTCAGAAAAACGCTGGCGGCCCTCCGGGGTACGGACCACGTGGGCACTCCTTTCCGGTGGTCTGCGCTACGCTGCGACCACCGGCTACTATCTGACAGCCCTTCAGGCTGAAATCCCTCGCTTGGTTTTCACACAGTCTCGGTAGCGACTGGGTCACCTCTGGACAAAAGAAACATGGTTGCGTTCTTCGTCCGTCTGGCCTCTAACCAAAGTGGACCCGGTCGTTACCGCTCCCGGTTCCGATACCATTACTCCGATTGTCAATGTTTTTGTGCAAAAGCTGAGTCTAGATCGGGACTTTTTCGCAGTCGTTTGGGGGCACAAGTGCCCTTTCCAAACGACTAATGGAAGAAGACTGCAAAGGAAAAAAGTGTTTAGCCGCAGCGGAGTCAATCATCGCTACAAGAGATTCGGCATTTCACTGTATATGCTGTCTCTTCCTTCGGTCTTGCCTATCTTTACCTGCATCCCGTAATGTCCGCCGCGTTCCTCGTATCTACACACAACCAGGAGGAAAGCTCTCGCATGGCAAAGAACGAAACTAAACGGATCAAACCTGCGTTACTTCAAACAGACAAAGACTGTTTCGCGGCTATTGAAACTCTTGGAGGCTATTCCCCGATCAATGCCCGCTACGAAGTCGAGGCCTTGAGGAGCATGCGTGACGACCTCAACGGCGCACACGAGGCTGAAGCTCATGCCATCGCCGCCGCGGCGATCGCGCGTCAGAATGCAATGGCCAGGGAATGGGAATTTCACGACCTCATGCTGGGCGCAAAAGATCAGATAGTGGCCCAGTTTGGCAGGGACTCAAATGAAGCTGTGGCGGTTGGACTAAAGAAGAAGTCGGAATACAAGACGCGCACACGCAAAGGGGTTGCGAAGACTGAAGTGTAGCAGCAGCGTGAACATCTGGACTTCCCTCACCACATAGTATTGAATTCCAGAACGCTAATTGTATTGACGATCATTTCGTCGCCGAACCGGCTATTGCGCCTCACTTTGCTATCAGAAGGATCAACAGAATGAGAAACATCAAACGCCTTCTTTTTATTCTCAGCGTGCTCTCTTTGTGTCCGATGTTTTGCCTCGCGCAAACACCAGCGAAAGATTCGTCGGCATCGATCTCTGGTCGAGTCACCGTCGGCGGCAAAGCAGCGCCGGGTATAACTGTAGTGGCAACCGCCAGCAACTCGTTCTTTGACAATAAGACCGTCGCGAAAACCACGACCGATGAAGAGGGAAACTACAAACTCAGCGGGCTGGCCGCTGGGCGTTTCACCATCATGCCGCTCGCCAAGGCGTATCTGGTGCCAGGTGGCAGCGCATACAAGGAAGGTGTGAATGTGGCTGAAGGTGAGACGATCACGAAGGTCGACTTCCCGCTTGTGCGCGGCGGTGTTGTGACCGGTCGCATCACCGATACCGAGGGCCATCCATTAATCGGCGAACGAGTCAGCGTGGTTTCAAAAGACAGCAAGGCTGACGCTGGTCCACAGATGCCTATGTTGGGTGTTTCTAAAAATCAAACCGACGATCGGGGTGTTTATCGTATCTACGGTCTGGGCGCTGGAAGTTATAAGGTGAGCGTTGGCCAGGCTTCGTCCGCTACCGGCGCTGCCAGCATCATGGGAATGGGTGGCAGCCAATACGTGAAGACGTTCTACCCGGGCGTTCAGGAGGAAGCGAAAGCAACGATCCTTGAAATCAAAGAAGGAACGGAAGTGAAAGACGTGGACATTAGTGTCGGCAAGCCCAGCACCGGCTTCTCTGTCGCCGGCCGCGTGATCGATGCGGACTCGAGTAACCCGGTGCCCAACGTCTACATCGGCCATTCATCGGTGAATGAGTCGAATCAGGAGATGGCAGGGATGAATTTCACCGGCAACCAGACTGATGCTAACGGCAAATTTCGGCTGGAAGGATTACGACCAGGACGCTACGCCGTGTATACATTCGCAGCGGGCCAGGCAAACTCCACTTACAGCGAGCCGGTACAGTTTGATATTTCCGACAGCGATGTCACCGGAATTGAGATCAAGGTCCGTCGCGGCGCAACCATCAACGGAGTTGCGGTCATTGAAAACAACTCAGACCCTGCGGTCGCCGGCCTTCTGCAAACTGTTAATCTATATGCATACGTTCAGCAGAAGGGCATAGCCGCTCCCTCTTATGGCACGAGTCCGATTGGTTCGGATGGCAGCTTTCATATGAGCGGCCTCGCGCCAGGTAAAGCCCGAATTGGAATACAGGGATTTCCCAGTCCACCGCAAGGCCTGAGTTTGGTACGTACTGAGGTTGACGGCCTGGACCAGCCGGAAGGAATCGAGGTAGCCGCCGGGGCACAGGTTAACGGCGTGCGACTCCTGTTCGCTTATGGCACTGGTTCGATTCGAGGAGAGGTCAAGATTGAAGGCGGATCGCAGCCGGAAGGAAGATCCATTGGAGTGATTATTCGCTCCACTCCGAGCGCATCACGCCGATTCAACCGCCAGGCTAAGATGGACGGACGCCTCCACTTCGTGGTGGAAAATATTCCGCCGGGGACTTATGAACTTGTCGTGCAAGGGGTAACGTCAGCAGCGGGCGCGAAGCCGGCTCCTCCTGTTGAGCTTTTAAAGCAGACTGTTACGGTCACGAATGGCGTAGAGGTTAAGTTAAACCTCGTGGTCGATCTCGCAACCAAAGGAGTTCAACCATGAAAACATTTTCAAAATTAGTTGGCGGGGCGAGAATAGTGACGCGCTCTGATTCTGGTGTTGAGCTTGACCTTTCCCACCAGTTAGCTCGGCGTAGCGGAACCGTGGCTCTAATGGCAGTGGCGCTGGTTACGATTATTACCTCAAACGTCACCGCCACGATGGCCCAGTCGGAGACGCCTGCAAAACCTGCGGCGGCCAGCGCGACCCCGGGCCAGAAATCCGACGCCAAAGCAACCAAGACAGCGCCTGTCACCGGGGCGATTAGGGGGCGAGTATCTGCCAGTGATGGTCAGCCATTAGTGAATGCCAACGTAATGGTTCAATCATTGAGCGGGACGCCGGCAGCGAAACCGACGCGTCCTGACACCGATGGAAAGTTCGTGTTTGAAGAGCTGACGCCAGGCGCCTACATCGTAATCGGCACCGCTCCGGGCTACATTGATCAATCAATGGGGCTTGGCAATCCGCTTGAGTGGCCACGCCATTTAATCGGCTCGGATGTAAACATCAGGATGATCAGAGGCGGAGTGATTACAGGACTCGTAACAAATCCCAAAGGAGACCCGATGGTCGGCGTGCCGGTGCATGCCACGCTGGCAAGCTCCCGCGACTCGTCCATGCTTAGCTTCGTTAGCGGAGGTGGCATATCTGAAACTGACGACCGCGGCATCTACAGAATCTATGGTTTGCTGCCGGGTCAATATACAGTCAACGCCGGCGGTAAAGGCGCGTTTGGCCAGTTTAATGCGAGCGGTTTTGATATCGACGTTCCGACTTACTATCCCTCGTCCACTCGAGACACGGCCGTTCCGATTTCCGTTCGCAGTGGTGACGAAACTACGGGTATCGACATCAAGTACAAAGGCGCTGAAGGCCATTCAATCAGTGGCGTCGTCCTGGGCAACATCGAAGCATCACCGGCGGGAGGCGCGGTTACGATCATGCTCGCCCACGCATCGACGGCGTCTGTGCTCTCGCTCGAGATTGCAGGTGTTGCCGATCCCCGACGAGCCTTCAGCTTTAACGGCGTCGCCGATGGCGAATACGATTTGTTTGCCAGCTACCTGGTAAACCCAAACGACAATGCACTGATCGGAACAAAGCGGGTTAATGTTCGGGGCGGCGATTTGAGTGGAATCGAATTGCGCCTGGCTGCGCTCGGCTCGATCGCCGGCGCCATCACACTCGACCCGATCAAAGAGGAGGACAAATGCGATAAACGCGGTTCGCAAGTGATCGAAACCATTCTAAAACTGCCTCACGACGATCCAAAGAAGGTCACCAACCAACTGACGGCGATGTATTCGGGCCTCGGGCAATTGAACGATAAAGGCGAGTTTGCCTTGCGCAATCTCGAAGCCTCCAGGTATCGCTTCGATATCAAACTGCCGACAGAAAGCTGGTATGTTCACGCTATCAACTTGCCTGCATCTGGGGCGCGAGCAACATCGCAGAATACCACTGGACCCGCCGCTTCGCCGTCCGCGGCCGGTCCAAATTCAAGCGCCTGGCAAGGTATCCTCACAATCAAGTCTGGCGACACCCTTGCCGGCATCTCGATCATGGTGGGCCAGGATGCCGCTGCGTTGCGCGGACGCGCCGGACCTGAGGGAACCGTAGTACGAGAAGACACTCATGTTCACCTTGTTCCGGTGGATGCCGAGCAGGCTAATAACGTTCTGCGTTACAGCGAGACATTCGTCAAAAGGGACGGCAGTTTTGCGTTTACTAATCTCGCTCCCGGTCGTTATTTTGTCCTCTCGAGGGTCGAGGCGCCTACCGAGCCGAACACATCGCCGCACCCCATCGCCTGGGATGCAGCCGCGCGAGCCAAACTAAGGCGCGAGGCGGAAGCGGCCAAGGCAGAGATTGAATTGAAGCCTTGTCAGGCGGTGGTGGATTACCCTTTGAAATAACCGCCGGCAGCGCAGGCATCCCTGCCTGCGTGGGTGTTTACCAGTTGAAGCTCAACCCGGGCTCAATGATTCGGCCATCTTCGGGGGTCGCCTGATATGAAGGTTGCGATAACTGGAGCTGGTGGTCTTGTTGGAAACGAATTCGCGCGACAGTTGTCCACCCGTCATCATGTTTTGCCCTTCAGACACGCCGACCTTGACATCACCGATAGCGAAGCCGTCAGCCGTGTAATCCTGAACGAGCGACCGGAGCTGATTATCAATTGCGCCGTGCTGGGAGTGGATGCCAGTGAACGCGATCAGTCGTTGGCATGGTCGGTAAATGTTGGGGGCGCGGAAAACCTGGCGAAAGCAGCAAACGCCGTCAACGCTGAGTTCGTGCACCTGAGCAGCAACTATGTTTTTGATGGCGATCGATCAAGAGATTCGCCCTACACGATCAAAGACGAGCCAGCGCCAATCAATACGTATGGCCAAACCAAACTCGCAGGGGAACGCGCGGTGAATGCCGCGGCGCAACGGTGTTTCATAGTTCGGACCTCATGGGTTTTCGGCGCGGGTAAGAATAATTTTTTTAGTGCGGCCCCTCGCTCTTTGCGCGCGGCGCGGAAGGTTCGCGCGATTACTGATGTCTGGGCGAGCTCGACCTACGTGCGCGACCTGGCGTCGAGGGTCATGGATATTGTTTCACTCCACCATTACACTACGTACCATGTGGTCAACAGCGGACTTTGTTCATATTACGAATTCGCGTTAGAAGCAGTGCGGATTCTAAGGATTCCTGAGCCCGACCTAACGACGCTGATCCAGCCCGTAAAGATGGGTGATCTTCGACTTCATGCCGGGCGTCCGATCTATACGCCGATGTC
>Ga0137394_10001322_pt1 | contig 17925 bp, 13 predicted proteins | sample czobulk116metaG_FD_108278 | JGI IMG/M metagenome (GOLD analysis project Ga0137394, IMG submission 108278) | Vadose zone soil microbial communities from Angelo Coast Range Reserve, California, USA - czobulk1.16 metaG | ecosystem: Environmental > Terrestrial > Soil > Vadose zone | place: USA...
AGAGACACAGGATGAGCGCTTTCATGGCGACGTGGACGTCGATGGTGATGCGGCCCGGGTATCACCTCCGTTTGATGCGAAGAAGAATCACTCCCAACGACGCGATTCCGGCGAGCGCCGCACCAATGATTGTTGCCAGGATCAGTTCTGGGATGTTCTTAAGGTTCTGAGAAACAAGATCGTCTCCATTGAGCATCACACTCCCCGACACACCATCGTATCGAAAACCCGCACGACGGTCGTAGGATAATGCGCTCCTAGTCGATCCGTGGACCTCGAATGTGTGGATCGTCCTCACGGAATCCTCGTGATAGCCGATGGTGATGCGGGCGCCTCCGACGCCTAGGAAGGTCGCAAGACTGAATCGTGAAGCGTTTACCTCGGTAATCTGTGAGCGTGGTCGGGCACCCGTATCCCGGAGAGCCGCCTTCGGGCTTATTGATCCATCCCACGGTGGCGGTAGGCGGAACCGCACTCTCTTGCAGTTCTCGAGAATCAACGTCACGGGATTCAATGAATCCGTTATCTGAGATAAACCGCGCAGAGACGCTATGCGCATCGTAATCAAAAATGACACCGGATCAGTGTCGCGCCTCGCCGCGGAGGCGGTTAATTCTGCCGTATCGCCAGAAAGCTGCTGCAGCATGAAGCCCGCAGCGGTAATTCTTGCATTTTGGTAGTACCCCGATGCGTAAGCCCGAAACTCGGGGAACGATGTGATGTCGAGTTGTAGACCTTCACGAGGGCTAGACACAAGGCTGATTGAGTCGGCCGATCTCAGCGCGATGTCGTTCGCCGATATGCCCCAACGACGAAGGGTGACCGATAGCCGACCGGCGCGCAACGAGCTGATAGGGATCGTCCGCCGGGGTCTCGTACGCATCGGCTCAAAATGGATGCTGTCGTCGTATACCGCTGCTCGAAGGGCTATCAACCGCGTTGCGCAGCCCTCTGGAAGGATCCGCGCCGCAGTTGGTGGTCGTCCAAGAATCGCGATTGCGTTGCCTTTCAAGCGGAATGAAATGCCGATCCTTTCACCACTCAATGCCGTAATTGGTATTTGGTTGTCACCAACTGCGTATGACACCTCCTTGGCAGGTCGGCCGACCAACCACGTGGCACCAATAAGCACAATGGCCACCAGCGCTAGCAAAGCTGTCAAGGCACGGCGCTCAGGTGTGCTGACCGTGGCCCGTCTGATCGCTGACCATGCTTTGCTTACTTTCTGCAACTCCACTCTGTCTCCAATCGCCCACTTGGCAGTCGTGATAACTGATGCGCAGATGAGAGGCCCATCGAGACTCCGCTGCTGCGCGCCGATATAGCAAGGCAGTCAAAACTCGCCGTCGTGAGGAGGGCCGAGTAGGGCGTTTTTGCGGCATTGAGGGGCGAAATTGCGGCGCTGTGATCCACCGAAGATGAACTGGATATGGGTGGGACGCTGCTAACGACATAAGTGTGTTCCCTGCCATAACTTCAAAACGCATAGCTCCCTCAGGCTATCCAGCACCTCATCATCGCCCAGGTGTCCAGCTCGTACTAGTTGAGCTGGTCCTTTCGCACGCGATCGCGCTCTTCCGCGCACGGCGATGCCGCTGCGGTTCAGGACGTGGACCTGCGCGGCGGCGTCGAAGAGGTGCTCTTCTTTCGCGACGACGACGATTTCACCTCGTCATGTGAAAGCCGTCGCCCTGCCGCGTCAGGGCATCGACCGCCACGAACGTATTGTCCGCAATGAAGCTGGCTTCGAAGATCGTGGGTATGCCGTCGTCGATCAGTTTGCGGGTGAGTTGATGCGCTCGTCGGGTGGCGTAGTACGGCAGGTCGACCAGCACGCCGTTCGGGAATCGATCGCGGGCGAGCGCACCGACCTGGGCGCCCTGGTCGAAGCGGTCCTGGAGCACTTTATCCGAGTGGAGCTCGACGGCGTTCGGCTCGTGGACTCTCCACCACAGCAGCTTGTGGCACTGGGTGCCGGCGACGAAGCGAGATTTGGAGAGGCGGTGGATCATCAGGTCAAGTCATCGGTCCTGAAGTGTCACCGCGCTATCAGAGTCTAGCCAGCCGGCGTTGAAGGGCCCTAGGCGGGTGGTTCCAGCAACGTTAGAGATCTCACCCTATCGATGCGAAGGGCAAGGTGTTTTCTGAAAGCGCCAAGTGGGTACCGAATGAGCGCGCGAAATTGCGCTTGCGCTCAAGACGTTGTTCCTCGCATTCTAGAGTGTGCCAAAACGTGATCGTAACTCACCAACGGTGCTGTCTGCATTCACGGGCCTTGGCGGTCTCGATCTGGGTTTAGAAAAGGCCGGCTTCCAAACAATCGCCTGTATCGAGGTTTCTCCGGACGCACGCCGCAGCATCGTGCTAAACCGATCCGCGTGGAATCTTCTGGAATGGGCTGATATTGACTCCGCTGCCGCCCACCTCACTCCTTCCCATCTCGGCCTTCGACGTGGGGAGTTGAGCGTGTTAGCTGGAGGACCGCCTTGTCAGCCGTTTTCAAAGGCGGCGCAATGGAGCACGAAGGGACGTAATGGGCTTCGGGATCCTCGAGCACGCTGTCTAAATGCCTTTCTCAAGCTCATCGAACGGTTTCTTCCGCGGGTAGTCCTCATCGAAAACGTGCCTGGCTTCGTTCGCGGCAGTACATCTGCACTTCAACGCATCAATGCGGCGCTTCGACGAATCAACCGGCTGTACAGTACGCGTTATCGCCTCGAATACAGGGTGCTTAACTCTGCAGATCATGGAGTTCCCCAACGTCGCCAACGAGCAATCCTGATTGCCCGGCGAGACGGAAAGTCGGCACCTTGGCCTGCACCGACACATGTCTTAAAGCCGGTGCGCGCGTACGATGCGCTCCGCAATGTGAAGGCAATCGAGTTACCAAAACCGCGTGGCTATTGGAGTGGCCTTCTCCCATCGATTCCGGAAGGAATGAATTACCTCTATCATACCCGGGCAGGCGGTGGGATTGAACTATTCGGCGAGCGCCGGCGGTATTGGTCCTTTCTTCTCAAGCTCGCGCAGGATAAACCTGCGTGGACCATACCCGCTCAACCGGGCCCTTCAACGGGCCCCTTCCATTGGAATAACCGCCCCCTTGCATTGGAGGAACTCCTCCGCTTACAGACCTTCCCTGTAGGTTGGCACGTAGGCGGAGGGCGTACGGCGCAAGTCCGTCAAGTAGGTAATGCGACTCCTCCTTTGCTCGCGGAGGTAATCGGGCGCTCCCTGGGGCGCGCCGTTTTCGGCATAAAGTATGATTGTTCTCCTCGTCTGAGGATTCCTCGCAGTCGAGGCAAACCTGTCATGACCCAAACCAGACAGGTTCCAACTCGCTATCTGCAACACGAGGGACAACACGACCCACATCCGGGCGAAGGAGATGGACCTGGATCAAGCCGCCAGGCAGGCGGGAGGCCCGCCCAGAAGATCGCTTCTGACGCTCAACACGGCCGACAGAAAGTCAGCCAGAGCAGTGATGCACCGGTCCTACGGGCCCGCCGCGCACCAAACCCGCAATCCGTTGAGCAACACGTGTGGCGTCGGCCAGCACCTCGGACTCCCAGACGCGGAAAACCCTCCAGCCGAGCCGCCTAACATCGCGATTCTGTTTGCGATCACGCGAAATGTTATGCTGAATCTTCGCAACCCAGTACGAGGCGTTATGTCCGCGGAGCAATTTCTTTTTTCGAGTGCCCCATTCGCGACCGTGCCAGAAGTCCCCGTCGCAAAAAACCGCGACTCGGCTTTGCGTAAACACGAAATCCGGTTGTCCTGGCAAGGTGTGAACTTGGCGGGAGAAACGCAGGCCAATTCCTCGCAGGGCACGGGCCAGCAGTAATTCAGGCCTGGTGTTTGCTTTGTGGTTCCTTTGGCCGACGCGTGTGGCCAACCTCGATGCTGACTTCAATCCCTTAAAGGATGGCCTTTGTCCCACGTCAGTCCCAAGGCTTCTCGATCTCGGCCCCGAGAACAAAATCTATTACGATCGCTTCATCCCCACGCACACCTTTCTTGAAGTTGACAAGGCGCAGCCTATCTAGAACGACACTTGTCGAGTCTTGTACAAGTTTTGCTAAATGAAGACCTTCTACGTGATGGGGTACAGCCAAGAAGGGTAGTGGCAATGGCTCCGCATTAAGAAGCTTGCTCCATGCATTAGGGGCCGGGTCTTTGATCTTGTGCTCCCACTCCTCGCTCTTGGCACACGTTGCTTGACCAATGAAACACCACAGACCCGGACGAACATCACCCCACCACATATGACAAAGCGTGTCAACCTTCTCGTCTTGAGCGTGAACCTTTCGAACGGCCGCCTCGGCGGTCGGCATTAGGCGGACCTGGGTTCCCGCAGCTGTGAGTGCCTGCTCGAAGCTACCGGCTCCCCGGGCGACACGTCCAAAGTTAGATACGAGCAGATCCCGCCCGCCGATGACATCAGCAACCGTGTCTTCGAACACGACCTCGGGCGCGAGTGGGCCGGCAAGGTCGTATGCGTGACTCATGGTGATCGCGAGAAGGGCTACATAGGGATCTGCACGAGGATCTCTTTCAGTCGGTACGAGACGCGAGCCGTCGAAGCGAAACGGCCACTTGTTGCCTAGAACCTCCCGCCGCTCCTCGAGTGTGGAGTACACACTGCGAGCCTGGTCCGTGGCGTCCTCTCTGTGTCTAGCCAAGGGACGGCGTTCGCCCTCCGCTAAGAAGAGTTCGTTGACCGCCCAGTCCGCGTCAGAGATGTGCTCAGCAAGCTGGTCTTCGCTGGTCGGCACGCCGCCCAGTGCTAGTAGTTCCAGAAAGTCCGCGATCGCGGAGAAGCGAGCGTAGCGTCCATAGACATCAAGATCGATCACTAGCATGTCACTTCTTTGCTTCCGCGCTACCCTTAACGACATCATGCATAGATCGAGCTATCGATGATAGCTGCTCGGTGGCACCGAGAAGCGCGTTGGTTGGCTCAACCAGAGGAAGCTGGTCGAGAAGTATTCGACAGTTCGTTACCAGTTCCATGATTCTACCCGCTAACCCTGCTCGCTCTACTAGTTGAATGGCTAACTCGATGCTCTCGTACTTCCTGAGGGCAGCTCGCGCTTCGTCATTCATCAGCACTTTGCCATAGTCCGTAACTAACCGTGAGTCGGAGAGGAGAGCTTTTTGCCGGCCGGGCTTGGGTGAGAAATCCCCGACGACTTCTCTTAGAGCGGCATTGCGGAGGCGTGGCACCTGTTGTTGGATTTCCGGGTACGTCTTCGGTGAATCCAGGCCAATGTAAGTCCGGATTTCCTTGGAGTTCATGCATCGCAACCACACGCCGAACCTATCTTGTTGAACTGGCGTCACGTCGATGCCATACTCTTCACGTCCGTGAAGCAGGATCCTGATTGCGAGGTACGGGTTCCTCACGCCGACTGCGTTACTACCTACTTGCCGGCCGACTTCCTTGAAGGGGTCGGCTACGCCGCGTTGAGCAGCTCGCTCGACCTCGGCACGAAGGTAACGTGCCTTCGCTTCCGGGTCCCACGTTTTCAAGCCACCTATGTGGCGAAATCCGAGGAATCTGTGTGCCTCGTCTCGTTCACCTATCGCGAAACAGGGCACTTCCTTCAATTTGTTGAGCTGGGCTTGTGTAGGCTCGATTCCCAAAAACCGGGATTCTCCCGCTTCGGGAAGTCCGTGAAGAATCATTAGGGCCGCAAGGCGTCTGTTGCCCTCAATTACCGTGTGCTTTCCATCCGTTTTGGACTTGAGGATGATGAGCGGTTCGTGCTCGAAAAAACCGTTGTCAATAAAGGATTGAGCCAGTTCGGTGAGAGTCCCGTGATTGAGCAGATGCTCCAGAATCGCGGATTGCTGAGCTCCAATCAGACTCTCGGGTAGTCTGGGGTTCTCGGAGTCCAACCGGAGTTCTATCACCTTGTAGGGTTTGATCGCTGGAGGCATGACGTCCTCTTCAGTAGTCCGGTCGTTGCCAAATCTTCTAGAGCGCTTTTCTTCAGAAGCGTCAGGCGAGAGGCCGATTGCCGTCCCGTTTTTCGAGGCTCATAAGCTCCGCCCTTCAGATGGAACGGTAGTGCGGCTCTGACGAGGCGTATTGTTCGATAAGAACAGCATAGGTCAGCGGCCCGACCTCCTCCGTAATTTATCGAGATAGACCCATTCCCCCGGGGCTCGTTCGTACTTCCATAAGAACCAGCCATTCATTGCATGACCTGATCCCGAGGCCTTGTATGCAGCCACAGAAGGCGATGTGAAACGGCGACCTTTGAAACGGATGGTGCCGTCAGCCTTGATCGAAGCCCGGTATCGTTTCCCCTTAAAATCCATCCTAATCGGGAGTTTCCGTGTCACGAGAGACTGTAGTTCAGATCGTGGCCCTGCCTTCGGAGGGGGAGTAGCCTCTTCAGATATCGAGAACAACTCATCGAGTTCTAGTCGCTGGCTCTCGGCGATTCGTCGTCTGAAGTATTTCTTCAAGTTCTGAGAGCGCGCAAACTTCGTCCTTGACTTGTTCCCCTTCGGAGCAGCGATCCGAAGGGCTAGCGCCTCAAGCTCTCGCAGATGGTCGTGAGTCGAAGTGATATAGAGGCTAAAGCGATCCCAAAGCCCCGCATGGCGATCTTTTAAGTGATGACGCAACCGAGAGCGCAGATTGGAGGCAAGGCCAACATAGTAAAGACGGGTACGCTTATAGAGCGCGTAAATTCCGTGCCTCCCCTTCAGAAACTCCCTCAATACCTGCTTGTAGTGCTCGAGAACCCTGGAGTGAGCAGCCTCAAGGTGCTGTACGACCAGGTGACTTCCCTTCCTCGCCATATTACCCACCGCCCGAGTCTGGGAGGCTCTTGTTGCAGAGGCTCGACCTTCACATCCAGTCCGCCGAAGCTACCTTAGCCTTGCGATACCGGCCAGAAGCCTTCCGAGACGAACGGAATCGGCCCCGATTTCGGGGGAACACTCACAACGCACGACTGCAGACAGGTGAATTGATCCTCCTGCGCCAAGCAACCAACGCCCCTGAGACTTCAATGTGCCTACTATGGGTCGTCGTAGCCCAACAATGAACTCCTCAACGCTCGGCCGAGCGATGCTGTTACCGCTTGGTCTGGACAGGGGGAGACGCGCAGTTCCATGGCCATAAAAAAATCCCAACTCTACAGCTCTCTCTGGGCCAGCTGCGACCAGCTCCGCGGCGGCATGGACGCCAGTCAGTACAAGGACTACGTCCTGTTCATGCTGTTCATCAAATACATCAGCGACAAGTACGGCAACAGCGACGACTTCGCCCCGCCAGTTACAATCCCCCGGGGGGCGAGCTTCGCCGACATGGTCGCGCTCAAGGGCAAGTCCGACATTGGCGACAAGATCAACACACAGGTTATCCAGCCGCTGATCGACGCAAACGAGCGGCTAGCCCGCAGCGACTTTCCCAACTTCAACGACCCGGACAAGCTCGGCGAAGGTCCCGCGATGGTGGAACGACTCACTAACCTGATCGGGATCTTCCAGGACCTAGCACTCGACTTTTCGCAGAACCGCGCCGAGCATGACGACATCCTCGGCGATGCGTACGAGTACTTGATGCGGCACTTCGCCACCGAGAGTGGCAAGAGCAAGGGGCAGTTCTATACGCCGGCGGAGGTGAGCCGAGTCATCGCCAAGGTGATCGGGATCTCCCCGAAGAACACCAGAGCATCAACGACCGCTTACGACCCCACCTGTGGCTCGGGCTCGCTGCTACTCAAAGTGGCGGCCGAGGCAGGCAAGCAAATCACGCTCGAGGGGCAGGAGAAGGACGTGACCACCGCGGGTCTCGCCCGCATGAACATGATCCTGCATGATTTCCCCACGGCCAACATTGTCTCCGGCAACACGTTGGCGGCACCGAAGTTCAAGGACGGCGAGAGGCTGCGCACTTACCACTACGTGGTGGCCAATCCACCGTTCTCTGACAAGACCTGGAGGACTGGTCTCACGCCGTCGGACGATCCGTTCCAACGCTTCACCTGGGGCGTCCCGCCGGCCAAGCAGGGCGACTACGCGTACCTGCTGCACATCGTCCGCTCGATGAAGAGCACGGGCAAGGCTGCGTGCATCCTGCCCCATGGCGTTCTGTTTCGCGGTAATGCCGAGGCCGCCATTCGCGAGCAACTCGTCCGCTCCGGCATCCTGAAGGGCATCATCGGCCTGCCCCCCAACCTTTTCTATGGTACCGGCATTCCAGCTTGCATCCTGGTGCTCGACAAGGAGAACGCGGCTGGCCGGAAGGGCGTGTTCATCGTCGACGCATCTAGGGGCTTCCTTAAGGAGGGGAACAAGAACCGCCTCCGCGAGCGAGACATCCACAAGATCGTGGACACCTTCACCCGCCAGGCCGAAGTTCCGCGCTATGCCCGACTGGTCCCGTTCGACGAGATCGCCGACTCAAAGAACGACTTCAACCTTAATCTGCCGCGATACATCGACAGCACCGAGCCGGAGGACCTTCAAGACATAGATGGGCACTTGCGCGGCGGCATTCCCGAGCGTGACCTCGATGCGTTCGCTGCTGACTGGCAGGTGTTGCCAGCGGTACGCACGATGCTATTCGAATCGGCCCGGCGCGCGGGCTACGCCCGTCTCAAGGTGCCGATTGCGGACGTAAAGCCCACGATCCTCGGCCATCCCGAGTTCGCCGTTTTCCAGCAACAGGTGACAACCCTTCTTACCAAATGGCGCCAGGCTGTGATGCCGCTTCTTACCGGCTTCGATCACGGCAAGCATCCGAAGGCGCTGATCGAGACGGTCTCTGAGACCTTGCTCAAGGTTTTTCACGCCGCACCGCTGCTCGACGATTACGATATCTATCAACACCTGATGGACTACTGGGCCGAGACGATGCAGGACGACTGCTATCTGATCGCCACCGACGGCTGGGTGAAGGGTGCGCAGCCCCGCGAGATCTTCCAGGTCAAAGGGAAGGACAACAAGCTCGTCTGGCCGGAGCCGCATGACTACTTGAAGGGGAGGCGGCGTTTCAAGTCTGACTTACTTCCCGCGCCGATTCTCGTCGCTACGTATTTCGTTCCCGAACGCGATGCCATTGCGGCGCTCGACAACCAGCTAGCCACGCTCGAGCAGCAACTCGACGACATGCGCGAGGAAAACAGCGGTGAGGAAGGACTGCTTTCGGAGGTAATCGAAGGCGAGGGCGATAAGCAGAAGATTACGGCCAAGGCGGTTAAGGCGCGCCTGAACGAGATCGGCGAAGACCCGCTCTACAGCGACGAGAGGGAAGCGCTCGCAGCCTACCACGAGCTGCTGGATCAGCAGGCCGACGCGAAGGCCGCGCGCAAGGCCGCGCAGGAAGACCTGGACCGGAAGATTGATGCAAAATACCCGAAACTCACCGAGGCCGAGATCAAGACGCTGGTAGTGGACGACAAGTGGATGCCCCAGCTCGAGGCGGCTGTCCATGGCGAACTGGATCGCGTTTCGCAAACCCTCACGGGCCGCATCCGTGAGCTGGCTGAGCGCTACGCCACCCCCCTGCCCCAGATGACTCACGAGGTGGCGACGCTCGCGGCGCGTGTGGTGGAACATCTGACGCGGATGGGAGCGACATGGAACTGAGGCCGGGCTACAAGCTCAGTGAGGTAGGGGTTATTCCAGAGGACTGGACTACGAGGGCGCTCGGTGATGTTGGCGAATCGCTAATCGGACTGACGTACAAGCCAGAAGACACTGCGGATCACGGCACGCTCGTGCTGAGGGCGTCGAACATCAAAGAAGGTGCGCTTCGCTTTGACGACAACGTATACGTCAAAAAGACGAACATCCCCGAGCGGATTATGGTGCGCCCGGGCGACGTCTTGATCTGTGTTCGAAATGGAAGTCGTGACCTTATCGGAAAGACTGCACTGTTGGACGAGAGAACTGTCGGTATGACATTCGGGGCTTTCATGGCCGTATTTCGGAGCCCGGCAGGGAGGTATGTCAATTACCTCTTCCAGTCCGACATCCTTAGACGGCAGATCCACGAGCATCTCGGTGCGACGATCAATCAGATCACCAACAAGAGCCTCAATTCATTTCTCATTCCGTTACCTCCGACGGAAGCGGAGCAACGCGCCATCGCGGCGGCGTTGGGCGACGTTGATGCCGTTCTGGCCGGGCTGGATCGGATGATCGCCAAGAAGCGTGATCTCAAACAAGCCGCCGTGCGACAACTCCTCGCCGGCCGCACACGCCTCCCCGACTTCAACGGTGAGTGGGAGGTGAAGCGGTTGGGGGAGTTGGGGATCTTTCTGAAGGGTAAGGGCGTGAAGAAGGATGATGCGCGGACCGGCAATCTACCCTGCATCCGATACGGCGAGTTATACACGCATCACAACGATTACATCAGATCCTTCCACTCCTGGATTTCTCCCGCAGTAGCCGGAACAGCTACCCGGGTGAAGCAAGGGGACTTGCTGTTCGCCGGGTCTGGTGAGACGAAAGACGAGATCGGCAAGTGCGCTGCCTACGCTGATGGCTTCGACGCATACGCGGGCGGCGATATTGTGATTCTGCGTCTGTCCTCCGCCCACCCGCTGTTCATGGGGTACTATTGCAACACTCCACCAGTGAACGCACAAAAGGCGAGCAAAGGACAGGGCGATGCCGTTGTACATATCAGCGCAGCCGCGTTGTCCAGCGTCCTCGTGAGACTGCCGTCCTATCCCGAACAAGCTGCCATTGCCGCCGTGCTCTCCGACATGGACGCCGAGCTGTCCACTCTTGAGGCCCGGCGCGAAAAGACCCGCGCTCTCAAGCAGGGCATGATGCAGGAACTCCTTGCCGGCAGGACGCGGCTCGTGCCCACCGGAATTGTGTTTGCCTGAACGGCCCCGCTCGGAGCGGCGCACGCAGAACCGTGTGGTCGCCCTGTTCACCGACCCGGCGCGGCCCGACAACCTCGGCTACCGCGATCTCGGCGATTGGAGCACACGCCAACACAACCGGCCGATCGAGACTGCGCTGCTGCGCGATAATCTGGCCGCCCGGGGCCACTCAGCCGCCTACATCGCTGCGGCGCTTCAGAAGCTCGAGACGGCGGCGGATGCCACCGGCATCACGCCCTACCAGGCCAACCTGCGCACCTATCAGCTCCTGCGCTACGGCGTGCCAGTGCAGGTCGCCGCAGGCCAGGCCCACGAGACCGTACACCTGGTGGACTGGGAACACCCCGAGGAGAACGACTTCGCGCTCGCCGAGGAGGTAACGCTCAAGGGCGGATACGAGCGGCGCCCCGATATCGTGCTCTATCTGAACGGCATTGCGGTCGCCGTGATCGAGCTCAAGCGCAGCTCGGTGGAGATCGGTGATGGTGTCCGCCAGCTCATCACCAATCAGGAAGAGATCTTCAACAGGGGCTTTTTCAGCACCGTGCAGCTTGTGCTGGCAGGAAGTGACTCACAGGGGCTGCGCTACGGTACCACGGGCACACCGGAGCAGTTCTTCGTTCAGTGGAAGGACGAAGCGCCGGACCAGAGTGGCGGCGCTCCCGCCCCCGGCGCGCTGCTCGACCGGCCGCTGGCGCAGCTCTGCGGCAAGGCCCGGCTGCTCGACCTGATCCGCAACTGTGTGATCTTCGACGCCGGCCAGAAGAAGGTGCCGCGGCCGCACCAGTACTTCGGGCTGCAGGCGGCGCAGGCGCGCATCACGAAACGCGAGGGCGGCGTCATCTGGCACACCCAGGGCAGCGGCAAGAGCATCCTCATGGTGCTCTTAGCCAAGTGGCTGCTGGAGCACGACCCCGAGGCGCGCATCTTGGTCGTCACTGACCGTGACGAACTGGACAAGCAGATCGAAGGCGTGATGATCAACGCCGGGGTGATCGGCCCCGATTCGTCCTCCCCGCGCATCACCTCGCGGGCAGAGTTCGTTCAGAAGCTCGGCGCCGCCACCCCCCGTCTCTTGTGCGCACTGGTTCACAAGTTCGACCCCGCCGACCTGAACGGTCCCCCACCGCCCGTCCGGGGCCGCTTCCACATCTTCGTGGACGAGTGTCACCGCACTCAGGGCGGCGACATGAACAGGCAGATGAAGCGCTGGCTCGAGGGGGCCATCTTCGTGGGTTTCACCGCAACGCCGCTGCTGCGCAGAGACAAGAAGATGACGCGGGATGTGTTCGGCACCTACATCCACACCTACAAGTTTCACGAGGGCGTCGCGGACCGCGTCATTCTGGACCTTAAGTACGAGGCCCGCGACGTACCGCAACGGCTGACATCGCGCGCGAGCATTGACCATTGGTTCGAGCAGAAGACGCGCGGTCTCAACAACTTTCAGAAGGCAGTCGTGCGCAAGCGCTGGGCGACGATGGAGGAGTTGATGAGCGCCGGTGAGCGCAAACAGCGCATCATTGCCAGCATCATTGAAGACTTCTCTCTCAAGCCTCGGCTCAACAACGACCGCGGCACGGCGATCCTGGTGGCGGCCTCGATCTACGACGCCTGTCACTACTACCGGTTGTTCCAGAACACGGGCTTCGGGCCCTACTGCGGGATCATCACCTCCTACGACCCGAACCACAACGCCATTTCGCGCGAGCCGCCCAACAGCGATGAGCGTTACAAGTTCGATACCTACACCCAGCATGTGCTCAAGAACGGCCAGACAACCAAGCAGTACGAGGACGAAGGCAAGCGACGCTTCATCGACGAACCGGCGAACCTCAAGCTCTTGATCGTGGTGAGCAAGCTGCTCACCGGGTTCGACGCGCCGAGCTGCACTTACATCTATCTCGACAACGAACTCCACGACCACAACCTCTTCCAGGCGATCTGCCGCACCAACCGGCTCGACGGCGACGACAAGGACTACGGCTACATCGTGGACTTCAAGGAGCTGCTCGGCGAGGTGGAGCAGGCGTTCGCGGTCTACAGCTCCGACGAATTGGACACCGATCAGGGAGACGGTGGCGATAACAACGTCCACCTCAAGGACTGGCTCGCGGAGGGCAGGAGGCAGCTCGACCAGGCTCGCGAGGGTCTGCGATACCTGTGCGACCCGGTGCAGTTGCCGCGCGAAGTGGAGCAGTTCCTGCACTACTTCTGTGGCGATGCCGCGAATCCCAACGCACTGAGCGAGACCGAGGCGCTGCGGATCTCGTTCTACAAGGCGACGGCCACCTTCGTCCGTGCCTTCGCCACGATCTCGCAGGACCTAGCCGCGGCGGGTTACACCGATATCGAGGCGGCTGCGCTCCGGCGCGAGGTCGAGGCATACAGCGACCTGCGAGCCGCAATCAAGCGCCACTCCGGCGAGGAGTTGGACATCAAGCCCTACGAGGCCGACATGCGCCATCTCCTCAACACCTACGTTCAGGCCGACCCCGCGGCGGGCTTGGGAGACCTTGCGAACCTGTCACTCACCGAGCTGATCGTCGAAACCGGGATTCACGACGCCATTGCGCGGAAACTCAACGCCAAGGGGCTACTCTCGCGAAACGCAATCGCGGAAGCGATCATCAACAACGTTCGCAAGACGATAGTCCGTGATCAGCTGACCGATCCGCGTTTCTATGAGCAGATGTCGCAGCTTCTGGATGACCTGATTCAACAGAGCCGAGCTGATACTGCAGCGTACGAAGAGTTTCTTCGCAAGGCCGAAGCGCTGGCAAAGCGCTTGGCCAAGAAACAATCCGACGCTGGAGAGCCGGCTATGCTGCATGGCAATCGTGAGGCCGCGGTGATTTTCAACAACCTGTCGTCCATCGCTCGGGAGACGTTTGCTTGCCCCGACGATCCGGAGGCGAGGGCGAGGCTCGCGCTGGACCTCGATCTGCTTGTCAGGGAGCACGCTCCGGCCGGATGGAAGGGAGATCAGGCCCGGGAGGCTCAGGTCCTAAACGCACTTTATCCAGCACTCGAACGCGACCGTGTGGCAACGCGGGCTTTGTTTGAGATCATCAAGAGCCAGCCCGGATACCTATGATCGAGACGATCCGGGTCGGCGAGATCTCGCTCGCTCTGACGCGCAAGGACATCAAGCATGTCCATCTCGCTGTGCATCCGCCGAGCGGACGCGTCACCCTAGTTACGCCGAAGGGCACTCGCCAGGAAGTCGCCCGTGCCTTCGCAGTCTCCAAAATCGGCTGGATACGTGAAAAACAGGCGCAACTGCGCGAGCAGGCGAGGGAAACGCCCCGGCAATTCATCGAACGCGAGAGCCACTCCCTCTGGGGGAGGGGCTACCTGCTCTCCGTCAGGGAGGAAGAGTCGAAGCCCTCGGTACGCCTGAGTCACCGTCGGATCATTCTGACCGTACGTCCTGGCAGCAGCCGGGCGAACCGCGAGGCGATGATCCACCGGTGGCAGAGGTCCCTACTGCACGACGCGATCCCCCCACTGATCCGCAGATGGGAGCCGAAGTTGAGCGTCAAAGTCGCTGCTTACTATCTCCAGCGCATGAAGACGAAGTGGGGTGGTTGCAACCACCAAGCCGCAACCATTCGCCTGAATACTGAGCTCGTGAAAAAGCCTAAAGACTTGTTGGAGTACGTAGTTGTTCACGAGATGTGTCACCTGATCGCGCCTACACATGGCGAAGAGTTCGTCGCCTTAATGACAAAACATTTCCCGTCATGGCGAGAGGCCAAGATCGAGCTGAACGAGCTGCCGCTGGCCGCGGCTGTATGGAAGGGGTAGGTCGCAAGCTTCAGATTCCACTGTCCCCTCGACTTATGCTGGGCCGATGCCGAAAAAACTACGGCCCCGCCGCGGCGGAGCCGTAGTTAGAAATCCGGCGCCGTCCCCCCTCTCCCGACGGGAGAGGGGGACAGGGGGGCTAGGTATCACGCCGCCTTCGGCTGATCATCAGCCTCGGACTTGAACGGCCCCAGCACGACCCGCCCTGAGCATAGCGAGCAGCGCCGGCCCTGAGAGAGCTTGCCCTGAGCCCACAGCGAAGGAGCGCCTGCCCTGAGAGCCTGCGCTGAGCACAGCGAAGGGTTCCGGGCGCTGACCCACGCCCCATCAGCTCCGCGTTGTCGCCAAACCGATACTTCACCACCCCGTCGACCAGCCGCACCTGCTCGGCGATCTCGGCTTGCCCTGGCAGTTTGAGCGTCGCGCCCCGAAACGTTTGCCCGCACCGGAAGGCCTGCTCAAGGTGTCACAACGCTTCTGCACAGAATGCGTAGCCTTCACGTCGAGAGCAGCGGGCAGCGATTCATGGAAGGACTGGGATCATGTTGCACTTGCGACCCTATTCACTGATTGCCGTGTTGCTCGGCGCCGCCTGCGCGGACGAGCCGACGAAGCCTCCCGCGACTGCAATGCCGATCAGGACTGCCGCCAGCGCGGCACTGTTGGACGATAATCGCGGCAACGTTGGCCTCGCCCTCCTCGAGTCCGGCTTGTTTACGACGGCCGTCTCAACACTCGGCCTGCCGGTCAATCCGATAACGCTCGTTCCCGTACCCGTGAACCTGACTGGTCGGGTCCTCGCCCATCCAAAGATTCACAATCTCTACTGGGACGACGACTGGAACGCGCACAACCCGGATGCCCCCACGCACGAGCACATCGACGCCTTCACCCGCGCCCTGGTGGGGAGTCAGTACTTCGCTCCGGCCGCCCAGTACGGGGTGGGACAGGCGACGTTCACCGGGTTCGATGGCTCGAGCGTCTTCTGCGGTCCCCGCTCCCCGGGCGCTCAGGTGGAATTCGTGGAGATCATAATCTGGGCCACCTGTGAGATCGGCTTCAATCCCCTCTCTCCCATCCCCGGCCTGTTTCCCGCCATCACCGGCGTGCCCCAGGCTGACGACGACGCGCTCTACGTCATCTACCTCCCCCGGGCCGCGACGATCGTGGAAGGCGGCTGTTCCTTCAGCGGATATCATTTCTTCGGGGCGGTGCCGAAGGTCCGTCTTGTGTTGGGGGTGCCGGTTGTCTTTCCGCAGACCTTTGCCTTCGCCGTCGTGCAGACGAGCTGCCTCACACCCAGTGGTCCAGGGGCAAGCCTCCAGGACAGCGTGACACGGATCGCCAGTCACGAGATCATCGAGGCGGCGACCGATCCGCTGGTAGGCCTCGGCTGGATCGACGACGCCGTGGTGACCCAAGGGGATCTCTCGGATCTCTTCCAGCTGCTGTCGAACGTCGCGCTCGACCTCAGGGTGGGCGAGGCGGCGGACATCTGTCAGGCCGTTCACGTGACCGCTCCGGTCCCGCTCGCCGTCACCGAGCCGTCCCTGAACAACCGCATCCTCGTGGCCCCGTACTGGTCCAACCAGAACAACGCCTGTGTGCCGCTCGTGCCGCAGACGACCCTGACCATCGGGTCGCCCCACTTTTCGGGAGTGGCGACGTTCGTCACCAGCGCCACGCGGTTTGACGCGAGCGCAACCGATGGGGGATCGGGCGCCGGCATTACGTCGATCTCCTACCGTGTCTTTCCGCAGGGGAGCACGCCGCCCGCCTACACGACCGTCCCCGGCGCAACCGTCCAGTTTACCGTCGGCGGCCCGGACGGCGTCTATGAGGTGGACGTGTTCGCGACGGGCAACAACGGGACGAGCGAATCGCCCCAGGCGCACCTGGTCGACCTCGACAACACCGCTCCAGTCATCCGGATCACCCAACCGGCGGCGACACAATACGCTCATAGCACCGTGCTCACGCTGCAATACGATGTGGGCGACGGTGCCGGCTCGGGCGTCGCGTCCTTCACGCCAACCATGGACGGCGCGGGCACGCTCTCCGGTCACGGGCTGCTGAGCGGCCAGGTAATCACGCTGTTGGCGGAGCTTGCGCTCGGGCCTCACACCTTCATGATCCGGGCCGTCGATCACGTCGACAACGCGGCGGTCGCTGCGGTGACGTTCACGATCATTGTCACCGCGCAGAGCATCCAGGACGATGTCGCTCAGTTCTTGGCGCAAGGCATGATCAAGAATGCGGGTGTGGCCAGCTCGCTCAGCAGCAAGCTCAGGGCGGCCGCCGCGCTGCGCGCCACCGGGCATTGCGCCGCCGCCGCCAATGTCTACGTGGCCTTCATCAACGAGTTACAGGCGCAGTCCGGGAAGGGGGTCGACGCCGCTGCCGCAGCCATCATGATCGCCGACGCTCAGTACCTGATCGCGCACTGCCCCTAGTGAACACAAGTCTCGGAAAAACCTGGGCAGGTGTGCAGGAACCCCGCACAAAAAACCGCGGCCCCGCATTGTTGGCTATCGACGCCCTTCAGGGCGCGTGAAGTAGCCGTCGGCAAGCCTCCGCTCTATTATCTGCTGGGAGCTGCCGTCCAGCGCCGATACGCCAACCAGGAGAATGCCATGCGGATGCCATGCTCGGTCGTGTTGCTCTCGTTGATGATGGCTACCGCGGTCGCTCAGCAGGCCGACAAACCCGTGGCGCAAAACACGTCGCCCAGTCAGTTCCAGAAGAATCCGGCTCTCCCCGACTGCCTCACGCTGGCGGTGGAACGGGGTGACCCATCGAATGGGCCGTCGATCCTGCTGGTGAAGGGCACGAAAGGCTGTAGCGCGCCCTGGCACTTTCATTCGCCCAACGAACAACTGATGATGGTGAGCGGCATGGGCCGAGTGGAAATGAAGGGCGAACACGCAGTGAACTTGCATTCTGGTGGGTTCGCTTATGCGCCCGTCAAACACGTGCACCAGTTCACCTGCGTCGGCGGACCGTGTTCGTTCTTCCTGCATTCGGATGGACCATTCGATATTCATTACGTGGATCAGAACGGCAGTGAGATTCCAGCCGAGCAAGCGCTGCACAGGCAGCACAAGCCGAGCTAGAGAGGCTCGCTTCCCGAGACAACAAGGCGCGGCAGGCGTCGTCCTGAGCGCCGCGACGCGCGAAGGGTGACCATCCACCCACCGCGCTCGCCGCCTAGGAGGCATCACGCCGCCTTCGGCGTCTGACTACCGCCGGC
>Ga0137394_10001323_pt1 | contig 17920 bp, 17 predicted proteins | sample czobulk116metaG_FD_108278 | JGI IMG/M metagenome (GOLD analysis project Ga0137394, IMG submission 108278) | Vadose zone soil microbial communities from Angelo Coast Range Reserve, California, USA - czobulk1.16 metaG | ecosystem: Environmental > Terrestrial > Soil > Vadose zone | place: USA...
GGACGCTTCCGGCGCCGCCGGATCTGGCGGCGTTCCGCCGGGAACATCTCCTGTCCGGCGACCAGCGGCTGTCGCACGGCCAAGGTCCCGCGCCGTGCCTGCGCCATCAACCTCTCCTGGCTCCGCAAGGGCGTGGTCGGCGTGCCGTAGGAGCCGGGTGGGATGCGCTCGTAGCGTCCGTCCGGATGGAGGTAGCGCGCCTTGACGTTGTCGAGCAGCTGCGTGCCGAGGATCTCCTCCGCGATCCGGTCCTTGAGGTTCGGGTCCTCGACGGGGAAGGCCACCTCGACGCGCCGGATGAAGTTCCGGGGCATCCAGTCGGCCGAGCTGAGCCACATCTCGTGCTTGCCTCCAGCCTCGAAGAACCAGATCCGCGCGTGCTCCAGGAAGCGGTCCACGATGCTGACCACGCGGATGCGATCCGAGACGCCCGGCACGCCCGGTCGCAGGCAGCAGATCCCCCGCACGATCAGGTCGATTTGCACGCCGGCCTGGGAAGCGCGGTAGAGCGCCTTGATCACCTCGCGGTCGGCGAGGGAGTTCATCTTGGCGATGATCCGGCCCCGGCCGGTCTGGCGCGCGAGCTCCGCCTCCCGGTCGATCATCTCGATCACCGACGCCTTCAGCCCGAGCGGCGCGATCTTGAACTTCTTCCACTGCGTCGGGCGCGAGTAGCCCGTGAGCAGGTTGAAGAGGCTGGTCGCGTCGGCGCCGAAGTCCTCGCGGGCGGTGAAGAGCGAGAGGTCCGTATAGATGCGCGTCGTGCTCAGGTTGTAGTTGCCGGTCCCCAGGTGGACGTAGCGCCGCAGCCCGCCCGCCTCCCGGCGGACGATCAGCGTGACCTTCGAGTGCGTCTTGTACCCGATCAGCCCGTACACCACGTGCACTCCGGCCTGCTCCAGCGCGCGCGCCCAGAGGATGTTCGCCTCCTCGTCCATCCGCGCCTTCAGCTCGACCAGCGCGGTGACCTGCTTGCCGTTCTCGGCCGCGCGCTGCAGCGCGCGCACCACCGGCGAGTCCTTGCCGGTGCGGTAGAGCGTCATCTTGATCGCCAGCACCGCCGGATCGTCGATGGCGGCCTCGATGAAGCTGACCACCGGGTCGAACGACTCGTAGGGGTGGTGGAGCAGGACGTCCTTCTCGCGGATCAGCCGGAAGAAGTCGCGCTCGCCGTCGCCGATGGCCGGCGGGTTCACCGGCGTGAAGGGCTCGTCGTGCAGCTCCTTCTGCTCGATGCGCCCGAGCAGCGGCAAGAGGTCCGGGATGTTGAGGGGGCCGTCGATCCGGTACACATCCGAGGGACCCAGCTTGAGCGCGCCCACCAGGTAGTCGGAGAGGTGCTGCTCGGCCTGGGCCGCGATCTCCAGCCGGACGGCGCTGCCGCGGTCGCGCCGCCGCACCTCGCGCTCGATGGTGACGAGCAGGTCCTCCGCCTCCTCCTCGTCGATGGTCAGGTCCCAGTTGCGGGTGACGCGGAACGCCCAGCAGCCCTCGATCGGCATGCCTGGGAAGAGCTGCGCGACGTGCCGCGAGATGATGTCCTCGAGCAGCACGTACGTCCGGCGCCCGCCGTCGGGCACCTCCACCAGGCGGGGCAGCACGGTGGGGACCGGGACCACCCCGTAGCGAAAGCGGGTACCCGGCGCGCCGGGAGCGAATCGGACCGCCAGGTTCAGCGACTTGTTGCGCAGGTGCGGAAAGGGATGCCCGGGATCCAGCGCGATCGGCGTCAGCACCGGGAAGACCTCGCGGGCGAAGTACTCTACGAGGAAGCGATCGGCGTCCGCGGAGAGCCGGGCGGGAGACAGCATGCAGACGCAGGCGCGGTCCAGGTTCGGGAGCACGTCGTCGCGCAACGCGGCGTACTGGCGCGCAACCATTTCGTGAGCGCGCGATGCGATCGCGGCGAGCTGATCGCCGGGGCTCATCGCGTCCGGGCCGCTCTCCTCGACGTGGCCGACGAGCTGTTGCTTGAGACCCGCGACCCGGATCATGAAGAACTCGTCCAGGTTGGAGCTGGCGATGGCCAGGAACTTGAGCCGCTCGAGCGCGGGGACGGTCGGGTCGAGACCCTCGTCCAGCACGCGTTCGTTGAAGGACAGCCAGGAGAGTTCGCGGTTGATGAAAAGCTTGGCGTCGTTGAGGTTGGGAGCGGAGGCGGGCGCCGGGACGACCGTGAGTGGCGCGGGCTGTGACGCCGCGGATGCGCTCGGGGGCGCGAGCGCCGCGGGGCCTGGGGCAATGCCTTCCATGGAGTATGAGACTGTACTCGGCGAGTGGCTCCTTGACAATCCGACGCGTTGCGTTACAAACTCCGCCCTAACGCGACGCGACAGACGCGGAGGACATGTGACCGAATTCCAGACGAAGATCCAGGAAGCGTTCCAGCAAGCGCAGGCCAAGGCCACCACTCGGATGAAGGAGCTCGAGCAAGAGGCCCGAAAGGTGCTGGAAACGCTGGGCGATCGGGCCCAGGCCGAGCTGAAGGTCTTCCTCGAGTTCGCGCAGAAGGGCTCGCGTGAGCAGATGCTGGTCCTCGGGATCGAGTTGGAGAAGCTTGGCAAGCGGCTGCAGGAGCTCGCGGCCAAGAGCGTGCCGAAGGAACCGCCCACGACTCCGTCGCAGCCGAATTAAGGCTCCCGCAACAACTTGGGGACACGAATCGCCGCTCCGCGGCCCATCATGTCCCCTACTCGTGCCGCCGGACGGCGATTCGAGTCCTCCCGCGTTGTAGATCCATTACCGTGTAGCAGTAATTTTTGCGTACATTTCCTTGCTCCGGCGCCTTGTGGGCCAGAGCAGCCGGTTGTTAGCCTCGTAGCCCGGGCGGTTCTGCCGGGAGTCACCGGCCGGGAGGGGCATGACCGCAAGAGGCACACGGATCGCCGTGGTCTCGGTGTGCGTGAGCCTGGCGGTGGCGGGCACGCTCGCCGTGCTGCTGCGCTTGCCTCCGACACCCCTGAGAACCCCAGGCTCGGCGGCGGCTCCCGGCGCACCGGTGGTAAGCCAGGCGGAGCTCGAGGTCCTGTTGGGCCGCGTGGCGAGGTCGCTCGAGCCGGGCCTGCGGTCCAAGCTGGCCGAGGCGGTGCTGAGCGAGTCGGGGCGCGCTGGGTACGACCCGCTCTTCATCCTGGGCCTTGTGTCGGTCGAGAGCAGCTTCCGCACACACGTCTCCAGCGAGCGCGGGGCGTATGGCCTGATGCAGCTGCAGCCGTCCACCTTTGCCTGGATCGCCGGGCGCGAGCCGGACATCGGAGATGGCGCCGCGGTCAGCGAGGACCCGGTGATCGACGTACGGCTCGCGGTCCGCTACTTCCACTGGCTGGAGAAGCGGTTCCCGCGGCGCGACGAAGCGCTGATGGCCTACAACGCGGGCCCCACCCGGATGCGCCGCTACAAGCGGGTCGGGATTCCTCGCACCGTGCGCGCGTATCCGCGCAAGGTCATGCGCGAATACCAGCGGTTCTCCAAGATGCTGGGCTCCCGGCAGGATCCTCGCGAGGTGATCCTGGCTCGGGCAGACTGAGAGCCGTGAGCCTGGTCGCCGCCGTCCTTCTGGCCATCGCTCCCGCCCCGATCGTCGAAGGCAGGGTCGGTGAGCCGTCGGGGGCGGGCGCTGCCTACGCCCAGGTGACTCTCGCGCAAGGAGCGCGGACGCAGGTGGTGCGGACGGGTGCGGACGGACGGTTCCGCTTCCGCGCCTTCGAGGGCGACGGCACGGTGACCGTCCGGCTTCCGCAAGGGTGGACGGCGGCTGGACCGCTGTCCCGGCCGGTGGGCCCCGCCTTTCGCGGGGACGTGCTCCAGACCGACTTTCCGGCCTGGCCGCGGCGGGTCGTGCGCGGGCGGCTCCTGGTCGAGGGAACGCCGTTGCCGCACGTGCAGGTCCGCGCCGCGCAGGCTTCCGTCGATACGGACAACCAGGGGATGTTCGTGCTCGAAGGGCTTCCCGCCGGCATCGTGGAGGTGAGCGTCCTTGCGCCTCCGCTCTCCGGCAAGCTCGACCTGCCGAGGGGTCCGGCCGACCTGTCGCGCGATGTGGGCCTGTCGGTGCCCTCCTTCTCCTCGCTGCGGCTCGAGCGGTTGCCGCAGGAGACGCTGTCGCGGCCTGCCGCGGACTGGCTCGAGGCGAAGCCGCTGAACCGGACCGAGGTCGCACGCCTGGAGCGGCTGGCGGCGCTGGTCGTGCTCGATCCGGCCTTCCGGCTCGCGATGGTCTCGCCGCGCAGGGACGTCTCGCACGGAGCGCGGGCCGCGGCCGTATTGCAGCGCTACCTGACCGGCCCCGCGCTGGTCCCCCGCGATCGCGTGGTCTTCGCGGTCGCAGAATTCGCGAGGCCCGGCCGCCTGGAGCTAATCTTGACGCGCTTTCGGGAGTCTCGTTGACCGCATCGGTCGCATCGTTTCTGACGAAGGCGCAGAAGAAGGGCTCGGAGCTGCCGGGACCGCTCTCCGGGGCCCTCCTCCTCGCCGCGATCCGCCTTTCGGAGGCCAAGGCGCAGGCCGTGCGGCCGTACCAACTGCTGGTGGACGACGACGGCAACCTCGACCTGCTCAGCGGAGAGCCCCCGACCGGCGACGCCTATGCGGCGCCGGAGCTGCGCAACGGCGCGGTCCTCCCGGACGACCCGCGGGTGCTCGTCTACGCCGCAGGGGCCTTGGGGTACGAGCTGGCCACCCTCGCTTCGCCGCCGGGCGGCGAGGCGGTCGGGGAAGAGCTGCAAGGACCGCTGGCGAAGATCATCCGGCGGGCGATGGCCGAGCGGCAGAAGCGGTTCCGCAACCTCACGGAGATGTTGCGCGCCATCGAGGCCGTCCAGGGTCGGACCTCGAAGGACGAGGAGCGGCTGATCCTCTCGGCCGTCGCAGCCAGCACGCCGCTACCTCCGGCGCAGAAGCTCGCGAAGATCGAGCTGGGAAAGGCGGTGGGTACGGAGCCGGGACAGCCCCCCGCTCCCGAACCGGCGCCGCCAGCCAGCTCTCCGGTGTTCACCGAGCTCACCGGGCCCATGGAGCCGCAACTTCCGCGCGGGGAGAAGATGGCGGCGGCTCCGCCCGAGCCTCTGCAGCAGCCTCCCGATCTCGCGCCCTTGCAGGCGGAAATCGACGGCGAGAGGCGTGCGCGCGTCGATCTGTCGGCGGCCGTCCACGCGCAGATCCAGGAGCTGGCGCACTACGGGACGCGGCTGGCGCTGATGGAGGAGCAGGTCCGCGGCTCGGTCGCGGCGGCGCCACTTTCGGCGGCGGCTGCCCTGCTGCGCGACGTGAACCACCTGCTGGAGCAGCGGCGATTCGGGGAGGCGGAGCGCCTGCTGCGCGATCCGATCGTGCAGGACAACGCGCCCCTGCAGCTGCGACTCGGGCAGGCGTTGTCCTCCTTGAGCAACGCCAGCGGTTCCGCGCTGGCGCGGGCGCTGGCGGCCTTCGAGCGGGCGAGCACGCTCGATCCGTCCTGGGCGCAGCCGAGGGTAGAGCTCGCCGCGCTCTCGCTTCGGCTCGGGAAGAGGGCGGAAGCGGTGGCGCACTGGAAGGAAGCCCTGCGCCTCGATCCGGGCAGTCCGCAGGCGCTCGCCGCGCTATCCGTCCCGCGCCGCAGTCCCGTCGGCTACGCCCTGGCCGGCGCGGGCGGCGCGATCGCCACCGCGTTCCTCGTCGTCCTGCTGCGTCCCGTGCCGCCGCCAGCAGCAGCTCCGGCTCCGGCGGTCGTGGCTGCGGCGGTGGCACCGGCGCCGGCTTCCAGGCCTGCGCCTCCGCCGCCCCCAACTCCCACATCCGCTGCCGAGGCAGCGCCGAAGGCTTCCGCCCCAGCGGCAGCGGCGCAGCCATTGAAGCTGCCGGTCCCCGAGCTGAAGCTGACGGCGAGCCCCGAGGTGCAAGCGGCCAGACCTCCGCGCTCCGAAACCAGGGAGAACCGGGAGAGCAAGGAAAGCAGGGAGAGCAAGCCGCGCCCGAAGAAGGTCGCCTCCTCCGGGGGACGGGGGGCCGCCGAGGCCGAAACCGCCAGGGGCGACAAAGCCTTGCGTGCCTTCGATACCAAGGCTGCCGAGGCCGCGTTCTCCTCGGCCCTGAAGCTGGACCCCATGCTGCCCGCGGCCCACCGCGGGATGGGGATGGTGTACGTACTTCTCGGGAAGAATGCGGAGGCGAAGGCCTCGTACGCGCGATATCTTGAGCTGGCGCCGGACGCTCCGGATCGGGACCAGATCGCGCGCCTGTTGTCCCGCTAGCCGCGGCGGCCGAAGGACACTGAGCGCCTACGCCGGAGCCCGCTTGGTGCCGCGGTCCGGCGACCGACCATGGTTCGGTTAGACTGGGCGTTCCCATGAACGTTTACACCTTCCGGATTCCGCAGCCCGAGGCCCGACGCATCGAGGTGGAGCTGCAGGTCGAAGCTCGCGGCGCGGAAGCGCTGGACGTCCGACTGCCGGTGTGGACTCCGGGCAGTTACCTGGTCCGCGAGCACCAGCGGCACGTCGACGGACTCCGCGCGCAGGCAGAAGGGCGCGAGCTGGCGGTGGAGAAGGTGGACAAGCAGACCTGGCGCGTGCGCCCCCAGGGGGCGCGTCAGGTGCGGGTCTCCTACCGGTTGCACTGCTTCGAGCTGACCGTGCGCACCAACCACGTGGACTCGACGCACGCGTTCCTGAACCCGAGCGCGGCGGCCGTCTACGTGGTCGGCCGGGAGCAGGAGGCGTGCTCGGTCCGCGTCCAGACGCCTCCTGGATGGCGCACCTGGGCGGCGCTGCCGTTCGAGGACGGCGCGTACAAGGCCCAGGACTACGACGAGCTGGCCGACAGCCCGTTCGAGTGCGGACCGGAGAGCTCGCACGCGTCGCAGGTGTTCAACGCGCACGGCGTGCAGCACGAGCTGGTCGTCTGGGGAAAGGGAGACATCGATCTGCGCCGCGCGATCGCCGACGTGGCGAAGATCATCGACGCCGAGGCCGCGATCTTCGGCGGGCTGCCCTACCAGGATCGCTATCTCTTCATCCTGCACCTCAACGACAAGGGCCGCGGCGGCCTCGAGCACAGAAGGAGCTGCGCGCTGATCGTGCCGCGCTTCTCCTTCGGACAGAGAAGCGCCTACGAGGACTTCCTGCTGCTGGTCGCGCACGAGTTCTTCCATCTCTGGAACGTGAAGCGGCTGCGGCCGGCCGCGTTCACGCCCTACGACTGGACCCGCGAGAACCACACCCGCCTGCTCTGGGCGATGGAAGGGCTCACCTCCGCGTACGAGGTGCTGGCCCTGCGCCGCGCGGGGCTGGTCACGCCCCAGCGCTTCTTGGAGATCTGGGCGGAGCGGATCACGCAGCTCCTGCGCACGCCGGGGCGGCTGCGCGTCACGCTCGCGCAGGCCTCGTACGACGCCTGGATCAAGCATTACCGGCCCGACGAGAGCACGGCCAACACGACCGTCTCGTACTACCTGAAGGGCAGCATCGTCGGCTTTCTGCTCGACCTGGAGCTGCGCCGGCGCAGCCGGGGGCTGCGGACGCTCGACAACCTCGTGCAGATGCTCTTCGAGCGGCACGGCCTCCCTCCCGGTTTGCCGGAGGACGGCGTGGAGAGGGCGGCCATCGAGATGATCGGCGATCGATCGCTCCACGAGTGGTTCCAGCGCGCGATCGACTCGACCCAGGAGCTGCAGGTCGACGAGGCGCTGGCCGGCGTGGGGCTGAAGGCGGTGATCGCGCCCGCCAAGTCCGGCGAAGACAAGGGCGGGGCGACCCACGATCAGGACGGCGCGCCCGACGCGGAGACGCGCTCGCGCGGCTGGCTGGGGGTGAGCCTCAAGGAAAAGGGCGGCAGCCTCGAGGTCTCCTCCGTCGCGGAAGGATCGCCAGCCCAGCAGGCGGGGCTGGCGGGCGGGGACGAGATCGTCGCGGCCGATGGTTTCCGCAGCGATCTCAAGCAGCGGCTCGGACGCGCGCAGCCCGGTCAGGCGATGCGGCTCTCGCTCTTCCGCATGGACGAGCTGCTCGAGCTGCCCGTCCAGCTCGTCGCCGCGCCCCGCGATACGGTCACCTTCGTGCCGGATCCGGATGCCACGGCAGAGCAGGTGGCGGCGCGCGAGAGGTGGCTCGGCGCCCGCTGGCCCGAGGAGTGATTGCGCTCCGGCCCTCTCAACGGTAGACAGCGCCCGTGCGCGTGACGGAGATTTTCCACAGCATCCAGGGCGAATCCACGCTGGCGGGCGAACCCACCGTCTTCGTGCGCTTCACCGGCTGCGACCTGCGCTGCCAGTATTGCGACACCGAGTACGCGTTCTACGGCGGCAAGCAGATGACCCGGCAGGAGATCCTCGACGAAGTGGCGAAGTACCCGGCCCGGTTCGTCTGCCTGACCGGGGGCGAGCCGACGCTCCAGAAGGAGCTCCCGCAGCTCGCCCAGGAGCTTCTGGACCGCGGCTACCAGGTGTCGCTGGAGACGCACGGGCAGCGGCCGCTCGGGGCGATCCCGCGCGACGTGCGCAAGATCGTGGATCTAAAAACGCCCGGTTCCCTGGAGCCGCACACGGATTTCCGCGCCTTCCGCGAGCTCTCGCCGGGCGACGAGGTCAAGGTGGTGGTCTGCTCCCGCGACGATTTCCAGTGGGCACTGGGCAAGCTCGACGAGCTGGAGCTCTGGGGCAAGGTTCCGGTGCTCTTCTCGCCCTCGTACGGGCAGGTCGCGCCGCAGGATCTGGCGGCCTGGGTGCTGGAGAGCGGGAAGCCCGCCCGCCTGCAGCTCCAGCTCCACAAGCTGATCTGGGGCGAGCGGAGGGGTGTCTAGCCCATGCGCAGGCCCTGCTACGTGGTGGACGCGTTTTCCGCGCAGCCGCTCGCCGGCAACCCGGCCGGCGTGCTGCTCGACGGAGCGGAGTTGGACGCCTCCGCGATGCAGCGGATCGCCAGCGAGCTCAAGCACAGCGAGACGGCGTTTCCGCTGCCGGCGCGGGAGCCGGGCGCAGCGCTGCACCTGCGCTGGTTCACGCCCGAAGCGGAGGTGGCGTTCTGCGGCCACGCGACGCTCGCCACCTTCCATGTGCTGGTGGAGGAAGCGCGGCGCATCCACGTGCCCGAGTCGGGCGTGGCGCGCACCGCGTTCACCTGCAAGAGCGGCCTCCTCAACGTCGAGCTGTCGCGGGTCGGCGGGAAGCTGCGCACCTTGATCGAGACTCCAGCCAGCCGCTTTGCGCCGCTGCAGATGCCCGCCGGGGTGCTCGCCGCGCTGGGCCTCGTGCCGGAGGCGCTGGACCCGCGCATTCCGCCGCAGAAGAGCGCGATCCTGGAAGGCAACCTCTACCTGGCCCTTCGCGACCGCGACGCGCTGACGCGTTGCCGGCCGGAGGCGGCCGCTCTCGAGCAGCACGGCAAGCAGCTCGGGGTCGCGGGCTTCGTGGTCTACACGCTCGCGCCGAAGGCCGGCATCGACGCCGCCGTCCGCTGCTTCTTTCCGGGTTACGGGATCCTCGAGGACCCGGTGACGGGCAGCGCGGCGGGACAGCTCGGGGCGCTGATCCAGACGATGCTGCCGGAGCCGATGCCGCGCCGGCTGGTCTTCACCCAGGGCGACGAGATGGGCCGCCCGGGCCGCGTCGAGGTGGAAGTCAGGCCGGACCAGGGGCCGGGGAAGGTGCGCGGCTTCATCGGAGGGAACGCAGTGACCGTCCTGCGTGGGGAGCTGGAGCTGTGAAATCGCGACGCGTACGTGTACCGAAGCCCGAGGCCCCGCTGCGCCGGAGCTTGCCCGCGCTGCGCGACGTGCAGAGCGAGCGGGACGATCGCCGCCTCGCGCTGGATCGCGCCGGCGTGAAGGGGCTGCGCTATCCGATCTGCGTGCTCGACCGGGCCCGGGGCTTGCAGCACACCATCGCCGAGATCGACATGAGCGTCTCGGTGCCTCCCAAGCGCAAGGGCGCGCACATGAGCCGCTTCGTCGAGCTGCTCAACCGGCACCGGCGGGAGATCGACATCCGCAAGTTCCGCACGCTCTGCTCCGAGCTGCGCGAGGACCAGGACGCCGACGCCGCGCGCGTGGAGGTGAAGTTCCCCTACTTCATCGAGAAGAAGGCCCCGGTGACCGGAGCAGTGGGCCTGGTCGACTACTTCTGCACCTTCGGGGCGAGCGTCACGCGCGACGACCATGACCTCTGGGTGGCGCTCCAAGTCCCGGTCACCACGCTCTGCCCCTGCAGCAAGGCGATCAGCCGGAACGGGGCGCACAACCAGCGCAGCCTGGTGTCGGTGAAGGTGTGGTTCGAACGCTTCTTCTGGATCGAGGACCTGATCGCGCTGATCGAGGAGTCGGCGAGCTGCGACCTGTACGCGCTGCTCAAGCGCCCCGACGAGAAGTACGTGACCGAGCGCGCCTGGGAGCGGCCCCGATTCGTGGAGGACCTGGTCCGCGAGGTGGGGACCCGGCTGAGGCGGGATCCGAACTTCACGCGATGGGAGGTGGAGGCGGAGAGCTTCGAGTCCATCCACGCCCACAGCGCCTACGCCACGCTGAAACATTCTTGACCCCACGCGGGGTTACGGTGGACGCTCCGGGGCATGGGGACACTCCTGCTGCTCGCCTCGGTGTATCTGAACGGGGTCAACGTCGACGGACTGCGCTCGCAGAAGTTCGAGAAGTGCAAGACCGTGCGCATCGACGAGCGCGGGGACGTGTACCTGGAGTGCCCCGGGTACCAGGTACAGCAGCAGGCCACGCCGGCGCTGGCGCCCGCGCCCCTGGTTCCTTCGGCCCTGGCCGCAGCGATGACGAAGCGGTACTGGCTGGTGACGGAGGAGAAGGACGGCGCGCTGGCGCAATACGAGGTGGATGTGTTCGTGAACTCGAAGTTCATCCGCAAGATCCGGGCAGGGGAGCCGCAGGTGGTGCTGGAGATCACGCGGTACCTGCATCCCGGCACGAACAAGCTCCTGATCGCGGCCACCAAGCGCGCCGACGGCGGGCGCAAGAGCGTCTCGCCGGCGAGCTACGTCAAACTGGTGGTGGGCGAGGGCAACGAGGGGGGAAACACGGTGACCATCGACAATCCGCTGATCGAGTCGAAGCGCACGGCGGCCGAGACCGACAACGTGAACGAAGAGTTCACCATCCAGGGCCGCTGAATGCTCCAGGAAGATCCCAAGCGCACGCACCTGCCTGCCGACGCCTCGCGCGTCGCGGGCCTCTACCTCTCGACGAACCAGCCGGTGGTGCAGCCCATCGGGCGCACCGCACAGATGGCGCAGGCGGCGGTGGTCGCGGTCCGCGACGGCGCGGTCTACCGCGTTCTGGTCGCGCTGACGCTCGGGGAGAGCGGAGAGAACGTGATCTACGCGGGCGGGCCGGTGCAGCAGCGCGACGTGCAGCAGTCGGTGGAGGAGGCGCTCAACTTCGCCGAGAGCATGGGCTTCATCCTCGACGGGACGGGATGGGCGAACCTCGACGACGCGCACAAGGCGGAGCTGATCGAGCGCACCCCGGCGTTCTGGCCGCCGGCCGACGTCGAGGAGGTCCTGCCGCAGGAGGAAGAGAAGCCGAAGGTCAGGACGCCGACGGAGGCGGTGGCGCGCCTGTTCGCCGCGTTCTGTTTCCTGCTGATGGTCTCCTGCTCGGGTTTGTCGGCCGAGCAGCGCGCCCAGGGCGCGGAGATCCACCAGCAGCTCGGCGACAACTTGCTGGCGCAGGGCGACGCGCAGGGCGCGATCAGGGAGTACCTGCAGTCGCTGGAGTTCGAGGAGACGCCCGAGGCGCGCAACGGGCTGGGGCTCATCTATTGGTACTCGCTCGGGCGCACGGACGACGGCATGAAGGAGTTCAAGCGCGCGCTGGAGATGCGGCCGGACTACTCGGACGCGATGACCAACCTGGGGGCGCTCTACATCTCGAGGAACCGGTTCGCGGACGCGATTCCCCTGCTGGACAAGGCGGCGCGGGATCCGCTCTACAAGACCCGGACGGTGGCGCAGAGCAATCTCGGGTGGGCTCTGTACAAGTCGGGGCAGGTGGAGAAAGGGGTCGGCGAGATCCGCGGCGCGCTGACGGTGGCGCCCAGGTACTGCCTCGGCTGGCGGCAGCTCGGGACGATCTACTCGGAGCAGGGGAAGCTGGACGAGGCCGGCAAGGCGTTCGCGCGGTACGCGGAGGAGTGCCCGGAGACGTTCGACGCCCATCTCTTGCTCGGGAAGGTGCTGGCGCGGCAGCAGCGCGCGAAGGAAGCGCGGCTGGAGTTCGAGCGCTGCGCGGTGGCCAAGCAGGAGAAGGACAAGCCGGTGGCGTCGGAGTGCGCGAGGTATCTGAAGGAGCTGGGCGCGATTACTCCCAACTAGGCGCTGCCGCCGGAGGCGACACTGCGCCTTTTTCTGCCTGTTCCCGCGAAGGCGGGAATACGCTTGACCACGCGACGCACTCAAGGAGCTCTCGGGACGGCCCTGACACGCGGCTGGGCGGATGTTACAGTCTGCGCATGGACGTCCTCGAGTTGCTGTCGCGCATGCCCGCGCTGCTCGAGCGGGTCGCGGCGCAGGTGCCGGACGAGAAGGTGCGGGTGCGCAGCGGGCCGTTCGCGTTGATCGAGCATCTCTGGCATGTCGGAGACTTGGAGCGCGAGGGATTCGGCGAGCGCATCCGGAAGCTTCTCACTGAAGAGAATCCATGGCTCCCGGACTTCGACGGCGAGCGGATCGCGCGCGAGCGCGAATACCTGAAGCTTCCCCTCGCACCGGCTCTCGCGGCGTTCGCGGCGGCGCGCGACGAGACGGTGCGGCTGCTGCGCTCGGTCACCGGCGACCAGTGGGCGCGCGCGGGACGGCAGGAGGGCGTCGGAATCGTCACGCTGGCCGACCTGCCCCGGCGGATCCTCGACCACGACCGCGCCCACCTGAACGAGATCGCCGACCTGCTGGCCGACCTCGTCCCCCAGCACCCGATGATCGGCGAGCTTCGCGCGCTGGCGCAGGGCGGTCCCAAGAGCTCGAAGGCCGCCTAGCGGTGGACCTGCGCGCGCACCGGGTCGACGCTCTGGTCTTGCGCGCCATCCCTTATGGCGACTCCGACGCGGTGGTGCACCTGCTCGTGCGCGGCCGGGGCCGCATCTCGGCGTTCGCGCGCGGTGCGCGCAACTCGCGCAAGCGATTCGGCGGCGCGCTCGAGCCGTTCCAGCGGGTCGAGGCCCTGCTGGCCGAGCGCGAAGGGCAGGAGCTCTGGGCCTTGCGCGAGGCCCGGGTGGTGGAAGGGCATGCGCGCCTGCGCGAGGACTTGAGCCGGATCGCGCACGCGGGCTACGCGGCGGAGCTGATCCACGACCTGACGCGCGCCGGCCAGCCGGCGGATGGACTGTTCGCGCTGCTCGAAGACTTCCTCTCCCGGCTCGAGTCGGGCGCCGCCACGAGCGCACGGCTGCGGGCGCTGGAGTTGCTGGCCCTGGACGCAGCGGGATTCGCCCCCGAGCTGGCGGCGTGCGCGCGCTGCGGCTCTCCCGTGCCGGCCGGGCGCGCCGGGTTCGACCCCGACGCGGGCGGCGTACTCTGCACGGGCTGCACCGGTCAGGCGACCTCGCTCGCGCTCTCGCACGGCGCCCGCGCCGCCCTCCGGCAGCTGCGGGCGGGCGGTCTCGGCGCTGCCGACGCGCCGACGTCCGCGGACGGTTCAGGACGGCCAGCCGACGCCCGGGCATTCGAGGACGCCTGCGCTCAAGCCCAGCGGCCGCTCCGGCTGTTCCTGCAGCACCACATCGGCCGCTCGCTGCGCAGCGCGGAGTTTTTGGCCCAGGTGGGCGCGCCTCAGTAGCGGAAGGTCGAGGCGAGGAACACGTAGAGGAAGAGCTGTTGGACGGAGGCGGCCCGATATCCGGTCGGATCCACGATCCCGGTGGGGTCCAGCGGCACTGCCGTCTCGCCCGATCCGTACGACACCGAGACGCCCAGGTGCGAGAGCGAGTGCTCTCCGTACATCCCGAGGGTCAGGGTGCCGCCGTAGAGATTCACGTGCGGCTCGCGGCTGGAGCCCGAGGCCAGCGTTCCGTCGGGGTTCAGCTGGAAGCCGGGCGCGGCGCTGTGCGAGGTGAAGAAGCCCAGCGCGAGCGCATAGCTCGGACTGAAGAGATACTCGCCGCCGAGATTGAGATCGAGCACCGGCTTGCGCTCGATGTGGTCCTGCAGGCGCAAGCGCTGCGCGATGTCGGGCGGGACGTTGAAGCGATCGTAGCTCGCGCCCAGATGGCCGACGAGCTGGCCCGACACTGTCCACTGTTGCGGCCGGGTCCACGCCGCGCCGATCCGGGCCATGGCAGGGACCGAGGTCTGGCTGTCGACGCCGCTGTTCTTGACGATGACCTGCGCCGGCGACCCGGGAACGCTGACCACGTCCTGCACCGTGACGCTCCCGCCCGAGTGCAGCGGCGCGCCGGGCAACCCGATCGATGCGCCCAGGAGCCACTCGTCCGAGAGGCGGTACTTCGCGCCGACCACCGTGACCAGGTTGCCGTTCTGGAACGAGGCGTTCGCGTGGTAGACGCCCACCGCCGGGTTGGCCGGATCGCCTTGGACGTTGAGAGCATCCTCGCTGGTCTCGTAGAGGCGCAAGACGTACTGCACGGAGAAGCCGAGGTTCAGCTTCTCGTTGAAGCGCGCCGCGGCGCCGGCCGCCACGGTGAAGGTCCGGTCCGTGATCCGCGTGTGCACCTCGAACGGATCGCTCGCGTCCGTCCGGGAGGAGCGGAAGGAAGGCACGCTGACGTCGAAGCCGTAGGCCCAGCTGGCGCCGCGCTCGTCCAGCTTGCCGGCGCCCTTGATCATCCCCGCCTCGCCCGGAATCACGTTCAGCTCGGCGAGACCGGCGATCGAGAAGGTTCCGGGGCCGATGCTGATCTTGCCGGTGGTGCTCTGCCGCTCGAGCCCGTACAGGGAGGCGCTCACGCTCACGTTCAGGCGGCGCGTGTCGCAGATTCCGGCCGGGTTGTAGTAGAGGCCGCTCGGGTCGTCGCTGAGCGCGACGAACGCCCCGCCCAAAGCCATCGCGCGCGTGCCGATCGGATAGTCCTGGTAGCGCGCATCGTCGGCGGTGGCGCTGGAAGCGCAGAGGAGCAGGGCGAGCGTGATCGCCTGCCAGAGCCGGATCGCCGCCGCGGCCGGATCGGAGGCGCCCAGCACGCTGCGGATGCAGGCGACACCACGGGCGCCGGCGTCGATGCAGCGGTGCGCGTTGGTCTCGTTCACGCCGCCGAGCGCGAGGACCGGGATGGGCGCGGCGCGGCAGGCTTCGGCGAGGGCCGCCTCGCCGCGCGGGGTCTTGCCCGGCGTCTCGTAGACGGGCGCGTAGACCGCGAAGTCCGCGCCGTCGCGCGCCGCGCGCGCCACCTCCTCGGGAGAGTGAGCGCTCACCCCGACCAGCGGGAGGCCGAGAGAGCGCGCGCCGGAGACCGGAAGTCCGTTGGCCGGCAGGTGCACGCCGTCGGCGCCGGCGGCGAGAGCAACGTCGGCGCGATCGTTGATCAAGAGCGGCGCGCCGGCTTTCGTGCAGATCGCGCGCAGCGACCGCGCCAGCGCGAGCAAGTCCTGCGCGGACCGCCCCGGCTGGCGAAGCTGCACGCCGACCGAGCCGCGCGGCAACACGGCGAGGGCCGCTTCGACTGAAGGAGCCGGATCGCCGGAGGGCGGCGTGATCAGGTACAGCCGGATCACGCGGCGCCGATCACCCCAGCCAGCGGGCTCGAAGCGCTGCCGTAGAGCTTGCGCGGAATCCGCCCCGCGAGGTACGCGAGGCGCCCGGCCTCGGTCGCGAGCCTCATCGCGCGCGCCATCGCCACCGGATCGTTCGCCCCCGAGATCGCGGTGTTCACCAGCAGGCCCGACACGCCCAGCTCCATGCAGAGCGCGCAGTCGGAAGCCGTGCCCACCCCCGCGTCGACGATCACCGGGACCTTCGTCTGATCGAGGATCATCTGCAGCGAGTACGGATTGCGCAGCCCGAGCCCGCTGCCGATGGGAGCTCCGAGCGGCATCACGGCAGCGCAGCCTGCATCCTCCAGCTTCTTCGCCGCGACGGGGTCGTCGTTGGTGTAGGGCAGCACCCGGAAGCCCTCGCTCACGAGCTGCTTCGCCGCCTTGATCGTCTCCTCCACGTCCGGGAGCAGCGTCTTCGGATCCGAGAGCACCTCGAGCTTCACCAGCGGGTTCTCGCCGCCCAGGTGCAGCTCCCGCGCGAGGCGGCAGGTGCGTACGGCGTCGTCGGCGTTGTAGCAGCCGGCGGTGTTCGGCAGGAGCACCATGTCCTTGGGAATCCAGTGCAAGAGCGAGGACTCGCCCTGCGCCTCCAGATCCAGGCGGCGCACCGCCACCGTGACCATCTGCGCGCCACTCGCCTGCAGGGCGGCCTGCATGGTCGGAAAGTCCTTGTACTTTCCGGTCCCCACCACCAGGCGGGACGTGAATCGGTGTCCCCCGAGAACGAGCTCGTCCATGTTCAGCCTCCACCCACGAAGGTGACGATCTCCAGCCTGTCCCCGGGGGCCAGCTTCTGCTCGCGATGGCGGGCTTGTCTCACCACCTCGCCGTTGCGCTCGACCGCCACCCGCCCGGCGCGGACGCCGAGATGCTCGAGCAAAGTCGAGACGGTGAGCCCTTCGGGCAGCTCCATGGCCTCGCCATTGACGATTGCCTGCATCGCGGCGGTGATAGGCTTGGGACGAGGCGCGGTCAAGCGCCCCCGGAGGCCGTCTTGGATCACTCCCAGCTCTTGGGCCAGGTGTCGATCTTCCGGGAGCTGCCGCGCGAGACGCTGGCCGATCTGGCGAAGCGGGTCTGGCACAAGCAGGCCGAGGCGGGATCGGTGATCGTCAGCCACGAGGAGGCGGGCGAGGCGCTGTTCGTGATCGCCAAGGGGAAGGTGAAAGTCGTGCTGTACGGCGAGACCGGCCGCGAGATTATTCTCAGTATACTGAAGGCGGGCGACTTCTTCGGAGAGATGTCGCTGCTCGACCGCCAGCCACGCTCCGCCAACGTGGTGGCGGTCGAGGACTCCGAGCTGCTCTGCCTGGACCGCGAGGCGTTCCAGACCCACCTGACTTCCCACCCGACCACGGCGCTCGGGGTCCTGGCCGAGTTGTCCCGCCGGCTCCGCCACGCCGACGAGGTGATCGGCAACCTGGCGCTGCTGGACGTCTACGCGCGCGTCGCGGGCGTGATCCGGGAGCTGGCGCAGAAACAGGGTGAGCCGGTCGACGGAGGTCTCTTGATCAAGGAGCGACCGACCCAGCAGGAGATCGCCGGCCTGATCGGCGCCTCCCGGGAGACCGTATCGCGGGCGCTCAACGACTTCACCCGCCAGGGGATGCTGGAGATGCAGGGAAAGCAGGTTCTCGTGCGCTGGGGCTTCTTGCGAAAGATCGAGGACGCAGCGTAGAACCCCCGGTCCGCATGTATCGAGTCTCCAAGCAGCTCTGGTTCTCCGCCGCCCACCAGGTGCGCCTCTCCGAGACGCAATGCGAGGCGCTGCACGGCCACAACTACCGGGTGGTGGTGCACGCCGAGGCGCGCGAGTTGGACCGGACCAGCTACGTGATCGACTTCGCCGAGCTGAAGAAGGCGGCGGTCGAGATCTGCGGCCGCTTCGACCATCTGAACATCAATGAGGTGGAGCCCTTCCGGGAGGGCGAGAGGAACCCCACCGCGGAGGAGCTCGCGCGGTACCTCTGCGAGCAGCTCGGCCGCCGCCTCGACGACCACCGCGTCCGGATCTCCAAGGTGGAGGTCTGGGAAACCGACAACAGTCGCGCGGAGTGGTCCCGATGAAGAACGGCGTCGGCCGCCAGCACGCAGGTTTCACCCCCTGGTTCTGGAGCTATCGCCTGGCGGCGAAGTTCGAGGCGGTGGTGGTGGTGGCCGTGTTCGCGGGGGTGATCGCCATCCTCGCGCTGCTGTTCCGGATGCCCGGACCTCTGGTGGTCCAC
>Ga0137394_10001324_pt1 | contig 17919 bp, 23 predicted proteins | sample czobulk116metaG_FD_108278 | JGI IMG/M metagenome (GOLD analysis project Ga0137394, IMG submission 108278) | Vadose zone soil microbial communities from Angelo Coast Range Reserve, California, USA - czobulk1.16 metaG | ecosystem: Environmental > Terrestrial > Soil > Vadose zone | place: USA...
ATATCCAGAGCCAAATGGAAAAATGTGGTCTGCTCGCGTCAAACGGCTGTTTCATCCCATCTTCTGCATATTGCGATACACCCTCGAAACGGGCATGCTCAAACCAGTGCTCGGCAGCGTACTCAAGCTGTCTTTGGTGATGCCGTCGCGGAAGTGAAGTAAGATTCCCAGACATGCTTGAGCGACGAAGGTATGAGCGGGTGTCATGGAAACATGGTAACGGCAGGAAGTTGTGTCATGTTTCTCGGCAAAGCGGGTAGAGGTCATGAACTCCTTGACTGAGTACAGTAGTGGGAAAATTGTATGACTTGTGAAGTTTCGACCTTGACAAGGGCAAGCAGTGTGGAGCACGTAGACATCACTGCTCCGAGTGGATCTTCCAGGCGCCATTCCTCGCGAAATTTCGAAATCGGTCCCGCCGAGAAATCAAATGCGAGAAACTCCGCCAGTTCCTCGACACGGAGCGGCCGGGCAGCGACAGCAACACATCGAAACAACCGCCGGGCAAATTCCCAGTTTACGTCATTGATCTCCCGCAAGGTGCGTTCATGTCACGTCAAGCATATCGGGTAATTCTTTCAGTGCATGTTGGATACGTCCTGGGAGGCATTGTCCAAGGTAATCCAGTTGACAGTACACCCAGCGGAACCTACAAGAGGTACAGGTGAGACTCGAGAAGAAACATGACATTAACTCCTTACAGTCCGTCCGCTCTTTCCGTCAAGACATCAATCACAAGATGCTTGTGCTGCGCTTTCCACCTTTGCATGTCTATATTCGTGCTAGTGACCCACTCGATATAGTTCTTGATATCCCCCTTTGTCCTTTCTCGTCGTGCAACGAAATTGAACGGAAAGATTTGGGCTCAAGGACAACCTTGATGTCAGCTTCGGGCCGGCTAGTTACGCATATACGCAAGTTCGGGTGTTGTGAGTCGACGAGGTCTTTCAAAAAGAATTAGGACCTTCTGGCGGGGGGACGATAGAGCCGACGTATTTGGACATTCATCCAAACCATCCACAATTAGGAAAATCGGTGCTTGTCGTGGGAGTTTCACTATGAGGTAACCCTTGAAAGACGAAAAGCCTAGGCCATGTGAAGACAGGAACGAGAGTGCAAAATCTAAAGTAATAAGACGAGAGAAAACTTTGTAATCAAGATCAAACACGAGTCTGCGGCTCAAACCAGCGTCGGAGAGTCGATTAGCAAAGATATGACAGGCTGAAGGAGAACGACATGACTTCGGAGCTCGTATAGAGATTTCGAGAGCAACATGGGGGGGAATACTAGTTCTACACAGAGGAGTCAACTAATCAGACATTCTAGGCTCGCGCCGGTATTCTACACGTGGCGGTTCGAGGTAGTCAAAAAGAGTTATGATTAGGGGCAGAGGTTATGATGACACGCAAACAATCGTGTGTCGCGCGCGAGGAGAACGTGGTTGAGGGCCACTCGGGAAGTGGCATAGATGGCAGCGATGCGTCTTGAACAAAATGACAAATGTTCAGATAACATAGCTACAAGGTTCTTAGTACGTGCAAGCCTATACATAGGACGGGGATGCTCACCGGAAGAGAGGGCTCGCGTCTCCAAGTTCGCGGTACCTATCTCGCATACTCTCGTCAATGCCCTCCCGAAGGCACAACTCCTCCTTCTCCTTGTTAATCGCGCTGTACCTCCACATCAGAATGGAGGTGCAGATAATGCTACCGATTGCCTTCTAAGCATTTCCCTCATGTAAATCAACGAATACATACCTCATACCAAGACACCCTATGATGGTGCCGTGACCCTGATGGAATCGTGGTGGTTGGTAATATATGTATGAGCACGTGATACTGCACCCTCATGTCAAAACCAATTTCAGCCTTTCAGCTCGAAGATGCAGCGACGTACCCTCCTCCAAGATTTGGAACCCCTGCGATCAGAGCAAGAACAACACCCCTCTTCATGTTCCCCCCTGCGTTTCCTCCAGCCCAGGCCATGAAAACAGCAACGGTTGGGTACACGCCAGATGCGGCGATGATAGCAGCAGCGTAAGCGGGTCCAGGTTTGCTCGTTACATAGGCGATGATGTATCCGATCATCGCAACTGATGCTCCAAGTACGATGAACGGTCCCCGCAAATTCATCTTGTCGGAGTAGATACCGACGATGATTGTTAAAATGCAACCGCACACATAGGGCGGGATCGATAGAAGCTGAGCTGCTGCAGCCGAGAACCCCAGATTACGGATGATAGTAGGCGTGAAAAAGGCAATAGCATAGACGGGAATTAAACAACTGGTAATACGGCGAGTTAATGGGTGCGCCGTGCCAATGGTTACATCGATAACATACCCCATACAATTGAGGACTTGCACGTAGGTCTTCCAATCGGCAAAAGCCTGCCAAACGAATTTCGCACTGAAGTGGCTTGCCTGTCCGAGAGAGTCCTCTCTCAGACTCAGGATAACAAACCGTCGTTCGTCATCTGTGAGGAAGGTAGCAGTCTCCGGATACTGAACCACCGTTATTCAGGAAGACGTAAGTCAGAAGAATACGGACATCGTGCATGAGGAGATATGCTAGCAGGGCTATGACAATAGTCGCTGGTAGATGTCGGCATTCTCAGGCCTGTGACAACAAGAAATTATGACACACCCAAGCCTTCGATGAGGAACTACCAGATTGAAGATCAGGATTCAACAGCGACGATAAAAGGTAGGGACGGACTATCCATTGCCAGCCATGAAGACCGGCCTTCCTGTGAATACCGAAATCAGCGGATGGCAGCATCTTCGAACCACAGTAACGCACCCCTCCAAATGTTCAATTCCATACGCAAGAACGCCTCCGAACGCTCCAGCAATTGTTGCAGCAGAAAAGAAAATGGCGATACGCTTGGCTTGCATCCGACGAGGGTACCAGAGTGAAAGATAGTACGTCACGCCAGGGAACAACCCCCCTTCGGCTAGTCCCAGAAAGAGGCGGGCGCTGCACAAGATGAGTGGAGATAACAGCAGATAAAAAGGGTCTCGCACATTATGAGGCTGTGGTATGTATTCACTAGACACATGAGTGTCATGACTATTCCCCAGGCTATCATGATTGTAGGAACTGAAGACATAGTATGAGAAATATTCCTGTCTGAAGACAAGGAGACAGACTCCATCTGGACGGCCTAATGAACTTGAGGAGGATATTTCTTCCCACGGCGTTAGCGCAGCTTCCAGAAGGAGCGGTGAGGACATACGAAGGCACTTCCACGAAGCAATAAGGTATCTGACAGGTGTGTCATGCAAACCCTACGCTGAGTTAGTAGTAAAAGTCTTACGAAGAAGACAGCCGTCGCGGTGTTATAGCGTAAACCGCCGAGGTGAAGATCTGTCGACATCCCGGCTATCCTTGCATTGCCTGTCGCAGGTTTGACCCTGGAAACGAGTTCACTCTTGGCGCTAGACACATACCGACATTACTCCGATCCCTTCAGATAATCGGATTTTGAATATAGATTTCAATGCTGGGCTTTAAACACATGGATTCGCCACTCACAAGAACGACATAAGGAAAAGCAAGGAGATCAAGGGCAATAGGTGGATATCCAAGGTTTGCCAGATGCGTCTCTTCTCGACATCATCGAACATGGAGACATCGTCCTCTCGAGACAACACGGACAACGTCCCTCCGGCTTTGAGCTCTTCATCGGTATGCTTGGACATCACTTGGGTGGGTGGTGAAGAAAAGCTGGGGATAGATGCCTTTGGGTTCAATCAAGATACGCCCATGTCCAACTCTATATACGGTGTGGGCGCCTCCAATATAAGCAACGCATCCACAGGCCGCTATCACCCCGACACGGATCTGGAATGTGGATCGTTTGGGTGCTTCGAGAAAGAGAGGAAAGTAACTCTTGATGGCTCCATCCTAGGAAATTGCTGCGTATACAATACGCCGACAGACAATCATAAAATAGGCCAGGTAAACGGTCAGACCCGAGAGTGCAATCAAGGCCATCGCACAGTTACGGATTCGGTAGATCCGGACACGCTTCCAATTGCTTCAGCGAGGTTGGTTCAAGTAAACGGCGTCGTCTTCTAGAAAGTCAAGTTCTACAAGGCCAGGAGATGCTGTTGACAAGGCGGTGAGCGTCTGAGAAGGGTGATAAGATGAGAAGGGCTGTTTATGTAATCAATCCTCCATCTCGAAATTTCATGGCAAACACATTTCCGAAAACTCCGCATGTGCAGTCATCGTACCTCGACAGTGCATGCTAAATAAGCTATACCTATGAACGGGCAACGTTAGTAAGTAGACCAATCACCTACCATTATCGTCATTGACGTTGGTCATAGAGATCGGAAATTACCGGGGGAATCTCATTGTATCCCGCGTGGTCTCCTCTGTGGATGAGATGACACAGGCACTGCGGCAGGCGTTTCTCAAGTCATCTAAATGGCTTCTTTTGAATTTGGGACAGGTATAGTGATTTCTTTGTGTACACACCGTGAGTGACTCATCGACATGAAATGAGAGATATGTGGGCCCGTGGAGCATGGGACGACGATCGGGCTAGCTTCCACACTCCGTTACAAACTCCGTCCAGGTATCGCTTAGGTAAGGAGGCCAGATTTGGCCTTGCGAGTACTGATCATGAGGCAAGCTTAACCACACACATCGTATTCACCATCATAAACTGCCTTTACTTAGCACCATAAAAGCGCACTTGGGGTTAACATCAGCAGTTAACGCCTTAGGTCAGCATGCCGAAGGTGCGTTCTTGTATGCTTACTAGTTTTCTTCGCCATGGCTGACCTCAATCGCGCAGAATAAGGGAAAGGTTCGCCGCGTCTATGATGCTCGATGTCAACCCAGTGCTGAGTCTCCGTGTCTTCGCAGGGTGGCAAGAACAGGAGACGTGGAAAGAACGAGAACAACGACGACAAGCGCGAGTTGGTATTCCGTGAGGATGGACAGGAGTATGCGCAAGTGATCAAGATGCTGGGGAATGGGCGCTTGGAGGCTATATGCTTCGACGGAGAGAAGCGACTAGCACATATTCGAGGAAAGATGCGCAAAAAAGTGAGTACGCATTGTCGTTGCTCTCGTCAATCTCATATCTAACCGACGATCTGCGCCAGGTGTGGATTAATCAAGGCGACATCATCCTGCTGTCTCTACGTGAGTTCCAGGACGGCAAGGCGGATGTCATAGTAAAATACACGGCCGACGAAGCTCGCAACCGTGGGTTTACATTTCTTGGGTAAACCAGAAGTAGACGCTGACACCACACAAGTGAAAGCGTACGGCGAGCTCCCTGAGAACGCCAAAATTAATGAGACCGATGCCTTTGGAGAGGAGGAAGGCGAATGCACGTTTGAGTTTGGTGATGACGGGGAGGTGGATATCGACGATATATAACTGTATTCTTGCGTATTGTCCGTCCATCTCTTTATCATTCTCACGTGAACTACTGACTCCAGTTAGGAATATCCCTGTAAAAGGGTTTATTAACGTTTATTCATGGCGGCCAATGGCGCATAGCCGTGTTCTATGCCCAAGTTGATATGTTGACGGCCAAAAACCAGCCCTTGTTTTAAAAATAGCCTCTTTTTTCTTTCGTTCATGGAAGGGAGAATGTTGCCCGCGAATTCGCCGCCGCGGCTCGCTGGCCGAATTCCTCCCATCAGCCTGGCCGTGTGCGGGGAAGACAAGGGCTTAGATATGCCACCACATTGAAACAGCTAAAAATTGCACACGCACGGGCAACTTGAAGGACTTATAACTGACGCCCTCTGATAAAGCCAATCGATGCGCCGACGGGCCTTTTCTCGCCCGAGGATCTCTCCGTCGTCGTCCTCGTTCGCTCCGCCGATGTCACAGTCTCCGAGGCGGGCCTCCCTCTCCATTGTTGCCGACCAATGTCGGTCTCTTTTCCTTCCTCAAAACTACCCCGTTTCACTTCACTTTCGAGTTGATACATTTGACCCGTACTTTGCTCTTCCTCGAATACCCGCTCGCCTTCACCCCTTTTATCTTCGTACTAACTTTGGATTAGACACAAGTCGGCTCGGGGTCGATTTGCGAAGCTACGACGGGGAGAGGGAGAAAGACGGGACTTCGTGGCCCGTAAAGTGATTTCGAGAGTAAGCTGAATGGGCACTATATTCGGAGCAGCTCAACAAGTCAGATATTTATACATGTGAGCGCGCAATAGTCTACAAGTAGCTGTTCAAGGGCCTCAAAACGGGTTATCAGCAGTGAGATATGTGGGTTGCAAGGGAGGAAGGGTAAAATGACACTGGGAAAACACGCAAACAGTCATGTCGCACGCGTGAGTGGGAGCACGCGGTTACGGGTCGAGGGCGACTCGGAGGTGGCAACTTGAAGGATTCGATGGCAGCAGGCCACCTTGAACAACATGACAGAAGATGATTTAAACGTTCAGAAAACATAGCTACAAGGTTCTTAGTACGTAAAGGCCGATGGATAGGAGAAAGGATGCTCACCGGAAGAGAGGGTTCGCGTCTCCAAGTTCACGATACCTTTCTCGGCTGCTCTCGTCAATGCCCTCCCGGAGGCACAACTCCTCCTTCTCCCTGTTAAGTGCGCTGTACTTCCACATCAGGATGGAGCTGCAGATGATACTACCGATTTCGGAGATGGCTTCTAAGCATTTCCCTTGTGTCGATGGACAGGTACATACCTCATGCCAAGACACCCCATGATAATGCCATGACCCTTATGGAATCGCGGCGGTTGGTAATATATGTATGAGCACATGACACTGCACCCTCACGTCACAACGCGGTTCAGCTCTCAGCTCAAAGATGCAGCGACATACCCTCCTCCAAGGTTTGAAATCCCGGCGATCAGAGCAAGGACAGTCCCTTTCTTCACGTCTCCCCCTGCGTTTCCCCCAGCCCAGGCTATTAAAACAGCAATGGCTGGGTATACGCCAGAGGCAGCGATGGCAGCTGCAGCATAACCAGGCCAGGGTTTGCTCGTTACATAGGCGATGATGTATCCAATCATCGCGACTGACGCTCCTAGCACGATGAATGGTCCCCGCACGTTGATCTTGTCAGAGTAGATACCAACGATAACCGTTAAAGTGCAACCAATCACATAAGGCGGGATCGACAGAAGCTCAGATGCCGTAGTTGAGAATCCCAGGTCGTTAATGATAGTAGGCATGAAGAAGGCAATAGCATAGGCAGGAACCAAAAGGCTGAAGATATGAAAAGTTATGTACGCCACACCGAAAACCACATCGATAACCTACCCCGTACAGTTAAGGACCTGCACATAGGTCTTCCAATCGGCAAAAGCTTGCACAACGAATTTTGCACTGAGGTGGGTTGCATGGTCATACGAATCTTCTCGCAGCGTCTGGATAACAAACCGTCGCTCATCGTCTGTGAGGAATGTAGCGGTCTCCGGATACTGGACCAACGTTAGTCAGGAACAAGTGCGTCGCAATCACACGAACATCGTGCATGAGAGGATATGCCAGCAGCGCGACGGCAAGAGTCACTAGTAGATGTCAGCATGCTTGTGACAGCAGGAGGTCATGACACACCTAAGCCATCGATGAAAAACTATAGAATCCGACGTCAGGATTGTATGGCGATGATGAAATGTAGGCACAGACTATCCACTGCCAGCCATGGAGACCGGCCTTCCTAAATACTGCACTCAGAGAATGGCAACAACCTCGAATCACAAATAACTTACCCTTCCAAGTGTCGAACTGAATACGCAAGCATGCCACTGAACGCTCCAGAAATTATAGCAGCGGAGAAGAAAATTGCGATGCGCTTGGCTTGCATCTGACGAGGATACCAGACTGAAAGATAGTATGCCACGCCAGGGAACAACCCTCCTTCGGCTAGTCCGAGAAAAATGCGAGCGCTGCACAAGATGAGTGGAGACAGTGGCAAATAAAATGACTCGAGTCTCGCACATGATTAGGCCCTGGTATGTATTCACTAAACACATGAGTGTCATGATCATGCCCCAGGCTATCATGATTGATGGAACTAAAGATACAGAATGAGAAATGCCCTTGTCCGAAGAGAAGGACCACAGACTCCATCGGGACGGCCTGAACAATTTGAGGAGGATGTTCCTTCCAATGGTATTAGCGCAGCCGCAAGAGGAGGTGGTGAGAACGTACGAGGGTACTTCCGAAAGACAATAAGGTATCTGACGGGAGCGTCATGCGAACTTTACGCCGGCCTAGAAGTAGAAGTCTTACAAAGAACACCGCGGCCGCGGTGTTGTACCGTAGACCTTCAAGGTGAAGATCTTTCGACATCCCAATTATCCTTGCATTGCCTGGTTGGAGGTTCAACACTGTCAACGAGTCTCACTCTCGACACTGAACAGGGGCACCTACCAATATTACCCCGATCCCTTCAGATATTCGGATTATTTCGAGTGTACAATTCAATACTGGGCTTTAGCATACGGATCTGCTACTCACAAGAACGACATAAGGTAAAGCAAAGAGATCATGGGCAATAGACGAATATCCAAGGCCCGCCAGATGCGTCTCTTCTCGACATCGTTAAACATCGAGCCACCGTCCTCTCGAGAGGACGTGGAAAAAGTGGCCCCGGTTTTGAGCTCTTCCTTAGTAGGTTCAGGCATGGCTTGGGTGGGTGGCAATGAAAAGGTGGAGAAAGATGTCTTTGGTTTCAACCAAGGCAAGCCCAGCCTGAGTCCAAGTTTATATACAGTAACCTGCCAACGTAAGGAAAGCTCCGGAGACCGCTATCTCCTCGGCACGGGGATAACTCAGGTGCTTCGAGAAAGAGAGAAGAGAACCCTTATGACAAGTGGCTCCATCCCAGAAAACGTGGCATATACAATACACTAGCAGCGGTTATAGGATATGGCCGATAAACGACCAGACCCGAGGGTGGAAGCGAAGTCATCGCACACTAATACTCAATTACAGATTTGGTATATCCGCCGGCGCTTCCAATTGCTTCACCGAGGTTTCATACATGCGTCTTCGGGAAGGTCGTGGTTTGCCCAGCGTTACAACCGACAGCTCTGCATAAGAATAGCCCACTTGGAGATAGCTGTCCGAGATGAGACGAATAATGATTGAACTCGACTCAGACACATTCACTAGCACTAAGGTACTGCGGTGCCAAGAGATGCTGGTGACAAGGAGATGAACGTTTAAGATTTGGACTGGGTTACCGTAGGTTCGCGTAGCCAATTCTGATGGAGACCCGCCACTACGGTCAATGTTGTACTGCTAAGCGCGGCACTTTGGCACATATATGCGAGGGAATAACAATTATAACACTCGAGGAGTGAGAGTGAGCTGGATGTTATAGTATGCGTTGGTTGCCTGATGTACGAGTCGAGACAGAGACGTGGCGGAGGCGGAAGGCGGAGGCAGATCCCAGGTCGGAGCTTGATATTGGGCGGTCTCCGTAAGAATTTCCCAAGGCGGCACGTGCCACTGGCCACATCTGTCTGTTGATTCAAGTTGTTGGTCATCACGGTCCCCTGGAGGTTCAGGACGTTCACAGTATGGATACTGAAAAGCCGAGTGATCCACGGACATCTCAAGACCCCGCAAGTCTTGTGCTTCGACTCGCCGGTCCTTCAACAACCAAAGCTGGGTAGGTCGGCACACGTTACGATGCCCAACCACGTTCCCCAGCCTCATGAAGCATCACGCGCCACCGCAGCCTTTCAAACGAGCAGTCGGAAATCAACCGTATCATTGCAGAGGCGTCGAAGGGTTCTAAATTCTATGAGGTTCATCCCTATGGCCTCTAGCAGCGCGACCACCACTTACAGGCTGCATTTCAATGTCCAGAATGAGAAGCGGAAAGACAAGGAAGTGACTACTCGCGTAGAGCACATTTTCAAGCTTCGCGATCAGGCCATGAAGGGAGTCCATATGGGTGCGCGCACGATGTACAATCTTACGTTGTCAGCTGGCGATGAACCCCCCTCCCTGCGTAGGCAAAGTGGAGCAGAACGTCGACCACCTTGTGCGCGTCTTCTATTACACGATCGTTCGATCAACACGGGTCTGAGTATAAATCACTCTACCAGCTAGAGGCGATTGAACGGGAGCGAGATCTGACCCAGTTCATCGTCCACGTTGACATGGACGCATTCTATGCTAACGTGGAACTCCTCGACAATCCTAGCTTGGCAGGAAAGCCATTTGGTGTACGCCCCGTCTTCTTCATCGGACTCCAGATCCAATGACCGGCCACCATAGGTAGGGCACGGTGTGTTATGTACCACATCTTATGAGGCTCGAAAGTACGGTGTACGTTCTGGGATGGCAGGTAAGACCTGTAGGGTTCACGGCTCAATAAGTGCTAACCTTTCCCCAAGGCCACATCGCTTTAAAGCTCTGTCCCGACCTTATCTTTGTCAACCTTCATATGTCGCGCTATAGCGAAGTATCAAAACGGATCATGGCCATTTTCAGGCAATACGACCCCAACATGCTTGCGGCAGGCGTCGATGAGGCATACCTAAAGCATGTACCTTTCTCGAATACACGGCCCGACAGGCAACGGGATGTCCTGACGACCCAATTTCCATCTAAGTATCACAGAGTATTGCGTACAACACAACTTGGATCCGGATGAATGTGTACGGCGGATGCGTCAGCGAGTTGTTGACGAGACGAAGCTGACGGTAAGCGCGGGTATTGCAGCTAACAAGGTGTGCTTCGACCGCGTTCGTACTAATTTGCTGATGTTCATCATCGCTTTCTAGATGTTAGCCAAGGAAGGTATCTCTTTCGCCTATAAATAGTATCCCAATCTTACTTCGTACGTCATGTGGCTCAGATATGTTCCGACAAAGTGTGTTCTTTTATTCGGTAATCATACAAGCTTGACTGTTGGTCTAGAATAAGCCGAACGGGCAGTTTCATCTGTCTCACAATTCCGAGGCGATCAAGGACTTTATGCAAGACCTTCTCATTCGCAAGATTCCAGGAATTGGCAGGGTCAGCGAGCGCTTGTTAGACTCTATTGGGGTGAAGGTTCGTTGCGGGTTGCGTCTGTCTTGTCGTACGTTCATCCTCCACGTTCGGCGCATATTTAGACATGTGGAGACATCTACAAATGTCGAGGCGTACTATCATTACTGGATAAACAATTCGGCTTGCGCTCAATGCTTCGAATACACTTGGGTATCGCATCTAATGTTGTCCAGCCGTGGGCGCGGGAAGAGAGGAAGAGCATCGGATCAGAGAGGTCTTTCGCACACATGTATGATGGCATCCTCTAACGCCCAAATAGAACATTCAGGGCCACTTCGGAGAAAGAAACGATCTTGCAGAAGCTCAAGGATATCGCGGCCGAGCTCGAAGACGACATGGAAAGGGGAGGGTGGACCGGCCGGACTGTCACGTTGAAGTACAAGCTCGATACGTACGAGGTGTTCACACGAGCCAAATCGTTCAATCACTGGATCAAAACGAAGGCTGAGCTCTACGAGATTGGAAAAGAGCTCCTCCAACCCGAATGGCCGCTCTGCCTTCGCCTCATCGGACTCCGCGTCACGAAGCTCAAAGACCTCCGGAAGAAAGAGGATGGTATCATAAAGGTACGGGCGTTACTCCAGGTCTTGCGGTCGTTGTTCCAGTACATGCCGTACTGGGCTAACGCACGTCTCTCACAGTTCTTTAAACCGCTTTCCGATTCTCCACACTCTCCATCTAAGAAATCTCGCGCCTACGATAGCGACGACAGCCGAGACTCAGATGTCGAGCTCATAGAGCTCGATTCAGCGGAAGACGAGCTGAACCACAACGCCTCCGGCGGCGAAGACGAAGACGAGCTCCCACCCGACGAGCCTCGCGCTTCGACGAGCGGATATCGTCCACCACCACCACGGGTATTCGCGCTTCCCGCATTAGAAACAAAAAACCCCTCGTCACTAGTAGCACCGAGTCCGTCGAAATCGTCGAAATCGCACAGCACCACGGCGCAGACAGTCTCCGCCTCGGAATGGCAAGACGCGATCTCTCGGAAGCCGCGAGGCGACCCGTCCGGTCAGCGTGTGGGGCACGATGCCGGAGGTGCCGCACCGAAATCACTACCAGACCGCGCTGGGGTGCGACCCAAATCGACGACGACGACCGCCGTGGCGGGGGAGTGTCCACTGTGTACGCGGTCGTTCGGGGACAACGACGAGCTCAACGCCCATATCGATTGGTGTCTGAGCCGAGAGGCCATCCGTTCCGCGCAGGTCGAGGGCGACGAGAGAGAGCGGAGGAAGAAGCCCATGGTGGATAGTGTCCGACATCCCAAAGAATGGTGGAAAGGAGGACCCGTGGAGAGCACGGCTCAAAGTCGAAAGCCAAAGCGACGGAAATTGGAGGGGTGATGACAATTCACTCTTATGCTGTCTCGCACGTCCTGTACGGCACGATCAAGCCCACTGTAACGATGTGTATCCAGTCGTATCCAATTAGCACATGTACATTGTCCCCACTCCTACTCATGACGACCGACTCTGTTCCAACAACAATTGCCCCTGAGTCTACTATAATATAATAAAGCAAGAAAAAATCGAATAGCACTGAAGCGGCCAAGCTGAAGGAGTCCATGTCGAGAAACAACCACGTCATGCGCTCCCCTCGGCCCACCTCACCGACTTCGCCGGTTTTGGGTCTCGCAAGGCATTTTGCCCTTCCTGGTGTACATAGACCGGTGGTGCGGGCGTAGTGCGCTCCTCACCTTCTTCCCCAGTCCTATCCTCATCGTCATCTTCGTCTGCATCGCCGACGCCAAATAATTCCTCTCGCTCGTCCCAAACGTCTGCCAGCGCCAAGCTTGAAGACCGCGCGCGCCCTTTGCCCTTCTTGTTGTTGATGGTCTGCGGGAACAGCGCGGACGGTGGCGTGTCGGGCTTGTTGTGCAACGGGAGCAGTTGCGTGCCGGACTCGTCATCCTCCTCGGAGTCGAGAGCGAGGGACGAGTTGGATCCCGAAAGGGGACGATACAACCTCGAGATCTAACCGCGGAAGGTTTTCGAGACGGATGGTGTTAGCTTTGGCCTAGCAGGGGAGAAGGATGAGCTGGTACAGTACCTCTCGTCTCCGGCGGTAGTACTTCTCGAGATGATAGGCGATGTATGAACCGATCCCAGACCCCAGAAGATTTGCCTTCTCAGATCTTGTTAACAACGCAAAGTGTAGTCAGAAACGGAGAACGCACGACGATGTCGCCGAATTGGAAAGTCTTGTGCTGGGCAGATTTCGTATGGGTCCAGAATCCGAGTGAAGACAAAGGGGACCGACGTACAGGAAGCAGGGATTGTACGAACTCGCTCACGATACCGCCGAGGAAAAAACACACGAAGATGGTGAGCATCAGCGGGGCATGGCGCCAGAACCATATTCGACGATATTCCCTTTGGAGAACGTGAGTTCGTCGTGAATCAAGATAACGGGCGTATATGGTAGAGCACAGCTTACTCCTCCACGTCAAAAATAAAATAAAAGATTCCGGTTGCGATTCCCAGGCAGAAAAAGTGCAATAATTTGTCGTTTAGTGGGAGTGCGTGGGTGGTGTTTGTGAGGCCGAGGAACGCAAGCGCGAGCATGATGAGGACCGTAAATGCGACAAACCACTGTCAAGAGGGAGATAAGGTCACTTTTTGGTCAGTAGGAAGCCAACGGGTGAGGTAAATAATGCTCACCGGTCGGATGCGTAAGGGGAGGTCGTACTTCGGAAGCTTGAAGTTGTAGGAACGCATAATGGCCTTGAAGGCACGACGACCATGGCGGCGTGCATCGCTCATTAGGTGTGACCTCCTGTTCGAGTCGTGAAGAGCGTGTGGTTTGTAGGGATGAGAAAAAGCGTTGTTCTGTCAAGCTTGTGGTATTGACGCTCGTGCCAGCAATAGGACGTCTCGTGTCATCACGTGCCGCACGCGCCTGAGGGCCGCCGGAACCTTCCGAACCAAATTTGCACCAAGTCCCACTTGCTTGTGTGCTAATTTCTATGCTGTCCTTGGCTTTACATGTACAGTAACTCGTTCATGTATAAAACCTTCAAGATCACTCAATTCATATCCTTGTTGAATTTCAATTTTCCCTCTTCTCCAAATTTCCGTCTCCAACCAGCCACCTACTTCTCTAGCTCTGTCGCTGCACGTCTCACCATTTAATTCGTTATTGTCTTGCCCTCTGAATGACCGATAACCCGCTCTTGCGCACAAATATCAATGTTTAACAATTTCTCACCATCGCCATAATCACAATCCGCAGCTCAGCTATTTCGGGCCATTACCTCGTGTTTGCGTGCGAACATACATGAGGCATCAAGGCAGTGCACTGACCCACTTCCTTTCCTCACGGTGAACCAACTCCCCTCAAAAGCAGCATCTCTTTCCTACTCCCGATATGGCTAATCAGGCGGAATCCACCCGTTTTCGCGAGCTCTTCGAGTCTGCCTTGCAGGCTTATGAAAAAAAGGCTGGCGTCACATTGGCCGAACATCCGCTCGCCGTCCGACTCCAGAGTTGCGAATCCGTCGAGTCCATTACCACCGTCCTGCAAGACCAAGCACAGGCCTTCAATGAACACCGAGGAAGCGATAGAGTAATGAGATCGATCAAGAATACTCTGTCGATTTTAACCAGACTCTCTGCCACTGCCTCTCTCGCTGTCGACATTGGCCTGGTACGTCAGCAGGCGCTTACGGCGTGTTCCGCACTGTTGATAATTTTTACAGCCAATTCCACCTGTGAAAGCAATACATGCTGGTCTCGCTATCCTACTTGTTGTATGTGCCCGTCTCCAGTACTATGGGTATCCTTGTGACATCCTTGTGAACTAGGCGTCCAAGGGCGTCATAGACAGCTATGACGCACTCGTCGACTTGCTCGAGTCCATTGAACATTTCCTTTGTCGCCTCGACATATATACACAGATCCCTTCGTCGCCGGCAATGGACGAGATGGTGGTTAAGATTATGGTGGAGTTGATCTCCACGCTCGCTGTCGCGACCAAGGAGCTCAAGCAGGGACGAACAAGTGAGTCGATTCTTTCTGGCGTGTTACCTTTATTTAACCCATCACAGTCAAGTTCGTAAAGAAAGTGTTCGGAGAGAAGGACGTCGAGGCGGTCCTGCAGAGACTGGACCGACTCACTCACGACGAAGCTCGGGCTACAGCAGTTCACACCCTCGAGGTTGTCCACGGTCTCGTCCAGGGTATGAAGGTCGTTATTGACGGTAAGGAAATGCACTTGGCCCGTAATTACCGTCTCTTGAATATGTTGAACATCCTCCTTTCCAGACGGCAAAGTATCCCTTGGCGGTGTCAGGGAGACCCTCGGTATGTTTCGTTGGCGACAATGAGCCAGTTCCATTTTTGACCCAGCGCTAGAAATCCTGCATGAAATGGCGAGCGCCAAGAACAAGTCGAAACGTCAGTTGTTTCCTTACGTTGCCATTCCTGACCAGAAGCATTGAGATTGTCCGTCAGGTGACAAGTTACTAGGAGATATCCGAAGCTGGCTCTCTCCCCCCGATCCATGGGAAAATCACTACATTGCCCGCGAATCGCACCACGAAGGGACCGCAGTATGGTTTGTTCGAGGCAACACGTTCTCTGAATGGAAATCGTCCGGACCGGAGTCCCTTCTATGGATTCATGGGAAGCGTCAGTCGCCGCCAAGCGCTTGCTTTCTTGCAGAGACTGACGATTTTCCCTTCTCGGTAGCGGGCGCAGGAAAAAGTGTACTTTGGTACGTTAACCTCCTGCTATCCTGTTGCCGAGGACTTATCATGTTGGCCAGTTCTACAATCATTGAAGAGATCGACGCTATGCGTAAATCAGGGCTCGCCTCACTGGCCATGTTTTATTATGACTTTAGGGAAGATCAGAAGAAGGACCGGCGCGGGCTTCTCTCTTCTGTGTTGGTCCAGCTTTGTCGCCAATCCAATTCCTACTATGACATTCTTTCCAATTTCTATATGGATCACGACAAGGGTTCTCGACAACCCAGCGATGACGCACTTGTCTGTTGTTTGAAGGACATAGTGAAACTCCCACGACAGGCGCCCATTTTCCTAATTGTGGATGGTTTGGACGAATGTCCAAATACTTCGGCTTTATCGTCCCCCCGCCAGAAGGTCCTAATTCTTTTGAAAGACCTCGTCGACTCACAACACCCGAACTTGCGCATATGCGTAACTAGCCGGCCCGAGGCTGACATCAAGGTTGTCCTTGAGCCCAAATCTTTCCGTTCAGTTTCATTGCACGACGAGAAAGGACAAAAGGAGGATATCAAGAACTATATCGAGTGGGTCACTAGCACGAATATAGACATGCAAAGGTGGAAACCGGAGCACAAGCAGCTTGTGATTGATGCCTTGACGGAAAGAGCGGACGGAATGTAAGTAGTTAATGTCATGTTTCTTCTCGAGTCTCACCTGTACCTTTTATAGGTTCCGCTGGGTGTATTGTCAACTGGATCACCTTGGAAAATGCCTCCCAGGACGTATCCAACATGCACTGAAAGAATTACCCGATACGCTTGATGTGACATACGAACGCACCTTGCGGGAGATCAATGACGCAAACTGGGAATTTGCCCGGCGGTTGTTTCAATGTGTTGCTGTCGCTGCCCGGCCGCTCCGTGTCGAGGAACTGGCGGAGTTCCTCGCATTTGATTTCTCGGCGGGACCGATTCCGAAATTTCGCGAGGAATGGCGCTTGGAAGATCCACTCCAAGCAGTGATGTCTACGTGTTCCACACTGCTTGCTCTTGTCAAGGTCAAAACTTCCCAAGTCATACAATTTTCCCACTACTCAGTCAAGGAGTTCATGACGTCTACCCGCTTTGCCGAGAAACGTGACACAACTTCTTGCCGTTACCACGTTTCCATGACACCCGCTCATACCGTCGTCGCTCAAGCATGCCTGGGAATCTTACTTCATTTCCGTGACGACATCACCAAAGACAGCTTGACGGAGTTTCCTCTGGCTGTGTACGCTGCCGAGCACTGGTTTGAGCATGCCCGTTTCGAGGGTGTATCGCAATATGTAGAAGATGGGATGAAACAGCTGTTTGACGCGAGCAGACCACATTTTTCCATTTGGCTCTGGATATACGACCCAATTTGGAGGAGAGGAGGACGAGCAGATAGACCGTTATTACCCCGCGGGACACCCCTATATCATGCTGCATTTTGTGGCTTAACCGCTACCGTGAAGTTCTTGACCGTTCGACACTCGAAGCATTTGCATTCCCGTGCCATCTATGATGGGTCAACCCCTTTGCATGTAGCTTCAAGTCAGGGACATTTGGCTGTCGCACGCGTCCTGGTCGAGCACGGCGCCAATGTGACAGCACGGGACGATGGTGGAGCGACTCCACTGCATCAGGCGTCGCGATATGGTGGTATGGATCTCGTACGGTTCCTCATCAAACACGGCGCCAATGTGACAACCCGGAACAAATATGGGGGCACTCCACTGCATTGGGCATCTGCCCGTGGTCACTTGGATGTTGTACGGTTCCTCATCGAGCACGGCGCCGACGCGATGGCCCGGAGCACACACGGACGGACTCCGCTGCATGGGGTGTCGGAAAATGGTAATTTGGATCTCGTACAATTCCTCGTCGAGCACGGGGCCGACGCGACAGCCAGGGAAAATCACGGGGAGACACCACTGCATCTGGCGTCATACAAAGGTTACCTGGATCTAGCACAGTTCCTCGTCGAGCATGGCGCCGATGCGAGAGCCCGGAGGAACAACGGGGAGACTCCACTGCATAGCGTATCAAAATCGTCTCGGGAAAATGTGGATCTCGGACGGTTCCTCGTCGAGCACGGCGCCACAACGGCCCAGGACAATTACGGGAATACTCCGCTGCATCGGGCGTCGTCCAACGGTTACTTGGATCTCGCACGGTTCCTC
>Ga0137394_10001326_pt1 | contig 17910 bp, 21 predicted proteins | sample czobulk116metaG_FD_108278 | JGI IMG/M metagenome (GOLD analysis project Ga0137394, IMG submission 108278) | Vadose zone soil microbial communities from Angelo Coast Range Reserve, California, USA - czobulk1.16 metaG | ecosystem: Environmental > Terrestrial > Soil > Vadose zone | place: USA...
GGGGGGGGGTGCTTTTGATGGGGTGCACGCGAGGAAAAAAAAAATAGGGTGGGGGGAGGGGGGGGGGAGGGAGATAAGACAGAGGAAGGGGGACCTGCCTGCTAGACGCTCTTCATAGCCTTTCGTCATCCACATCAGGGCCTGGGCATATCGTTCTGGCGTGCGAAGGAGACCTTCTCGAGTAGGGTCTTCGCCGATGCATTCTAGGACGGTGCGCACGGCGGCTGCGAGTCTAGTTTGGCGGTCCGCTTTTTCGGCGGGGGATGCGTTGAGGCGAGAGAGGGTCGACTTTGCTTGTAGGGGTGAGAGGGGTGGATGGATGATGAAATGTTAGCTCACCGGGCCAGCCGAGACCGTTGACATCAGGCAGGGGGCTGTTTCGATCTGGGGGGACGTGAGGGGAGGACATGCCGGATGCAGGACGGAAGCCGTAACCGTCGTAGGGAGGCTTGGGATGACGGGGATGGGGAGCCTGGACTGGGTGATCGACCTGTTCGGGACGGACGTCTAGACGGCTGAGGCGATCTGCGAGCAAATCTCCGTGTGATGTCCCCGGTTCGGTCGTATATGAATTCATCGGTGCGGAGACGACGACGGGGACGGGACGGGTGAGACAGTGGGCGAAAGAGAAGGTGCCGAAACCGGAGATTTGAAAGCAAAGGCGGGCCAGAGATTGGTTACTCGACTGCCTTTTTTTTAGACTTCTCGCATCACTCTGCCCGTGTCATCGACATTTGAGGAAAGTGCATACCGACACTCTTTTCTTTTCTTTTCTCCCCTCTCCTCGTCATGCCCATATGTTTAAACCTGCCAGAGTCCAATACGGCATTCCGCCTCTTTTTCCCTCCCCCTCCTTCACCCGACTCCGTCATACAGATCCCTCATGACCGCAGCCCCCTTCAACGACTCGCTCCCCCTCCTCCTCTGCGACCACCTCTGGCACAAATCCTCTCCCGATTCCCTCCCAAAATTCGACGAGGATCCCGAGCCTGAACACGATCCACCGGAAATCAAACCCGAACCTGAACCTGAACTCAAACCCGAACCGGGACGCGGTCATTCCCTCGAACACTCTTTCCCCTCATCTGAGACGGAGCACCAGCAGCCCCGCTCGGTCTATCTCGCCTGGCTCGCCTCGCGCGTCCCTTCCCACAAGAACGGCGGTTACATCACCGCCGGGGCTCAGCGTCCTCTGACTCGTGCCAACATCCGTCTCGCGCACCGGATAGCGGAGCTATGCGTCCCACAAATGCTCCAATTGTTTTGGAGCCGTCATCCGTTTCGCGCTTTCATCATGGTCGCGCTTAGTTTCGTTAGAGGCACTTTCCCGGTCTTCAAGGGATATACGCATGCGCTCATCATCAACGAGGCAAGTACAGCACCGTCCGCTCGTGCTTCATTCTCAACCCCGCTTCTGCAGATCCAGAGTTTACTCTCGTCCGGTCGTTACACTTGGTCTTATTTGATTCGTCTCTTGGGGGCAGAGTTTTTACGCCTGGCCGCTGAAAAGTCGTTGGACTTGTTTGCGTATGTGACGCTCACTTCCCAACCTGTGTTCCCGCTGAAATTTGTGACGCATGCCAGCTCCAATAACGAACAGTTCGTACAAAATTCTGCGCGCTTCCTAGTAGAATACCAACAGATGGAACAGCGCGTCCGACTTGATATCCCGACTCTCTCAGATCCGACCGTTCGTGATCTTCTGGCAGAGTCGGACCTATTTGTGTCTTCCTTTCAAGGCGCCGGTGGTTTTGGCCTCCTCTCTCCCTTTGACCTCATCCGCGTCTTCTCGCTCATTTCCGAACTGGCTTCACATATCTTCGTCCTTTCGACGATTTCTTATGGACCGCTGTCAGTCTTGGCGTTGCTCATCTCCTTCCTATCCGCCGCCTATCCTCTCATCCAAAATTCCTTACTCCCCCGGACGTACCGCTTTGATACGCCTGTTTATAGCGAGGATGAGATCCGCCTCACCGAAAAGCAGGAGCAAATGAGGCAGCTCTCCCTCAGTGATACCCACCGCCCGGAGGTCATGCTCTTCGGCCTCGGCCCGTGGATCCTCCAAACCTGGGCGGCCGCGCGACAGGCAGTGCTTGGCCTTCATTCATCTCAACAGTCATTACAGTCACCCCTGAGCATCTTCTCTCATTTGAACGTGGCAGAAATTATCGCCGCACTCCAAAATGTAAGCTTTAATTCATTTTAAGTCTTGCTGCCATTTACAGTTCATCCATTCCAAAGCTACCATTTGTATTAATGCTGCAAACATCGACTTCTCTCGGCTCTCTCGCATTATATCGCAGCTCCGTTCAGTCTATCGTCTACACCATCAGCACCTTATTTATCACCCTCCAAATGGCCGTACAGGGGGTATTTCTCATGGGCGCTTTTTGCGCATCTATGGAGATTGAGCCGTTTCTTCAACCGAGGAAGGAGTCTCGTGTCAAGTACGAGTCCTGGTCAGGGGGGATGAAAATTGAAGCACGGTATGGAGTTTATTCATTTCCTCTCACCTCTCGAAGAAAAAAATTCATTCCACTTCAAAGGAATCTTTCTTACACTTATTCGGGATGTACGGAACCTGCTCTGCGCGATGTGAGCTTTACCCTTGAAGCGGGGGAAACCCTTGCCGTTGTTGGATATAATGGCTCCGGTGAGTTTACCCCCCCCTTCCCGCCTCTCTTCACATTTCTCCCCACGGTTCAAATACATTTACTGACCCTGCCGCCAAGGCAAGTCAACTCTGGGAAAGGTCCTTTCCCGCATAGTAGACTTCCACTCGGGCGAGCTGCTCATCAACGACGTTGATGTGCGACGCTATGAACCTGCCGAGTTGCACCGCGCGACCACCGCAGTCTTTCAAAATTTCTGCAAGTACAATGGTACGGTCGCCGAAAACGTTGGTGTAGGGTACATTCCCGATCTGGACCATCCGCCAGCACTGCGGAGGGCCGTTCGGCTCGCAGAAGGTGACCATATCGTGCGCGCACTACCGCATGGCATCAACACACGCCTGGATGCTCTCGGACTTGATTCCATGTCATACTCGCCAGCGGGAATGGGTGCGTGTGGCGCACGCGCGCCCTGGGCATCCCACGGTCTATCAGGGGGCGAGGTGCGTACATTGCCGTGCAATATGTCCTCTTTATTGTTCTGACTATGACCGTGTGATGCCACGTTCTCAGTGGCAACGTATCGCCCTCGCTCGTGCGTTCATGCGAGCCCACCAGCCAGAAGTGGATTTCCTTCTCTTTGACGAACCTGTGCGTCCTTGCTCTTATCCTTGCCCCTAGATTCTGGCTGATGGTGACATAACGAATGGCAGACGTCTGCTCTCGACGCTCACGCCCAGAATAAGATATTCCAAACGATTGATTCTATTGCCCGTGGACCCGGCGCAGACGGGGAAGCTCCGAAGGTTAAAACCGTTCTATTCATTACACATAGACTTTCAGTCGCCCGTCGTGCGGACAAAATTGCCATGATGGAACACGGGGTATGTCAAACCATCTCTCATATTAACCATGCGGTTCCCATGCTCATTCATGTTTGGTACCCGGCACGTATCAGTCAATTACCGAGTTCGGCACCCACGATGAGCTCCTAAAACGTGCCGGTTCATATGCTGCCCTATACCATGCGTCCGTGTGATCACGGGTACCACACTCTTCCCGACCGCTCGCGTAAGGACGGTTTATCATACAAAGATTTGAATTGTCTTCGTTATATGTTGTATCAATACAACCCTTCTATTACACTCTGTAAAGATTAAATCCCTCGCGTAAATAGCCTCCACCGATTACAGCATTGTCTAAGACCATGCTCGTGGGAAGTGGTCATGGAAGACCAGGACGCCCTCTTGGAAAACTGCATCCACTGCGCCGCCATCGATACTGTGGGTCGATGAAACGAGATTCGCAAGGTTCTCCGCGGTGCCATAGGCGGCAATCAATAGTCCGGCATCACGTACAGCGTGAACGAGCGAAGGCACCTTGACCTAGTGTGACGTAGCAACGCCAAGATAAAATACCCGGATGGGTCAGGAAACGACATACCAAGAGGTAGGTATCCAAGAAGACACCCAAAAGGTTGTTGTCCTTTGAGAACTCCACCGCCGCACTGACACTCGCCAAACGCAAATCTGGCATAACCTTGTTGCGTATCGCTGCCGTAGTGCTGCTCGGCGAGTTGGCGCGCACTCCGCCGCACGACGATGCGAATAACACCGGATCTGGTTAAAAAAAAAAAAGAAAAGAAAAAAGAACAGAAAAAAAAAAACATGATCGGTGATTGAGCGATTTCCAGGTTCATACACTGAAGAGCCGATGCCAAGAAAAACGAGGAAAGAAAAAAAATAAGAGGGATGGGGGTGGGAGGGGAACACTGACAGTTCGGCTGCTTCCAGTTGACGGCTGCGCAGGCGTCCGGGGAAGAGGACGTGAAGATGATCTGACGCCGGACTCCGTGCCCGTCCGGGGGCGGTGCAGAGGCGTGGTAGACGGTCCTCAAGATCGAGTCGATGAACGAGTTTAACGGCAGCCGATGCCGGAACGGAGTGGAGTATCCAGGCCTGGATGATACGTCCCTGGACTCGGAGCCATTGGTCATCATCGGATAGGCCAATTCGAGGCAGAGGCCCATTGACGCCGGGATGGTCTTTCCGGTTTGGGTGGGTGTAACGATTGTTTTTTTGTTTTTGTTTTGGGATAGAGTTTAATGAATAAGATAAGAAAGGAAAGAAAAAAAAGTCATCACCACCACCACCACCACAGGACCAGGATCAGGACCGACGGAGCATGTGCGTGTGTGTGGGAGAGGGAGCGTGTGATTTATGTTAGCGTGATTTTGCCCAAATGCACCGAGAGAGATGAAATAAGCGATAGGACACACATACTTTGAGCAGATTTTCGAGAGAGACCATCGATCTGCGGATAAGGCTATGCCATTCTGATGGCGTCGACGGCATCACACCGCTGCTGCTGCTGCCGCCGTCGTTGTTGTTGCTCGCACGTAATTCCATACCGTTCCGTCGAGCCAGGGCTTCAAACTGCGCGAGGGTGACATCCGCGACCCAGAGATCAAAGTCCTGCTGGGGCAACTGCCACTCCCCATATACGACGGGTTGCAAATCCTGCGTGACCTGGACCGTGATGTAAACGTAACTACCGGTGATGGATGAAATCGTGATGGGCTGCGCCTTTGATGTTACTGTAATGGGAGATCCGGTGGGAGAGCCCAGTGGGGCAGAACCTAACTGCCGGGCACGCGATAACCGCGGTGTGGCTGTCTTTGCGGCAGGAGGCGCTGGCGCTGGCGCTGTATGAGGTACGGCAAGGGATTTCCAATAAGTCTCGACCGCCCCTCCGATCTCAAGTGTCACTCCCTCGAATGGTGTGATGATGTTAATTTCAAAGGAGACCTGCGGGGAAAAGAAGAATTTTAGATACAAAAATGGAAAAACCATGATTAGTTTTTACTTCTCCGATGACATGTAGTCGATGGTCTAGAATGGGCAGCGTGAAGACTTCCGTAAGTTGCGCGCTTGCGAGCATAGAAGGAAGGGCTACGGCGCGACCAATTGTCTTGGTCCCGAAATTCGGGTACAGAGAAAATTCTAGCGAAAGCTGATCCAAGCTGGGCGTCTGGAGCGTCAGGACATGAACTTCGTCGGACGATGGAATCGGAATGGTGTGCGGCGCGGACGTTGCAGAAGGCGAGGACGTCATGACCAGCTTGAGGATGGGCGACGATAACCTAGTTGCATCGACTGCATCTATCGTAGCCGAGTGCATCAATCGCGGTTGGAGTCGTACAGAAGCAGATTGTTGCGCGTTAGTAGCAGTAGTGGAATGACCGAGTGTCGAGGCGCGGTTGCCGATGGTGACCTGGACCAAGCATTGTTTGTCCAGATAATTGTGGCCATAGACGCGATGCGGCATCATAGGCGGAGGCAACGACAGCGACGGAATGTGATCAATGTCCGACTCTATCGCTCTCAGAGCCGTGGACCCCGTCGAACGCTCCGACGCCGGGCTGCGTGCGGGATCGAGTTTTACGTTTCTTGGCTTTGCCGATTCAAGGAGGAGCGATACGCATTCTTGGTGACCGTACCAAGCTGCGTAGTGCAGGGCGTTGTTGCCGTGTTCGTCGGTAGCGTCGGTCCGGCAGCCTGCTTCCAACAACACCCGGACGCAGCCTTCGTGTCCAAAGCGGGCCGCATGAAAGATGGGGGTCCATTCGTTGTACTTGTCCGGGACGTCGAAGCCATCATACTGCACAAGGAGCCGACATATGTCTGCGTGCCCCTGCCGCGCTGCAAAGTGAATGGGATACTCTCCGCTGCTACTTGGGAGACTCAGAGCACCACGCCCAAGCAACAGCAGCGCGACGTCCAAATGGCCCGCAAGGCTCGCTAGCGCGAGAGGTATGAGGTCTCCGTCGGGCGGACTCGGCTGGGCCGGGACACCCCCTTCCTCGAGTAAAACCCGGACGCAATCGACGGAGCCCTTGAGGGTGGCGTATACAAGAGGGCCGTAATTTTCCATGTCGCGAACATACGGTGAGACGTTGACCTGAAGAAGCCTCCTGCATACATCGACATGGCCATGCATAGCGGCATAGTGGAAGGCCGAACGACCGTATACGTCCACCTTGTCGGGTTCGACGCCGTGAGTAAGGCATAAATTTACGAGACGCAAGGCACCAGCGACGGCCGCTTCGTGGAGGCATGTCCTACCGTTGATATCGTCGACGAACTGGTAATCAAAAGCGGTCGAGTTGGCAAGTATGATATCCGCCAGCAGCGGTGGAGCGTCTACGACCGCTCTCCAGAGGATGCGAGTGATGTTCCCTTTGCCCCAGTTTTGTTGGCCAAGCGTGTTTGAAAATGCCACTGCGCTTTGGATGGAGGCCTCGTCCTTGCTGAGTACGGCTTTCCTAAGGTTGCTCTCCAAATCGCGGAAAAGTCCCGTCTGCGTATTTCCCTCGTTGCCGATCTGCTGGTTGAGGATGAGGTGGCTGACGTCCGTTCCCTCGAGTTCGAGCCCTACAGAGACATCTGTTATGTCCACTAGGCACGCCGTCACGGTATCGGACAGCTCCGAAATGAGCTAGCAGCGGGTTGTGAGCGCAGATTAAGTAGGAAAGTACTCTTGCTAAACGCACCTGGCGATTGAACACTGGTTGGATATCGACCTGACGTGCAAGATAGAGCTCTTTTGTCGTCGACTTTGAGCGTTTATCCCACTTTTTCAGGATCTTTCGAAAGCCTGTTGCGTTTATCTCGATAAAATGCTAGGATGCGAGTAAGTATCGATAGGAGTGGCGTCGGGTTTGGAGTTAGGCACCTGCAGTTTCGAGAGGTCACGTTCGAGGAGATGGAAGCCCTCCTCCACGGCCTTCCACTCCACATAATTCTGAGCAGTGTCGTCCAAGCTATCCGGGGGAGCTCTCCGAGCAGCAGCGCGACGCTTGGAAAGGAGGGTCTCGAGGCGAAGCTTGAGTTCTGCTTCTTTTCGGAGGTAGAATGCGTTTATCTAGGCGAAGAGAGAAAAGGGGGCGTCTATCGGTTGCACTGATAGATGGATACGAGATTGGCGCTACCTTTTCGAGCTCGCGCTCCAGCTTGAAGAAGAATGCAGCCTTGTGAGCTTGAAAATCGGGGCCGCGATCATCCTGGCCACTCGGGATGAGGCTAAGTTCGTTTATCTGGCTGGCAATGTCCACTGCAACCCCGGACACCGGCGGCGACGAAGTGGTGTGGCCGGGGCGGATGCCGAGGGCAAGAGCGGCCGCCTCTGAGGCTGGGCGCTTGGCGGCAAGGGACGAGACGATTTTCTTGAGAAATTTGTAGTCTAGATAGTACTCGGACCAGCCGGGGATGACCTCGGCTTGTAGCTGCTTCCCAAACTAAAAAGCGGGGGAACAGGTCAGCGAATGAAGTAAGCGAGTGGAGATGGGAAATGACGGACCTTCATAGGTTATGGTGGTGGTGGTAAAGAAAAGTAGAGGGCGAGGACTGGGACTGGGATGTGAGGTCGAGGACGGTCATGAATATCGCAAGCTTTGAGGGGACCGAAAATGGCAATGAAACATTGAGAGATCGGGTGCAGATGATGGTTCAGATAATTTCAGATCCCTGTCGCCAACATCTCTGCAATGGGTCGCGTTGGACGCTGTCTGCTGCTTTCCAGCAGGAACCCACGCCTATCGATGACCCTCAGTCCATCAACCGATACCACGAACGTGCGTCCTCTTTTGCCGCCCGCGGCGACGCCACAAAACGCGTGACATTCCCACAACTGGTCAATTTGTCCTCATCCAACGATCTACTCTGACAATCTGTCATACAAGCACCTTCCGTAGGTCCCACGTATGTGCTGGTACAAGCGTAACAGGACACGTCCCATGTTTCTCTACGTGGCTAAACGCACACCTGTAACAAAACACGTATCCAGAAGGAAGCGCGGTCGCATTCGCGATCGTAGAGCCGCACAACGGACAACATCCGTATCGTGTTCTGTCGATTTTTATCCCTTTCGGATGCGGTGGGAGTAAGCGAGGCGGTGGGATGGCGGGCCCAAGGGGCGACCTCGAAAGGACGCGTGCGGGAGAGGACGGAGAGTACCACCACTCGAGGAATCTGATGAAAAATATGGCAGTTGGAAGAAGGAACTTGAGCGAGTCGAGAACGAGTCGAGGCGAAGTCAGAAGAAGATGACGCAGCACGCCTGTTAGTCCGCCGCCCTTTTCTAATGGTTTCGCTTTGTCGGCTGTTGCTGCTGCTGTGGCCCGCTTCATGATTCGACTAAGCGCGACAACGCGGTCGAGAATTTGACTACAGATACTCACCAGATCCTCGACACCTAATCGACGAAGGTCGACCCCTACCCATGACAGCCATGGCCGGTAGAATGGTGTCCTCTCGAATGCATACGCGACATTGTACGCCATGAGCCAGCTCTCGAACAGCATGTTAACCCATGGATACGTCCTTTTGTACAGCCTACGCAGGCGACCTCTGAGTGTCTGTGGTTCCCAAATCAGTCACGGTGACAGCCATTTGACTACGTCGCGCACTACCTCTTCCGTCAATGTCTGCACCTGGCGGGCACCATCGTCGAGTATGTCGGCTCCCCCGCCAAGGTCTTCGTAATAATCTTGGGCCTTGGCACGGAGATAGGGAAGACCGACCTAGCAACCCGTTAGCCGATCTTCCTCTACGCTATCAATATTAATGTTCCTTACCAAGACGATCAGCGAGCGCCACACCTCACGGTCCCTCAATTTCTCTTCGACAGGAACGCCCCCAACAGCGGCTCGGGCTCGCTCCGTCTCGATGTACGGTCTCCTCCTGCGTTTAAGGCCATAAAAGTTCTCTGCAAAGGAGGCATCTGCAACACATACGTGAACACGTCTAACGATGATTCCGAGCAATACACACTGTATTTACGGAGATAGTGTCGCTCGACGTATAGCATGATTAGTGCATAGAACTCCTCATGCCGGTTGACTATCCGCAGCAGATACCTCGGGTATCTTTGCGCGAATACCTATAGAGTTGGGTCAATCCAACGCTCCAGGGGCTGTATTTGACTAGGCTCACCGAGAGTACATATTTGAGGGCAGGCTGCAAAAGATCTCTTAGCTGCTCCTGGGCAACGAGTTCGAAGAGAGACGGCTTCAAAGGATCTCCTCCGTACTCGTGAAAGAAATCCATCGCATCCGTGGTATGCGCAGCGAGAAACGTCTTGCCGAGCCTTGCTCTATGTCGTCGTTAGCCGTGGGTCGTCCGGAGTCCACTTGGTGTCCCGCTCCGGCCCGAAATTCCCGTGATACTGATCTAAGAGCTTGTCTCAAGCTTACCGTCGAGCTTGATCATGTAGTCACACACTTGTGCCGAGTTCGAGTATCCTTGTATCCGTTCAGAACAATCACAAATAGCTCTTCCGCTCTACCGGCCAACTAAGAGACGTCCAAATCAGCCTTTGCGACGCATGACATCGCCGACGTTCCACTATCGATTCAGACATAGTCATTATAAACGCGATAGTTCTTGGGTTAACGCTTTCATACTCTGGGTTTCCTGAATAGTTGTTGGTGGGTAGAAAGTATCCATTACGGTTGATGGCTGGCGCGTGCCCACCCACAACAATCTGGGGTTTTTGATTCCGTACATGGAAGCAGCTTTGGTTCCAACCATCGTTACAAACCGGCAATGATGCGGAAGAATTGGGGTCTCCAGCTGGGCCAGACCAAGCTTCTACTGTACTGCCCGAAATGTAATGTGGTGTCTAGTACACGTTGGCTCTGCCAGTGCCTCGGCCCACTCTATTGTTTCTTTGGCCCTCCTTTCATAGCTTAAATCTCCCAGCCACCCGGGTCTCCGAGTCTGCACTGCTCCACTAGACTGCCCCCCTTCCCCCTCAGACCTGTCATCATGAGCTATCTGAGCGGCTACAGAGAACAACAGCATTACGAGAATGGCAGTACCATCCCTCCATTCGACGTGTGCGTGTCTTCCTCGCCTCAGCCGCGTGTTTCCTTCTTCCTACACACCCTTGCAATCCACTTTACGCCACATGCGCATTTCCTCTCACAGACCGTGTTATCGCGGGATAGCTCGCGTTCAGGACCATGTCGCACCCCCCCTCGTTCCTTGAGCCACCCCCGATTTCTCATTCTTTCGATACTTCGATACTTGATTTCTGATCATGTCACTGTACTACCATTCTTATAGGCCCATGCAACCCACCGATGCCGAGCTGGCGACGAAAGCGTTAGATGAGGAGACGGCCTACCGCTTTCCTTCGTTCTCCGCAAACGATGCCGTCACCCTAGGACTCTCGCTACGCAAGCGATTCCGCTCCTCCTCTCGACACCAGCGTCTCGGCCGCGGCCTCATCATCTCCATCCAGACCATCGTCGGACATACGTTGTTCTCGTGCACCGTCGGTGACCTTGGGACCACTGTGGGTGATGTCAGCTTGGACAGCTGGACATCTTTAGATGGCATGATTGCTGTTGTGCGTCGGACGGGTCATTCAAGCTTTTATGTAGAGAAGGGGATGGGCGCGATGGGAAAGACCCCCAAACAACTGGGCCTTCCACCCGATCTTCGGATACACGGAGGAGGTGAGCCTCTGGTCATTGTTACCACCCGTGCCTCGGCAAAAATGGCTTCGGAACTGACGTTTCAACGAATAGCCTTTCCAATATGGCTCCAGGCGAGTGTTGGCTCAAAGAAGATTTCTTATGAATGACCTTCTGCAGAATGCGCCATGTTGTCCCATCGCCGTCGTTGCCTGTTATTCCGGGTCAAGCGCGGATGATCATCACGTTTGTCGCGCGGTTGCTGTATGAGCAGAGTCTGACGTCCGTGACCCTTATCAGACGGTCGTGACCACTGTACGGGACTACCTGCGCAAGATGTCTGAGGCGACGGACAAACCCCCACCTGGCGGACGAGGGTCCGTCAAAATGTCGTCGCCTGGCATTCACGATAGCAGTACCGTAAGTGCTTCCACAGAGTATGAGTGATCATATTTTAATGCTCATTGTGCCAAGGAATGGGTGGCTAAGCCCGCAGTGGGCAAGTTATTTCGCCCGGCACAATTCGAAGATGAACATGAATCAGAAGGGGGGCCCTGATTCTGTGCAATTAAGTACGGGTCGCCTGAAGGGTAAATAACTAAAAAGGACAGGCTCTGAAATAACAATTCTATGAGCTTTCCTGAGGACGGTGCTCCTCCGGGTTCTCACTCGGCTGGATTGGGCCACGAAGCAGTCGAATGTTTTCTAAGAAAAGACATCAGACATTCGCGGGTGGTGTGAACCATACAACACATACCATGACGAAGGAAGATTTGACGCTGACCGTAGGGCGTGTTGGGGTCCGCTGAGGGATCGGGCTCACGTAGTTCAAAGTTGGCTTCAACATAGACGTGAGAGCCTTTCTGCAGGTTACGAAGGTAGTTGTTGGAGGTGGGGCTGAACGAAAGGATGTGATGCCAGGTGGTCTTTGACTCCGGACGAACTAGAAATGTGATCCATCAGCCTGGCATGAATATTCGCGTGTGCGGCGCGGACGTACTGCCATCCGGATTAGGGGGTGGGGGTGGATAATTGGTGGTGGCGACGGTATAACTACAAGAGGGCGCACGCCATAATGAGACGTTTTTCGGCGAGTCTGGCAGAGAGCAGAGTGCCTACGAGACGTATTCTTTGTCGCCGCTCTTTGTGGTACGAACCTCTGGCTCCCTGCCAAGGCGGCCGATGAGGATGAGCTTGGACACGTCGGACTCCCGCGCCGGAGTGGTTGAGAACGCCTGTGATTCTGGTGAGGACATTGGCGGGTATGATACCAGTGGGAAAATACGCACGCGAGCGAAGCCACACCCGAGACGGGCCTGACGGAGGACTGAGAACATGAATATTGATGCGATGGTGGTTCAGGATGGAAATGTCACGGGGTGTGACGGAGGCCGTGCGGTGCCGTTTATTTGGCATCAATTTGCACCTGCCCTCGACCACATGTTTGAATAAACCTCACAATATCCCGTTAATCACCATTCTCAAGACTCTCGCAAAACGCTTTATCCTCGTCATGTCCAGGCATAGATTTGTCAGGACTCTAAATCCAGATGGTGAGTAACTTTCTCATGCAAGCAAACCCGTCGTTGTGCCAACCCTCTTCGTTCCGCAGAAGAGCGCGACGATGGCGCCCTTTCCGATGGTGGAGATGACATGACTCCTGAGCAATTCGGTATGGGAATTTTTTTGTAATCACTGTTTGCTGAGATCGCCTGTCGGCTGGCCTCTCCAGCGCAAATCGAAGCGGGTCTCGAGAACATCCGCGATATAATTGGTCCAGAAGAGCAATCCGGATTTACGGATTCGTATATAAGAGATAGCTTATGGGACAACGACTTTGATGTCGAGGAGACGATGGCGGTGTTAGCGGGTGCGTCTCGTGCTCATCTGCCCAGCACCAGCCCTGACCCTTCCTCTTCTGAAGAGGTGCAGGAGAGGAAGAACGCTGCGCGCGAGAGAAGAGGTGAGCTGTAGTTCCTCGTTTTAGTACCCCTTGGGTAGCCCGTTCCATATCATTCTACCCCATCACCCTTCCTTTTTCATACCTTCTGGCCACTTCTTAAGGCGGTATGACGACGGTTGCATGAAGGTGCATCTCTACTTGTTCTGCCCCCCCTGTTCCCCCTCTATATCATGGTTATTATCGAGGTTGACTGCTTTCGTCGTTTAGAGGCTGGAATTGTCCTTCCCGATGATGATCTTGTTGCTCAGGGCATGACTGCTGCTCAAATCCACGCGGCCAGAATGGCTCAATTGGCTGAGGCTCGCTCTGCGTCTGGTTTCGCTACTGCATTTCCCAATGATCCTCTGCAAAGCATCCAACCTTATGAGGACGATGATTATGATTCGGAGACGGATTTGTATGTGAGGCGCTTGAGCACCATCACTGAGCGCACGGAGAAGACCGAGTATACTGAAGTGCCAGCACGATCCTTAGCAAGTGCAAGTGTTGCCTTCAGTAACCGTCGCAATACACGTGCTTTGAGCTCTGTAACCGATTCTTCATACGGGGAAGTAATCGGTAAGCTACATCTACATGCGTCGGGTTGTTCTGTGGGCTCATTTTATTCGCAGAGTCGCGTCATGGTCGGATGAACTTACCAGTTGATCCGAATACCATACGGCCGTCTCCTCCCCCGTCTGCTTTGCAGCTGTCCCATGACGGTTCAGCAGCATATGGATCGGGTGATGAGGAATCCACGCGCACTGTGACTCCACCGCCGCGACGTCCAAGTGCTCCTATTCCTTCTGAAGCTTTTTCTGACTCTGCCGACAAACCGTCCAAGCCTTCTCGCTCTAATTCGTCCAAGTCACATCCCCCAGTGATTCCTGTAAATGTCTTCAAGTCAACACCAAAGGGTTTATTTAGCCCTGTCGACAAACCGCTGCCTAAACTTCCACCCCCTAGTGAACCCCGACATTCCGTGGCAGAGTCACGTGCTTCCTCGAACCATCCCAGAAAGTCCAAACTGTCCGACCTTGCGAGTTCGAGGGTGACTACGATCTCTCAGAGTTCTCGCCTGAGCTCAAGCACACTCGCGACTTCCTCTGTGCGCACGTATCCGGCACTGCGTCCTTCATCTCAATCTGAGCTATCATTCATTGAGGAGGAATCTTCCGCTACTTCGTCCATAATTCGTCAAGCTATCCGAACTGCCATGAATCAGGAAATTGCGGATCGCTCTGCTATGTCAGCGCCGAAACAAGACAAGGAAGTTCAGCACGACTCAGGTGCCGAATCGTCCTCTAGCTCGAGATCCACTGCGAAACCAACCTCCGAGGCGAAGGGTGGCCCCCCTACGGCATTTTATACAGCTGGGGAAGCATCAGCCGCATCCTCAGGCGAGCGCCCGACTTCCAAGCTTGCGAAGCTAGCTCAAGCAAAGGCCAAGCAAGGTGGTTCGGGAGCCTCAAGGCCGAGGGTTGCAAGCTCGTCTTCGCCGTCAACGCTCCTTCCCAGCTCGCACACACAATATCTCACACCAATCGCCAATGGGCCGACTGCGACGACTGCTATCACGACTTCATACCAATCGTTGAGCAGTCTTCTCTCACCGAAGCAGTCCACGTTACCTCCGTCTTTCCCACCCGCTGGACATAATTCCTCATCTCCATCCTCTCCTGAGCCCAAGCAATCCAAGCTGGCAATGAAAGCGAAGAAACATCATCTTAAGCCCGGCAGCAGTACTGAGGAGGATCAGGCTTACCTCCCTGTGCCAGTACATGCAATGTTCAAGCCCGAGGGCAACCGTTCCCGTGCGTCGCCCTCAAAATTCGCTTGCATCTTGCTAGATGGAGTTCCTCTGACATCTGATGAAGATAAAGGACATCGGAAAGAGCGTCGAGATAAGTTACCTCGTGAGCAGCGTCGCAGTCACGACCGTTCAAGTTCGACACCCCCATTGGATGAGCCTACAGCTAACGTAAAGACACCCTCCAAACATAAGTCCTCTACAGCGAAGGCGACGAATCTCCCACTCGCCCCACTCGGTCCATTCGCCTTCGATGTCCCGTCTCCCGACGACATCGTGTTGAGTGCTCGTCGTGGCACCTCTCTTGCACGTTCAGCCTCCGATGCCTCCATCCTATCTGCGTTACCTCCTTCCACGGCTCATTCACGTTCTTCTTTCACTTCGGGTTCCCGAGTTCCCACTTCTGCGAATTAGTTTGTGTTTCTGTCACGAGCATGTACTGACTAGATCGTTATACGAATACTATTTAGCTGCAAAGGAGCACGAAAAAGCACAGAAGCTTGCTTCTCAGAAGAAGGCGGCTGAGGCGCAGGCCGCGTCGAGGGCCGCAAATCGTGCGATATCACCCACACAGAAATCCCCGAATGCTGCGAAAAGCCCCAAGAAGGCTGGGACTGCTACCGGGCCTGCGACGCCGAAGCGCAAAGGCTCGGACTCTACGGCGCTTGAGCAGCGAAATATTGACGTGTCTGGCTTAGGCTTAGGTGTAGAGGAAAAGTCACCTGTTCAGGAGGAGCCACCACCGATGGCCCTTGCAAGAGAGAGGGCGCTCGAGGAGGCTACGAAGGCACTGGAAGCGGAAAGTAAGGGTCAGGCGGGGGTCAGCCTCGTCGTCATTGGTGAATCTGGTCTATGATATTTTTGCTGTCACGGACTCTGATACTCTCCAGGCCACGTCGATGCCGGGAAGTCGACACTCATGGGAAGGTTGCTCTATGACTCTGGTCGCGTCAACGAGAAGTCAAAAATTGCGAACGAAAGGGCGAGTAGTAAGATCGGCAGAGGGAGCTTCAGCTGGGCGTGGCAGTTTGACGGTACTGCTGAAGAGCGCGAGCGGTATGTGCGATTCTGCTGTCAGTCTTTATGGTGGATGCCCGCGGGGCTGAATCTGAAGCTATATAAGGGGTATGACGATGGACATTGCCGTGCAGACACTCTCAACACCACACAGGAATATCACCATACTTGATGCTCCTGGACACCGGGACTTCATCCCGAACATGATCTCTGGTGCCTCTCAGGCAGACTGCGCGCTTCTCGTCGTAGGCGCCTCGACTGGTGAGTTCGAGGCGGGCTTCGATCGTGGTGGGCAGACGCGCGAGCACATTGTGCTCGTGCGCAGCCTCGGAGTCACCCAGATCGTGGCAGCAATCAACAAGCTTGACTTGGTCTGTTTTGCGTTTTCCGCTGTACGTTGGCGTGTCGGGTTTACTTTTGGTAGGTCGATTGGTCAAAGGACCGCTACGAAGAGATTTGTCACCAGCTCAAACCGTTCTTCGTCCAATCGGGCTTTCATGCGTCCAAGACGTACTTCGTTCCGGTCGGTGCGATGTCCGGCGTGAATCTGGTCAACCGTGAGGGGCAAGATGCCGTCGCTCTGAACACGTGGTATTCCGGCCCCACCCTCGTCGAGCTGTTGGGTCTGTTCCCCTCCCAGAAACATTATAAGCTACGGAAAAACCTGATGACCGAGGATATTGTAGATCGGCTCCAGCCTCCGCGGCGCGACATCACTTCCCCTTTACGTTTTCCGATTAGCAACGTGTTCAAAGGTCAGGGTTCTACGACCGGCGTATGGGGAAAAGTCTGTAGCGGCTTGGTGCAAGTTGGCGAACGCTTGGGTGTCCTACCCGGAGACGAGACCGCCGTCGTGAAAGGTCGGTCGCTCTCTTATTTTTCCCAGCGTCTCGACTTCGAGGTAATCGTGCGGATCACAGCTATCGAGACGGAGGCGGAGGCGGACAGGGTACAGTGGGCTGCGGCTGGATCAAACGTTACCCTATATCTGACTGCGATCGATCCCATCCACCTCGACGTCGGGAGAGTGCTGTGCCCACCGACAAACCCCATCACACTTGCGTCAGCCTTTACGGCGCGGATTATCGTCTTTGACATCCAAGTCCCAATCTTAGCCGGAACATCGGTGAGCGAGAAACGTTTATCGCGATATCTTCTGCGTCCCTCCCTGCTCTTACACAGACACCTATGCCCTGTCCTTATCCTTTTGCTGCTTCAGATCGAGCTCTTCCATCAATCTCGCGATGTCTCAGCGGCGATATCCAAGTTGAACGCGACGTTGGACCGCACTTCTGGCGCCGTCACCAAGCGGAATCCTAGGTACGTCCCAGTTTTCTTCAGCCTCGGCTGCAGCGCTGTGTGGTATGGTAATTCATGATGATGCTGCCCTTGTCCAGGGTTTTGACAAAAGGCACGTCCGCCGAGGTACAAATTGCGATACGCCAGGCCTCATTTGGCGGCCCTGGTGCGCGTAGCACGGTCATCCCCTTGGAACCCTTTTCGACGAACAAGGAAATGGGTCGGATCTTGATACGTAGAAACGGAGAGACGATCTGTGCCGGCAAGTGCACCCACTAATCCTTTGCTTCTCTCTCGCTGACGTTGTCCGTTTTTCCAGGTATTGTATTGGAGATCATTCGTTGAAACGAATTCTCAAAAGAACCGTTTCGTTGTGAAGAAATTGTAATTTATACTGCAGTAAGATCGCATGAAGCGGCGGCCAGATACTCGATAATGGCCAGTAGCAAAAGAGTTGGACTGTATGTGATTGCAATGGCTCGTGTATTGCGTGCCAGTGCCCTCTGAATAGACAATACCTTTACCTGAAATACGGATGTATGATGCAGTTGATGACAACTCCAAGATGCTATGTGTACAATACTTGGACCTACAAGCCGAAGGTACACAGAGTAGCTTGTCGGAGGATGAGGACAGGACCACTAGGGCCCTGGGCGCCGTGTGTAGTCGCTGTGTTATGCCCAGTAACAAGGTTCATGCCCCTACCTTTCTTCCGTGGCGTAGACCCAAAACCCAGAGCAGCAAGGCCCCA
>Ga0137394_10001327_pt1 | contig 17907 bp, 15 predicted proteins | sample czobulk116metaG_FD_108278 | JGI IMG/M metagenome (GOLD analysis project Ga0137394, IMG submission 108278) | Vadose zone soil microbial communities from Angelo Coast Range Reserve, California, USA - czobulk1.16 metaG | ecosystem: Environmental > Terrestrial > Soil > Vadose zone | place: USA...
AAACCCGGCGCTTACGGCATCTCCTACGAGGACCACCAACCACCAACAGAATGGTTGCCTATAACCAAAACTCCTGTCTTCGCATTCACTGACTCCAGCAGTTACGATGCCTGCGACGTCGACTTTACAGTCGGTACTGACGACATAATGGGCTTCCTCGATAACCAGGTCTGGGCAGGTTTCAGCGCAAATGATGAAAACGACTACGATCCCCAGGAAGAGTCATACCGTAATTCCGTCAGCGATATCATTCGCTCAATCATCGGCAACTGCGTTCCCCACGACTACACCCGCTACGACCTCAGCCGCTTTTTCAAGGACCAAACCGCTCCCATCGTCGCCGTAACCTACCACTACAAACACGAGGGCAAGTTCGTTAACCCAAAAAGGATCTACCACCCCAACCAACCAAACCTGGGCACCCTTACACCGTCAGAAATTACTGTCAAAACAGTCACCGGGGAAAAAGTGCGTCTCAAGCTCTACTGACGATGCTCCACTCTGAACATCCGTGCTTACGCAGATGAATGCTTGCCCTTACTGCGGAGCGGAAGAGGAAATCGAAATTGAGGAAGTATGGCCCGAACCCCGCGACTTCAACCTAACTCTTTGCGCCTTATCAACCCCTAATCAACACCGTGGATCAACAACGCACCGAATTCGGCTTCCCCAGGACAACATGCTCCTGCTCTGCTTGCGCCAACAACTGCCGTAACCTGCCCGGCATGCTTATTCCTGACGACGTGGCCCGCATCGCCCGTCACCTCGGCTACACCGACGTCATGGAATTCTCCCGAGAAAATCTCTTGGCTAGTCCCGGAGCAATCGTTCTGAGAGACAACCAACACGAGCGAATCCCCACTCTTGTACCGCAACGCGGCGCCGATGGCGCCTGTAAGTTCTTACAAAATGAACACTGCACCATCCATTCCGTATCACCCTATGGCTGTGCTTTCTTCTCGGAACACGAGGCCCGCGCCATCGGAGATAAAAAATCAATTCTTGGTCTCGTTAACATCACTCGTGATCACCAAACCAACGGCCGCTACTCACGTATCTGGTCCATGCTTAACTCCACGAACCTAAGAGCCATACCACCGGAAACCATTCGCCAGCGCATGAACGAAACACCTGCCTACAGCGGCTGAGGCTTCACATCGCTTCACAAATACAATGGATGTCTTGGGAACCTCGCTTTAGTCAAACCTAAATAATGCAGTTTCGGCGACATTCACCTGACCCGCTTCACTCCGCTCCAAAGACTCCCCGTGATTTCGCAGGCTGCAATCGCTATCCCAGCCTCACGCGTAGTGTCCTAAAGCCAGTAATCATTCTCTGGACCAATCGTATTTACCTTCGCGCGTTTCAACTCCACCGGATACGTAGTCCTTTGAGCGTGAATATTGAGCATGAAAAGCGCTCCGTAATTCTACTTTCGACCGAAGGAAATACACTCCACTGTGCGGTCATTCCGAATCTCACCATCGCGGAAAATCAATTGAACGTTCCACCTGAACCCGATTCCTCTCAGATAGGACTTTTCGGCTGATCTCTCCGCATTTAACTTTCAAGCAATCGACACCATCCAGAAGCAGAACGAGGAATCAAGACTTTCCCAACGACCTGTCAAGAAACCATCATGTCCCTGAATATCGCTCTTCATACTACCCAGATCCCCCAGGTCACTTCCCCTCACCAGGAGATCATCACCATCATCGATCTCACTCCCGATCGCGCCACCGAGCTGCTCGAGTTGATGAATGACATCACGCTGCGCGCCTGCGCTTCCTCAACAACTTTCAAGATCTCCAGCTTCGAACCATCAGCACTCTATGTTCCCGCCTATGCGCTCCGCGAGCTGCCTTCGCCGGACGACTTCGTCATCCTTGCGCCCGATTACTCTATAACAGCCGTAACCCCAATCAAGCTGGTACACGCCAACGTAATGCCACTCTTCGTAAACTGGACTGCTTCAGACGAAAACGAACGCTTCCTCATAAATACAGCCGAGCTCGATGCCGAGATTCTCAGACTCGTCGCGCGCGGAGAAACGATTGCTCCCGGCTCAACCAGCTACTCCATCAAAAACGCGAGACGTCCATCACCAGGATCTCTAATCACACAGGAAGGCAACTGGCTCCACTAATAATTTGAACGTACTTCAACTTACCGCCGTAATGCCATGAACGTCCTGCTTATCAACGACAGCGCGCCAATAGTCCTCCTTAAACCAACTTTAGAGCTAAAGAAAAGCGCGTGTCCGTGGGAATGGTGGTGAGTCACTGAGGGTGACTGAGGAGGAGGACGAGGAGCAAATTTAAGGGCGTCAACAGTCACTCAGCAGCGGCATAACAGTTGCCAACACTTTACTGGCGGAAATGGCTGAAATGGCATAGCAAATAACTCAGGACCCAAAACAACTCGCACCGAAACCGGAACCATCGTTTTCTAATGACAAGCAGTAGCCAAACTCCAAACATGGCCACCGAGGTTACAGCACTTAGGACCGATGCCGACAACAACGCAGCTCCAGTGTCTCCACTCGCGGACACCGATTCCAACCAACCCGCACACACCGAGCCTGCTACCCAAAGTAAATACCCCACTTGGCTGCGCGATGTCGCGCACCAACTCCGCAACTTTCGTCAATGGCGTCTCATAATCAAGCCCGACCAGACACTCGATCTCGACTACCTGGCAATACTCGCCCAGCAGGCGCAACGAAGGGCTCGCCCGTACACAGCCCCACACCAACTCAACCTTTTTGCTGTTGACCCTATCGTCGACAATCCGCAAGCCGCCGATCAACAAACCACCTCAGAGGCAACATCCATGACAGCCATGCTCGCCCTCAGTCACACCACTCCGGACGACGACACCTCAACCACAACCCTCGCGCCCTTCACTATCATCAACGGCAACAACCGGCCGACCCGGCCAAACCCGATCATTCTCCCGGATGAAATCCTGACCATCGAACCAGACGAGCAACTCCATGATTACCTCAGCCGCGTCGCCGGCTCCGCCATGGAAGCCGCTATCTACGCTTGCGGCTCGCAAGAGGCCGCATTCATTCGCCTCGGCAGTAAAGCCCCGCAAGAGCGCTCTGCCACCGCCCTACCTTTGCCCTCTCCCAGGCCAACCCTCGTACTCGCACCGGCTCGCGAACATCCACAAACAAGCCCGCAGCCCAGCCGCAGCACGTCCTCTTAAAATGCGAGCCATCGAAACCCTACTCTCGAGCTCTCGAGCTGACAAGCCAATTTCTAAATATCCAAGCGGCCGATATATAAGTGTCCTTATGACAACTATCACACGCCGGCAGAGCCTGTAATTCCCGCAACCAATTCGCCCCACATCGTCGCCAAAGTGATTACCAGGGAACTGTTCGCTTGCCGTATGCGCGAGAAAGCAACGTAGACCATACGTGTCCCGTCTGCCCCCGTGTGCGGTTCCGAGCGGCTGCCTAATTCACGGGCCGATGCCTAGACGCCTAGTTACTTCATGCCGGTGCGACCATGACACCTGCAATTTCGATGCCTGCGTCTGATCCGATGTCGTTCAGTTCAAAGGTTGGATAGTCCTTTGAAGATGACTCAAGTAGCACCTTGAGCGTTTCGAAAAGCTTATCTTCGGCCTTGTTCCTTTGCAAAACAAACTTTCTAATCGTGACATTCTTGCCAAAATGGTTATCGTCGATATCCGCGTGGTGAAAGATCACGATTCTATCGACGGCTTGGGCTGGCGAGGTCCCCGCCGCGAAGATCGCCCATTCATTGTGTGAGAACTCCGGACTCATTGCGTCACTCTTCATCTGAACCACGAAGTAGTTCTTTGCATAGCCGTTAGCCCTTTCAGTAACGCGCAGCCAACCCTCGATTTTGACTTTGGCTTGTTTCTTAACGAATTTTCGATACGCGCTTTCCGGCTTGTAGGCTGGCAGATATCGAACAAACCTGTCTTCCTCAGCTACTTGATCATCCTCAACCAGCCGCTCTTTGCCATGTCTTCTTTCCGCATCGAGGGCCGCATCAGTAAGAAAGTCATTGAAAGGCGTGTCGGATTCGACCTTGTTCATGAAATCGGAATAGATGAGTACGCCTTTGTAGCCATCAATGGTGTCGAGCTTTGAAAGCAACAGATTCTTTCGCGTGTCGGAGTAGATTTCGCCCTTGGTTTCCAAGACGTAGATGATGCCGTCCCGCAACATCAGGAAATCCGGATAATAGCGGCGCGTGCCGTAGGTGAACCAAACATTGCGGTTGTTTCTGACCCAGAAAGGAGTCCGCCCACCATTCGCCGACAGCAGGACAGTTTCAGCATAGTCAGCGAATTGCTTCTCAGTGAAAGTGTCAAACTTGACGTAATCGTAGATTGAATTCTCGTAACCGAAGAACTGGTAACCTTGGTCAATGTACTGCCTGAGCTTTTGCGTGTCGCTGAGGCGCTGCCAAGCCTTGTTCTTCTCCTGGTCTGAGGGCATCAAGATCTCCGCGTTTGGGAATCGCTGTTTGAGCGACTGGGCGTCTTCGTCAACAATAGGCTTGAAGTCCAACTCGAAATAGTTCTTCTCGACGTAGCTGCGATAGAAGGATGCGAACGAGCTGACAAACCTACCTTGCGCCAGCTTTTTGTCAGCTTCATCCGAGAAATAGATGCGTACTCCCAACTCTGCGACGCGGGCGACGTACTGGCGAAAAATCTCCTTTGCCTCTTTGTTGTCCGGCAAGCAATAGAGGTTCTTCATAACAATGGCGTAAATTCCAGCGGCGTGTGACTCGGTCAGTGCGAGGGCATCTTCTGGAAATATGCCGCGCAGTTGCTGGTGGAAGATCTTCTGATCGGCGAAGACATCAACCTCGACGAAGAACGATCCAGGCGTGAATTTCAGAAAGGTCCCTGGCGGAATCTCGTCCGCTTCTCCCTCGGATTCGTCTGACTTCGAGAAGCAATTGTATTTGACGTATTCATCAACAATCGTTTCAACATCGCGCACCAAATCCATGAGCATGATGGTTGGGCGGGCTTTGAAATCTGCCTTGATGTCGGGAAGGAACAACCCTTCCAGGCGGTCTGACTTCGCACGGTTCACGACCTTCTTGCGTTCGCGCTCGATGCTCAGGTATTTATCGGTTAAGCCAAACTCCTTTTGAATTGAAAGGATAACCTCTTCAAAATTCGCGCCCTGGTCACAGACCACGTGTAGCTTCTCGGCCTGAGAAAGAAGCTTGTCAGTCGATTCGTCAAACTCTCTTTTCTCTTTGCCAAGGCGGACGCCGCGCCCGATGATCTGCTTTACAGAAGTCTTCAAGTCTGAAATGTTGTCGTAGATAACGGCCATCGAATAGATGTTGGGCAAGTCAATCCCTTCATCGAGCTTTTGCATATAGACGACAATCTCGACTTCGTTGCGCCGAATGTTGTTCCACTTCTTTTCGGTCTCTTTGTCGGACTTGCCGTGATAAAAAATCGCCGTCTGGGTGACTCCCTCGATCTCTTGCGCGAGTTTGGCGATGTCGCCGCCGAAGTCGTCATCAAACATTTCCTGCAACAGGTCGGTTACTTCCAACTCCTGTGCTTTGAGCTTGTCTAAAATGATTCCCAGGTTCTCTATATCTTCGTGCAATCCGTCGCGCAGGTAATTGAAAACCTTTGCCGCATAGGTCGTTTCGTCCTTGACCTTGACGAAGGCGACGGGCTTCATACCTCTGATCTTCAAGTCTCGAAGGATAGCCCGCTTCTTCATCAGATGAATCATGACGAGCGTGATGAGCTTCAGCTTTTCGCCTGGCGGCAGATCGACTTGCTTCTTCGCGCGTTTTCCCAATTCATCGACGTTGAGCGCCACGGCTTTGACCGTCTTGCCGTAGCCGTCTTCGAGGAAGCGCCGGATGTCGTATTTGTACACGACGGTCTGTGCCTTCTTTGCTTCATTCTTCGTAGCTTCAACTGCCGTTGCCGTGAATTCCAAAACGAGCTCCGGGTGGAAGCTCTTGATGATTTTATTTGAAGCTTGATTCTGGGCGTGGTGCGCTTCATCGGTGATGATCACCAGTTTTTCATTCTGCAAAAAGTCTCGGATGCCAATCGTGTTATCGTTCTGGTCTTTCCAGACCGCAGATTCCCACCGCTTCGTCGTATTCACGGCGTTTGGACCAAACTTGCTGATATTGAACACGAAGATTGAAAGATCGCGGGTGGAATCAAACCCATCGTAGAGGGGTGTCGCCGTGAAGTCGTCGCCGGTGACCAAGTTGTAAGTGAAAGGGGCGTCGTTGGCCCACACTGATTCAAATGTCCCGCGCGCGAAGTTTAGAATTGTCTTCTGGTAAATGTCAGTTGAAGCAGGCGTGATGATCAGAAAGTTCTTGATGCCGAACTTCTTGAAGATGTAGAAGATGCTCGCGCCCATTAGCATCGTTTTCCCGGAGCCCGTCGCCATTTCAAATCCGAGGAAAGGCGCTGTGATTTTCTCCGCCTCATTAATCGTTTCAATCAGCGTCCTCTTCTCCTGCTTGTTGGGGGGCAAGCCCAATAGGTAATCGAGGACGTAGAGAGCTTCAGTCTGGTAGTAGCGCAAGCGGTGTTTCGTCACGCCCGATTCGACCAGATCGAAGAGAGAGGTTTCCTGGCCAGAAAACAGATCCGCCGCGTCGGCTCGCCGGGCGTTGTATTCGCGAATCTGCGTCTTCAGCTTGTCGCCGAACCGCTGGTAGTACGTCGCGTTCTGATTCTGCTTTTTGACGCGCCGGATCTTAGGTTGAACAGGCACGGCCGCGATTTTTATTAAAGCCATCTCATCTCGCCCCAGATATTGGCTCGCTATTTTTCGAGTTCTGCGAAGATTGCGTGCGGAACCTTGATAACCTCAAGATCTTCAGGCTTTGAATCGTAAGCTAGTTCGATACCGCGATTGGTGAACACCGTGACGGATTGTGTCCCTTCATACTTCTTCAACGCGTCGTACCACATCATCCATTCGTCGTAAGAGATCGGCTTGTCGTCCTTCGGCTCGCCGAGCGAAACAACGGCCGCCATTCGCCGTTGACCGACGCGATGAAACCCGATCGCCGGTTTGTGCGACGTTGCTATTAGTTCGATCTGCGGAAGGGAAAACTTGGGGTCCGGGGCCAAGTCGTAAGATGAAAGAAGTGAGTTCTCAATGAACTCGCGCCCAAGCTTCCAATTGAAATCGCGCATCTCACGATTAATGATAGATTCGCCGAGGGTGCAGAACTTAAAACTCCCGCCACCATGCCAGTTGACTTCCTCGCTAATCCCACCTCGATCCTTGCCTGAAAGGACACGGTTTAGGCGAGGAATAATTATTGACTCTGCTTGTTGCCCAATTTCAACTCCGATCCACCTTCGCTTCATTTTGTGAGCAACCGCGAAAGTGGTTCCACTACCACCAAAAATGTCAAGAACGAGGTCCCCCTCGTCCGAAGAGAGTTCAATGAACCTCTTGATCAAGGCCTCTGGTTTTTTCCCACTATTGAGCTTTACTCCACCCTCGTGCCCGCAATTTCCAACAGCGGCAGCAAAGTCCAAGTAATTCGAAATAGGAACATTCTTCTCTTGTTTTTCATCGCTTTGTTTCTCACGCGGAACCCCTTGATAGTACTTCCCTCGCATCGCACTTTGCCGCTTTGGTCCGGTAAAGTACCTATACCCCCTGCCGTCATCACCAATTCCTTGGACTTTATAAAGACAACCTAAACCATCCTCGATCTGTCTCCCTGATAGGAAATCCCTAAAGAACCGACCAGAAGAATTCCCGTCTAAGATTCCGCCTGATGCCCAAACCTCTTTCAATCCTTCTTTGCTGGGAGTTGTTTGAGAAATGCCATATTCCCCTGGCCTAAAAACTTCGACTTGTTTACCACCTAGCTCAATCTTTTGAGGGTTACGATTTGTTTCGGTAACGCTAAACACAAACTTGTCAAAACTATACTCCGTCGTCTCTCGCCTAACTTCCGCCATATCGCTCTTGCGGTACACGTGGACCATCTCAATGAGCTTATTAAACTTCATGTCTTCTTTCAGAGTCTTATCGTCGTATCTGACTTTGACATAAAACGTAATCTGATGATTGTGCCTACCGAAGACATCGTCTAAGACGACTTTGCCATAATGTCCTTCGCTGTCATCCAGTTGAACAAATATCAAGCCGCCTTCCTGCATTAGGTCTTTGAGCAACTGAACTCTGTCTCGAAATAGTGAAAGCCATTCGGAATGCTCAAGATTGTCATCATAGTTTTGAAATGCAGCGCCTGTGTTGTACGGCGGATCAATGTAGATACACTTAATTCGTTCTTCGTCAGGGCGATTCTCAAAAAGTTTCTTTAGCGCGTTCAAGGCAAGCAGGTTGTCGCCGCGAATAAGCATATTCTCAATCGCAGGGTCGTCTTCCTCGCTCTCACTTAACAGATAGTCTTTGTCAATCAGACTTTCCACCTGTGGTTTCTCAACTGCCTTATATGCCTTCTGAAAGATAAGCGGGCGGGCCTCTTTTACGCGGAGATCGTTGCGGTCGACCCAATAGGGCGACAAGCCAATGCCCTCGTCGCCAATGATTTCATAGAAAAGAGCGTCGTCCTTGTTTATCCAATTGATCCTCGGCGCTGGCGCATCCTCATTGTTCCGGCCAGTCTCTTCTGTCTGCACAAGGATTGACTTTTGTTTATTGAACCACTCGAGACTCAGTGATCCCGTATATTTCTTGGCCATGCGTTTAATCTCCGGAAGTGTGCTGTGTTTGAATCTGAATTACCGCGCCCGAACAAATGGTATTCAAGCGACAACTTTTACATGTGCGTGCTTCGCAAGTTCTGTCCAAACGATTTCCTCTGATGGCGTCAGCCGCCTCTATGATCTTGTGCCTCATCTCTTCGAGATTACTGTCCAGTAGCTCCCGCCGATGGGGGCGGTTTTCGTCCAGGTTGTAGATCTCGAGAAAATCAGCCTGCTCGCCGCTCAGGTCTTTGTACCCGAGCGCGTAGAGAGAAAGCTGCTCCATCGAAACATCGTAGGTTTGTGCATCGGCGTCTGACTTAAAATCAACGATGGTTGTAATGTATGTACCGTCCAATTGCTTGCGCTTGATTAAGTCCATTCGGCCGTTGACCAGGATTCCGTCGCCGAGATCGAGCTGAATCTCCTTTTCGGCGAAAAGAATGTCTTTGAACGCGTGCTCGTTCAGGTCAAAGTATTGATTCAATGCCGCCTCCGCCTTGATACGCATGTCTTCCCGAACAGCCTCAAGCGCATAGGGTAGATGTAGATGCGTGTCTAGCAAGCGCGGAATGTGTGTGCGATCCATTCCCGCACTGTCCAGTGTCTCTTTGTGAACTTCCATTAAACAGTCGTGGATTGATTTGCCGTAACCAAGTCGCGCGCTCAAGGGCTGGTAGAAACCGTAGAGGGTAAGAAGCTTGAACCGGTAAGGACACTCGAAGAAGTTCTTGAGGATCGAGAAATTGAGTAATATGTCTGTCTTTGTGAGTTTCGGTTGTGGCGTAGTTTTTGGACGCTCGCTGAAATCACGGGTCTTGCTTGAGAACATGTAGTCGGACCGTTGCAACTCTTTGCAGAACTCTGACTCTTTCTTTTCAAGCCCCTTCGCTTCCGGCGCCCGGCTCACAAACAGAAACTTCTGCGAGCGAGTTACCGCAACGTAAAGCAGTCTCCGTTCGTCTTCCACGCCTCCCTGGTAACGCGCTTGCCCTTTGACGAGGCTCTTGTCGAGAAAGTGCCAGACGCTCAAACCCCCACGCTTGGCTGCGGGAAGATAGTTGCGATTCATGCCGGGCAAAAAGACGACTGGAAACTCCAGGCCCTTCGCCTGAAAGATCGTCATGATCTGAACCGCGTTCGGTGTCTGGTAGGTATTGCTGAGCCATCCCTCTGGGTAATAATCATCCGCCGCATAGCGTATGAAGTCTAAGAAGGTGCGGAGCTTGTTTTCGGGGTTGCTCACATAATTGATGGTCTCGAAATCATTGATCACCCGGCTGAACATCCCGAGGTTGTAAAAGACTATCTCTTCGGCCGTGTGTTTACTGGCAACACCCTCGCCCGTCGCGGCGAAGAGCTCTTCCTTCACACCAAGCTTGCCGAGAAACTCCAAAAACACGTCCTGCAATGAGTAGCTGGCATAGAACGTGAAGTGTTCTGGCTTCTTCTCATCGAGGTAATCGATCGCCTCGTTGAATTTCTGCTCATCAATCTCCGAGGTCACACCACGCCAGTAAGACTCCACCACGCTACGGTCAACATCGCCCTTTTGATACTGGAAGATTGAGACGGCCGCTTTCACCTCCTCACGGTCGAAGAGTTGATTGACCCCGGTAACGATAAAAGGAACCCCGGCTGCCTGGAAGGCTTGAATAATTGCCTCGGCCTTCTTCCACTTTCGTAGGAGGACGACGAAATCAGAATAGTCCAACCCGCGTGTCTGTTCTTTGTCAGTGAATGTCGTGCCGCGAAGATTCTTAATTGTGCGGACAATGTGGTCGTTTTCACTTGCGACATCATCAAAGAAGTTAATCAAACAATCGCCCCGCTCAAATGGCTGTTCTCCCGCAGCCTTCATCTCTTTCGGGAGGCGATTCTTGTTATTCGTAATTGTTTTCAGGGCCACATCCACAACGGCGGGCGAACTCCTGAAATTGTCTTCAAGCTTGATGTACTCGACGCCTGCGTACCGCTGTGGAAAATTCTGAATGTAACTGACATCTGACCCACGCCACTGAAAAATCGTTTGATCGTCGTCACCGACCACACACACATTTGCGCCCAAGGCATAAATCCCGTTGACGATTGCTTCTTGAATGGGGTTCACGTCCTGATATTCGTCGACGACCAGATACTTCAACTGCCTTGAAATCTTTTGTTGAAACTTCTCATCTGTCTCCAAGTGTGCCAGCGCCCTCTTCATAATCGCCGTAAAGTCAAAATAAGCGGCGTTGTGCATCGTCTCTTCGTACTTCGACAGGGCCACCATGAGTCTTTCTGGCACCTTGGTTGCATCCGTAAACTCCGACTCGCGCAATATGCCGATTAGTCCCATGAAGAGGCCAGTATCTTTGAACCGCCCCATGTCCAGATCCTTCATCCCGATGCGAGTGAAGTTGCGATCTATGAATAGCTTCTGTTTGACTTCATCGAGGACGGAGAATTTCTCATACTCATAGATGTGCTCTTGCAATACTTTCAAGCACCATCCATGGATCGTGCCGACGTACATTTCCGCCAATCCGAGAACGCTGCCGAGTTGATCACGACACAGTTTGAGAATGCGGCTCTTCAGTTCACCCGCAGCCTTTTCGGTGTAGGTGAACGCAGTTATGTTCGCCGGGACAATCTCCCGCTGGCTCTGGAGAAGCTTCACTATTCGCTGTGAAATCACCTGTGTCTTGCCCGAACCAGCGCAAGCTATGATTTGCAAATTGCGGTCGAGCGTGTTGATCGCAAGAAGCTGATTTTCGGTGTGGTCCATGTTTCGCCTAGTTATCTTTGAATCATTGAGGAATCCTTTAAGCAAAACCTCTCAAATTAGCTTGAGATCACCACGAAGCCATCGGCCCGTAGCTTAGCTGCGAGGCTAGCTTCGGCCTGGAGCGCCGCCGTTCTGTTTCGGCTAATAATGGGATTCAAGCCGAAGTACAGCTCGGGGACCAGCCTAATGCCATACTCGCGGACCGATGCACTGGCTTTGTACCCGGACTTGTGTTGTTCGAAGCGACACTCGGGAGTATGCCAACTTTGTCCCACGTACACCAAGCGCCCACTCGGAACCAATGTCTCATTCCTGAGCTCGATCGCGTACACGAAATAGTGTTCCGCCGGCAGCGGTTCCTCGCGCCTACAGATGCAACAAGGCGGTAGATAGTATTCATTTTCGGACATGGACAGGTCAAGAATTACGCGGACCAGCTGTTTACAGAAAGAGTTCCCTGGACGATTGCACTGACCTATGCAGTATGGATTGGACCACCGCTGGAGCCATTCTCAGTGCTGTCGGAACGGTCGTCACCCTGGCGAGCTGGGGATACGAGTTGGTTTCCTCCCTTTTAGAAAAATCTAAATCCAGATTAATGTTGCAGCATTGGGTGTCCATCCTGCGACTTTAGGCGACATTTGGTAACCCCTCGAAGTTATCCACAACACCCTCTTAGACGTTCTCCGCGATGTGAGGCGCGAACATTAAAGAGCGCGAACATTAATAAAGAAGAGCGGTTAACGCTTTAGGCAAGCATTAGTTCTCGACCCTTTGTACTTTTCCGCAAAAATGGAACAAGTTACAAAAATGCGCGCCCAAGGCCCTCCGCTCACCAAACAATTTCTGGGCTATCTCAGAATTGAAAAGTGCCTTTCTGAGAACACGATAATGAATTACGCCAAAGATCTTGCTCGGCTTACTCACTACGCATACCAAGCCGGGCAACAGATACAAGATCTTCGCCCACGCGATCTCAGAACGTTTATCGCGCAGCTATCACGCGCACATCTATCGCCCGCAACTGTTCGCCGAATAGCCAGCGCCGTCCGCGGCTTCTATCTCTTCCTCGCCATTGACGGATACATCGACAACATTCCCACCGAGGACCTTGACACTCCTCCACCAGTTTCGTATCTGCCAACCTTCCTGACTGAGCTAGAAACACAGAAAATGCTCTCAGCGCCGGACCTCTCAACCAAAGAAGGGATTCGCGATCTCGCCATCCTCGAGTTGATGTACGCCACCGGCCTGCGCGCCTCTGAACTCGTTTCACTCCGCCAAAAGAACATTGACCTTCGCACTGGCATCGTCACGTGCTTAGGCAAAGGCAAGAAGGAACGAACCATCCCGATTGGCAAAAGCGCAGCGCAGGCACTCGAACGCTACATCGCCACCAAAGACCTGCCGCGCGCCATCAACCTACATTTGTTTCTCAACCGCGGCGAACCGCTTACCCGCCAGTTCCTCTGGGCCCTCATAAAACATTACGGCACCGTCGCCGGCACGAAACGAATTTCACCACATACACTGCGGCATACGTTTGCAACCCACTTGCTCCAACACGGCGCCGAAGTTAAACACGTCCAGGCTCTGCTGGGCCACAACGATATTTCAACCACCCAGATTTACACCCACGTAACCGCGGCCTTCCTGCGACAGTCCTATGACAGACATCATCCCCGCGCTTGAACTCGGACATAAAGTGCAATTGTTCGATCATTAAATGATCCCCTTTGTACACCTAAACCGATCTAACACCCGGCCATAACAAGGCGGTTGGCAATAAAGCTACGCCCAGAAGTCACAGCTTGCCATGATCGGAGTCGATTTCCCCCAACAACCATTCAGGTCGCTTATTGGAGAGATGCTAGATGAGATACATCACCGTAGAAATCTACAAACGCGGCAGCGTGAGCCCTCTAAATTCTCTCAGCTCGCCCTTTGACAGAGTAGCGCTGCCTTGCGCAACCGGTCCCCTGGAAGAACCTGAGATTGCCGGCATCCCTGTAATCAAACTCGTGCGACGTCAAGTCGCCGGCCGAGAATACGTCCACGCGGAACCCGAAGGCGACACGCGACACTCGATGTATGGCGGCTGCATCCTCGACGCTTCTGACTCACGCTTCCACGAAGCCACCGGTGTCATGTACCCGATCAAGCTCCACGATCGCTACGAACCCGCTCCGATCAGCACAAAAGCCCAAGAACACTTACGACCGGAGTGGGAAGCCACCCGCGCCTTCATCAAGGAAACTGACCAAAAATTACTTGAGACTGGCAACCAATAAAGGAGAGAGACGATGCCAACCCCAACTCTTGACGAGTTCAAACAATGGAGCAGGGATAATGCCAGGTTGGCTCTGGCTGTCTGCGAAACCCAAGCAGCGGCCGAAACAATCAAACTCTTTGAAGTCGAATACATTAAACCAATATTCGACAGCTTCAACTTTATCTACGAAGGCAACTCCGTCGAACGCCTCGATACCCGACGCGGCGAGAAGTTGGCCGGTAAACCGATCCCTTCGCCCGACGACTTTAACTTTTGCTTACTTCACGGCGACGACGAGCCTGAAGAAATAAAAGCTAAACTCCGTGCCTACTACGCGGCCTGCGATGACGCCCACCGTGCCCATGGTTACAAGGATCTTCCCAAAGGCCACTCTCCCTCGCTAAGAGCCGAGCATCTTCACCGGCAAGCAGAGTGGGCACTAATGGACTCTGCCGGTCCACTGTTTGGACTTACCGAGCACCCGCACATGCCCGACGATCGTAAACACTATCTCGAACTTCTGATCGGCACCTGCATCAAGGCCCTCGATGAAATGCAGCAGGAATGCGGACTTGAGACTCAGCACCAGGAAGTCGAACCAAGCCCACTAAATCCAAGCCGCATACGCTGCGCTAATTGCTGCCTCGAGTTAGAAAGAAAAGCAGCGTGAGGAACAATCTCCCTCGCTAACGAACCACCATGAGCGATTTCCAACCCACTCCAGTCTTGACCCTTGATCAAGAACAAACTCTGGTACTGCTTGGCCAACCAGAAAGCTCGTTGCCTGACGACTTGAATAAGTTCCGGATCAAGAGCACATGGCTATGCTCACTGCTAAACGAACGCGAACGAGTAGCCGGGTTTCAATATAACGCGCAATTTGAGCAGTGGTTCGAGCAACAATTCCAAGTCGGCTCAATCACCGAAAAGAATTCCATGCTCTCCTTACTCGTCTACAACGCCCAATGCTACCGCCGTCACGATGCGCTCATCGAAGCCGGTTGGACGCCAGGAGAACGAGCAATACTAGAGAGAGCCTACAAACGAGGACGCAAGCTTGAATACCTCTCTGAAACCATAATCGGTGGGTCCGCAGTAACCACCCTTACCGTTCGCGAAGTTCACCGCCAGCTCTACGCTTTCCCTCCGCGCAAACGTAATCCGATCAGCATCATCGGCCAGCCTGTGAGAATACCTGCCGCCGTTCCGGCGCCGGCAACCAAAAATCTCACACACCCAATTGACGAAAACCAAATCACACTGCTCGCCGCCGAATAGCCTAAGGAACGCTCATGATCGTTACCACAACCGAAATCCGCCAAACAGTCGTCAACGAAGCCATCGAACGCGCAGCCAGCGAACGCTCATTCCTCTTTGTCTATGAATACAAAGGGAAGCTCTTCGACCAAATGATCTGGGCTACGCTAATCGAAGGCGAGCAACCTCCGGAATATGCGCGGCTTCTCTGTACCGTCAACCAGGAAGGACACGTCGACTGGAAGATCGACGATCTGGTCCAAACCCCGATCGCCAGGGCCACTCTGCCGCGTCTATCGGAAATTACACTCCCGATCGAGGAAGTCCAATTCAATAACGTTACGATCACCATAGCCTCGGCGGATCCGCTCGCCGCTTACACCGCGCTCTGCCAAGCTCTGGCCCGCTTCGAGTACACGACCGATACTTTCCAAACCAACGGAGCGGCCGGCGAATCTGAAGAGCAAAGCACCACGATACTTTTCCCCCAGGACTCCCGACACGAACCAAGCCAGCTTGAAACATCGAACACAAACTGATCAAAAGGAGCTTAACTGCAATGGCGGCAGGCGTACTCTCAGCACCAGGCACAGAATTCGGAACGTGCGCCGAACCGTGCCTCCATACCGACTGCGCAGGAACGCGAAGTATCGCGGAGACAATCTGCCGCTTCTGCGACATGCCGATCGGCTACGATCGCCGCTTTTACAACGATGCCGGCTACGTCCATGCCTCGTGCCTTGAAGACTCAATCGAACAAGAACGCGCGGATCGAACTACCACGAAATGAAACGCTCGGACCATCATCAAGTTTCCCTCTTCACACCAACGACCACTATTGTCGATAAGCCTAACGCCCCGAGCCCAACAACCGAGCCTACAGGCACCGACGCCAACAACGAATCCCTCAATATCGAAATAACCCGCGACGAACTCGCCACACAAGTAATCCAGGGATTCGTAAAACACCGTCGTTGGGAAAAGGAACTTGTAGTTGGCGCGTCTGATGAAGAACTAAGCCTTGCGCTGGGGAACTGCTGGGCCAGCAACGCACACCTTCACATCCATTGCAAGACGGAGCCTACTCCACACATTATCTGCACAACCCCGATGGGCCAGGACCTCCTGCGCCTCGAAGCCGCGGAAATCGCCTCGTTGGTTAGAACTCACGCCGGGATCCCAACCGTACCCAGTGAAGAAGAACGACAACGACGGCTAAACGAGGAACTCGATAGACAACGATCCGCCGCGCGTAGCGATATCTTCACTTCCGTGCAAAGTATTCTCGGCGACAAAAGCCGCAAACGAGACCAGGGATTTACCCAACAGTTCGTCAACCTCCTGTTCACAGAACATTGCCTCGACGAACAAAACGAGAGCGCCACGCTGGAAACAATTACCTCAATGCTGATCGCACGCGAATGGACCAAGTTGAAAGCAATGAAAGCAGCCATCCAATTAGTCGAACGCGCTGCCGGCACGTGGCGCTCGATCGAAGGCTACTGGCTCAACCGCCCTTACTTCTAAACGCCGAAATGCGTCGCCTCCGCACGTAAAGCCAAAGTGACGCATTCCCCACTCTGACAGCCCCTTCAGTAAAGGACAGCAACCCGGCTGTACAACTAATACAGAGGCGGACAATAAGAAAATGCCTATATATGGGACACAAGAAACAATTCCCTCAAGCTCTCAAGCGTGAGTTGCTGGCACAGCCACCAAGTCAAGCTTTTCAAACTAACCTACCCGTACCAACCCACCAAATAAGCCTTTGGAAAGACACCACAAATGACAGCAACAACAGCCAGCCAAACCCCAGAGTATAAAGTTGTCATCAACTATCAAACGATCGGCCGGGAAACACGAAACATTACGTTGGAAGTTCCCGGAGACGACCAGCAGGACGCTCTCACCCGAGCTGAAACAAAACTAACTTCCGATAAACGCCGCAAGATATTCAAGATCATAAGCGGCAAAGCCACACCCCTGCCGCTTACCACTATCATCGCCGACGGCCTTGATAAATCCGTTGATGGCCCAGGCTGGGACGCCACACATCAGCGTGCAATGAACCTCGCCAACGCTGCTCCTGCCATGCGCGCGTTCCTTGAACGCATCGCCCGACTTGTCAAAGACGGAGAATGTCAGGACTGCCTTCTAGACGGAGACTCCCAAAACGAAGATTGCGACGATCACGACGCTTTCGATATGCCAAACGATGATGCCGTCGACACACTTCACTCCCTCATCACCGAAGCCCGCGAATTAACAGGACTCGTTCCCTATAAATACGATTGCACTCGCTGCGAACAACCCATCCCTCTCGGCCAGGACGAATCAACCCCTTCTGGTTCAATGCACAAAGATTGCGCAGAGGACTACGAACGCGAGAGCCCCGAAGATTTCTAACCCTCTAATCAACCAACAAACAAAACTCTGCAACCGAAAAGAACGATGACCAACCCACAAACACCCGAGCCTGACACCCGCTTGACTTACTTTCAACTTGCAAAGGCAAACGCCGGCAAACTGATTCAAATAACTGAGAATGATTACTACTACATGCGCGATGTCTTGCCGCCGGTTTATGGCAAAGGCTGTTTTGCCATGGGGGAAATAGCCAACCACACTGCCCAAGACCACCCAATCTACTACTGGACCGCAGAACGCGAGGACAAGTACTTTTGCTTCTACGGCACGCAGGACCAAGCCGAGAAACAATTTCAATGGCTACCCGCCACAGACAGCCTTCACATAGACTTGACCCCCGAAGAACTTTCCGGCGCCCGATCCCTTCTCGATGAATTGGCTCAGGTTACAAAACACAGTGCTGACGCCGAAGACGGCAATCGGCTCAACTCACTCTACCTGCTCGTCGAAG
>Ga0137394_10001329_pt1 | contig 17898 bp, 17 predicted proteins | sample czobulk116metaG_FD_108278 | JGI IMG/M metagenome (GOLD analysis project Ga0137394, IMG submission 108278) | Vadose zone soil microbial communities from Angelo Coast Range Reserve, California, USA - czobulk1.16 metaG | ecosystem: Environmental > Terrestrial > Soil > Vadose zone | place: USA...
CCATTCCAGCCGCGCATTCTCGAGCACGGTCAGCGCCCGCGTCAACTCGACATTGAGATTGTCCTTGGTCCAGCTTTCCTCGTTGATCGCCTGAATTTTGGAGAGCGCGTCGCGCAATTCCGCCAACGATTTGCTCATTTGCTCGGCATCGCGTCGGGCGGCAAATTCCGCCTCGTCGAGCAGACCGATGCCGCGGGTCAAATTGTGCAACATCTCCTCCCGGCCGGTGCTAAGTTCGACCTGTCTGCGCCGCGTTTCTTCGAGGACGGCGCGCTCGCGTTCCAGTTCCTGTTGCACCCGCTTAAGTTCAGCCAGCTTTTCCTGCATCTGGCCTACCTTCGAATCGACCTGTTCGCGGCTCGGCGCGCGATTGGGGTCGGGGACAACGGCGGTGCCGGCGCTCTTTTGCGCGGCCTGGGCCGTTCGGAAGTCATCGTCTATGAATTCAGAAGCGTCAAATTGCGCAGCCATAGCCGCCACTCTAGTGGGCGCAATAGGGTGTGTAAAGGACCATGGTCGGCCTTGTTGAATGTTTTTGGCTTTGCGCTCGTCTGCAAAGCAGATAAAAAATGGTCTATGATAACGAAATGTTTTTCCTTCGCGCTTGTAATTGCAATGGGTTCGGTGTCGCTTCTGGTTTCAGTGGCTGCCGCCAAGGACGTCGATATCACCAAATTGCCCCCAGCCGCGGCAAAAAAGGACGTGAGTTACGCTAAAGACATTAAGCCGATCTTCGAAAAATCCTGTTTCAAGTGTCACGGCTCCGAGAAGCAAAAAGCCAAACTCCGGGTAGACAGCCTCGCGGCCATTAATAAAGGCAGTGAAAACGGCAAAATCCTCGAACCCGGCGACAGCGCTAAAAGCAAGATCGTCCACAACGTCGCCCGCATCGGCGATGAAGACGACTGGATGCCGCCTGTCGACAAAGGCGACCCGCTCACCAAAGAACAAGTCGGCCTGATTCGCGCCTGGATTGACCAGGGAGCGAAGTGATTTTCAAACTTAGCTCCCGCTAAGCAACAAATCCGGTTCTGGCTTGGGCTTGGCTGCATCCTCCGATTTAAGCTGCACAAGGGCGTTTCGAATCAATTGACCCTGGAAGGTGTAGCCAGGCGCCAGTGTTTCTGAGATTCGATCAGACGGGGTCGGCTTGGCTTCTGAGTCAAGGAGTTGATGGAGCTTGGAGTTGAACGGTTCGTTGGCAGCCGCTTCAAAGGGAATGAGGCCGACTTTGCGGGCTACATCCCGGCACGCATTCTGAAAACTTGAGAGTTGTTGAATAATGTTTTGTTGACCTGATCTCCGCCCGGCAAGAAACAGCGCATAAACATGGTCTAAAGTGAGGACCAGCACCTGCAGCCAATCGGCTTCCGTTCGGCGCAACTTCTCGACCTCCAGCCGAAGGTGGCCTTTTTCCGCATCGCCCGCCTTTTGCATGAAATTAGAGAATGCCTGGGCTTCCACAGTCATGCGGTCGGCGATCTCTTTTGCCATGCCGACAGTCCTGGTGGCTTGCTCCTGGACGAGTTGCCATTGAGCAGTGGCAAAGCTGATCTGGTTCGTGAAGGTGCGCAAATTTGTCATCTGCTCGACCGCGTTGGCGAGGCCCTTCGTTTCGGCAAATTTCAGGTCCGCTCGATGTTGCACTAAAAAGGGAGTCACACCGAGCCAGGCCGCGATGGCGACGGCAGCCAGGAGGAGTAACGCCCACCAACCCTGAGGCAGGGATCGTGAGGAAATCACTGCATAAAGCGCCACGGCCAAAAGGGCCATATCAGCCAATAAAAACGGCCACTTTTTCAATTTCGGAGTCGTCGATTCGGTCATAAATGCGTCGCAGATGATGCAGGCAAAAGGGTGTCGTTGGCGACGATAAAATGGCGCGAAATGATAAGCGGAAAAACCGCCAAAATTGGGCGGAAATCGCGAGCGTTTAACGCAATCCTGCTTGTCCTCAAGCCTTTAACGGAGCGCAATTTTTGTCACGAAAGTTTCAATTGAACACTTGACAAAGAAACCGGCCGCAAGGTAGTCTGGCCCCGTTCCACAAAACAATAGTAACCCGGAGTCTGTCATGAAAAATGTTCAGAAGTCATTGCTGTGCGGACGCACAAAATCAGGAGGACCTAGCAGAACCATTGCCACTGTTCTAGTGGCTGCTGCTATTTTCGCTGGTTCCACCCTGATATCCAGGGCGTCTGACAGCATCACGCAACTCAGTTATATTCAGCAGCTAGTTCAACTTTGCGGGGACAGTGGTCAGTTTAAGAACACGTCCACACCACAGGACTACGTCCAGTGGGCGCAAGGCAAAGGAATGGTTCCAAACGGTGGCTGGCAGCCCACATCGAAGTTGACCAGGAATATCCTGGCCCAGACGCTTGTGCAGCTTTATGGCCTCAATTCAAAGAAGAGCGGAGGCGACTATGTTCGCATTCTCCAACGCGAAGGGATCGATGTTGGCGAGGTGGATGACATCACCCGCGGCGGTTTGATCGCGGTCTTCGATGACGCCCTCTTCCTGAGCCGACTCGGAAATGTCGGACGCCATAAGGGCAGCCCGCACCAACCGCCCCATCCTCCAAAGGGCGGATGGCATAAGGGGCACTGACAGAGATTGATCCACATTCGCTGTTCAGGTTGTAGAAATGACTTAACAGCATCTGACAGACTTGAGAGTGCCATGGATCAGCCATGGCACTCTTATTCCTTTTCTCATTGGACTTGTTGATGCGCTTCTTGGTACGCACGTTCCTGCGCGCCCAGAGATTGAACGGTGGGCGGCATTACAGGTCAATTTCACAGACGAATTTCCCTAATTCCTGTTTTGGCACTGCCGTAATCCCGGCTTAAAAGACGATGAGAAACTTCTTGGCCAGTGCCATGGTAATCGCCATGGCACTTTGCCTTTATACGGCAGTGCTTCGTTTCGGTGCAGTCGGCCCAGACCTGGCCGCCCCCGTATATGGGCTGATCGTGTTACTGACGCTCATATGGGCGGGGAAGCTTTTTTTGGCAAAGTCGGTTTCCTGGAAGCATTCCCCATTACACATCCCGGTCGCGGCCTTTTTCGTGTATGCATTAGGAAGATACTTCTTTTCACCGCTCGAATATGAGTCTCGCCTGGACCTGATCGAAATCGGCTTTTGCGCGCTCGTCTACTTCATCTGCGCGGCAAATTTCTACCGCGCGCGAGATCGATCCTGGTTTGTGTGGGCATTGCTGGTGCTGGCGATCTTCGAGGCGACCTATGGGCTGTGGCAGTTCGCGCTAAAATCGCACACGATTTTTGGCATAGACCGCCCCGAACAGTATTACGGACGAGGTGGAGGCACCTATATGTGCCCGAACCATCTGGCCGGGTTCCTGGAAATTGTGATCGGATTGTTGGTTGGCCGGCTCGTATTTCTACGTTCCTCCAAGTTATCCATCCAAGGGCTGGCGTTGCGCAAAATAGCCCTTGGCTATGGGGCTTTGATCCTGCTGGCCGGTTTGATTGGCACGCTTTCACGGGGGGGGTGGATGGGAGCGACAGCCGCCTTTGGATCACTGATTTTTTGGGGTGGTTGGGAATTTCGAAAGCTTTCGCTCCGCGTTGCCGTGATCCTCCTGGGAATCGGAATGCTGGCGGGCATGTGTATGGGGTTTACTCCTGTCCGAAATTTTATCCAGCTCACGTTAGCCGGCCCTGAGAAGGGAAAAGCAATATCCCTGCGCGATGAAAGTCTTGAAGGGCGGACGTTGATGTGGAAGGCAACTACGGAGATGATCCGCGACCACCCGGTATTTGGAACCGGTGGAATGACCTGGGGGTGGATCCATCCGAAGTACCGGGACCCAGCAATACAATATCACTTCCAGTACGCGCACAATGATGTTCTGCACTACACATCCGATTACGGTCTCGTAGGACTGGTGCTTTTAATCGCCGTGATCGCCTGCTTTTTTCGGCAGGCGCATTTGCTCAGCCGCGACACGACGTCACCCGACCAGCGGTCATTCGCCATTGGTGCTGCGCTGGCAGCAACGGCCATCCTCGTCCATTCATTGTTTGACTTCAACATGCACATATTTGGCAATGCCCTGCTGCTCTCAGCCATCTTCGGCTTCACGGCCGCAGCGGAGGATGGTGAGCATCGCTTCAAAAGAGTGGAACTGGGGCGGTTCGCCAGGTATTCGCTTGCCACCCTGCTGGTGATAGCGAGCGTCGCCGCGATTTGGTTCGTCGCACCGACCTGTTTTGCAGCGCGGTACACGGAGCTGGGCAACGGGGCCAAAGCGGACCTGGAACGGGATATCGCCCTGGCCTATTACAAGAGAGCCATTACGCTCGATCCCGGATTCTGGGAACCTTATGCAAAAACGGCCGATATCTACCTCTCGCAGGCCGAATGGCGGGACCGAAGCCGGGAGTCTGAGCGCAAGCAATTAGCGCGCAAATCAGTAGCCAGCTATGTCAAGGCGCTTTCGCTCAATCCGCTACACTCCGAGTTGATGCTCAGCCAGGCGCGGGCCTATGAGCTTCTTGGCGAGAATGAGCGGGCATTGAAGTGCTACCAGCGCGGGCTGGAAGTGGACCCGAATAGTGCCGTCGTGTACGCGAGCCTGGGCCGGTTTTACCGGCACATGGGCGATGATAAGAAAGCCCTTGAAGCATTCACTCGCTCCCAGGAATTGAATTGGTATAGCGGGAACATGGCCCGCTTCAATATCGAAGAGCTGAAGAGTCCCTGAGTTCAGGACGATTGCAGCGCCTGAGCTCTTATTTCCCGAGCGCTTTCATCATGCCGTCCTGCATAAGCTTCTCGACGCTCGCGTACTTGGTGAATCCGGTCGGAGCTTCGAATTGTGTGCTGTTCGGCCTGGCCAGTTGCACGTTGTTATAACGCATGATCACATTGGCGTCTTGCTGGTTCATCTGCATTTGGACCGGAAATTTTTTTAAATCGGTCGCGTTCCAAACCACGGCCTCGTGTTTCTGGCCATTTTCTCCCGTCACAACCACCTTGTTCTTTTCACAGGGATGGCCGTCGATGGTCTCATTTCCCATTTTGCTGCTTTGAAGGGTGTACTTTTTATCCAGGTCGGCAGCATCCTCTTTTGACATGGGAACCTCGGCGTAGGATTTCAAGGCGGGATAGATGATGATGGTGAGCTTCTTGTCGGGTCGAACGATGCTGACCATCTTGTCCATCCCCATTTGCTTGAGACTCGCAGCCGCTTCCGGTGGCATGTCTTTGCTTTTCACGCGAGCCATGTCGATGTCGGCGCGGATTTTTCCCTCGAGCATGGAAAAGGTCATGGGCATGGTCATCGTTTCGGTCCCGCCCTTATCAAGCATTTTGACCTCTGCCTGGGAAGTGAAGCTCTTGGTCTCGCCGAAAAGCTTGGTCATGGCCGCATTGAGGCCGGCCTGCCCCCCTGGGGAACCGAACTGAGCTCGAGCACAAGGGCAGAGGCCGACAATGGAAAGGAGAACCGTCAAAGAATGAATGCGTTTGATCATACAAGTGTCTCCGAAAAACTTTGACCGAACATAATCGCTCACGACACGGATGCCAGCAAATTGCAGTTGCGCCGTTGACGCTGGGCGAATTTCAGCTAGTTGTAAGCCCGTGAGCAATCTTTTATTAGCTCGGCGTCCAGGGATTTGGACCTTTTTCTTGCTGCTAAGCTTGGCGGCGCTTTTCGGAACTCCTTCCAGTGCTAATGCCCAGAGGGTGCCAGTGATCGAGAAAACGCTTCCGAATGGAATGAGGCTTCTCCTGGTCCAACGGCATGATGATCCCACTGTGGCGGGAGGTTGGGTTGCGCACGTCGGCAGTTCCAATGAGCGGCCGGGAATCACCGGCATTGCCCATCTCTTTGAGCACATGATGTTCAAGGGCACGCCGACTATCGGCACCAAGGACTATCAAAAAGACCAGCAGGTCATTGCCGAGCAGGAGCAGGTGCGCGAGCAGATTCGCCAGGAAGAAGCCAAAATGCGTGAAGCCTATCGCCGAGGCGAGATCGATGACATGCTCAAGCCCGAGAACAAGACCGAACGGCTGAAGGAACTCGAAAAGACATTCGCAGGCCTGGTCGCTAAACAGCGAGAGATCCTGGTCAAAAATGAGTTCGACCGGATTTACACCACCTCGGGCGCCTCAGGCATGAACGCTTTCACGACCACTGATTTAACCGGTTACTTCATCACTGTTCCTGCCAACAAACTGGAGCTTTGGATGTGGATGGAATCCGAACGGCTCTTGCATCCAGTCTTCCGCGAGTTTTACGCCGAACGCGACGTGGTGTTTGAAGAACGCCGGATGCGGACCGAATCGACGCCGCTGGGAAAGTTCGCGGAGGCATTCGAGTCCATTGTTTGGGAATCGCACCCGTATAGCTGGCCGACGGTCGGCTGGCCATCGGACATTCCGGCGATCACAAAAGCCGAAGCCGATGAATTCTATGCTTTGTACTATGCTCCCCAGAACATCACCCTGATTTTAGTGGGCGACTTCAAGCCCGAAGAGGCGACGAATTTGGCCACGAGCTACTTTGGCCGGATCCCGAAGGGCAAAGCGCCAGCTCCCGATGTCGTGACCTTGGAAGTCAAACAAACGGCAGAAAAGCGGATGAATGCAGAGGCGGAAACCAATCCGCAGGTCGAAATCGCGTGGCATACGGTTCCGTTTGGCCATAAGGACAGCTACGCTTTAAATATTCTTTCGCAGATCCTGTCCACTCGGACCGGACGTCTGTTCAAAGGCTTGGTGCTCGGATCTCAGGTTGCGACCGAAGCCTCCGCTTCGCCCAGTCACCGCAAGTGGGCCGGCTTATTCAGCATCAGCGCCGAAGCCAAAGAGGGTCATACCCCCGAAGAGGTCGAGCAGGCAATTTACGCTGAACTGGACAAAATAAAGAGTGAGGAGGTCCCAGCACAGGAGCTGCAAAAAGTGAAAAATAATTTCGCGGCTTACGAATACCGCCGCCTGACTTCGAATATGTCGATTCTTATGCAACTTATCTTCAACGACGGACATGGTGACTGGCGGGAAATCAATGAGGCCGGGGCCAAGCATCAGGCAGTCAGCGCGGCTGATATTCAGCGAGTCGCGCGCAACTATTTTACGAAAGAGAACCGCACCGTCGCGATTTATACCCGCAAACCGGGAACTTCGCCCGCCAAACAATTGAAGGATTGAAGTGAGAGAAAATATTTTCCACCGCTGGCAGGTTATCATTCTGCTGAGCTCTTTGCTTGCAGGTTCATTCGTTTTTGCCAGGGAACCGACCATTCCCGACCGGCCGGAGAAATTAACCTTCCCGCCGCTGAAGTATGAACCCCCTCGCCCCGGAGACCACCGCATTCAACTAAAAAGCGGACCGGTGGCCTACATCGTGCCAGACCGCGAATTGCCCCTCGTGAATATTGCAATTTATGTTCGGACGGGCGAGTACGTTGAATCGGACGGAAAGCAAGGCCTGGCCGATCTCACCGGCTATCTCTTAAGCCGAGGCGGAACCAAATCGTGGCGTGCCGAAGAACTGGAAGAGAAGTTGGCGTTTCTGGCCGCCAACCTCAGTTCAGGGGTGGGCGAATCGCAGGGAAGCGTCAGCCTCAATCTGCTTTCCAAAGATTTGGACGAAGGGCTCTCGATTTTGCGAGAGGTCCTGACAATGCCGCGCTTTCAGGAGGACAAGCTGGCCTTGCGCAAGCAACAGGTTCTCCAGGCCATCAAGCAGCGCAATGACGATTCGTCGGACATCGAAGGGCGGGAACGGGAATTCCTGGCTTACGGCGAGCAGTTCTGGGCGAACCGCTACACGACCGAGAAATCGCTCAATTCGGTGAGCCGTGAGGATCTTCAGTCATTTCACAAAAGATGGTTTCATCCTCAAAATTTCGTAGTGGCTGTCAGTGGCGACTTTGATCGGGCGAAAATGGCAGAGAAGCTCGAGTCGCTATTCAGCGACTGGCCGTTTCAGGGCGAAAAGCCGCCAGCGATTCCAACCAACACTCAATTTGCCAAACCGGGGGTGTATATCGTGGACAAAGATGTCAACCAGGGAAGGGTAGCGATCCAATTGCCGGGTGTGCTGCGAGACAATCCCGACTATTTTGCCATCATGGTCATGAACCGCATCCTTGGGGGAGGCGGGTTCACCTCGCGCATCGTGAACAGTGTCCGCTCAGACGAGGGCCTGGCGTATGCCGCTGGATCAAGTTTTCCCGGCGGCGTTTACTATCCGGCCACCTTTACGGCAGGATTCCAGTCGAAATCGCGTACCGTGGCTTATGCCATTTCCATCATCCTTAAGGAACTCAAAGAGATGGCGGATGGGGAGGCTTCGCAAGCGGAGTTGAACACTGCCAAGCGATCATTCATCGATACTTTTCCCCGCATGTTTTCGACCAAGTCTCAGATTGCAAACACCTTTGCCCAGGACGAGTTCACCGGCCGTTATACCAGGGAGCCCGATTTCTGGCAGAAGTACCGCCAGCGTATCGATGCCGTTACTCTCAAGGAGGTGCAACGGGTGGCTAAAAAATATCTGGATAGTTCGAAAGCGGCCATCTTGATCGTCGGTGAGAAGAAGGAGATCCTGCTTGGGCATCCGAACCATCCCGTGAAGCTGGAGGCGTTTGGCCTCGTTACCGAACTCCCTCTGCGCGACCCGCTCACGATGCAGCCGATGGGCAACTAAGGGTTAAAATGGCAACAGCTTCGAGTTGAACATTCGTTCGACCATCCAAATCGTAGCGATGACGATAACGGCGACCGAGCCGCCGCGAAGCATGAAGTTGCGGTATCCAGTAGTGTGCCGAACATTGTAGACGATCGGGATAAAAATCCCGACGATGGCCAATTGGCCGATTTCGACGCCAATGTTGAATCCCACTAATGCCATCGCCAGCGCGCCTTTCGGGAGGCCGGCTTCATCCAGAACGTTGGCAAAACCAAATCCGTGAATCAATCCAAAGCCAAATGCCACCATCCAGCTTCGCTCCCGAAAAATCGGCAGGAGGTTGTTGGCGGCAGCGATGACAACCGATGCAGCGATCACAGATTCCACCAACCGGCTCGGAAGAGTAAGAATATGCAGGGCGGCCAAAGCGAGAGTCAGTGAGTGTGCGACCGTAAAGGCGGTCACAATTTTGAGAACGTTCACAATCACAGGACGAAATGCAACTGCACCAGCCCAGCGTTGCTCTCGCCAGGTCAGAACAGCCGGCAGCAGAAGCGCGATGAGAAACAGAATGTGGTCGTAGCCGGTCCAGATGTGCCAGATTCCCTCGCGGACAAATGCGAGCAATTGCCTGAATTTCGTTGGAGGTGTCGCTAATGCAATTTCCAGAGTGTGGCGGCTCGCGTTCAGAATGGTCTGCTGCGGTTCGCCCCAATACTCTAATCGAGTGATGCATCGCAGTTGAGCATCGAGCGCAAAGAGGATTTGCCCATTGAGGACGAAACGAGCTGGACGGCCTGGCCGGATCGGCGCCTGAAAGATAAGGACAAGAGCATCGCCGTTCGGGCCAGTCGTCAGTTGCTCATCCTTGACTTGCAAAGAGAGCGGTTGGCCATCGAGGCTTATGACCAGACCAGCCATCGTGTCGAGTGCTACGCCCTGTTCGCGCAACCGAAGCTCCTCCAGTGTGATTGCTGCCTTGTCGATCTTATCAAGCCCGAGCGCGTGCTGCAGATCCCGGAGAGTTATTTCCCATTTTCCGGAAAGGTTGGTTTCCGTCAGCGTCAAGGAAAGGAAAGTGTCACTGGGAGCATGGGCCTGAAGGCTCAAGGCAAATACGCAGAGAAAAAACGCCAGAGCTGCGCAACATCTCCATAAGCTGATCATTTGACTCTAGTTTAGTCGAAGGAGAGGCGCCCAACCACTGTTTTGCTCTCAACCCGTCATTGCGCACCGCAGCGCGTTGGTTTAGGTTCGAGCCCATGCTTTTTCGGCTTTGGCCACTTTGGCTTCTAATTTTAGCGGTCGCAGGAATTTGCGGCTGCGAATCTCCCAAAGGGGCCGACGTTGACGAGCAAAAGAATTCGCATTTTATCGAAGGGAAGGAGCGGACCAAAGCTCGTGATTACAAAGGCGCCATCGAGGCGTTTCAGCGAGCGGTCGATGCCAATCCTAATTCCGCTCTGGCCCATTTCGAATTAGGCATGCTTTACGAAGAACACGACGAAAAGAATGAGTGGCGTTATGTGCTGGCGCTCTACCACTACTATCGTGCCTACGAACTACGCCCCAACGCCTATCCTTCTGATAATGCCAAACTGCGCATCCAGGCTTGCCGGCAGGAACTTGCCAAAGCGGAATCACTGGCTCCGCTTTACCCCTCGATGCAGCGGGAACTGGAAAAGCTCAGAGAAGAAAACTCTCAACTACGCCGCCAGGTCGACTTTCTGCAAACGCAGGCCGTAGCCCGAACATCAACTGTTTTGACCAACCCAACTTTGGCCGGCCTTGCCCAGGGTCCGCAACATAGCGACCCGACCGAGGGCGCCCGCACCTCACGAGGTGCCTTGGTTCAAGAGCGCCCGATTGCGCCGGCGGCCGGTGGGGTGCGAAAACATACTGTCAAAGACCGCGAAACTTTCGCGTCAATTGCTCGATTGTATCGCCTGCGGACCGATTCGGTCCTGGCTGCCAATCCCAGTATTGAGCCGAAGCGACTTCGAGCCGGGCAGACAGTGAACATTCCTGCTTCCTGAGCCTGGGATGAGGTCGCGTCTGTCATTTCTCCTGGTAACGGCGTTCTTTGTGACGATGAACGTCTTGCTCTGGCGCTCGGAATTCGGGGGACACCATCAGTTCGGCGGTTCGATTCCGGCCGAAGCCGCCTGGGAAAAGATAGTGACGGCCCCGGACAACTCTCTTCTGAGCATCCGCCGCCACGGAAAAAGGATCGGCACTTGTCATTGGTCACCGAGCGTCGGGCAGGAGCGGGCGACGGGAAAGATCATGAGTGAGGACGTGCCGCCGGAAGGGATGGTCGAGCGGCCGACGAGTTACAACATCGAAGTAAGTGGCAACCTGCTGGTGGATGAAGTTAATCGGCTGCGATTCAACTTCGATATCAATCTGACGACGAACCAATCCTGGCAAAAGCTGTTCCTCCGCCTGACCTTGCGTCCGACCGTCCTGGAACTGGAGGCGCTTGCCGCGGATCAGTCTGTCCGGCTGCGCATGGATGACGGCCAGGAGCGCACCGACAAGGTATTTACGTTTTCTGACCTTCAACATCCCGATAAACTGCTCAAGGATCTGGGAAACCCGATCTTATCGGCAGCGATTTCTTCCCTGGGCCTATCCTCGAGCGCCAATCTCACCGGACCGCAGCCGCGCCCTTCTTTGGGCCTGCATTGGGAAGCCCGCTACGACCGCCTCAAAGTGGGCGGGGATTGGATGCGAGTGATTCGTTTGCACGCGCGCCTGCTCGATCGATTTCAAGCCGTCATTTTCGTCAGTCCTGTGGGGGAAATCCTCAAGGTTGAATTGCCCGATCAAATCACTTTAATGAACGACTCGCTTTCCAGTCTGTCAGGGCCCGAAGATGATCGAATTAATTCACGTCGCTAAAAGTTTCGGGGACCTGCTCGCAGTCAACGACCTGTCGCTGACAGTGAAGAAAGGGGAGTTTTTTGCCATTCTCGGTCCCAATGCGGCCGGGAAGACAACCACTATCAAGGTGCTGACCGGTCTCATCAAGCCGACCTCCGGCACCGCCCGCGTGTGCGGTTACGACGTGCAGCAGCACCCGCTGGAGGTGCGAAGGAAGATGGCCTATGTGCCCGATTTTCCGTTTCTCTATGACAAGCTCACGCCTTGGGAATTTCTGCGCTTCACGGGCCAGTTATTTCAAATGACCGAGGAGCGCATTGGGCAGGCCAGCGCTGAGTTGATCCAACGCTTTAATTTGGAAGAGTTCGTTCATAAAACGATTGAGGGACTCTCTCACGGAACCCGGCAGCGCGTTGCCATTGTCTCTGCTCTTTTGCACGATCCCGAGGTTTTTGTAATCGACGAACCAATGGTCGGCCTCGATCCGCATCACTCGCGAGTGGTCAAAGACATACTGAAGGAGCGATCCCAGAATGGAGTGACCGTATTTCTTTCGACGCATCAATTGACAGTGGCCGAAGAAATGGCCGACCGGATTGGAATCATGCACCAGGGGCGGCTGATCGCCCTTGGCACAGCCGACGAGTTGCGACGGCAAAGTGGCGCTTCCGGACCGTTGGAAAGTGCCTTTCTTGCGTTGACCGCGCAGGAGGCCAATTTCCAGGAGCAAAAAGCGCAAGGGTTGTAGCGCAGATTTCCATCTGCCCTACGATTCGCTCTCGTTCGACACCGGCTTTTCGCGCACGACTTCGCGCGCATCTTTGTCGTCGCGCAGACCGAGGAAGACCGGCTGACGAAGACCGCCGTCGTCTGTCCATTCGGAAAACCGGACCTGACAGACGAGTTTCGGTTCCAGCCAGGTCGAACGTTTCATTTGCGCCCGGCTGAGGCCCTGTCGGGCACTCGGTGCATTCGCGAAAGGACAAGTATCGGTACGAAACTTCTGGAACTTGGCGTAAAGGTCGCGCAGCGTTTTAGTATCGAAACCGGTTCCAACTTTGGACGCAAAAATCAGCTTGTCCTGCTCGTAGTAACCAAGCAGCAGCGCACCGAAATAGGGTCGAGTGCCTTGCGGTTCAGTATACCCGCCGATGACGAACTCCTGTTCGAGAGAGACTTTGATCTTGACCCAGGCGCCGCTGCGGCGACCCGGCTCATAGGATGAATCAATGCGCTTTGCGATCAGGCCTTCCACTCGATTACGTTCGGCTTGGGCCAGCAAGTCGTCTGGATCCCCATCGAGGGTTACGGAATAGCGAATAGGAGCGGGGACATCTTTTAAGAGAGCGTGGAGGATATTTTTCCTGCGCTCCAGGGGGAGTTGCTTCAAATCGCGGTTTTCCAGGTTGAGAATATCAAATACGTAATAGCTTAACGATCCGGATTTCCCGCCAGCCGGCCGTTGTTTATGCTTCTGCAAAAGCTGGAATGACGCATTACCCTTCTCGTTAGTGGCAACGATTTCGCCGTCCAGGACCAGGCTCGAAACGGGCAGTTCCTCAACGGCTTCGGCTACTGCAGGAAATTCGGTCGTGATGTCGCGGGCCCGCCGTGAAAAGAGCCGCACACGGCCATTTCTCTTAACTGCAATCGCCCGGTATCCATCCCATTTAATCTCAAACGCCCACCTGGGATCGCGCGGGATCTTTTCGACCAGCAGGGCCTTCATCGGGTCGACATAGGCCGCAGGGTCTTTCGGAAACCGGTTGAGCGTCGCAATCAAGTCGTCTCGAATTGCCGCCGTATCGTCGACTCGGGACTGGCGCGCGGATTTGGGGACTGCGACGGTCTGGGTCTTCATTGGCTTCGATCGCGACGAGGAAGACTGATTTGAGATCCAAACTTTGCCGCGACCCTCGGCGATCTGTTCCATGGTTTTCCGGCTGAGAACCGAGGAGTTATCCATCCGAGCTGAGATCGGCTTTATGTCCTCGCCACTTTTGATCAGCAGCCATGGTTCCTTGCCGGCCTCTTCGCGACCCCTCATGCGAACCAAGGTCCATTCGCCTTCAAGCTTCTTTCCGTGAAGCCGGAAATGAATTTTTCCTTTGTTGAGAGCTTCCAGAGGGTCTCCGCCGAGGACCTCGTAGGTGCCACGATCCCAAAGCATGACCGTCCCCGCGCCGTAGTTGCCCTCGGGGATCGTCCCTTCGAACCCACCATATTCGAGCGGGTGGTCCTCCACATGCATGGCGAGGCGCTTTTCGCCCTTTTGAACAGGAATTCCTTTCGGCACGGCCCACGACTTGAGGACCCCGTCCACTTCGAGCCGGAAGTCATAGTGCAGCCGCGTGGCATCATGTTTTTGAATGACAAACGAAAGCGCCCGGCCTTTTGAACGATGTGCGCGGCCTTTCGGTTCAGGCGTTTCGCGAAAATTGCGCTTTTGGATGTAACGTTGCAGTCCCATAGCTCAGCGGCTTTTGTGCGCCAAGGTACCATTGCGCGAAAAACTCGCCCTGCGCAAGCCGCTGCTTGGCCGTGGGCGACCTTATCTACATCCCCTTTCAGCTCTGAGGAATAGTTTTTCTTCGCACCTCTGAGCTTTCGCTCAGAGCGCCGGATCCTCGTGGGATTTAGCTTTCGGCCACTTTCATTCCCGCAGCTCTCAATAAATATTTTTTCGCTCCATCGATTTTTGTTGCCTTATCGGATAAGTAATAATACATATCCGTAATGACATGCACTGTTGGCATCCCTGTCGTCTTATGAAAATCCCCAGACATCCCACGCTCATCCGGCGCCACCTGCAGGCCCGCCTCAAAGATTTGCATCCCCAAGCCCCCGTCCTCGCCGCCAGCTTGGTCCTCATCCAGAGGCGTTGCGGCCGCCCAGGCTGCCATTGCCAAAAAGGACCCGGGCACCCGACTCATTACCTCACCTGCAAACAAAAGGGCAAAACCCGCACCGTTTATGTGCCGCGGGCCTTGCTCAAGGAGGTCCAATCATGGATTCGCGAACATCACCGCTTGAAAAAACTCACCCAGCAAATCTCCCAACTGGCTCTGGCCCAAGTTCAGACTCACGTCACTCAGCAGCGCCGCCAGGCGGGAAGGTCTTAGCACTGGGCCAAGCCTTTGTGCGGACCTTGCGGCACTTCTGGCCGGACTTTAATCCGTGGCTCGATGAACTTCCGGACACCCGTTTCCAGGAAATGGTTGTCTATGACAAACGCTTCCTGATCTGGTGGGGATTGCTTTTGTTCTCCTTGAAACTGGGGAGCCGGCGCTCGCTCGACTACCAGCTCCGGGACCCCGAACTGCCCGTCCTGAACAACGTCAATCAATTGGCCAAAACCCAGCAGGAGTCCCTGCCGGTCCATAAAACGTTGGATCACTTCCTCGGCCATGTTGGCTCGGCCGCCCTGGCCGATTTGCGCAACCAGTGTGTGCGCCAACTCATGCGCAACAAGGTGCTCGACCGCTTCCGCTTGGAGGGGCAATTTGTCATCGCCATTGATGGCACGGGCTGCCTTTCCTTTAAGGAACGCCATTGCGAGCCTTGTCTGGAGCACAGCAACGGATCCTGCGTCTATTATCTGCACCCGGTGCTGGAGGCCAAAATCGTCCATCCCAGCGGCCTGGCTTTGTCCATTGGCACCGAATTCATTGAAAACCCGCTGCCCCAAAAGCCCGGCGCCGATCCCCTCCGCTCTCGTCGATTACCAAGCCGTCAAACAGGACTGCGAACTCAAAGCTTTCCTGCGCCTGGCCCCCCAATTGAAAAAGGCTTTCCCGCAAACCCCCTTTTGTCTGGCCGCCGATTCCTTGCTGGCCTGCGGAGCGGTTTTGACGCTCTGCGAGCAATATGACTGGTCCTACGTGCTGACTTTCAAGCCCGGACGCACTCCGGCGTTGTGGGCTGATTTTGAAGGACTCCTCAAGCTCTCTCCAGAAAATCGGCTGGTGCAAACTCTGCCCGACCAAACCCGTCAAATTTTCCGCTGGGCCAATGATCTGGATTATACCGATTCCGAAGGGCGGGTTCACACCCTCCAGGCGCTCCTCTGCGAGGAAACCAAGGCCAAACTCAAACTTACTCCTGGATAACCAACCAGCGCGTATCCATTCACAACGTCGTGGCCCTGGCTGCCGGCGGCGGACGGGTGCGCTTCAAGATTGAAAATCAAGGCTTTAACATCCAAAAGAACAGCGGTCTGAACCTCGAACATGCCTACAGCACGGGAGTCGATACCATGAAGTCGTTCTATTACCTGCTGCAGATTGCCCATCTGTTCCTGCAGATGCTCGAGATGGGCAGTTTGCTCCGGCAATTAGCCCGACAATACGACTCGACCCCGATGCGCCTCTTTGGAAGCCTCAAGAACATCGCCCAGCGTTTACTGGAGTGCTTTCGCTATTTTCATCTCGAAGCGGAGGTTTTTGATCCGACGGAACAATTTCAAATCCGGCTGGCTGATTCAACCTGAGTCAGCGCTGTAGGCAGGTTCAGCCTTTCAGACCGCCGAGCATCTGCAAAAAACCACCGCTCTCGCGGTGGCAGGGCTTCTGTCCTCCAAAACCTTCTCTGTCCGCCAATCGACCCCACCACGAGCCCTTTGAAGATGGACTGCCGGAGTATTCCTCAGAGCTGATCCCCTTTTCACGGACTGGAAGGCGGAGCGTCGCACAATTACACTCCTGATGAGCTGAAGCCAATAGCCGCCCATTGCCAGAAATGCCTCCATCGAGGACTGCACCGCTAAACCCATCCTGTTTGCGAGCGCATTCTTGCTCTATTCTTTTTGCTTTGCGTCTTTGCGTCTTTGCGCCTTTGCGTTAAAACTTGTTTGGCCGCGGTTCGCATCGCTACGATGGCCACAGCAATGACGCAGGCATCCAGGGTCTCTTACTTTTTTATTTTGGCGGTCATCGTGATTGCAGGTGGTCTCCACCTCGCAACTCCGTTAGTCACCGTGCTTTTTTCCTATTTTGCTTTGTGCAGGCTGAATTTTACCAGGCACAAATGGGTTTCAATCGCGCTGTTTTTGGTGCTTCTCTCCGCAGTTCTTTACGGCCTGGGATTCGTTCTTACCCAGGCCTTAAAGGCGCTGCCGAGTATCGCCTCGGAATCGATTCCTAAAATTATTGCCTACGCCAGAGATCATCACATCGATTTACCCTTTAACGATGTCGAAGGTCTCAAAGCAGCGGTCATGGACATGATGAAGGACGAGTTCAAGTTCCTGGGCAACTTTGCCCGATCCGCGACCAAAGAATTTGTGTTCATTTTGATCGGCGTCGTGGTCGCGGTAAGCATGTTTTTAAACCCGGGGTTCGAGAAGAAGGGCGCCAGGCTCAAACAGCCGAGCCTTTTCTCGTCCGTGGCTGACGAAATTGTGCGGCGTTTTCGATTGTTCTACGACAGTTTTGAAATGGTCATGGGAGCGCAGATAATCATTTCCGGCATCAACACGCTACTCACGGCAATATTCGTCCTGGCAATCTCTCTTAAGCACGGCAGTGTCGTGATCGGCCTGACTTTTCTTTGCGGAATGCTCCCGATCATCGGGAACTTGATCAGCAATTCAATCATCGTTGGAATTGCCTTTACCATATCCCCCCGGACGGCGATTGCGGCGCTGGTGTTTCTGGTGGCACTGCACAAGTTCGAATATTTTCTCAACAGCAAAATCATTGGGGACCGGATCGAAAACCCCGTCTGGCTCACATTGCTGGCCTTGATCCTGGGCGAGCGGTTGATGGGAATTCCCGGAATGATCCTCGCGCCAGTGATACTCAATTACATCAAAGTCGAAGCGGCCAAACTGCCACCGGCGAAGAACCTGCCAGTCACCCCGGATCAGACGCCGGCCAGCCCTGACGGAGGCGCAAAGCGGTCTTCGGTCCAGGGGTCAGCGGTATTGGAGTAGCCGCGCAGTTCCCAGAATCCCAGGATGTCGCGGTCCAAAAACATTATCTCGCGGATGAACTTTGCCCCTTTCCAGGCGTAGCGTTTCGGAATGATGACTCGCGCTGGCCCGCCATGCTCAGCAGAAATCGGTTGCCCCTTCCACTTGTGCGCGATCAGCACATCGTCATCCATGCACACGTCGAGCGGATTATTCGTCGAGTACCCATCGTAGCTTTTAAAAAAGACGTGCGTCGCCGACGCCTTCGGCTTGACGAGCTCAGCAATCGTGAAAAACGCCACCCCTTCCCATTCCATATCGAATTGGCTCCAGGTCGTCACGCAATGGAAATCGCTGACGTCCTCGGCTTGCGGCAGCGCAAGGAACTGTTCCCAGTTCAACACGAACGGGTTGTCGACGAGGCC
>Ga0137394_10001331_pt1 | contig 17882 bp, 20 predicted proteins | sample czobulk116metaG_FD_108278 | JGI IMG/M metagenome (GOLD analysis project Ga0137394, IMG submission 108278) | Vadose zone soil microbial communities from Angelo Coast Range Reserve, California, USA - czobulk1.16 metaG | ecosystem: Environmental > Terrestrial > Soil > Vadose zone | place: USA...
GACCGCCGCGGTATCGGCACCCGCTGCGAGCTGCGAATGCCCGATCCATCGGCCAACCCGTACCTGGCCCTCGCGGTACAGCTCGCGGCCGGGCTGGACGGCGTCGAGCGCAAGCTCACGCCGCCCGATCCGGTGAACAAGAACATCTTCGCGATGAGCTTCCGCGAGCGGCGGAAGTATCGGATCGACGAGCTGCCGCGCGACCTCCACGAGGCGTTGGACATGCTCGACAAGGACGACGTGGTCCGTGACGCTCTCGGGTCACACATCTACGAACGCTTCGTGGAGGCCAAGCGTGAGGAATGGCAGGAGTACATCGGCCGCGTGAGCGAGTGGGAGGTCGAGCGCTACCTGGCCCAGTACTGAACGTCGTCCCCCCCTCAGCTCCCCCTCTTCCCCCAGTGGCAAAGTGTCTGCATATTCGTGCAAGTAATGCACGAATTGATGTACGCACGTGCACCAACAGTGCGCAGTGAAGTGCAGAGTGTATACGAAATCGTGCATACCATGCACGAATCTACTAACACCGCGAACGCCCGAGGGGGACATGGACGCCAACACCGTTGCCATCAACTTCGTCTGGACGCTGGTCGCCGGTTTTCTCGTGATGTTCATGCAGGCCGGCTTCGCCCTGGTCGAGACCGGCTTCACGCGCGCGAAGAACGCCGCGCACACGATGACGATGAATTTCATGGTGTACGGCATCGCGATGTTGGCCTATTGGGCGGTGGGCTTCGCCCTGCAGGCCGGCGGCGTGGGACCGCTCGGCACGTTGGGCGGCTACGATCGGCTATCGCACGAAGTCTCGGTGACGATCGCCGGGAAGTCGTGGGGCCTGTTCGGAGGAACCGGATTCTTCCTGACCGGCGTCGCCTACACCGCGCCGGTCTTCGCCTACTTCTTGTTCCAGATGGTGTTCATGGACACGGCGGCCACGATCCCGACCGGGGCGCTGGCGGAACGTTGGAGATTCGTCGCATTCGCGGTGTTCAGCGTGTTCGTCGGCGCCTTCATTTATCCGATCTACGCGAACTGGACTTGGGGCGGCGGCTGGCTTGCCATGCTCGGCAAGAACCTCGGGCTTGGTCACGGCCATGTCGACTTCGCGGGATCGTCCGTGGTGCACATGACGGGCGGAGTGATGGCGTTCGTCACCGCGATCCTCTTGGGCCCGCGGCGGGGAAAATTCAACTCCAACGGGACCGTGAACGCGATCCCGGGCCACAACATTCCGATGGCGCTGGTCGGCACGTTCATCCTCGCCTTCGGGTGGTTCGGGTTCAACGCCGGATCGACGCTGGCGGGCTCTGACCTGCGCATCGGGGTCATCGCGACGAACACGATGCTGGCTGGGGCGGCTGGAGGAATCACGGCGATGCTCTACGTGTGGCGCAGGTACGGCAAGCCCGACCCGTCGATGCTCGCGAACGGGACGCTCGCCGGACTCGTCGCCATCACCGCACCGTGCGCGTTCGTGACGGCGCCCGCCGCGGTCCTGATCGGCGGGGTGGCGGGAGTGCTGGTCTGCGCAGCAGTGCTCTTCATCGAGCGGTCGCTGAAGATCGACGATCCCGTGGGCGCCATCTCGGTGCACGGCGTGTGCGGCCTCTGGGGAATTCTGTCAGTCGGCTTGCTCGCGGACGGGACGTATGGGGCCGGCTGGAACGGCGTCGACGGGGCGGTGCGGGGGTTGTTCTACGGCGACGCCTCGCAGCTGCTGGCCCAGCTCGTGGGCGGCGTGACCAATTTCGTCGTCGTCGGCGCGATGGCATTCGTCGCGTACAAGGTCACCGGCTTGGTGGTGGGCGGTCATCGCGTCTCGGCTGAAGTCGAGGAACTCGGGCTCGACGTGCCGGAGATGGGTGTGGAGGGCTATACCACCACGCCGGAAGCCGCGACGGTCGTGGTCATCGACGAGCAGTCCGTGACTGTGCCCGCCGAAGCGGCTTTCGAACCCCAGCCGGAGCCGATCTGATGCGCGCCGTCGCACTCGCCGGCCTGCTGCTCGTGACGGCATCGCTGGCGGCGCAAACGCCTCCACCCCCGCTCAAGCTCAGCGGCTGGGCCGAGGCGTCGTACGTCTACTCCCGGCACAGCGCTGGGGATACGATCATCGTCGGGCGGCTATACGATCGTCTGCAGAACCGGTTTACCCTGAACGCGTTCGGCGTCGTGCTGGACAAGCCGTATGACCCCGCGAAGCGCAGCGCCGGATTCCACACCGAGGTCCTGTTCGGCCAGAACGCCACTGTGATCAAGTCTGGGGGAGGGGCACTCGACCTCGGCACTCAGGCCGATATCCCCCACCTCTACGTCACGCTGAACCTGCCAACCGCGAATGGGAGCGGCGTGCAGTTCAAGGCGGGGCGCATGCCCTCACTGCTCGGTCTGGAGGTAATCGAGACCGCCGGCAACACGAACTGGTCAGAGGGAAACCAGTTCATCTACGTCGAGAACTTCACCGCGGTGGGCGTGAGCGTCGAAACGAAGCTCAACAAGCAGCTCGACGTGCAGCTCCGGGTGATCAACGGATGGGACCAGGTTTCGGACAACAACAAACGCAAGTCGCTGATGGGACGTGTCGGGATCTCACCCGATACGCTCACCTCGGTAGGGATCGTTGGGTTCTGGGGCCCGGAGGAGTCCGGCAACGACCACGCGAATCGCTACGGCGTCGACGCACTGATTTCGCGGAAGCTGGGCACGATGCAATTCTGGCTGCAGGGTGACTACGGCCGCGAGCAGGCGAACGCTGCCTTGCCGACCCCAACCCAGGATGCCAAATGGTGGGCAATCGGCGGCTGGGTGACGTACGAGGTCAGCACTGCGGTCGGGCTTGCGTTGCGGGGCGACTACGTGAACGACGTGAACGGCGCGCGCACCAGCGGGGCGATGGGCTTTCCTGCGAACACCGGGCAGAAGTTTGGCAGCGCGACGGCCACGTTGAACATCCGGACGTGGCCGAATGCCATCGTCCGGCCCGAGGTGAGGTACGATCGATCCACGTTGGCGGCTTTCAACGCCAAGAAGGATCAAGTCAGCGTCGCGCTCGGCGTGGCGTACTTGTACTGACGCCGGGGCTGTAGCTTCACTGCCGCACGGCCGCTCTGGCCGTGCGGTGTATATCTTTTGACGTTACCCAATGACACTGTTTCGCATGTTGGCCCTGATCGCCGGGGTGACCTCGGCGTGCGACGTCCTGCCGCGGCCGGGCGACACACAAGGGGTGCAGGAGGCAGGACGGTGGGAGCAGCACGGACGCATCCTCGTTCAACCCGACCCGCGCTACACAGTGGTCCACCTGCGCGTCGATACCAACCTCACCGAGCGCCACGACGTGCTGCTCGCCCGGTTCGATTTCGATCCGAGCGACGCGCTGGGTGACGAGTACTTGCTGACCGTCGCGCTCGACCTCGGCGACGCGCGGCGGCTCTCCGCCGGGCATCGCTATCCGCTCGGAGACTCCATTCCCGCATGGGCAACGGTGACGTGTCTGTGCCGGCCCACGCGGCCTGATTCCGTGCGCGGGACGTACATGATGCAGACGCGGGGCACGCGGCAGATCGCCGGACGGATCGACGCGACGCTGTATTTCACCGCCTGGGACGATTCGACCAAACACGCGACATTTCGACTGCGGCAGCGTATTCACGGGGTGCGACCCTGATGGGCGGACGGCCCGACGGCCGGACGGCCGGTCTGGCGCTCGCGATCCTCTCGTCATTGGCCGTCGGGCCGTCAGGCCGTCTGGCCGCCCAAACAGAGTCACCCCCCCAGACAATCGATACCATCATCATCGAGAACGGCAACATCTTCGACCACCCGGACGCGACGCCCGGTTGGGTCGCGCACCTCGCGAACCGGTTGCATGTGCGGACGCGCCAGGGAGTGATCCGGCGACGCTTATTGCTGAACCGTGGCGATCCCTTCGATCGGGCGCGCATTGAGGAAAGCGAGCGGTCGTTGCGCACCCTCGGGGTGTTTCGGTCGGTGCGTGTGGACACGGTTCGTGCCGAGCCGGGCGGCAAGCTCGCGCTGCGCGCCGTCACGTCGGACGGCTGGAGCACTCAGCCGCAGGCCAGCTTTACGAGCGTGGGCGGCGACAAGACGTGGGACATCGGGCTCGTCGAGCGCAATTTTCTCGGCACGGCCACCGAGGTGGCGCTCATCTATGGCCGCAACCCCGATCGTAGCCACCTCGATTTCGATTTCTTCAATCCACAGTTCTACGGCCGCCGTACGGCGTTCACGCTTCGCTACCGGGATCTATCCGATGGCCGGCGCGGTGAATGGCGCTTCGGCTTGCCCTTTCACGAGACCGCGGCGCCACATGCCCTCGAGATCTATGGTGAAGCGGCTCAGGAACGGGTGCTCCGGTTCCGCGACGACACGCTCCTCGACAGCAAGCGCCATCACCTGCTCCGCGCGGGAGTGATCGGCGGAATCGCCGTCGCCAGATCGAGCCACCACTACACCCGGCTGTGGGGCGGGTGGGAGTGGCGCCGCGAAGACTTTGGCCCCACCGATAGGTCGCGGGTCCCGTATTCGGTGTTCACGACTTCGCGCGCGGGCATCGACGTCGGGTCGGTGCGGTTCCGGGTGCTCGAGCACTTCAACTCCTACGCCCGGCGCGAGGATGTGGACCTCTCGCCCACGTTGCACGCGGGCGTCGTGCTGTCTTCGGGAGTCGGGTACGAAGTGAGTGGGCAGACGTCCGCTGTCTGGAAGCGCGGATTCGCGGTCTTGAGCCTGACCGCCGGCGGGTTGGACACGACGCGCACGGTCGGGCAGCTGACCGTCGTGAGCCAGGACATCGCGCGCCACACACTCATCGTACATGCCGAGGGTGGGATCGTGACGCACCCCAAGCCGGGCGCGGAATTCGATCCATGGGCCGTGCAGCGCGGGCCCAGACTGTTCGGCGTGCACGATTTCACCGGCACGCGCACGACCTGGTTCGTGCTCGAGGATCGCATCCTCGTCGCCGACGACATTCTGGGGCTGCTGGCGATGGGCATCGCGCCGTTTCTCGATTATGGAGGCGCGTGGTACGGCGACGAGCCAGCAAGACAGGGTGGCGATGTGGGACTGTCGCTCCGCTTCGGCCCGACGCGGGCGGTGCGCGGGGAAGCCGCCGAAATGGCGTTTGGCTACCGGTTCGGGGACGTGAAGGGGAAGCGCTGGGCGTTCACGTTGCGGAAGGGTTTTTCATTCTGACGCTCGAGGGGCAAGCATGATGAACAACGTCGATTGGATCGGCTGGTTGGCGACGGCCGTGTTCCTGGTCTCGTATTTCACCAAGACTCCGGCAGGGTTGCGTCGCGTGCAGGGTGTGGCCGCCGGGTTGTGGACGCTGTACGGCGTGATGATCCACTCGCTGCCCGTCATCGTGGCGAACATTCTCGTCGCCAGCGTCGCGGTGATATCGTCGTTCAGGAAGCCTTCCGCTTTGGCTTCTCCTCCATGAGCGCCATCGGATTGTTGTCGGGGTCGTGAAAGAACGCCATCCATAGGTCGTAGTCGGCCGCTTCGTGCACGCGATGCGGCTTGTCCATGAAGGTGACGCCCTTCCCGACGAGCGTGCGATGCACGCTCTCGATGTCCTTTACGCGAAAATAGAGAAACGAGCCGGGGTGATCCTGCTCGGCATTCTCGGGCGGCGACAGCATGAGCCGCACCGAGCCCATCTGAAAAAACGCGAGTGACGGCGGCGCCTGAAACAACAGCGGCAGGCCGAGCGTGTCGCGGTGGAACTTCACGGCGCGATCCAGATCGTGGACGACGTTGGTTACCTGTGCGAGCTCCATTGCCCCTCCCGAAAAATTAGTTAGCTTGTGCTAAGTAATTATGGAGCGCGCTTCCCGTCAACCCCCTGCTCGGACCATCGCCGATCGGCTGCACTCGGCCGCCATCCATCTGCTGCGGCGGCTTCGGGTTGAAGACAAGGCGATCGGGTTGACCGGCCCGCGCGCGTCGGCCCTATCGGTCATCGTGTTTCGGGGGCCCATCGCGATGGGCGCGCTGGCCGCCGCCGAGCAGGTGCGGGCGCCGACGATGACGCGTCTCGTCACGAGTCTCGAGAACGCAGGACTCGTGCGGCGCGTCAGCGACCGCGCCGACGGGCGTGTGCAGCTCGTCAAAGCCACCGCGGCAGGGAAGCGCCTGTTGCAAAAGGGCCGTGCGCGGCGGGTTGAGCGACTGATGCAGGGAGTTGCGCAGCTATCAGTGGACGATCAACGCGTGCTGGCGCGCGCCGCGGACTTGATGGAGCGCGCCCTTTTGGTGACTTTTGACGCCCTGGCGCCGTAGCCAAGTGGTAAGGCAGAGGTCTGCAAAACCTCGATTCGTCGGTTCGATTCCGACCGGCGCCTCTGGCTTTTCGCACGACACCCGATCCGGCTGAACCACTTTTTGAACCACGCATGAGGAACCGGGACGCCACCGCCGTCGTCGCGTACCCGACGCAGTCGATGATCATCGCGTCGGTCGCGACCACGCAGAACCTGATTGTCATCTCGTACGGTGACGGCCGAACGGAGCACGGCGCGTACCCTCCGAACGGGCGATTCCATGTCACCTTCGAAGGCGAGCGAGACAGCCGTCATTCGTTCGTCACGCCTGGCCCGGCGTACTCGGAGCTCACGTACTATCCACTCGCGCGCGTCGACGTCCCGCCCGACCCGACGGGGTTCACCCGACCATATGGCGGGTCGGGGCAGACGATGACAATCGAACCCAGGGGTACGCTTGAGATTGGCGTGCTCGGACAGCGTGCCACTCCGGAAGTGATTCAGCAGTTGCGGAACGATGGCGCTTCGGTTCAGACGTTCGGCGGACCGCGTTCCGACACGACGATCGTGTTCCGCTATCTCACGTAGCCGTCCTGGAACCGCTCAGGCATCGGGGTCAATGCCCGCCAGGTGCTTGGCCGATCGCCGCCGCAGGTCCTCCTCGCGGTAGTCGAGGCCGCGCTTAAGGCCCGTCCTGGCGTCTGCTCGCAGGCCTCCCCAGCTTTCAGGACGTGTGGCGCTCGATGACCTCGATGATCTTCTCGGGCTCGAGGGGTTTCGCGATGTACGGGTATCCCCCGATGTCGCCGCCCGTCGCCACCACCTCCTGTTTTTTCACGAGGGCGGTCAGGAACACGATGGGCGTGTCCTTGAGCGCCTCGTCGCCCCGGATCTGTGCCGCGACGTCACCGCCGTCCATGTCGGGCATGGCGACGTCCAACAGGATCAAATCGGGCTTGAACGCGCGCGCGGCCTCGAGCGCCGCGGATCCCCGATTCTCCGCCCGCACCTCGTACGCGCCCGTCCCCTCCAGGTACAGCTTCAGCGTCCGCGTGATAGTGGCCTCGTCGTCGACGAGCAGGATCCGTTTCTTCTGGGGCATTAGGCACGCTCCTTGAGAGCAGTGAAGGCGATGGTCACGCGGGCTCCCCCTTCGGGCCGATTCCCGATGTCGATCGAGGCCCCGTGCATCTCGACGATCTGCCGCGCGACGGCTAGCCCCAGCCCCGTTCCTTTCCCCGTGGGCTTGGTCGTGAAGAATGGATCGAACAGCTTGCCCAGCGCGTCCTCCGGTATGCCGGACCCGGTATCATCCACCTCGAGGATCGTGACGCTGTCCCGGCAGTAGGTTCGCACCGTGATCCTGCCGCCGGGCGGGGTGGCATGCGCGGCATTGGTGAGCACATTTACCAGCACCTGCTGGAGCTTGAAGACGTCCAGGTCCAGGCGCGGCAGGTCAGGGCCCAAGGTCAGGTCGAGAGCAACCCGCGCCTGGGTGACTTCATGCTTGACCATCCCCGCCGAACGGTGGATCACGGCGTTGAGATCCGCCGGCGCGAGGGCGAGCTGGCGCGGCTGGGAAAAATCCAGCAGGCCCATGATGACCGCATCGGCGCGCTTGACCGCGTCGTGCATGTCCTCGAGCAGCGTCTTCACCCCTTCGTCCGTCGTGGGCACGTGCTGCTTCAAGTAATGCACGCCGGTGAGCAGGGTCATCAAGGGGTTCTTGACCTCGTGGGCGACTCCGGCCGCGAGCTTCCCGACCGCCTCGAGGCGCTCCGCCTCGATCAGCTTCCACTGGGCGAGCTGCAGGTCGGTGTGGGACTTCCGAAGGTGCAGGCTCGTCTGGTGCAGCTCGCGCTCGGCTGCCGCGCGATGGCCCTCCGCTGCACGCACCTCGCGGAACCAGCCGGCGCCGAGGGCGATGCCGATGTACGCCGCGATCACGAAGGCGATGGACGGCCATTCGGGCAGCGTGGTCCCGAGCAGCGCGGCCACCACGTACCCCAACGCCAACAGGGTCATCGCCGCCGCGAGCATGGTCATCAGGCGCGTCCAGCCGCGGTAATAACACAAGAGAAAGGCCGGGATCATCGGCAGCAGCCAGGCGAGGAATCCATATTCGGCGAAGCCCTGCGGGAACAACAATGCCCCGGCGACCGACACCACCAGCGCGGCCGCCGAAATCGCTAGGGCTCGCGGTGGCACAACGTGCAATTGGGGCACGTTGGCCGCGAAAGCGCGAAGGTCGCCGCCCTTAGGACTCACCGACCAACTCGCGAACCAGCGCCAGCAGCGCGTCTCGGTCGAATGGCTTGGTCAGCGTCCGCGTCGCGCCGAGCCGCTGCGCGATCTCCAGCGTTCGCTCGCGAGGCACCGAGCCGCCGCCGGAGATCGCCAGGATGCGCACGTGCGCGAACTCCCGGTGCGCTTGCGCGATGACCGCGATCCCATCCACCTCGGGCATGTAGATATCGAGAATGACGAGGTCCACCGGCGTGGTCCGGAGCACGTCCAGGCACCCGCGTCCGTCCGCGGCTTCGAGGACCTCGTATCCGGCACTCGCCAGGTGTCGAGCGAGCACGGACCGGACGCCGGCATCGTCGTCGGCGATGAGGATGCGTGGCACGCTCGGCAATGTGCCCGACCCTTCCCATCGCGGCAAGTAGGAGCCTCATTCCCGCACCCCTACACCGGCTTTATTGGTTGGCCGTATTATCCAAAAACGGTCGATTCGTCGCCGTCGTGGACGTGATCGGTGGAGGCTCCCGGCCACACTCACCAGATCGGCAAGGTCGGCCCTCAGCTTTCTGAGCCGTGTCGACGGAGTACGACTGCAGTGCGAAGCACTGCGCGTCCGAGCTTGTCACGCGACTGCCGGGGGAGTAGAAACACCGTTCGCCGCCCGGATGGCTGTGAATCATGCCGACCGTCCCTTGCCATCCGGCTTCCTCGCACGTTCGCTTCGGCATGGCGTGTGTTTATGTCGACTGGGTCGCGCACGCCCGGACTCAGAAGCGACCGGCCAGCACCGGGGCACAGGTGGGGCACAACGACTGTCAGCAGCTCGCAGCGAGCCGCAGCGTTACCGAGAATGTCACTGGACTGGTGAAGCTGAACGGAGCGCGATAGCGTATAGCGCAGGCGCTCCTGGGCTACTGCAAAACCTCGATTCGTCGGTTCGATTCCGACCGGCGCCTCTCTCGCAACGCTCCTCATGTCACAAACCGCCGCAGGGCGCGTTCCTTGGTCAAGACATGCTCGCGACATTTGCATTAGTGCTCGGGATCACGACCACCGCGGTCGCTCAGCAGCAGGACTCCGTACCGCCCAATCTGCGGGATCGCGGGCGCGGCGTGCGCACTTCGGAATTTCAGACGTACATCGAGCGCCACCATGTGCTGGTGCTCCCGTCCGTTGCATACATCAAGGATCACAATCTGGAATACAACCCGCTGGACTGGGGTTTCGGGGACCAGACCGACCTGCGAGGCACGTTCCGCAACAGCTCGGCGCAGCTCCTGCTCGCGTACGGCGTGACGGAGTGGCTGGCCGTCGAGCTCGAAGGCTCTTACCGCTCGGCGCGATTCGAGCGATCGTCACGCGACACGACGGCAACGCCGGCGCGGATCCGCGAATCCGGAGTGGGGGACTTTGCGGGCCAGGTCCGTGTTCGATTCGCGCAGGAGCGGGGTCGCCGCCCCGAAATCTGGGGGTCGGTGGAGGTGATTCCGGCAAATCTGAAACGAAAGGTGCTCATCGGAGACAAGCTCACCGATGTCAAAAGCGAGATCGGGCTGACGCGGGGATTTCACTTCGGCACGATGACGCTGCGCACCACCGTCGAATACAACCACGGTGACCACCACTGGGATCTCGGTGAGACCTCGCTCGAGTATCTGCGGCGGCTGTCACCGGCGTGGCGCATCCTGCTCGCGATCGAAGGCGGTGAGACCGGCGCCCCCGACGAGTGGGTGTTCGTTACCGCGGGTCAGTGGCGCATCGCCAACGGCTGCTACCTCAAACTCGCCAATGCGGTCGGACTGATGTCGAAATCCACCGACTGGGAGCCGCAAGTCGGCATGCTTTGGGAGCTTCGCTAACGCTCGGCAGCGTTAGCGAATTTTCCGCGCCGGAACGTGCTGGCCGTTCTGATGCAGCACCAGCGCGTCCGGTCTGAACGTGAGCTGGGCGTCCACCGCCTTCAAGAAAAACGTCGAGTCCGACTCCGCAAAGATCGCGAACCGCGGCTGCGCGCTTGCCTGAACGAACAAATGCGCTGCCTGGCGCGTGACCACGATGTGAAAGACCGGCGTCAACTCGTACTCCCCGATATACCGCTCGAGTAGCAGCGAATCCACCGCCACTTCGGTGCGCCTGGGCGGCGGGGACTTGAGCGGGAACGTCTCGTCCAGCAGATGAAAGCCGATGTCATCGACGTTTTCGTTGCCGTTGTTGCAGAGCACGACGACGCCGATGCGGCGCGTCGGATCGAAGCCGATGAAGCTGCGATAGCCGCCCGTCCCCCCGTTGTGCCACACGATCTTCCCGACCGGCCGAGAGAGAATGTGCCAGGCGAGGCCGATCTTGAGGTTCGGGTCATTGGTCGCCTGGCGCTCGCCGTGCGTCTGGTGCAGGGTACGCGAGAGCGGCGTCGCCGTGGAATCGAGATTCGCGACCAGAAACGTGATCAAGTCGGTCGCGGTCGAGCGCAGCGCCCCGGCGCCGGCAAGGGTCGGCAGGTCCCAGTTGGGCACCACGTGCCCTTCGCCGTCGTGACCAGGAGCGAGCCGCGCGTCCAAACCTTTTGTGAGCGTGATCGAAGTTTCCTTCATACCCAGCGGCCTGAGGATGCGGCGCGTAACGAGCTGCTCGTAAGTCATCCCCGCCTTGAGGGCCAGCGCGTGGCCCAAAAGGCCCATGCCGAGGTTCGAGTACTCGTAGGCCGCGCCGGGGTCGCGCGGCAGCCTATAGCGGGACAGGAACTCGTACAGCTGCTGCACGCTGTAATCGGCGTACGGGTTGGAGGAATCGCGAGGGGAGAAATTGTCGGGCATGCGCGGCAGGCCGGAGGATTGGGTCGCCAGGTCGAGGAGCGTGATGGGACGCCCCCGCACCGGCATGCGCACCGCTCGCGGCAGATAGTTCGCCACCGGATCGTCCAACCGCATTTCGCCCCGAGCGGCCATGTCTGCGAGGATCGACGCGGTAAAGACCTTCGTGATGGATCCGATCTCGAACACGTCGTCGACTTCGACTCCGCCGATGGAGATCACTCGCTGTCCCTTGTCCAACAGTCCGACGACGATCCCCTCCCCATGCTTGCCGCTGTCGGGCAGCGCCTGCACGCGCGGCGCCAGGATCGCCGAGACGGCGGAGTCACTGGGGAGCTGAGCGCTGAGGGTCAGCGCAACAATGAGGACGAGATTCACGGAGTCTCCATCACAAAGGTCGCTCGAATTTAGTATCTTCTCGCCGCCGTGCTCGTGCCCAAACTGTTCACCACCCTCCAGGATTACAACCGGGAGCAACTCACCCGGGACGTGATCGCCGGCATCATCGTCGGCATCGTCGCGCTGCCGCTCGCCATCGCCTTCGCCATCGCGAGCGGGCTCAGCCCGGAGCGCGGGCTCTACACTGCCATCGTCGCCGGCTTCCTCATCTCGCTGCTCGGCGGCTCACGGGTTCAGATCGGCGGGCCGACCGGCGCGTTCGTCGTGATTGTCTCGGGGATCGTGCAGCAGCACGGCGTCGATGGACTCGTCGTGGCGACACTCATGGCCGGCTTCATTCTCGTCGCCTTCGGGCTATTCCGGCTCGGCGGCGCGATCAAGTTCATTCCCTACCCGGTGACGATCGGGTTCACCAGCGGCATCGCGCTGATCATCTTCTCGAGCCAGATCCGCGATCTGCTCGGTCTCGAGATGCAGTCGGTCCCCTCCGCGTTTCTGCCGAAATGGGGCGCGTACGTCCACGCGTTCGATTCGGTGAACCCCTGGGCACTGGTCGTCGCGGTTACCACGCTCGCGATCATCGTCGTGTGGCCACGGATTTCGACGCGCATGCCGGGACCGTTTGTCGCGCTGATCGTGACCACGCTGCTCGCGCAGCTCCTGCACCTGCCGGTCGAAACCATCGGCGCGCGGTTTGGTGCGATCCACGCAGGCCTACCCCAGCCGCACATCCCGCATCTCTCGCTTCCGATCATCCAGGCGCTCGCGGGCCCGGCGTTCACGATTGCATTGCTCGCCGCGGTCGAGTCGTTGCTGTCGGCGGTCGTGGCGGACGGAATGATCGGCGGGCGCCATCGCTCCAACATGGAGCTGGTCGCTCAGGGAGTCGCGAACATCGCGTCGCCGCTGTTCGGCGGGATGCCGGCCACGGGAGCGATCGCCCGCACGGCCACGAACGTGAAGAACGGCGGGCGCACACCGGTGGCCGGGATGACGCATGCGGTCACGCTGCTGCTCATCACGCTCTTCTTTGGCCGGTGGGCCGGTCTCATCCCGCTGGCGACGCTGGCGGCGATCCTCGTCATGGTGGCGTTCCACATGAGCGAGTGGCGGACGTTCGTGTCGGAGTTCCGTGCGCCAAAGAGCGACGTGGCCGTGCTGCTGACGACGTTTCTCTTGACGGTTCTAGTGGATCTCACGGTCGCCATCGAGGTCGGCATGGTGCTCGCCGCTTTCCTCTTCATGCGCCGCATGGCGGAAGTCACGAACATCAGCGTGCTGACCCACGAATTCACGGATCCCGTCGACGATTTCGAGCACGACCCCAACGCCGTACGCCGGCGCGTGATTCCCGACGGCGTCCAAGTTTACGAGATCACGGGGCCGTTCTTTTTCGGCGCCGCCGAGATGTTCAAGGATCGGGTGGGGCGGATTGCAGGCAAGCCGAAGGTGCTGGTCGTGCGGTTGCGCCACGTGCCGGCGATCGACTCGACGGGCCTGCACGCCTTGCGGGAGTTCATCGAGCGCAGCCGGCGCGAAGGGACGCTGGTGATCCTGTCCGACGTACACGCGCAGCCGGTCGTCGCGCTGGAACGTTCAGGGCTGTACGACGAGCTCGGGGAAGAGAACATTCACGGCAACCTCGATGATGCGCTGAACCGGGCTCGGCAATATCTCGGGCTCGAGCCCGTGCGGCGTCCGGAGTTTGCGACTCCCACGGTGGCCCGCGAGTCTAAAGGGCGCTAGCGCCGCTGCACCGTCCAACGGCCCGTCTGCGTGTCACCCGACGGCAGCCTGGTCGTGTACGTGCCCGCGATCGTATTGCCGTTGACCTCGCCGCTGAACGTGGTCAGCAGCCGCGCGCCGGTTTGTGGATCGGCATAGGGATCCAACGTGCCGCTCACATGACCGTGCTCGACGCGCACGAAGCGAATCGTCAGCACCGTCGAGGCCGGTGCCTGATTGGCGCCCGCCCCCGTCGCGCTCTCCTGGCGCCAGGGAACGAGCGGACGACCCCACGCGCTCGGGATCATGACGACATCGCCGAAGGCGGAGTCGCCAGCGGCGCGTAGCGTGAAGCTGATGCTGCCGCTGCGACCGGACTCGACGCTGCTGTAGTCGCCGGCCCACTCGCCCGTGAGGGCCGAGATGTCCGTGGATGCTCCGACGAGCGGAACCGGACTGCGGGAAGCGCCGCAGGCGCTCAGCGCCAGCATGAGAAGGCTTGATACAGTCGGGGAGCGAATCATGGTCGCCTCGCGGTAACGGGTGTGCGTTTTACGCGCGACGGCGGCGCGCTGCAACTCTAAACATGCAGGCTATCTTAGCCACGTGCTACGCCGTCAACTGGGCCTCCTCGCCGTCACCGCACTCGTCGTTGGCGAAGTCGTCGCCATCGGGATTTTTCTTACCCCCGCGGGCATGGCCCGCTCACTCGGCTCGCCCTTCTGGCTGCTCATCGTTTGGTTGCTCATGGGTGTGATGGCGCTGAGCGGCGCGCTCTGTTACGGCGAGCTCGCCGCCCGGAAGCCCGAAGCGGGCGGCGGATACATCTATTTGCGCGAGGCCTATGGGCCGGGGGTGGCGTTCCTGTACGGCTGGAAATGCCTGCTCGTCATGGATCCCGGCATCACCGCGGCACTCGCGGCGGGACTCGCGAGCTACGTTGGCTACGCGCTCGGCATCTCCGGAGTCTGGCTCAAAGTCATCGCCATCGGGTCCGTCCTGACGATCGCGGCGGTCAATATCGCGGGCCTGCGGCTCGGATCCGGACTGATGCAGGGACTCACCGCCCTCAAACTCGGCGCGCTCGCCCTCATCGCGGTGCTGGCGTTCGCGCTGCACGCGGGAAGCTGGTCGAATTTCGTGCCCTTCGTGGCGCAGCGCACCGGCTCGGATCCCCTACCTGTAGCGTTGGCGGCGGGGCTAGTGGGAGCGTTTTTCGCCTTCGGCGGCTGGTGGGAAATCAGCAAGCTCGCGGGCGAGGCGCGTGATCCGGCGCGTACGCTGCCCCGGGCGCTCGCCCTCGGCGTTGCGATCGTGACCGTGATTTACATCGTCACGAGCGCGGTGTTTCTCTACCTGGTCCCGCTGGAGCGCGTGACGTCCGGCGAGACGTTCGCGGCGCAGGCGGGCGAGCGTTTGTTCGGGCCAGCGGGCGGCCATGTCTTCGCGTGGATCGTGATCGTTGCGGTGCTCGGCAGCTTGCTCGGACTCCTCATGGCCCTGCCGCGCGTCTACTACGCGATGGCGAGCGACGGCGTGTTTTTCAAAGAGGTTGCCACACTGCATCCGCGGTTCGGCACGCCGGCCCGCGCGATCGCGATCCAGGCCATGCTCGCGTCAGTTTACGTCGCATCGGGCACGTTCAATCAGATCATCGGCTTTTTTGTCTTCGTCACAGTGCTGTTCGTCGCGGCTACCGTAGCGGGCCTATTCCGGGTTCGCCGCCGCTCGCCTGACGCTTCATTTCGGACCTGGGGCTATCCGTTCACGCCCGTGTTGTTTCTCGTTTTGGCGGCTGTCGTGCTCGTCCTGGTAGCCGCCCGCAGTCCGCTGCAGGCGGCGCTGGGCGTCGGCATCGTCGCCTTCGGCGTGCCCGTATATCTTATCGCGTTTCGTCGAACGACCACCCCGACCACCCGACCACCCTGGAAGCCGTAGGATCTGATGACCTGGATTCGCACAGTTCCGCTCACTGAGGCGGATGAGAAGCTGCGTCGTGCCGTCGAGGCACAGCAGGCGCTGTATCCAAAAGAGTACGCGACGCCGGTCCACCCGACGCCGGATGGAACATCCGGCATCGTCGCGTCGCACAGTCTCATCCCCGACGCGCTGTATCATGCGTTCGCGACCTTCGGTGCGCTCATGTCGCCCGAGCTGCCGCTCACGCGCCGCCAGCATGAGATGATCACCACGGTCGTCTCGGTCACCAATCGCTGCCGATACTGAATTGAGTCCCACGCAGAGTTTCTGCGTCGGATCACGCTCGACCAGTCGCTCGTCGCGGCCCTCGAGGACGACTACACCAAGGCCCCGATCTCCGAGCAGGAGCGTGTGATGCTGGATTACGTGGCGCAGCTCACACGCGACGCCACGCGCATCGGACCGGCGGACCATAAGGAGTTGCGCCGTGTGGGGTTCGACGATCGCGGGATTCTGCAGATCACCCTGATCGCGTCCTGGTTCAACTATATCAATCGTGTGGCTGATGCCCTCGGCGTGGGGCGCGGGGTATGAAGAGCCATGGCTGACACCACCACCACTACCCCCAAGGCGACGGTCGCCTGCCCGTTCTGTGACACGCTCAATCGCGTGGATTTGTCGAGGATCGGGCAGCATCCCAAATGCGGCAAGTGCGGCAAGCCAATCTTGCTCGACCGGCCGATCGCGATCTCGGACGCCACCTTCGATCGAGTCACGACCGATACGACGGTGCCGGTCGTGGTCGACTTCTATGCCGATTGGTGTGGGCCGTGCAAGATCATGGCGCCGCTGCTGGACGACCTCGCGCACCGCCGCGCGGGAGAGCTGCTGGTCGTGAAGCTCGACACCGACAAAAACCCCATCACGGGCCAGCGCTTCGGGATTCGGGGAATCCCGACGCTGATTGCGTTCCGCAAGGGACAAGAGGTGGGGCGCCGCGTGGGCGCAGTGCCGCCCACCGAGCTCGAGGCTTTTCTGAAGTCGATCTAGAACTACGCCGGCGGAGCCACCGCGCGCCGGCGTGCGATCCTCGACCCGAACCAGGACCCCACGCACGCGGCCGCCAGCAGGCCTGCCATCAGCTCCTCGACTTGCACCGCCTCGCGGGACGTCAAGCCGTTCAAGAGCGCGTCGATTCCGAGAACCACCAGCGTCGGCAGAGAGATGCGGAGCCCCCACTCCCACGTGGCATCCCGACCGACGAATGCGAGGAGGCCCGCGGCTGCTGCGTACAGTGCGAGTACCACGGCGATGCGCACCGCCATAGGTGTCGAAGGCAGATCGACCGACTGGTAGGAATCGACGAGCACCCAAGCGAAGACGATGACGAGCAGCACGATCCCAACGAGCACTGCCAGCAGATAACGAACCGCGAGTCGGGGGGCGCTCAGTGCTTCCCCGCGAGCTGACGCAGCACGTACTCCAGAATGCCGCCGTGCTTGTAGTACTGCAGCTCCTGCGGCGTGTCGATCCGGACCAGCGCCGTGAAGCCCGTCACCTTGCCGTCGTCGGCCGTGGCGCTGACGGTCAGCTCCTTCGGCATGTCGCTGAGCCCGAGAATGTCGTAGCGTTCTTTCCCCGTAAGGCCGAGCGTCGCTGGGTTCTGACCCGGCGCGAACTGCAGCGGCAGGATCCCCATGCCCACCAGGTTCGAGCGATGGATGCGCTCGAAGCTCTCCGCGATGACGGCGCGCACACCCAACAACCGCGGCCCCTTGGCGGCCCAGTCGCGTGACGAGCCCGCGCCGTACTCTTTCCCGGCCAGGACGATCAGCGGCGTCCCCTCCGCCGCGTACTTGAGTGACGCGTCGTAGATCGTCATCTGTTCGCCGTCCGGCAGGTGCACCGTGAACGGTCCCTCGGTTCCGGGCGCGAGCAGATTCTTGAGCCGCACGTTGGCGAACGTGCCGCGCACCATCACTTCGTGATTGCCGCGGCGCGCGCCGTACGAATTGAAGTCGATCGGCTGGACGCCTTGACTGATGAGGTATTGGCCCGCGGGACTCGTCTTGCGGATCGATCCGGCCGGCGAGATGTGGTCGGTCGTGATGCTGTCGGCCAGGAGGCACAGCACGCGGGCGCCGCGGATATCGCGCACGGGCCCCGGCTCGGCGGGCATGCCGTCGAAGTACGGCGCGCGGCGGATATAGGTCGACGTCGGCTCCCACGCGAAGCGGTCGCCTTCCGGCACCGGCAGACCGCGCCAGCGCTCGTCGCCATCGAATACCAGCGCGTAGCTCTTGCGAAACATCGACGACTGAATCGAGCGCGCGATGACCTCGGCCACTTCCTTGGTCGACGGCCAGATGTCGCGCAGGAAGACGGGTCCGTCGATACCGATTCCGAGTGGCTCGTTGTGGAAGTCGATGTCGATGCGGCCCGCGAGCGCGTACGCCACGACCAGCGGCGGGGAGGCGAGGTAGTTGGCGCGCAC
>Ga0137394_10001332_pt1 | contig 17873 bp, 20 predicted proteins | sample czobulk116metaG_FD_108278 | JGI IMG/M metagenome (GOLD analysis project Ga0137394, IMG submission 108278) | Vadose zone soil microbial communities from Angelo Coast Range Reserve, California, USA - czobulk1.16 metaG | ecosystem: Environmental > Terrestrial > Soil > Vadose zone | place: USA...
ATAGCGAGAGAAAGCGTGACGGCAAACTCGTGAAAGAGGCGGCCGACGATGCCGCCCATCATCAGGATGGGGATGAAGACGGCTACTAGTGAGACGCTGATGGAAACGACCGTGAAGCCAATTTCTTTAGCGCCTTGAAGCGCCGCCTGTAACGGCGCCATGCCTTGCTCTAGGTGGCGGGTGATGTTCTCGACGACGACGATGGCATCATCGACGACGAAACCGGTGGCAATGGTTAACGCCATGAGAGACAAATTGTCGATGCTGTAGCCGAACAGGTACATTCCGCCGAAGGTGCCGACCAATGAGACCGGCACGGCGACGCTTGGGATGATCGTCGAGCGCACGCTGCGCAGAAAAAGGAAAACCACGAGGATCACCAAGGCAATTGAAATCAATAGCGTGATTTTGACGTCATGGACCGACGCGCGAATCGTCGCGGTGGCGTTCTGCACCACCGAGAGCTTCACGGTCGGCGGAACCTCAGCCCGAAGCTCGGGCAGGAGGGCGAGGACACCATCCACCGTCTCGATGATGTTGGCCCCCGGCTGGCGGAAAACGATGATGAGAACCGCAGGCTTCCCATTCGCCAGGCCTCCGGTGAAAATGTTTTCAACCGAGTCGGTCACGGTCGCTACATCCGACAGGCGCAGCGCGCCTCCGCCTTGATAGTGAATGATCAACGGGCGGTATTCGGCGGCCTTGAGCAGTTGATCGGTTGCACTCAAGGACCAAGAGCGTTGTGGGTTCGCGACCTCACCCTTCGGCCGGTAGGCATTGGATCTCGCAAGAGTTGCGCGGACGTCTTCCAGGTCGAGCCCGTACTTGTTCAACACCGTGGGATTGATGTCGACGCGGACCGCGGGCAACGCGCCTCCCCCGATCGTGACCTGCCCGACGCCTTTAACCTGCGAGAGCTTCTGCGCCAAGATGGAGGATGCCACGTCGTATATCCGCGCTCTATCGACGAGATCGGAGGTGAGCGCTAGAAGTAGAATAGGCGCGTCGGCCGGATTGACCTTGCGGTAGAACGGATTGGAAGGAAGGTTGGCCGGCAGTTGACTCCGAGCAGCGTTGATCGCGGCCTGCACGTCGCGCCCGGCCGCATCGATGTTCCGGTTGAGGTCGAATTGAATAACGATCGTAGTCGAGCCGAGAATACTGCTGGAAGTCATCTCAGTGATTCCGGCAATGCGGCCGAATTGGCGCTCCAGCGGCGTCGCGACGGACGAGGCCATGGTCTCCGGGCTCGCGCCTGGAAGCGATGCCTGGACCTGGATCGTTGGGAAGTCCACCTGGGGTAGAGGCGATACCGGCAAAAAACGATAGGCCATAGCTCCCGCGAGGCCAAGCGCCACGGTCAACAAAGTGGTGGCGATGGGTCGCTTGATGAACGGCTCGGAGATATTCATGAGTGTTCTTCCGGCTGTACCGCCGCCAGTGGACGGCGAGCGCGCATGCGGCCCAGCCGCTTGGCCAGGCGATCGAAGGCGAGATAGATGACCGGAGTCGTGTACAACGTCAAGATTTGGCTGAAGATCAGGCCGCCGATGATGGAAATTCCCAGCGGGCGGCGCAATTCCCAGCCGGTCCCGGTGCCGAGCGCGAGCGGCACTCCGCCCAGCAACGCCGCCATTGTCGTCATCAAGATCGGACGCAGTCGCAGCAAAGCGGCCTGGTAGATGGCGTCGAGCGGTTGTTTTCCTTCAGTGCGCTCGGCATCCAGCGCGAAGTCGATCATCATGATGGCATTTTTCTTGACGATGCCGATCAGCAAGATAATGCCGATGAGCGCGATGACGCTGAACTCGGTGCGGCATAGGATTAACGCGAGCAGCGCGCCGACTCCCGCCGACGGCAGAGTCGAGAGGATCGTAATCGGGTGGATGTAGCTTTCGTAAAGTACGCCAAGGACGATGTACACCGTTACCAGGGCGGCTAGAATGAGGGGCGACTCGTTGCTCAGCGACGCCTGAAACGCCTGGGCCGTGCCCTGGAAACTGGTCTGGATACTCGCCGGGAGACCGATCTCCTTCTTTGCCTGGTTGACCGCAGTCACCGCATCTCCCAGTGAAGCGCCGGGTGCGAGATTGAAGGACACAGTGACCACGGGGAACTGTCCTTGATGGTTGACGGTCAACGGGACGTTGGACGATTCAAGCCGGGTAAAGGTACCGAGCGGCACCGAGCCGCCGCCAGTGGAACGCACGTAAAGTTTTTTCAGGTCATCGGGTCCCTGGTGAAAACCCGGCTGCGTTTCAAGCACGACGCGATACTGATTCAACTGGGTAAAAATCGTCGAGACTTGCCGTTGGCCGAAGGCGTCGTAGAGCGTGTCGTCGAGCGTCTGCGACTCGATGCCGAGCCGGGAGGCCGTGGCACGGTCAATCACTAGACGCGCCTGGAGTCCCTGATCCTGCTGATCGCTGGCGACATCACGCAGGACGGGCAGGCCTCGGAGCTTCTGCACGAACCGAGATACCCAAACTCCAAGCTCCTTCGCGTCGGGGTCTTCGAGGCTGTACTGAAACTGCGTTCGGCTCACCCGGTCTTCCACGGTCAGATCCTGCACCGGCTGCATGAAGAGCGTGATGCCCTCGACCTTGGCGAGTACCGGCTGCAGGCGGCGAATCACATCACTGGCGCTGATCCTGCGCGTCTCCAGGGGCTTTAAATTGATCTGGATGCGGCCGCTGTTGATCGTTGTGTTGGTGCCGTCGACGCCGATGAAAGACGAGAGGCTATCCACCGCGGGGTCCTGTAGAATCACGCGGGCGAGCCCCTGCTGACGCTCGGCCATAGCGGTGAAGGAGATGGACTGCGGCGCTTCAGAGACGCCGAGGATCAAGCCGGTGTCCTGAACGGGGAAGAAGCCTTTGGGAATCCAGATGTAGAGCAGCACCGTCGACACGAGAGTGGCCATGGCGACCCAGAGGGTTGCGGTTTGATGGCGCAGCACCCAAGTCAGCGTGCGCCCGTAAAAGTCAATGACCGACTGAAAGGCGCGCTCCGAGGCCCTGTAGAAGCGGCCGTGCTCTGACTCGGATTTGTGACGCAAGAGTTTGGCGCACATCACGGGCGTAAGGGTCAACGAGACCACGGCGGAAACTAAAATCGTCACGCTCAGGGTCACGGCGAATTCCCGGAACAGCCGGCCGACGATGTCGCCCATGAAAAGTAGGGGGATTAAAACCGCGATCAGAGACACGGTCAGCGATACGATGGTGAAACCTATTTGCTCTGAGCCCTTGAGCGCCGCTTCCAGCGGCGAATCGCCTGCTTCGATATAGCGCATGATGTTCTCGATCATGACGATGGCGTCATCAACGACGAACCCGGTCGAGATGGTGAGCGCCATAAGCGAGAGGTTGTTCAGGCTGTAGCCGAACAGGACCATGACCCCGAAGGTGCCGACGATGGACAAGGGCACGGCCACGCTCGGAATCACCGTCGCCGACAGCGTGCGCAGAAAGAGAAACATTACCATCACCACCAGGGCGATGGTGAGCATGAGCTCGAACTGCACGTCCTTGACCGAAGCGCGAATCGTGGTCGTGCGGTCAGTGAGGATCGAGAGCTGCACGGAGGACGGCAGGGATGTATTTAGCTGGGGCAGGAGTCGCTTTACGCGATCCACGACCGCGATGATGTTGGCGCCCGGTTGCCTCTGAATGTTGAGGATGACTGCCGGCACCTGATTCATCCACGCTGCCTGTTTGACGTTCTCCACGTCATCGATCACGATGGCTACGTCGGAGAGGTGTACGGGAGCACCGTTGCGGTAGGCGATGATCAACGGGCCATATTGGTCGCTGGATAGCAGCTGATCGTTGGCGCCGATAGTGTAAGCCTGGTGCGGGCCATCGAAATTCCCTTTGGCCTGGTTGACGTTCGCGTGCCCGATGGCGGTGCGCACGTCCTCCATGGTGAGACCATAGGAGGACAGGGCTGTCGGGTTCACCTGGATGCGCACCGCGGGTTTTTGCCCACCACTAATACTGACTAGACCGACGCCCGAAAGCTGTGAAATTTTTGGCGCCAACCGGGTATCACCGAGATCTTCCACCTTCGACAGCGGCAGCGTTTTCGAGGTCAGAGCGAGCGTTAGAATTGGGGCGTCAGCCGGGTTGGTTTTGCTATAGATCGGCGGATTCGGTAGATCCTGCGGTAGAAAGGTGGCGGCGGCATTGATCGCTGCCTGGACTTCCTGCTCGGCCACGTCGATGTTGAGATCGAGGACAAATTGCAAGGTGATGACCGAGCTGCCCTCGGAGCTGGTCGAAGTCATTTGGTTCAGCCCCGGCATTTGTCCAAACTGTCGCTCCAGTGGCGCAGTGACAGAGGAGCCCATAACGTCGGGACTGGCTCCCGGATAGAAGGTGACGACCTGGATCGTCGGGTAGTCCACCTGCGGCAGAGCAGATACCGGCAGCTGCCTGTAGGCCACCGCGCCGACGAGCAGAAGACCAACCATCAGCAACGATGTCCCAATTGGCCTTTGGATGAAGGGTCGAGAGGGGCTCATGGTTGCCGCCTTTAAGAGCCCGCCTTATCCGGTGCGCGCACCACGACCTTCATGCCCGGTTGAAGCCGATCGACGCCGTCGGTTACGACGATCTCCCCTGCGGAAAGACCGCGCGAGATTGCCGTCTGGTCGCCCTCGCTTCCTTGGACTTCAACGTTCCGAGCCTCGACCGTATCGTCCGGTTTGACTACATAGACAAATGCCGACTGTGGGCTGCGCTGCACGGCCGCGTTGGGCACGAGCACCGCGGCGCGCCGGGTGTCAACGAGCAGGCGAGCATTGACGAACTGATTCGGGAAGAGCACATCGTCCGCATTCTGAAAGATCGCCTTGAGCTTGACCGTCCCGGTGGTGGGATCGATCTGATTGTCGATCGTCAGCAACGATCCTGAGGCGAGCTTGCGCTTCATATCGCGGTCGTATGCGTCCACCACCAAATGGCGGCCGGCCCGAATCTGCTGCTGCACTTGGGGAAGGCTGTCCTCCGGGATTGTGAAGATGACGGTTATCGGTTGCAGTTGGGTGATGACGACCAACCCATTCGCGTCGGCGGCGTGTACGATGTTGCCCGCATCGACGAGGCGCAGCCCGACTCGCCCGCTGATTGGCGAGGTGATGCGACAATAGACAAGCTGCAGCTTAGCACTGTCGATCTGCCCTTGATCGACCTTGATCGCGCCTTCATCCTGGTGCACGAGCGCTTCCTGAGTGGCTAACTGCTGCTGGGGAATGGAGTCCTGCTTGAATAGCACCTCATAGCGCTCCAGATCTACCTGAGCATTTTTGAGCATCGCCTGGTCGCGCGCCATCTGTCCCTCAGCTTGGGTCAACTGCACTTGAAAAGGGCGCGGGTCGATTTCCGCTAGCAAATCGCCGCTGCGAACAAGATCGCCTTCCTTGAAGAAAACCGTCATTAGCTGACCATCGACACGGCTCTTAACCGTTACGGTGTTGAGTGGCGTCACGGCACCCAAGCCGTTGAGATAAACGGCGAGATCTCCGGTTGTCGCCGTCACGGCGACAACCGGAACGTTGCGCCCCTGTGCAACGGATTCTCGCTGGGCGGCGCGCGATAGCTCTGCACTCGAATTGGTCAGGAACCAGTACACGGCCAGGGCGAGGAGAGCGGCCAGTAGCAAACCGATCTTCCAGTGTCTGTGCAATGCCTCTAAGAAAATTTGCTTTGGCGTATCGCTTTTGCCGGTTGGTTTGGTGAACGTCGTAATCACTGCCTCTCAGGTCTCATTCCCTTGCCTCTCGATTTAATACGAATGACAGGGCGAAAGTCTCCGCGCCCTCTGTCTTTTTTCCGGCTTGAGTCTTTAATGGCAAGCGGTGTGCCAAATTGCCCCACAAAACACGTGAAGGTGGGCAACCGGAAGATTGGAAATCAAGAGATCTCAGACTGAAGGAGATCTATGCTGTGACAGAAATGTGTGATGAGTGTGGCTTTTTTGCGGGAGCGCCGGAGGGCCTATTTCTGGAAGCCGGACACTACGCTTGAGCGGAGCTTCTGATGGAGGAGCCAGTTTGGGCTATGACAGTTTCCACCGATTCGTCGATGGTTGATGGCAGATAGAGCAAAGCCGAGTCGGCACGGTTGAATTTCCAGCGCGACGGAGGGTGGGACGAATGGGATTAGTAGGAATGGCGACGAAGAAAGACTGCTAGGTGCAGACGAGAGCAGATCTTTGAGTCCTTTTCTACGGACGTTCCGTTGTTTTTTCCTTTTCCATCATCAAGCGCTTCAACGGCAATTCCGAGTCTCCGAGCGTCATCAGCACAGGTCTCACATACTTTCATGTCCATTAGGTCAGTATAAACCCGGTACTTGGCTTCTTTGCCTCGCAAACATCGTTGGCACTCCATTGCCGATCTCCTTAAAGGCTGTTTGTTCCTGCAACCTTCCCTCTTTGTATTCGCGTTGACTCTGCGAAGCTATTTCGAGACCTGTTCGGTCTTTACATCGGAGTACTTGTTGTTGTGTCTCGCGGAGAGAACGCAGACGCTTTTGGAACCAAGTCCTCTGGGGCCAGTCCCAATTTTGCGTCGGGAGTCTATCTCCATCATACGCACCCCTGTTCACCTTGCTTTGTAAAAAAATAAGCTGCCAGCAGTTCATAAGCATTTCTCCTTTCGCAATATGCGAAGGGCAAGGATTATGCCAGTCGGAAGAAATTGCCTGAGGCTAGACTCACAGAGATTGAAAGGACCTTGAGACCGCCGCGATTTTGGGACGGTATCCTTTTGAAGGAGGGGATAGCGCCGGGCTACTGCAGCGCCACTCGCTCCCAGAGTGCCGATGAAAATCAACGCTGCGAAAAATGACGTTGCGATTTTCATTTGATTCCCCTCCTTTCGTTTCCCAAGAGTGATTTGGGCAAAGCGTGCCAAACCACATCGACATGTATGAAGCACGCACAGATAACAGAATCAGAAAGGTTACAGATTGCTGTGAATTCAGACAGTAGAAAGGGTGACAAAAAGATTCCGCCACCTTTCTTCCGTCTCGCTTACTGTACGATGATCTCGGCTTTGATTTGACTCTGCGCTGTGACGGGATTGTGTGTGGCTTTTCTGCGGTGTGGAACCGGTGGGCCGCTTGAAAAAACCGCTTTTTTCTTCGGCACACGGTATGCTCTTCTCCAGGTAGGAGCTGAGTAGGTCCTGAGAAGGGAGGTGAATCTCAGTGAAGAAAATACGTATAGCGCTGGCATTGCTAGCGGTAATCAGCGCAATGAGCTTGTCCGCCTGCACGTACTACGGTGGAAGGGGATGGCATCATTGGGGCTGGCACGATCGACACTAGTGAGGTGAAACTCCGACCATGCAGAGTTTTGAGAACGGCGGAAAATGCCCTCTATCTTCTGCCGTCGAGGAAACGATCTAACCGGAAGATCGGTTCTCATCTTTCTCGTTGTGCGGTCCGGCGATGGGTTTCTCGGGCTCCTGCAAGGCTTTTTTGAAGCCTCTTAGAGCTTGTCCAATCGCTTTTCCAACGTCGGGAAGCTTTCCCGGGCCGAATAGGACAAGGACGATAATAAAGATGACGAGCAGTTCCGGAAGGCCGATATCGCCCAGCATCGCTATTCTTCTTTCCGCAGTGCGAGGAAGATCGTATTGTCTTCGCGCTGCACCAGGAAGAGTATGCTCTTGCTCTGGGCGGCGCTTGCCATAGTTTTTTTATAATCAGACAAGTCTCGTATCGGCTTGCGATTGATCTCGCGAACGATGTCGCCAGGTTGGAAGCCGGCTTCGTCTCCCATGCTATCAGTCTCTACGTCCGTGATCACGACTCCGTGCGCGCGGCTTAAGCCGAGGCTCTCGGCGATCTCCGGGTTAATTTCTTCCACAGTAAGACCCAGTTCTCCTTTCTCAGTATTTGAGGCAACCACTTCCTCTTCCTTTAATTGTCCGATGGCAGCGGCGAGCGTCGTTGCTCTTTTGTCGCGGAATACGCTTAAGGAGACTGTTTTGCCCGCCGGCGTGCCAGCCACTAAAAAGGGAAGATCATTGGCATGGTTAATCTCTTTGCCATCGTATTCGAGGACGACGTCTCCTGCCTTGATGCCGGCTCGTTCTGCCGGGCCGTCGTGTACGACGCTGCTAACCAGCGCACCTTTCACTTGATCTAACCCGAGGGACGCAGCAAGATCCGGGGTGATACCTTGAATAGACACGCCAAGCCAACCGCGCGTAATCTTTCCGCCGCTCTTCAGCTGGGGTAGTAGATCCTTCACCAGGTTGATCGGGATGGCAAAGCCGATACCGATATTCCCTCCCGACTGACTGAAGATCGCAGTGTCGATGCCAACGATCTCCCCCTGCAAATTGACTAAAGGTCCACCTGAATTGCCGGGATTAATCGAGGCGTCGGTCTGGATGAAATGGTCATAAGGGCCTGCCCCTATTTGTCTGTCTTTGGCGCTGACTATGCCCGAGGTCACGGTGTTGTCGAGACCAAAGGGATTGCCGATCGCCATCACCCATTCGCCTACTTCGAGCCGGTCAGAATCTCCGAGAGGAGCTATAGGAAGATCCTGAGCGCTAATCTTAACGAGGGCAATATCTGTTTTTTGGTCTTTTCCCACTACCTTTCCCGCCAATTCCCTCCCGTCCAATAATCTCACGGTAATCTTCTCGGCGTTATCCACTACATGATAGTTTGTTAGGATCAGGCCATCTGGCTCGATGATGAAGCCAGACCCGAGACTCCTCTGCTTTAATTGTTCTCGAGGGGAAGGAGCGCCAAACCGATCGCTCTGCCCAAAAGCGTTCGGGGCGTCCAGTTGCTTGATAGTCTGGGTCGTCGAAATATTCACAACCTCGGGCTTGAGTTTTTTTGCCAGGGCGACAAAATTGGGGAGTCCTTGCGCGATCGTCATCGGCTTGGGCTCCTGAGCTGCAGTGTTGCCAGAGGGAAATCCACCGTGGCTGGTATCCACGCCGAGTCCCAAACCTATAAGCAAGAAAATCAAACTCGATGCGGCCAACCCATAGATCCATGGTCTGTTTTGTTTAAGTGTCAACAGCTTCATTTGCTCGTTCTCCTTTAGACAGGGAAAATGGTAAAAACCTTGCCCTCAGACTTTCAAGACGCTCTCGGGATGCTGTTCATCAGGTTCCGTGCCTGGCTCCATCCTGAAAAGTTTACTTTTGTCGATCACAAGCTGTCCGTCCTCACCGCGAAAGATTTGAAAGCGATCTAATGGCCGCGGCGCCGGTCCTTCGAAATTCATACCGCTCTTGTAAAAGCCACTGCCGTGGCACGGACATTTGAATTTGTCTTCTGCTGCGAGCCAGCGAGGGGTGCAGCCCAGATGCGTGCACTTGGCGAACAGCGCATAAATCCCTTCATCCTCGCGAATAATCCAAACACGGTAATCTTGTTTGTACTTTTCGCTGACCTCACCAAGGGCGTAATCCGACGGCGACCCCACCTTCAATATCGACGGCGGTTGAAAGAGAACTCTGGGGAAGGCCGAGCGAATGAAACCGAGCAAAGCGGCTAATGAAAAAAAATCCAAACCCCGCCCAACCCACTCGCGTCAAAAAATCCCTGCGGCTCCAAATGCCCCTCCTCCTGTCTGCGGCCATTGTTTCCTCGCTCAGAACACACGATCGGCTCATCCGAAAACTTCACCGCTAGGCGATGCATCAGCAAAACTTACGCCACGGGATGGCTGCTTACAGCAACCAAAAGAACAAGCATTGTCATCGAATCATTGAACGACCAAAACGGAGGGTGTGGTCAAGCGGCATGATGACACAGCAAAAATGTCTCAGTCTTGTGGAAGCCTTGAGACTCTACTCAACGGTAGCCTAGCGTTTCTGCAGATGGCATCGGTCTTGCTCAATTGCGAAAAACAAAAAAGAAAGAAAGGAGGTGAAACAATCATGAAGAGCTTAAAAGCAAACTTGTCGATGCTGCTTGTAGTTGGTGTGCTTGGAACAAGTGGCGCCGCTCTAGCTGCTGATGGCGTGGAGGTCGAAGGGCAGTTAGCCCCTGGCAGTTATTGTCACGAGAAGTTTCCGGCGATGACCGAGCGTAGCCTGGGCGATAATCAGCCAGAGTTGAAACAGTCAACCACGGGAGACACGGTCGACTACTACGGTCCGTGCGACAAGGATCCTACGGGAAAAGATGAGATCGCGACTCAGAAACTCGAACATTATCACCAGATGGAAGGGTCCCGAGGCGGAGAAATTGGTCGCTTTTGATCGAAAAGGGGCGACGCGCTTGCCAATGCATGACGCCAGCTCGACGGTAGAGGAGAGGCATCCCTCTCCTCAATACCGTTGTCCAGTGTGTTTGATGGAGAGTAACTTTTCATAAGTGGATTTAACACGACGGAGGGAGAATCCATGAACAAGATTGTAGTTGGAACCGTTGGCTTATTTCTTTTGGGCGCGAGTCCTGTTTTCGCAAGTTCCTTGACTGATTCGGATTCGCAGCCTCAGGTCCAAACTTATAACGGTATTTCTTATGTGAGTGGCGGATTTGGAGTGGATGAGCGTTCGGAACTAAGGACAATTGGCAAAACCGATAACTTAGAGCTCAGTTTTGCACTGCAAAATAAGGATTATATCGGCGGTGCCGAAGTCCTTATTAAAAACAAGAACGGCACCGAGGTCCTCGAAGCGGTTTCCGATGGTCCCCTGCTTTTTGCCAAACTGCCCGAAGGTATCTACATCGTAGAAGCGACAGCGATGGGGAAAACTCTTGAGCAGACGGTCCATGTGCCGTCCAAGGGGCAGGCGCAGCTTTACTTCGCTTGGAAAGGGTCGAAGGAGGAAGTCCTACACCACACGTTGGCAAAAAAGTGATCGATATCTGCCGGTGTGATGATAGTACTTTTTTATCAAGAAAAGACATGAAAGGAGGCAGTTTCGAGATCTCGTTCATCGTTCAGCAATATTCTGTTAGATGCTCTGTTGCTGAATGAGCTGACAGGGTCTCGAGATCAAAAGAAGAAAATGGAAAACCAAGATGTGCCTAATGCGAGAGACGAAATAAGAAAACTTCAGGAAGCGCTGAAAGCGAAGGGCGAAGATCCCGGCTCCACCGATGGGTTTATGATAAGAAAGACGCGAGCTGCCTTGAAGGCTTTTCAAAAGGCTAACGGCCTCAAGGCTAGCGGCAAGCTGGATGAGCCAACCGCGGAGAAGCTGGGTGTCCAAAAGCCCACACAGGCAAACACGAAACAGAAAAAGGAAGAAGAAAAGAATTAGTGTCTGAATTTTCTCGACCAGGGGTCGGAGAAATCTCCGGCCCCTGCATTTTTTTACAACCAGGTAATTGCTGTTCCGACAACGACGAGAGATACCTATGGCCAGAACGAGAAGAGCCGCCACGGGGCGAAGCCTAGGAATTCGCGAAGCGTTGCCTGATTACGTCTTTGCGAGTTTACTGTGATTCCTCGAGCGGCTCAGAAGCCGCTTTATCAACTCAAGCAATCTGTCGGCGGCAAAGGGCTTGGACAGGAGCGGGGAATGGATGCTCTTAGCGATATCGCCGAGCGTCTCGTCGGCAAAGGCCGAAGTCAAAATGATCTTCGCTTCGGGATTATCCTCCCTTAGATATTCAGCGAGCTCGCTGCCCAACACCAGCGGCATGCGCTGGTCGAGAATGAAGAGATCATACGGTTGGTCCAACGACATCTCGTAACCGCCAAAGCCGTCCGTGGTCCACTCCACCTCAATTCCCTTTCCCTCAAGGGTCTCAGCCAAAAGCTCGCAGAAGGTCGTATCGTCATCGATAATTAGGACCCGCACTTTCCTTCCCTCCGATCTTCTTCGATTGTTTCGCGCAAAATCGATGCCGATAGACGCGGTAGCTTGCGGCAAGGCGGCTTGTAGTTCGTTTTAACGAGGCTGTGTGAAAGAGCGTCAACTCTTCTTCGGTCTCATGACTGCTTAGTGGCTAACTCAAATGCAATTGTGACATTTTCTTTAGGTTTTATGCCTATCGTTTTGCTTAGCTTCGCTAACCTCTCATGCCAGACCGTCACGGTATGCGTGCCCGGAGCACCTCGGTGATATGTGGTAAGGGTTGCCCGTCACGAACAACCGACCGTTCATCCATCGAGCTATTCCCACGCAAGCTTGAGGCAAGGTGGCTCTCCCGCCACACATCTTTGCCACGCTGCGTTTATCGTGATGTTTATTATCGGTGAGTACTGGCTGAAAGTCTTTGTTTCCATGTTTCCATTACATGGCATTCTTATTGCGCCATCCATGAAGATTCTGAGCGGCGTCGGGACCAGAGAAGAGGAGAATCTATGGGAGAACCAGCAAGACTGGCTTCAATCGAACGCGAACAAAGACACGCTCTGCCTGAGTACTCGTGGGACGAACTCAGCGAGGCCGGAACATATGTGGAAAAAGAAACGGGGGATCTTTATCGAATTCCCAGGGAGCTGTTAATTCAAGGAGCGCCTCCGTTGATTTGCAGGGCAAGCTTACAGATTTCCAGACTGGTTCAGCTCAGCAAAATTCCTTTTCTGACGACCTTCGTGGCACGGATTATATGCGCTGAGCACAACCTCAAAGCCAACTTCTAGTTGTAAGATAGGACGTCTTTACCCATACGAAAAAAACCGGCGGATGCACACCCGGCTCCTCCTCGGAGTCCTCGATGTTGAGGTAGGTAGCTGCTCACGGGAACACCGAGAAATTGACGGTTTCTTGGCGATGAATCACCGCGTTTATACCTGCTTACATCGGCACGGGTTGGAGCTGTGTTTATCCGGAATTCGTACCTGCCTGTTTGATGGAGACGCGCAAAACGCGCTCCACCGCCTCAAGCAGATGCGTCGTACTGAAGGGTTTAGATAAAAGCGGGACATCGATGCGTCTGGCGAGTCTGAGTAGGGTCGGATCGGCGAAGGCGGAAACCAAGATGATCTTTGCGTGGGGATGGTCCTTTTTTAGGGCCTCCGCCAGTTCGGTGCCCAATATCAACGGCATGCGGACATCAACGATGAAAATATCATAGACTTGCTGGGTGGACATGTCGTAGCCTGCGAGTCCGTCGGTGGTCCATACCACTTGCATCCCATTATTCTGTAGAACCTCGGCCAAAAGCTGGCAGAAGGTCTCGTCGTCGTCCACGATCAGAACACGCACGCTATGCCTCCTGGCTTTTTCTTGAGCAAAAAGAATGCCGCTAGAAAGGCAATTTTGCCGAGCGGTTTTTTTGCGGGTGTTTCTCGCGGAAAATGGACAGCGGCTCAATAACTGAGGCGAGGCTTCAGAAAAGAAGCTACTTTGTCAGTCTTGCTTGAAAAAGGGCTCGATTTTAAAGCGCGCGAGCATGCGATATAGAGAGCGCCGGTCAATATTAAGAACTCTAGCGCTGCGGGAGACGTTCCCCTGATTGCGTTTGAGGACAAGTAGCACGTAACGCTTTTTGACCTCTTCAAGAGTCGGGGTATCGGGAAAAAGGAATTGTTCATTGGACGAGTCGATTTGAAACGATTTTGCAATCCCATGATTACGGACCGCCTCCGGCAAATCGTCCGGGGTCAATATCGATTGGTAAGAGAGCGCGACGGCCTGCTCGATGGCGTTTTCCAGTTCGCGAATATTTCCCGGCCAGCTATAGGCGGAGAGCAGCTCCATCCCCTTGTTAGAGATAGCCGTGATCGATTTGCTGCTCTCCTGGGTATAGTGCTGGAGAAAATGGCGGGCCAGAAGCGGGATATCTTCCACTCGCTCCCGCAGGGGCGGGAGATGGATGCTGACCACATCCAAACGGTAGTATAGGTCCTGGCGAAAATCCCCTTTGCTCACCGCTTCACCCAAGTTGTGGTTCGTGGCGGCAAGGACGCGAACGTCCACGTTGACCCAGTCTTTGCCGCCGACCCGTCGGATCTCGTGCTCTTGGAGCACGCGCAGGAGACGCGCTTGCATGTTTGCGCTGATGCCACCGATTTCGTCAAGAAAGCAAGTGCCGCCTTGAGCTTCCTCAAAAACTCCCTTTTTGTCTGCCAGCGCTCCTGTAAACGCCCCCCGCACATGGCCGAAGAGCTCACTTTCGAGAATCGTCTCGGTCAATGCCCCACAATCCACGGCGACGAAGGGGCGGTTGGCTCGCGGGCTGTGTTGGTGAATCGCTTGAGCAATTAATTCCTTACCTGTGCCGCTTTCGCCGAGAATGAGCACGGTGCTTTTTGTCGGAGCGACCCGCGCCACGGTCTTATAAACTTCCAGCATAGGCGGACTCTTGCCGATGATCTTGCCGAGTTGCTGCTGTTTCTCATCATCCCCGCCGTTGCTCATTTCCGCGCGGCGCTGTAACGCCCGCTGGGCTAACGCGCGCGACACCGTCTTTTTTAGCTCTGCCAGGTTCATCGGCTTCGAGATGAAGTCAAATGCCCCCTCATGAATCGCCTCGACGGCGGTTTCAATCGATCCAAACGCGGTCATCACGATAATCGGCAACGAGGGATATTTTTCATGAACGATGCGTGTCACTTCTAGGCCCGATGTCCCCGGCATCCGCACGTCGATGATCAGCAAGTCCGGGCTCTCTTCACCCAAACGTGAAAGCGCCGCCTCGCCCGAGGTTGTCTGTTCCACCTGGAATCCTTCCGCTTCCAATGTTTCGGCAAAGAGCTGGCAACTCACTTCATCATCATCGGCAATCAGAATATGCGCGCTCATTCGTTTCCCTCGTTTAGGTCAGACTCCGTGGGCCTTTCATCAATTGGCAGAAAGATCCGCACGGACGTGCCCTTTCCTACCTCACTTTTAATATCGATCGTGCCACCGTGAGCCTTGACTATTTCCTGGCAGACAACCAGTCCCAGACCCGTGCCTTTGCCGGACGCCTTGGTGGTCACGAAAAGGTCGAAAATTTTCGGTAGTAACTGCGCCGGTATGCCCGCGCCATTGTCCGTGATCTCTAGATGGACCCCTGGACGTTTAGCCTCGCAAGCAGCGCTGGCGCGGGCGGCAATATTCAAGCGCCCGCCTTCCTTGCTCGCGTTAACTGCGTTGTCGAGTAGATTGATTAGCACTCGCTCTAGCGACGCGTCGTCGCCCCAAAGCATAGGCAGCGGCTCGGCCAAGTCCGTCGTCACCTGCATTCCATTCTGCTGAAAAATCGGATTGAGGAACAGGAGGGTTTCTCCCACCAGCTCCTTGATATTGATTTGGCTCTTACGCGGAGAGCCGCGCGTGTGAGAAAGGTAGTGCTGAATAATGCCTTCCATCCGTTGAGCCTGGGTCTCAATAATGTTGAGGCGGCGCCGCGCGCTCTCCGACAACTGCTCCTGAGCTAGCAGCTGGGTGTAGCCGAGCACGGAGTTCAACGGCGTGCCTAACTCATGGGCAATGGTGCCCGTTACGCGTCCTAGGGCGGCAAGCCGCTCCACTCGCCCCATCTCTTGCTGGACACCCCAGAGTTCGTTTTCGGCTCGCTTGCGCTCGACGATCTCGGCCCGCAACGATGCGTTGGCTTCGGCCAACTCCGCGGTCCGTTCTTGAACCCGTTCTTCTAACTCTGCATGCGCCTTACGCAAGGCCTTTTCCGCGCGCCTTCGGGCTGCGGTCAGGTAGCTGGTGATCGCGGCTACACCCGAAAATACGCTGAGACGCATAAAAGCCTGCCAATTGTAGTCTATGGAGTAAATCGGGGACATAAAGAAATAGTCGAGAGACAAGGCGGATAGGATCGTGGCGACCAACCCTGCTCCCAGACCGCCATACCACGCACTTACCATTACAGCGGCGAAGAATAGTGTGAAGTGACTCGGATCAGCGCGATCCGGTAATAGCGACGCTAGAGCGAGGGCCAGCCCCACGCTTGCAATAGAAATCGCATACCGCACTACGGGGGGGCGGCTCTCAATCAGCATACGACCGCACCATTTGGGAAAGGCGCGCTTGCCAATAGTTGAAAGAAGCATCTGAATCATAACAAACTAACGTCCGAGCTTTTGGGCGTGGTGAGAGATCGTCAGATTGCGATGTGTTCCAGGATGACCTCCCCGCCGCAACGTGACTCGATGTCGCTTCTTTCACTTTCACAAATTTCGTTCCAATCCGTGGCAACGGCAATAATCTCGGTATTCTCAGCATGCTTAACGTCTACTTCAATTAATTTGCCGCTGCAATAATGCCACACTCACCACGCATTTCTGTCTCATCCAGGTAATACACGCTCTTTCGTGCCTCAACGGTTGCGGCCAAGAAAATTGCTCTTGCGCCTCGCGATCTTTAGTCTTTGAAAGTATGGCACAAAGATTGCCCGTCAAAAAAATCAAATATGGGTCGTGGTTATTTTAAGGAGGAGCGATGAAGCGTTCCAAAACAATTCGAGTACAAACAACTTTAGGCGAGCTTGTCTCGGTTTTGTGTGAAGAGACCCAAAATCTCTTTAACTTTAAAAGGGGCGAGAGGCAGCTGGTCGTTGCATATATCTTGAACGATTTAATAAGGAAGCCGGCTTATATAAGGCATAGGACGCGACCTAAAATAGGGGAAACCGAATAAGCGTCAATGCGGTGGTTTTGGAAACTTTATCCCTGTCAAGCTCGCTGCCGGCGATATGATCCCCATCGATATCCGCATCTTGTGGCTGTAAAGACTTGTTCTTGATCCAAGCCAGCCTCACCGGCGAGTCGTTCCCGGTTGAGAAGTTTGATATCCCCGCCACTGTAGGCAAGACGCCGTATTGCAATTCGCCTTCCTCAACAGTCACTTTCAGACCGGACTGAAAAACGTTCTCGGCCGCGCCGTTCTGCAGCATCAAGAGATTCATCGCGAGTTGTCCATCGCCGACTATTCCAAGGTGGATGAGATCCCCTTCGACTTCAGCCGTAAGATGATGTTCGTCGTGGTTTCCACGCCGGGATAAGCACCGTTTGATCTGCAAGGGCACGCTGGAGGCGAGAAAAACAAACAGAATGTGGTCTGCCTTTAACGAGAGTGCAAAGGATGATTAAGGTCGCGGAGGCGTCGAGTAGGGTGAGGGGAGAGGAGGTGTTGGCGCGTAGGCTGCGGGAAAGCCGGGAATCTGGTTGCCCTTGGCGTACATGCACTGCTGGTAGGCGATGTCGTAGCGCCGTTGGATAGTCCACGAAGCTCCATAGCCGGCGTTGGCACCTACCGCACTACCTGTAAGCAGGCCGGTCCCGGCACCCACAGCCGCGCCTGGCCCTGGATGGCCTACGGCCGCGCCGATCGCTCCGCCTGCCGCGGCCCCGAGAGCGGTGCCGACAGCAGCGCCGGTGACCGTGCTATTCTGCGTCGCTTGTTGCGGGGAAATCCCAACCTGTTGTTCTGCGTAACGCCGGCACAGAGCCTCTTCCCCCACGAAAAGATCGAAGGGCTTGCCCGGCGCGGGCATCACCGCAACGCTCGGGCCTAAGGGTAACTCAGCACAACCGGCGAGAAGAACTAAAACCCAGATCAAAATGGCATTGAGTCGCATGGTGGTGATGCCTAGTCTATTATTTATCTAGGTGGAGGCGGCGGAGTCGGAGTGGACGCTGCAGGGCCGGGAGGGGGAGTTGCCGGGACAGCCTTCCAACCGCTAGCGCATTCAGGAACATAAGGATAATAGCCCGAAGGCCGATCGCAATGATACCAAGTTGGAGGCAAGGCCTGCGGTTGAGCAGGAGGCGAAGAGGGAACCTGGACAACTACCGGAGGAGTATAAGGGTCTGGATAGGGATAGACCGGGGTCGGATACCAATACCATCCGGGACCCACAATCCACCACCAACCGATCCGATTTCCATGCCATCCGTGAAACCAGCGCCCGCCGCGCCAAACGACGATATTGTGCTCATGAAAATGTTCGATCCCGCCGTGCCAATAAGGGCCTGGTCTCGCCTGA
>Ga0137394_10001333_pt1 | contig 17872 bp, 18 predicted proteins | sample czobulk116metaG_FD_108278 | JGI IMG/M metagenome (GOLD analysis project Ga0137394, IMG submission 108278) | Vadose zone soil microbial communities from Angelo Coast Range Reserve, California, USA - czobulk1.16 metaG | ecosystem: Environmental > Terrestrial > Soil > Vadose zone | place: USA...
GAGAGTCCAGCAATCCACGAAATTTACTCACTGCACCTTCAAGAGTTTCGCGTGAATACTTTGCTACCAAAGTCTCCTCGGCAATCTGTTTGACGCGGTAGAGCCAAGCAAGTTGGGCTGGAGTTGCGGGTGAAAAAACGTTCGTCTTTTTGGCCGCATGCGGAAGAATCTCAATCTCTTCTACTAAGGACACTCCGAAAAACTTGCACAGCGCACTTTCCACGGCGCGGACATGGCGGACATCTTCCACGCCAATCAACCAGCCGCGTTTTATCATGTCTGACACCGGAAGGTCGCCAAATAAACTGGCGCGGGTTGATAATCCAGGATCAGGCTGCGAAATAAGGCGTGCCATTGCGAGGTCGTAGTCTTTTTGAAGGCGTAGAAATTCCTCGGCGGGAACTCCGAATATTTGACTGAGACTCAAAGCCAGATCAGCATCAATGGGGCGCTTACCAGCAATGATTTTGTTCAGTCCACTTTCATCTATATCCAGTACAATTGCGAGAATCCGCTGTGTCCACCCGCGAGAGTCGACGAGGGCTTGGATTAGCTGTCCGGGAGTCTTGTAGTCAGTACCGGTCACGCATTAAACCTAACCGATTCAACAAAACCTGTCAATTGGCAAATTGCCTTTTTTGTCAAACTGACATAAATGCTTGACATGTGGATAGGTCGTCAAGCATAATGTTCAGCATGAACAGGCTAGCACTGGAGGCGCGGGCTGGAATACTTGGACTGTTGGTAGAAGGGAATAGCCTTCGAGCAACTAGCCGTCGCGCGGACGTTTCCATAAACACCGTGACCAAACTCCTCGTCGAGCTTGGGGAAGCGTGCGCCGAATATCATTACAAGAACGTCAACAACCTCCGCGTTCGTCGCCTACAATGCGAAGAAACCTGGAGTTTCGTCGGAGCAAAGGCCAAGCACGTCAGGCCGGAACGTAGGACCGAAGGTTGGGGAGATACTTGGACGTGGGTTGCGCTCGATGCGGACACAAAACTGTGTGTCAGTTACTTGGTGGGCGGTCGGGATGGCGCATGGGCGCGGGAATTTATGAATGATTGTGCCGCTCGCGTGAAGGGCCGAATCCAAATCACGACGGACGGTCACAGGGTTTATCTGGATGCGGTTGAGGATGCGTTCGGCGCTGACGTTGATTACGCGCAACTCCAAAAGATTTACGGAGCGCCAGACGATAGCGACACACGCGAAACCTGCTACGCTCCCGCCGTCTGCATCCGATTCGATCTCAAGGTTGTCAGTGGCGACCGTGACCCAAAGCACGTCAGCGCAAGCCATGTTGAGCGGCAGAATCTTACGATGCGTATGGGAATGCGACGCTTCACGCACCTAACCAATGCGTTCAGCAAAAAGGTAAAGAATCACGCCGCGATGGTTGCAATTCACTTCCTGTACTATAACTTCGGCCGGATACACAAGACGCTAATGGATACGCCAGCGATGGCGGCTGGACTGGCCGATCATGTTTGGAGCCTAGAAGAAATCGTTTTTCTGGCAAACTGAGACACTACCCCACTGGCGGGCGTCTGACCCAGACATGCTTATTGAGCAGCGTCTTTGATTCGCTGAAGGTTGAGACGCAAAGTCGTTGCGTCAACGCCGGCAGTACTCAAGTCGGCGAGCGCCGCTTCAATTTGGCCAATGGCCTCGGCAGCATCAAGAATTCGATTGTCTTTGTGTCGTCGAGGGATACTCTTGCGCAAGCTGATGGCATACTCTAGGGTGCAGCCGTTGCTATAGTTCCATCCTGAGTTGAATCGCGTTTCGCAGCACTTATGGACGATTACCCACTCCCACAGGTAAAGGTAATGCTCCTGCTCCCAGCCCTTAGCGAAGAAGGGGCCGGGGTTAATCAAATTTCGGTATCCTCCTTCATGCATCTTCTGAAAAAAAGCGTGCCCTTCGACCAGATTCTCGTCCATCAGCTTCTTCCAAACTTGCTGAAAATTGCTACCCAGCTTTTCCTTAAGTTGCTCCTTCGAGTGCACGCCATACTCGCGAAGCAGGTTGTAGAAACGCTTGCCCGTTGTGATCTCGCCGCTCAGGTAAATACACCCGTCGTCTGGAGCAATGCATTCAAATGCGCTGATGACTTCGCGTATCGCTTCAAGAGCAGGACGACCACAAATAGTAGCAACCTGGAAATTTTCTTTAGAATAGTACAACGGATGCTTAGTCAACGCTTCTCCTTCACCATAATGTTTCTACTTACTGCCGAAAGTGCAGCTATATCCATGAACCAATAGCAAACTACCATGATCTAGGCCCTCAGATTATCCATTTTCTCTCTAATTATTTTCCCCGTCTCATCATCGAAAAACGGCTTGCCGTCAGCTTCCCTTTTCTTTTCTCCAAGCTCCTTTAGCTGCACGAGTAGCTTGGTTTTGATGCTTGGTGGTCTGTACCGCAAGAGCAGGTCGCTGATTTGGCTCTTAATCAAGGCTCTTAATTCCTTGCCAGAGTCAGGTCTGTTTGCATAGGCATCAAGCCTAGCTGTCGGAGGGTTTTTCCTAATGATGGATTGGATTCTTCCCTTTACACGTACCGCCTTCCGCATTTCTAGGAAGCTGAAGAAGGGCGTGCCAGCGGCCCATGCGCGCGCCGTCTTGTAGGTAATAGATGCACCGTTCTCATCCCAAAACTCCTTAGCCAGAGCCATTCTGGATGTGAAATCAGGTGGAAGTATAGCCCAATCATCGTCCACCCGGCCTAAGCGCGTGATTGCTTTGTCGAGACGCTCAGCAAAGTTTGTCACTATCCCGAAAATAACACTGCGCCGGTTTTTCAAATCTTGAAGCTTTGGAAGCATGCTAGTAGTCAGGAACCTGTATATGCCTTCGGGACGCCCTTTTGCTTCACGGTCGATCAGGAATTCGTCAACCTCGTCGAAGAGAACTACGACATTCTTTGCACGCTTAAGGATCTCGAAAATTAGCGTAGACCTTGCCTCAACTTGTTCGCCCCCAATTGAAAGAAAGTCTGCGGGCGAGATTGCCAGAAAGTTCCAATCGAGTTTGTTTGCAAGTGCTTGCATGATGGAGGTCTTGGAAGTGCCAGGAGGACCGTAAAGCAAGAGGGAGCACGACACTAGCTTACCTGTCCGCTGAAAAGGATCTACAAAGAGCCTTCTAAGCCTGGTTTTTGTCTGCTCCTCGTATTCTTGATCGAGGTCCATCGGCCTGAGGTCTCTCCATTTGGTACCCACCGTGGCGGGAGATAAGGGCGCTAGAGCAGCACGATTGAGCGCGGACCGTACAATCAGTGCGCGACGTAGTTCCCGGTAGTCGCAAAGAAACTGAGCGACTTGAGCCGTTACGTATAAATCGATTCGGTCAGCTGCGTAATCGTGTTCAGTACACCATCCAACTTCATCCTCCATCCTATTAACTGTAGAACGAACCCATTGCATGATTTCGTCAATCTCGTGCCAAGAAGTCCAAACTCCGGCGTCGACACACCTCGAGAGGATTGGCAATAAAGCATTTGCGATCTCCATGTTGAGCGGCAGGTGGACCTTTCCCTGATTGGTCGCCCAGATCGGTTGAATCTGGGTCCAGCGTCCGCCTCGTTGATGCTCAAAGATTATCGACAGAGCTTTCTTTGTTATTGGACCACCGATATCCACTGAGCCACATGTAACCGCAGCGGAAAGACTGTAGGCCATTCGGCCGATGTCAAGGCGAGAAAAATCCCCGCAGGCAGCGTAAGAAATCTGCGAAAGTACGTCTTCACGTAGGCGCTCCGGCAAGTCGTCACCATACCAATTCGTTGCTTTGATTTTTCTTGCTGTGGACGACAGTGACATCCACGAGAGTGTCCCCCGGCTTACGCCCGCTGTGTCGAGGGGCAGTTGTGTCAATGCTCTGTGCATATCAGCCCTACAAGAGCGCAGTTTGCGCTTAACTAAATAAAGGGCTCGGCTAGCCTTCTTCCGGTCATCACAGCTAATGGCGGTGATCAAATACTCGATCGGCTCTCTCATGGTTTCTGCGTAGGCACGAAACCGCATGGCGAGGTTAGGCCGCCGCAGATTTGAGTCAACCTGCAAACCAAAGGAGTTCAGGTTCTCGCTCAGCTCACTGATGGGTTTCAGCAAACTGACGAGAGCTGGCCATGCTCTTACTTTGCTATCCTCAATTCTTTTCGCAAGATCGGAGATTTCGTGGATGCTGCCAGCAAGTCTGTCCATGGGTTCGCGCACTTGCTCGATTGCCAGGACATAGTAATAGAGAAAAAAAGAGTGTAATTCTCCGCGTTCTGTCGGGCCGTGTCGTGTCTTTGATTCTAGTTTGTGCATTCCTTCGTCGACATCTTTTTTAATCCGCCTGAACAATTTCAGGAATAGCGAGTTCCGCCATTCCGCCTGCGAAGCGAGGAACCGCAGGCCTTCAGTTCGCACAAAAATCTCGCTCTTTCCCGTGAAAGTTCGTGATTTCCATTTGCTCAGGGGTACTCGCGCCAATTTCTTAGCCACGGATCGAGGGATCTCAGCGGGCACAGACTGAGCATCGTTTCCCGAGGAGAGATACTTTGATACTGCCCAAGCACACATTGCGCTGGTGATTGGTGATAGCCGCGGGGTTTTGGGGAAATCGGCCCCATAATGGCCCCATTTCTCGTCCAAAGGTCGCCCCTCAATGCGATATGGCCAGCAGAAGTTACGCGCATCGTAATGGGTAGTGAATAGTTTCGCGCATGAACCAAGAAGGTCAACAACCTCTTGGAGTCGTTCGTCGAGTTGCTTCAAATCGTAGAAAACGTCATTATCCATTCGATTGCCTTCCAATCAGCGGGATAGGCGGAGAATGCCTTAAATGCTGGCTTGCGTCAAAGAGGAAATATTCAAAGTCTAGTTACGTACTGCAGACGCTATATCCGCAACTCGGGCAGTGAAGACATCCCGCTTCATGCTCCAGCGTAGCATTGCACTCTGGGCAGATAATTGCGTCGACGTTGCGACCCGCAAGGGTTGGTGAGATTGCCGGGGCTTCATTGTCATGGCCTACCACCAATACTTGCGTTGAACGACTGCGGTCACGAAATACTGTCACGCCCTTGAGGCCCAATTTGTACGCCAAAAGATAAGCTCGACGCACATCTTCCACCCTTGCGTCGGCCGGCAGGTTGATGGTCTTACTCACCGCATTGTCCGTATGGCGTTGAAAGGCGGCCTGAACCTCCAGATGTGCTTCGACGTCGATCTCATGCGCAGTAATGAACAGGTGCCGCAGATTCTCCGGCACTTCATTGATCCCTTGCAAGCTTCCAGTCTCCGTCAAGTGTTGAAGCAACGCCGGTGTCAAAAGACCTAAATCTCTCGCGATCCGATCAAAGAGGGGATGGACCACTGTGAGCTCTTGACCAACTGCTCGGCGGATGTAAGCGACCGCGTAGAGCGGCTCTATGCCGCTAGAACAATTGGCAATCAGTGCGATCGTCCCGGTAGGAGCGATTGTGGTGACAGTGGCATTGCGCATCGGCGGACGGCCTGGCGCGTTAAGTAGGCTTCCTGCAAAGCTTGGAAACGGCCCGCGCTCCTCGCAGAGCTCAGCTGAGGCGGCGTGGGCATGCTCTTGAACGAAGCGCATGATCTCCTCGCCTATTTTCCAAGCTCGGGGCTCATTGTACGGAACACCGAGCATGATGAGTAGGTCAGCGAAGCCCATTACTCCGAGCCCAATTTTGCGGTTGGCCGAGACCATAGCGCGAATCTGTGGGAGGGGGAAGCGGCTCACATCTACTACGTTGTCGAGGAAGCGCACCGCCCAGGGGATGACTTCGCCCAAACGCTGGTAATCAACCCTCCCGTCGCTGACGAACCGGGAAAGGTTGATGGAGCCCAGATTGCAAGCCTCGTATGGGAGCAGTGGCTGTTCGCCGCACGGATTCGTTGCCTCGATGCTTCCCAGTTGGGGCGTGGGGTTGTCGCGGTTAATCCGATCGAGGAAGACCAGACCTGGGTCACCGGAAGTCCAAGCTGAACGGATAATTTCGTCCAGGAGATCGCCGGCATTGAGTTTACTGACGGTGGCGCCAGTTCGGGGGTTAACAAGCGGAAATTCCTGGCGGGCTAGAGCCAGGCGCATGAAGTCTTCTGTTACTCCCACCGAGATGTTGAAGTTGGATATAGACTCCGCAGGGCTGGCACCCTCCTGAAGCTTGCTGCGCACAAAATCCAAGATGTCTGGGTGATCGTAGTGCATCACTGCCATATTCGCGCCACTACGGGTCCCCCCCATTTTGGTGACTTCGCTGCTGAAGTTGTATAGCTTCAGGAATGATATGGGACCGCTCGTGACTCCTTTGGTCGTACGGATAGGATCACCCTTAGGTCGGAGTCTTGAAAACGAAAACCCGGTTCCGCCACCGCTCTTTTGCACGATGGCCGCGGCATGGAGAGTGCTGTAAATGGATTCCATGGAATCTTCGAGGGGCAGGACGAAACAGGCGGACAGTTGACCTAACTCCGTGCCAGCGTTCATAAGTGTAGGCGAGTTAGGAAGAAAATCGAGAGCGGCCATCAGATCATAGAACCGCTCCGCAACCTCGTGCGGTGAGCGCTTTCCAAACTTGTCCTCGACTGCGGCAACTGCTTCCGCGACGCGATGGAACATAGCTTCTGGCGTCTCAACGATATTGCCCGCCTCATCGCGGAGCAAATACCGCCGCCGAAGGATAGTTAGTGCATTTTCGGAGAGCTGTAGGACCATTTCAGGGGCCTTTATTTGGAAAGCGGATGCCGTCCTTAATCATCCGCCGTCGCGACTACTGCTATCACGAACTTCTTGCCAATGTGATGCGCTTTTAGAGCGACGAGTTCTGTGTACGCACCTTTTGCAAACCGCTCAGTAGTGTACACGGGTGATCTAGATTCCACAGCCAAGTCAAATGCCGCGAAGGACGGGCTCTCAGTATTCCACGGTCTCTTACCTACAAACCATTTCTGTGTCGGTGTCGAGTCACACTTCCACATACCCATGCTCATTTTCCAAAGGTTCAAATCATAGAGTCTTTGCGCAGCAGTCTGTAGCGAAACCGCAAAATAATTTGCGACAAGACTTAGTTTCTCGGGTGACTGTTTACCTAGGTCTTGTGCAACTCTCTTCGTCTGTTGAGCAGGCATGAGCAACTCCGCTGCAACGCAATTACACGCCCGCTCTAGGTCGTTGTCAGCCGAGCATGACGAGGTCCCTCTAACAGATCGCTCTAGGATGAGATGGCCGACTTCATGCGCCAGCGTAAAGGTTTGTCGAATCACCGGAGCTAGCGAATTAATCTTTATAATGCGTCTGCCTTGAACCTCGTAGACACCTCCGTCGAAGGGAAGAGGTTCTGACAGGACCTCCTGGACGCCAAGCTGACGGACAAGCGTGTTTAAGGTCTCGCCAGAGGCACGAAAACCGTTAACGAGCGTCTCCACCGCCCTTGCGGCATCGGATTCGCCGGTGTGTTTCGATATTCTTACGAGCCAACGGTTCCTTCGCACTTTCATCAAGACTTCGCACGCACCATGTCTAGAAGATGTTTGAAATACAATTCGCTCGCCACCATCTTGTTTCATGCAAACTGCAGCCCTTGCTCAATATTGTTCAGGTCGCCCTTATGGTGTAGCCAAGCAGCCAACTGGTCTCTAGCGGTATACTCCCCTTGTTTGGCGACACGCTTTAGAGTCTTAAAATTCTCGATTTCAGAACTGTTGTCCATTGCGAGTTCAATCGCTTCAATCTTCAGTTGAATGCGGGCACTGTCCTCGTCCATGCGGAGCTCTACCGACCGACGTTTGGCGATTTCATAGTATGGCCTAGCCAGCGACGGACGCTTTACAAAACAACGAAGGTAATCACCCCAATGTTCATTCGCTCGAATTTCGAGGGTAATCTCGGGCTGGGGCAACTGTGCGAGAAGCGCAAAAGTTTCGTCGAAAAGCGCCTCAGCTGACGGATCGCCCTTGGACAAATACGCTTCAGCGAGAAGCAGTCGGGACTCTGCCCAGTAGCGCTCGAACCCTTCCTCATCGCCATGCAGTCGGAGCGTACCGACGAGTGCGATTGCCTGGTCGGGTTGCTGCCGGTTTATTGCTGCGCGCGCAAGTTCGAGCGTACGTTGCGCTTTCTCAGCATCCATAGGACCTTCACTCATAACCACCTCCAACAGTCACAATGTTTTTGGCTTCAATGGGCACCCACTCGCCTTCAAGTTCCCCCCACAACAACTAGAGAATGCTTCCCCTTGTAGACACCCAATGTGAGCGCGTCATAGTGGTTGAAAAACGTTTCGAAATGGAAGAGATGATTCTTTCCGTTGTCGTCCGCGAGCACTACTTCAGCGGCACCGAGCGAACCACCCCGTCTATTAAGGCAATAACCGCGGATAGTCCTGAATATGTCTAATTCACGAACGTTCGAAAACTGTGCGAGGAACCTGGGAGAACCAACAAAATATTTGAACGGCTGGCCCGGTTCGAAGTCGTCGGGCAGCCGATGCGGGTGATGACCGATGCAGGCGACTAGTGGAATTTGACTCTGTTCAACGTACCTCCACAGCGTAGTCGTGATGGTATTGCCATACCTTTTTTTCAGAGTCGTAACCGCATTGATCCCTACCGTGAGATCCCGCGCATCTTTTACAAACGTCTGCTGAAAGAAAAGAAGTTGGCCAGCCGCGTAGTTCGCTTCGTTCTCAATTTGTTCGTGGCATGACGGCGTCAATGATTGCTTGTTGTCACCCAACATAGTTTCTTCGTGCCACGGAATGATGCTGTGCCCCATCTCGTGGGCTTCGCCCCACCGCTGCTTAGGTTCGGGCAGATCACGATCGATCAGTATGCGCTTCCTATCTGGTAGATATAAAGCACGCAAGGACCATTTTCTAATGGCCTCTCCGAGTAGGGCTGGACGTGCCAACACTTGCTTTCCAGCTACAAGAAGCCGATGCGTTACCTCTCTCAGGACACCATCTTCTGTCGACGAATAGTAGGCACGGTCAAGTCGCAATAATTCGCGCACCTCGTCGAGATTCAGCGGAGGCTCAGGGCGTCCGAGTCCTCGTAGCACCTTCGCGACTTGCTCGTCGATGTCTCTGGCTGTTCGTTCACGAAGCAAAATGTTTTTCAAGGGACGCTGCCCCCTTCATCTCTCTCCAAGAAATTTCACGAATTCCTCAAGAGCACGTTGCTCATTCTTATTTAGCTTTTCAACTGATTCAGAACGTGCGGCAAATCTGACCGCCTGCTGGCCTAGCGATCTATCCCTAACAACGGTGTTTCCCGAAAGCTGAAGCAATCTCTCATTTGAGAGTCCCAGGACTTGCGCTAGTTGAAACACCGTTCGCGGTTCAGGTATGAAATCGAGGTTCTTCTCAATCTCAATCAGTTCCACAAGGTCTATTTTGGCCTTATCCGCTAGCTCATCCATCCGAAGCCCCTTCTTACGACGCCATAGATTTATCAATTTTCCGAAAGCCAGTCGGGAGCTTTCTTGTTCCTGAGACACTCTGGGCGATTTTTCATCACTCGCCCCAACTTTGTCGCCCAGCATGCCCAGGTTGAAGAAACCGGCCGAGACCTCCGCCGTTTCGTCTCGCGCAGCGCGCTTAATCAACCATTCCTTGCTCAAGTTCATTTTCATGGACGCTTCCTCATTCGAATATCGCTCACTTTAAGAATTCCGCTGCCTGGTCCGGTGTCATTTCGAAGTATCGGAGATTTTGAATAGACGGATCGGGCCCTAAGTCCGTCATCCCACATCCTTTCGAGTACCACTGATCGGACTGCGGCAGCGAATGCAAACCAATGCGCCCGGAGAATTCCTCGGCCAAACTCAAATGGATGGCTGCTGCAATCAAAATGCTTCCCACTAGAGAAAATCGGGGGTTGGTCACGATGCTTGGCACATTCCACGGTGCGGCGGCCAAAAAATGCACATACACAAGCTGCTTGCCTCTCTGTGATGCTATGCGGCAGGTCTTGCCGGCGGTTGTCACCAACATCATTCCTTGCATCTGCGACCCACACTCAATCCCGAACATTTTGTAGGCCAGAAGACCTTCCGTCGCTTCGTATTTTTGCCGCCAGTCCCAGTGGCTATGCTCCGGCCACTCTTCTTTGGGTATGCCGCTGTCTTTTATTTGTCTTAACGCGTCCTGCAAAAAGGGAATCCACAGCGCTTCCGCTGCTTCGACTTCGGCACGGCCAAGGCCTTCGAGCAAGGTAGCCTCGACGAACTTGCCAGACTGTCGCTCCTTGAGATAGACCGCACTCCCTTCGCTCATATGACCATCAGCTCTGCCTTTTCCTTGGTAAGATCTCGCTCGAAGAAGAGCTTCTCACCTTGGGCTAGGCGGGCATCAAGCATTTGGTACAACCGCAATGCTTGGCGCAGTACGGCAGTCTTACTCATTTCCTTCCGCTCTGACAATTGGTCCAGAACATTCATCTCTGCATCCGTGAGATTCAACGTCATGGTTCGCTTTTCTGCCATCGGATCCTCCTGCTAGGAAATCATACCAAATACCATCAAAAAGTCAATAGAAAAACTATTGACATTGGCTATTTCTTATGTATATTTTGAGTAGTGCCTGTGGAAGCCGAGCTTTCCCAGCACACATTCGTGGAGTTCGAAAGGGCCAAAATGAATACTCAACAAATTAACGCGGAAGCAGTCGGGACCGGACATCTCATCATCTATTTTGTAGACAATGAGAAGCAAGAAACCTCAGACCACATTCTGACTGTAGCTCAAATCCTCGAAAAGGCAGGGTTGGATCCGAAGACACACTATCTCGTTGAACTGCGGGGCGAACACCAGATTAAACATGTCGATCCCAATGAAAAGCTCCATCTACACGAACATGAAAAGTTCATTTCCGTGTTCAGTGGGCCGACTCCGCTGTCATGAAGGCGATCATGGAACAACTAGCAAAAGAATTCGAATCTCTCGGCTACGACGTTGATCGATCGTACTCCCAGCACGGGGTCGTTGTCCTAAAGACATTTCGAATCACTTTGGGGTCTCATGCCGGAAAGACCATCGACGTGGGAGTGTCCGGCCAAGACTTCCCCTTCACGCCGCCCGCGGGAATTCACGTGAACTCTGTTTTGGCGGCAAACGGTGTCAATAACGTCAGTGCGAGTCCACTGGGGGGTAACTGGCAATATTGGAGCCGCCGACTGACAGACTGGACGACAAATCGGAGTGCCAAACACATCATTTCGTATATCAATAAGGTCTTCGCCGATGCTTAGAGACTATTCGTGTTTTTCAGTTGCACTTCCAACCGCGCGGCACAGAAGCGCCTTCGAGCACTTGATTCGAGCCGACCACCAGGAAGATGTCTGCTTTGCTTTGTGGAATCCAAGCGTAGGGCAAAGTCGGCTTTCTGCACTTCTCACTGAAATCATTATTCCCGAAAATCACGAACGACGAATTCGCGGTAACGTCAGTTTTACCGCTGACTACTTTTGCCGTGCGCTGTCACTTGCGATGGCGAAGAACTCTGGGCTTGCGCTCACACACAGTCACCTAGGCCCCGGATGGCAAGGCTTGAGTTGGCAAGACCATGAAGCCGAAGCGAGTCATGCCGGGAATGTAGTCGCTGCCACGGGGCTTCCCTTGCTCGGGATGACACTTGGAACGGACGGTGCGTGGAGTGCACGGTTTTGGAAGCGAATAGCAGTAAAAACGTATACGCCTGCCTGGTGCGAATCCGTGCGAGTTGTGGGCAATTCTCTTGACATTACTTTCGACCCCCAACAGAAACCGGTGCCGAGGCCTTTGGAACGTCTAAAGAGGACAATTGGTGTCTGGGGGCGTCGTGGTCAGGCGCAAATCGCCCGGTTGCGTGTAGGAATCGTCGGCCTCGGCAGCGTGGGCAGTGTTGTTTGCGAATTGCTGACACGGATGGGCGTCCATTGGTTGACCCTCATAGATTTTGACCGTATCGAAGAGTTGAACTTGGATCGAATTCTCAATGCAACTACCCAAGACATCGGTCGTCTTAAAATTGAGGTCGCGCGCAGCGGAGCTGAGCGCAACCATACGGCGACATCAATGAAAATCAATTGCATCGAGGCCAGCATTGCAGAGCCCGAGGGATACAAGGCAGCTCTTGATTGTGATGTTTTGTTCTCCTGTGTAGACCGTCATTGGCCACGTAGAATTCTGAATCACATTTCCTACGCCCATTTGATCCCAGTCATAGACGGCGGAATCCTGGTGAGGCTTCGTAAGGAGCGTCTTGTTGGATCTGATTGGCATGTCCACACTGTTGGACCCGGTCGAAGATGCCTAGAGTGTTGGGGAGCTTTTGACCCGTCAATCGCGGGCCTAGAACGCGACGGGCTACTCGATGATCCTTCGTACATCCAGCAGCTTGATCCCAACGACGTGTTTTTACGGCACGAGAACGTAATTCCCTTCAGTACCTCCGTCGCCAGTTTGGAAGTCCTTCAATTCGTCTCTCTGGTCCTCGGTCCCATCCATAACATAGGTGACCAAAACTATCATTTCGTAAATGGAACTCTCGACGGGACCAAGGACGATGGCTGTGCTACCGAGTGTTTGTACCAAAACTTGACGGGCACTGCTGATGTCGTCTGCTGTCCTACTAGTCGTGATCGCTTAGCCGAAGGAACACATGACAGTAGTGATTATTTGGACGATAGAGACTTGGAGGCAGAACGCACATCATGCCCAGCACAAAAGCACATTTAGCCATCGGAGCTGCCGTGGGAGCCGGAGCTTGGTTCGTGTACTGCCGGTTGACGAATCGGGGACTTAAGCTCTCTGACCTTTTGGTCGCCGCCGGGACAGGGGCTTGCGTCGCCATTCTGCCAGACCTTTTGGAGCCAGCTTTGCATCCACACCACCGTAGTTTTTTCCATAGTATGACCACTGCTTCCCTTCTCGTTTGGGGAACACAGAAGGTGTGGGAAAATCCGAGTCTCACCCGCGACCAGAAAATGCACTGCACAGTTTCGACCATGGCTTACGCAAGTCACTTGCTTGCGGACGGCTGTACACCGAAAGGGATTCCGCCGCTCCTTTGACCGATTTGCTGCGCACGCAGTCGACTGACCTGATCCTGGCTGTTGTAGCTAGTGCAATCAGTGTGGAGATTCTCTTGCCGAATACCGTACAACACCGTACAAAACCATGCTAAAAGATCATAAGCCAGCTACTAGCCTGCAAGATTGGTTGTTGGTTGCCTCTCAAAATATTTTCATCAGCGAGGAAACCTTTGGCAGCTTTCTTGCGTCTACCCGTCAGATGAGGTGAGTTTTATAGCCATGCGCACCTAAAAAATCCGCCTCTCAGCTCCACCGAGCCAACTATGACCCAGGCAAGGAACAAAAATAATCGTGAGCAACCGGATCCACACGGGCTCACGCCTTCACTGGGCTGAGGCGTTCGGCACCCGAGTAAACGAAATTGAGAGCCGGTACCCGCGCAGACTCCCTCCACTGTTGGGCGGTAATGGCCCGCACGAGCGTTACCGCCCCTACTTTGGTACAGGAGCGATACACGCGTGTCCCGAGCTTATCGGCCTGCTGACTTTGAGGCTTTTCTTCGGAAACATTCCGATAGTTCTCCGTCCCGACAATCTGAGCAATCAGACCGCGCTCAGATGGATCGCGGCTCGCGCGCAGGTTCGCAGGGCGACCGCCATAGTCGAGATCAAAAAGACTCTCACAGAGACAATTCCGACCGTTTCCGCACCACGTATCACCAGCGCAATCGGGAATACTCGCTCCGTGAATCCGAAGTTCGGACTCTTGTTGAGCTAGGAAAGTTTCGTGTCGTTCCAACCGATGACCTTGCACGACTGGGGTATAGAGGCGATCGTTCCCGGATGGAGAACGACGTTCAGCATCTCCGTCACCAAGGACTCGTCGAGCAGCGCAGCATCGAAGGGCACGAGTCGTATTCCAAACAAGTCTTCACCCTCACCAAAGAGGGCCACAAACTTCTTTCAGAACAGAATTTGATTCCAGATCGACAGGCGATCTATCACGGATTCGTCAAAGCTAAGGAAGCTCGTCACGATTCCGACCTTTACCGGCTCTATCACAAAGTCGCCAAGGAAGTTGACCGCGTTGGTGGCAAGGTTCGCCGTGTCGTCCTCGACTACGAACTCAAGCGCGAACTCTACAAGAAACTATCTCGCATCCCTCCCGACAGGAACCTAGCCTACGAGCGAATCCGGCTCGCAAGTGAATACGACCTCAACGTCGTAAAGGACAAAATTCCTGTGCCGGACCTTCGCATCGAGTACGAGGATGAGTGCAGAGATATCCATCGCCTAGACCTCGAAATCGCCACGCGTGATTACCGGCCTCAGGGGCTGGCAGAGAAAGCCAAAGCTGGATTCCATCTCTTCGCAAGGCCACAAGACCATCCCAAGCTGCGCCGCGTTCTAGACACCCACGAAATCACTGCGGAGATCTTTGCCCTATGAACATCGCACGCATGTATACCATCGCTCTGGGCTCGTTCGGTTACACCGAGGATGAGGCTCGTTTCCTTTATCTAGTCGCCGCACATTCTGGTTATTTCACCTGCCAGCAATTCCTCCGCTTCATCGACGGAAAGCCCGGCAAGCGCAGCCTAAGTTTCGTTCGGAAGCTCGTCGAACAGGGCCACGCCTCCGCCCGCCCTTATCTGCGGAATGGCAAGGTCTACCACGTTTTTGCACGGAATCTCTACGAGGCAATTGGCAAGGATAACGTCCGCTTCCGGCGGAAACATTCGACCGAATACATCCGTACACGGCTTGCCGCACTAGACTTCATCCTAGGCAGGCTCGACTGGAAGTTCTTGGAATCAGAGTCCGAAAAGGTCCGTTTGTTTACTGAGCAGCTCGGCATCGACAAAAAATATCTACTTTCCAAGCGTTACGCCGGGGCCGTCCACGAGCGACACACTGACCGCTATTTCGTGGACAAGTTCCCCATGTATCTCTTGCCGAATCCAGTTTCTCCCCCTGTGGTCTCCTTCTCTTTCGTTGATCCTGGCCTTGAAAGCCTCGACAGTTTCAAGACCCATCTGCAAGCCTACTTGCCCCTATTCTTCCAACTGCAAAGCGTGAGGTTTCACTACATCGCGACGCGGGAGACTCACCACAACAGGGCGAAGGAGCTGTTCATGGGCCACTTTGATCGGCATTGGAACCCCGATAGCCCTGAGGGGCTGGTGGACTTTTTCTGCCTGAGAAAGCGTATTGAAGGCGGAGAAGCCGGCAAACTCTCAACCGCTGATCTCATCGTCCACGCTGACGCAAAGCTCAAGTTCAACCACTCTGGTATCGAGGACCTCTACCAGAAATGGCGCTCCGGCCAACTGAGCTTCGACCAAGTCCGCAAGGAGTACCAGGCTCTGCGCCGGCCCGAAACCGTGACGTTTATCTTCTCTCCCGTGAATGGCCAGGTGGCCTTGTTCGAGCGTCATCCGAGGACCCTGGTGAAACCTGCCCGGAAAAGTGCAGGCCCACGGCGTTTCACTGGAGATTTCACTCCCAACTTCGCCGGGGCGGAAAGGTAAGCGGCAGAAAGAACAGGCAGATGCCCGGAATAAGGCAGGAGAACGGAGGGCGGCCAAAACACGATCAGAGGCGGGAGCGACCCCACCGTGCCGCAAAATCGCGGCCCCGGTCCCTCCGGGCTTCGGGGGTCACTCCCGCCTCTTGCTGCTGAAAACGCAGCTCGTGTTTTGGCCGCGTGCATGAGACAGACCCGAGAGTTTGTCAGACACGAAGTCTGACAATTTGTATGCAGAAAGGAGAAGAGTACTTGCCACTTCTGAAAGCACCACCTAAACAACCCAAGTCAGCGACCATCCAAATCCGTGTCGAAGAGGACGTGAAACTCAGACTCGAAAAGTACGCTGAGTTCATTAATTCCTCTCCGGCTTACGTTGTCACCGAAGCATTGAAACTCCTCTTCAAGAAAGATGAGGAATTCAAGTCCTGGCTAGGCCAACACACCAACAACGTCAACCTTAACCAAATCGAAGGAGCCTCTCTCACAGAGATCGCCAAGAAAGCATGAAAGCCCGCAATGTCCAATTCGGAGAGCGCAAGAACCCAGACTCGTCCAGAGTGCATGGCTTGCGCCTTGCAGTCCGCTCGCTGCCAGTCGAATCAGTCAGGAAATTAGAAAGCGCAAATGGGGCAGAACCAGCGTCGCTCCCAGCACCCTACGAGGCAGGAAGGCCAGAGCTACCGTTTAACAGCCTTCAGAACGAAGCCACATGGGGAACTGACACGGGAAGGAGTCGACTCATCACTGTGGAAGAAGTGGCTGTCCTGCTGCACGTCCCTGTTTCGTGGGTGTACGGACACACACGCAAACGATCTTTAGAGCGATTGCCCGGCTACCGGATTGGAAAGTATTGGCGCTTCAGGGAGGACGAAGTATTGGCGTGGGTCAAGTGCCAGCGTGGAGGACCGCTTGTCGCTTGACTTCGGAGTTAAACTCCTAACTGACGCAGAACAAGCCAAACGGGTCATCTTTGGAGGACAAAAGATGGCTCGTAGGCGCTTTCAATTAGGATCACTTTTCCGGCGGGGCAAAAAGCCTAAGGTTTGGGTTGCTCGCTGGTGGGAGCAAATTATCAATCCCGACGGTTCCATCGGACGAAAGAGACGCGCGGAGGTGCTTGGTACCGTTGCCGAGCTGACCTCGCGCTCCAAGGCGATGGAGGCCCTAGCAAAACGACTCAACCCAATTAATAGTGGTATGCACCATCCCCAGTCCACTCGCACGTTTTCGAGCTTCGTGCGTGAAGATTGGCTTCCGGTCGTGCTACCAACCGTGAAGTACGCGACACAGAAAAACTATCGTTATTTCTTGGGCGTTCACCTGCTACCTACGTTCGGACCGCACTGTTTGTGCGAGATCAAGAGAGACACAATCCAGTTGTTCTTGGCTGCAAAGTTGAGCAGCGGACTGGCTTGGAAAACCGTAAAGGAGATGCGCGGTGTGCTTGGTCGCGTGCTTGGTACTGCCGAACAGTGGGAATACATCAACGACAATCAGGCCCGAAAAACGAGACTTCCCCGTCGCCCGCACCAGCTGGCTCCGGAGCCTGTGCTAGCACCGGAACAGATTCGGCTGCTGGTAGCGGAATTGCCGGAGCCCGCACGGTCCATCGCTCTGCTGTTAGTGCTGACAGGTTTGCGAGTTGGCGAACTCCTGGCACTGCGGTGGAAGAATGTCGACATGACGGGTCGCACACTTCGTGTTACTGCAACGGTGTACGATGGACACTTCGATACACCGAAGACACAGCGTAGCAACCGCGTGATCCCCATCGGAGTTGAGGTCTCGAACATTTTGCGCGCGTTGCATCATGGGACGGTCAAACCAGAAGACCTGGTGTTCTCCACAGCACAAGGTCAACCGCTAAGCAGGCACAATTTGCTGCGCCGTCAACTTCGCCCAGCCTGCAAGAAGTTGGAATTCCGTGGAATCACATGGCACTCATTACGTCATTCGCATGCTACATTGCTCGACGCGATGGGAGCGCCGTTGGGAACCGTACAAGCTCTGCTCGGTCACTCCACATCAGAAATCACGCGTGAGGTATATCTACACGCTATTCCCGAAGATCAACGACGGGCAGTGGCAGGAGTTGAATCTCTTGTTTTTGGGTTCAATCGGACTCAAACGGACTCAACTTTGAGCTCTGCTCAAAACAGCTCTGCGGTAAGTAATTGAAGTAACGGGATTAAGTGGTCGGGGCGAATGGATTTGAACCATCGACCTCCTGGTCCCGAACCAGGCGCGCTAGCCAGGCTGCGCTACGCCCCGACTGACAAGCTCAGGCGTATACTTCCGGCCCAAGCGGGACTA
>Ga0137394_10001334_pt1 | contig 17872 bp, 20 predicted proteins | sample czobulk116metaG_FD_108278 | JGI IMG/M metagenome (GOLD analysis project Ga0137394, IMG submission 108278) | Vadose zone soil microbial communities from Angelo Coast Range Reserve, California, USA - czobulk1.16 metaG | ecosystem: Environmental > Terrestrial > Soil > Vadose zone | place: USA...
CCTGGATCAGCGCGAGCGTGGTGACGAACGCGCTGACATTCATCTGTGGCAGGCGGAGCGAAAAGTAGAGATTGCCGTCTTTCTCGCCCCGATAGGTTTCACGCCGCGTCGGCAGCCCGGCGTGGAAGTCGGACTGCGCCAGCGCCTGCGCCCAATAGGCTTGGTCCGCCTCGTGATCGGGGCTTTGCAGATAGGCACGCTCATGCGCGTCCCAAGCCGCGGAGTCGGGTCCAGGCGCCGGCACCGGTTGGCCATGATAGCGGAGACCGACCTCCTCCAGCAGCAGCATGATGGAGCCGCCGTCCAGCACCATGTGACTGCCGTTGACGACGAAGATGTTGCCGCACAGCACGAAACGGAACAGCGGCCCGTTCTCCACGTCGAACGGCTTGGTGATCGCCCATTCCCAGCTATCCGACTGCTCCATCACCCGGGCCGGTGTTTCCCGGATCACCTGATAGGGCTTGCCCTCCACTTCGCGGATCACCGAGCGCAGGGCGGGATGCGACTCGACCGTCTCGCGCAGCGCCTGCTCCAGCCGGTCGGCGTCAATGCCGGGGTTCAGGCGGTAGACGAACGGCACGAAATAGGCCGAGCTCTCTGGTGCCCGCTTGCATTCCAGCCAGATACGCTGGGTGACGACGGCGAGCGGGATGGGGGGCGTTGCGACGTACATCGTGGCGTTACCTATGACCTATGTTGGCGCGCACCCCGACCGTATGCAGAGTGGATGGAAATGGCTTGAATAGAGGCAGGGCTGGATGACGGCAGGTGGCTGCATTGAGGCACAAAATGGGCTACCTGACGAGGGGATGAACCGGTCCGGCCCGGCGCAACCGGCGCAAGTGCGCAGCGCCACGCCTGCATCCGTCTCCGCCACAGGAACGAACGCCGGCGCGCGGAGAGGCACGATCAGGGTTCACAGAAGAAGCGCCAGCGCTCCACCGGACCCCAGTCCGCGCTCACGCGGATGAGCATCGGTGAGCCCTCGTCAGTGAAAGCGAAACTGTTCAGGTCCTGCGCAATGCCTTCCCCGGTCGCTTTGATGAAGGCCTCGCCGAGAGTCCAGTACCTGTAGAAGAGCGCTTCCCGAGCAGCCGGTTCGGAGCAAGCAGCGAGGGCGTCGCGCTCCTCCCGCGCGAATGCGGTTTGCGCAACGGCCATGAGATCGGGCAGCGCTCGGCGCTGTTCGACGTCGACGCCGACGGGGCACCCCGCCATAGCAATGGCGACACAGCCGCGAGCGTGGCTGATGTTGAATTGCACTGCCGCACCATGACGGTCGCGATCAAGGCAGGGCTTTCCGTTGGCGCCGGTCGCGAAGCGCAGCGCGTGGGGCGCGCATGCCATCATCGGTGCCAGCAGGACGCGCAGGCCGGCGTGGGCGGCAACGAAGCTCCAGCGGTCGACCTCGAACCGGAAGCTGGACGCACGCGCACGTTCATCCTCGCTAAGATAATTGTGGAGATTTGACCAGTCGCCGGTGCCGGGCGCACCGAACCAAAGGATGAGGTCGCTCGCACGCGGCGGACTGTTCATTTCCACCGTGAGCGCAGGAAGAACGCGCTTGTTCAGCGGGCCGGACGCGGCTCGTTCGAGCGCCCAGGCCCACGCAAATCCCGCTGGTGGCCGTGCAAGGGTTCGGATGAGAATATCGATGCTCACCACGCCATTTGAACGACTCACGCAGGGCAGGCAAGGAAACGACCGCGATATGTGCCGTAACGCACCCCATATGACGTCGCAATGAACGCACGGCGCGCGCTTTCCTTCATCTTCTGCACGGTGACGCTGGACGTATTGGCGCTGGGCGTAATGATCCCGGTGCTGCCGACGCTCGTGCTGGGCTTTATGGGCGGCGATACCGCAGGTGCGGCCGAGATGTTCGGCCTGTTCGCCACGGTGTGGGGCCTGATGCAGTTCCTCTGCTCGCCGCTCTTGGGGGCGCTGTCGGACCGCTACGGCCGCCGGCCCGTGATCCTGATTTCCTGCCTCGGTCTCGGCCTCGACTACATCTTCATGGCGATCGCTCCCTCGCTCACGCTCTTGTTCGTGGGCCGAATCATCTCCGGCATCACGGCGGCGACGATCAGCACTGCCTTCGCCTACATCGCCGACGTGACGCCCGCCGACGGCCGGGCGAAGGCGTTCGGGTTGGTCGGCATGGCCTTCGGTCTCGGCTTCGTATTGGGCCCGGCGATCGGCGGCCTGCTGGGCGGCCTCGATCCGCGCCTGCCGTTCTGGGTGTCGGCCGCGGCTTGCCTGGCCAACGCCGGGTTCGGCTGGTTCGTGCTGCCCGAATCGTTGCCTGCGGAGCGCCGCATGGCATTTGCCTGGAAGCGGGCCAATCCGGCGGGCTCGCTCAATCTCCTGCGCTCGCAGCGCCAGTTGCTGGGCTTGGCCACCATCGATTTCATCGTCAACGTCGCCCACCAGGTGCTGCCTTCGGTGGTCGTGCTCTACGCTGCCTACCGCTATGGCTGGGGCGAGACGACGGTCGGCCTTACGCTCGCCTTCGTCGGCGCCTGCGCTGCTCTCGTGCAGGGTCTGGTGGTCGGCCCGGCCGTGGAGCGGCTCGGCACCCGACGCGCGCTGATCGGCGGATTGCTGAGCGGGAGCCTGGGCATGGCGATCTATGCCCTCGCGCCCACCGGCCCATGGTTTTGGCTCGGCGTGCCGGTAATGGCGCTGTGGGGCGTCGTCGGACCCTCTCTGCAGGACATGATGACGCGCCGGGTCAGCTCGTCCGAACAGGGCCAGCTTCAAGGCGCCAACAGCTCGTCGCGCAGCGTTGCCGGACTGATCGGGCCCGGCATTTTCACCGCGACCTTCGCCTACTTGATCGATTGGCTGCCCGGCGCACCGTTTCTGCTCGCCGCTTTCCTGTTGGTCGCGGCGGCCGGCGTGACCTGGGTGGTTACGGCCCCGCCGCCGCCCGCCGACCCTGCTCGGTGAGCTTGCAGACCAGCCAGTCGGGCTTCAGCGGATTATTGAACCACGGCTCGGCCCAACCCCGCTCCAGGCAACGGCGCACGATGGCGGCGTCGACATTCTGGCCGTCGAGGTCGAACAGCGGCAGTTTGCCGCCCGGCTGGGTGAGTCCGCGACGCAGGTAAAGAAGCTCATGTAGAGTCGGAGGATCGTCCTCCAACTCGTTGTCGTTGAATGCAAATATATCGAATGAGCGCGTCTGATGACGCGCGATATCACGCTCAGCAAACACGGCGGCGTCCCCCTCTGACGATGCCGAGGCCAACGGTCCCTCGCCGAACAGCATACCCTCGTTCGGCGAAAAACCAAGAAAAATCAGGCAGTTGCCGCTGTTCCCTGCGGCCGGCACCCGATCTGGTGGCTGACTGGACTCAACGCGCCAAGTCCTTGAATCACCGCCCCCTGCGGCGGATCCGCGGACTCAGGTTTAGTTGTTCGCCTTCAGCGTGCTGCGTAGCTGCGTCAGCGCCTGCTCGAGGTCTTCGAGCACCGTTTCAATCTCGCGCCGCTTGTGCAGGTCGAGCATGGCGGCGCGCGGCGTGGTGGTCGATGGTTGCGGGCCGGTGCGCGGCAATGGCTGGCGAGTCCCGCCGGTCATCGCTTCAGCGCGAGCCGACACGATGCGCAGGTTCTCGAGCGCGCTTTCGGCCGCCAGGTCGATCCGCTGCTGCTGTGGCAGGCGCCCACGGCCTTCCTTCAAGAGACGCTGCACGCCCTTGATGGTGTAGCCGTCCTCGTAGAGCAGCGTGCGAATGCGGCGCAGAAGATCGATGTCCTCCGGCCGGTAGTAACGCCGGCCGCCGCCCCGCTTGAGCGGACGGACCTGGCTGAACTTGCTTTCCCAGAACCGCAGCACATGCTGCGGCACGTCGAGTTCGCTCGCGACTTCGCTGATGGTGCGAAACGCTTGCGCCGACTTCTCAATTCGCCTTTCCGCGGTCTGAACCGATACGGCCATGACAAGACCCCCACGTTATTTTCCCCAATTACCCCTTGCTCTCGCCGGACGCCCCGTTGATCAAAGACTTCAGAACGTTCGACGCGCGAAAGACGAGTACGCGACGCGGCAGGATCGGAACTTCCTGTCCCGTCTTCGGATTGCGACCCACGCGTTGGCCCTTGTCGCGAACCGTGAAGCTCCCGAAAGACGAGATTTTCACCGATTCGCCACGCGCCAGTGCCTCCACGACTTCGGAGAGAATCGTCTCCACGAGATCGCTCGATTCATTGCGAGACAGGCCCACTTCCTGGAACACCGACTCGCTTAAATCGGCACGCGTGATAGTCCGGCCTTCCATCCGGTACCCTTCCTTCCCCCAGTTAATCCTTACTCTAAGGTTGGAAAGCGGTCAATATCAGTAGGATAGAGGCTGGCCTTGAATCGGCGTCTGTTCCCGTTCTGTTGCGGCGGGAAATTGTTTCATTCGTCGGCAGCTACCAGCGGACCAGCGAGGCCCCCCAGGCGAGGCCGCCGCCAATGCCCTCCAGCAGCAAGAGATCGCCCCGCTTGATGCGGCCATCCTTGACCGCGGTGTCGAGCGCCAATGGGATCGACGCGGCCGACGTGTTGGCGTGGCGGTCGACGGTGACCACCACGCGCTCCGGCGGCAGCCCGAGCTTGCGGCCGGTGCTGTCGATGATGCGCTTGTTGGCCTGATGGGGCACCAGCCAGTCGATGTCCTTGGGCTGCAGGCCGGCCTGGTCCAAAACCTCGCCGACCACCGCGGCCATGTTGACCACCGCATGCTTGAACACTTCACGGCCTTCCATGCGCAGATAGCCGGTCGTCCGGGTCGACGACGGCCCGCCGTCGACATAGAGGATGTCGTGCTGGCGGCCGTCGGAATGCAGGGCGTTGGCGAGTACGCCGCGGTCGGCCGAAGTGCCCCTGCCCTCTTCGCCGCGCAGCACGATCGCGCCGGCGCCGTCGCCGAACAGCACGCAGGTGCCGCGGTCGTTCCAGTCGAGGATGCGCGAGAAGGTCTCGGCGCCTATCACCAGCGCCGTCGAGGCAATGCCGCTTCTGATCATGCTGTCGGCGACCGAGACGCCGTAGATGAAGCCGGCGCACACGGCCTGCACGTCGAAGGCCGCGCCCTTGGTCATGCCGAGCCCTGACTGCACGCGCGTCGCAGTGGCGGGAAACGTCTCGTCGGGGGTCGCCGTCCCGAGCACGATGAGATCGAGGTCGGACGCCTTCAGGCCGGCGTCGTCGAGCGCCCGCTGCGAGGCCTTGATGGCGAGATGCGAGGTGAACTCGCCGTCGGCCGCGATGTGGCGCTGCTTGATGCCGGTACGCTGCTGGATCCACTCGTCGGAGGTGTCCACTTTTTTTGCCAGTTCGTCGTTGGTGACGACCCTGTCCGGCAGATAGGCGCCGCACCCCTGAACGACGGAACGAATCACTCGGCTCCTCCGCTTGCCCGCAACGCCGGCGAAGACGGCGTATCGGCAGCCGACGTGACCTGGCGCAGCTTGGCCAGCCCCTCGACCAGCTTGTTCTTGTATTCGTAGCGGACCAGGTCGACCGCCACGCCGATGGCATAGGCGAAGCCCAGTGCGTCCGTGCCGCCATGGCTCTTGACGCAGACGCCGTCGAGACCGAGGAATACGCCGCCATTGTAGCGTCGTGGATCGACCCGCTTGCGCATCTTGATCCAGGCGCCGGCGGCGAACAGGTAGCCGATCTTGGCGAAGGTCGAAGTCCTGAAGGTGTCGCGCACGTACTGGGTGTAGAGCTTGGCCGTGCCCTCGATCGATTTCAGCGCGACATTGCCGGTGAAGCCGTCGGCCACCACGACGTCGATCATGCCCGAGGTGATGTCGTTGCCCTCGACGAAGCCATGGAAATCGATGGGCGAGCCTTCGCGGCGCAGCCAGCCGGCCGCTTGGCGCAGCTCCTCGTGGCCCTTGAGCTCCTCGGAGCCGACATTCAGCAGCCCGACCTTGGGCCTATCGAGGCCGAGCAGGACCTGGGCGAAGACGCTGCCCATGACGGCGAACTCGGCGAGATTGTCGGCGTCGCATTCGAGGTTGGCGCCGAGATCGAGCATCACCGTCTCGCCGCGCAAGGTCGGCAGGAACGAGGCGAGCGCCGGCCGATGCGCGCCCTCCACCATGCGCATGGCGAACATCGAGATGGCAAGCAGCGCGCCGGTGTTGCCGGCCGACACCACGGTGTCGGCGCGGCCCTGGGCCGCGGCATCGACGGCCAGCCACATGCTCGACTTGCGCCGGCGGCGCAGCGCGAAGGACGGCTTGTCATCGGCCAGCACCGCATCCTCGGCCGGCACGATCTCGAGCACCTTGGCCAGACCCTTGCGCTTGTCGACCAGCGGCTTGAGCCGCGCCGGATCGCCAAACAGCAGGAACGACGTGCCGGGATAGCGCTCGCGCGCCATATCGGCGCCGTTGACGACGACGTCGGGCGCGTGATCGCCGCCCATGCCGTCGAGCGCCAGGACGATCTTGTCGGCGCTCATCGGGATGCTCCGCCTGTCGGGTGCCAGCGCATGGCCGGCGGCGTGCTGGATTACTTCTCGGCCGACGCGCTGTCGGCCAGGACAGGCATGTCCTCGCGGTAGTAACCGCAATGCGAGCATACCGAGTGCGGCCGCTTGAGCTCGCCGCAATTCTTGCACTCGACATAAGCCATCGAGGGCAGTGCGTGATGGGACCGGCGCATGTTGCGGCGGGACTTCGAAACCTTCTTCTTGGGAACGGCCATGACGATCTCCACGAGAGGGCGGCGGTTGTCGCCTGGCCCCAAAAAAGCTGCGGCCGCGCTCCATAGGCGCGGCAGGCGGCCTTCCTAGCCAAAACGTTCCGCCACCGCAACAATTTAGCGCCCGCGGCGCGGCTTGTCTCTGAGCGCGGCCAGGCCGGCGAAAGGATGACGCCGCGCCTCGATCGGGCTTTTGCGGCCCTCGCGACGGGGTTTTGGCAGCACGTCTTCCAGCTTGGCGCCGGGCCGCCGCGGATAGGGATCGGCAGCCAGGGAGAGCTGCTCGGCCACGATCTCGCCGATATCGAGCAGATTTCCCGTCAGCGGCTCAGGCGCGTCGACCTGGGCGTTCAACACGGCTTCGCCGCTCTCAGGATCGCGCTCTTCGGCCAGATCCTTCTTGAAGACAATCCGAAAGGCGTCGTCGAGGTCCTGCGTCACGGGATCCAAGGTGAGCACGCAGGCCTGCACGATCCTGCCGCGCAACCGGCCCTCGACCACGATCTGGCCTCCCGGGCGGCTATCGACCGTGACCCGAGCGGAAAAAGCCGGCAGACTCAGGAAACCGAAGCGTTTGGCCAGGGCCGCGCGCTCGCCGTCGCTGGCGACAATATCGAGCGCCGTTCCCGCGGTTCCCATCCGATCGAGGTCGACCGCCCTCTCGATCTCTGATTTTTGTTTATTTTCTGTATATTGGGACATTTTCTTCAACTACTATATCAAGTCCTCGCGAGACCGCGCCGCCAGCCTGTCGGCATAGCGGCGAACCCGCGCTTCGAGCCGCGACACCGGCTCGCTCTCGGGAGGCGGCCTACCGCCATAGGCGTTGCGGCGCAAGACCTCGCTGAGAGGGGTCGGCCCGCCGGCCAAGGCCTCGCGGTAAGCCAGCGCCCGGCCATGCAGCCCCTCGGCCATGATCTTGATGCGCCGGCCGACGCCGAGATCCTGCACGCCGATCTCGCGCAGGGTGAGGTCGAGATGGCGGAACATGGCGTCGAAGAAGGCTTGCGCCAGCGCCTCGCCATCGGGCTCGCGCTGCAGGCGGCCGATCATGAGGGCGGCGTGCAGAGCCAGGCAATCGAAGCGGCCATCGAGCGTGTCGGGTATGCCGCAAGCCTCGAACAGGTCGGGCGCACGCGCCTCCTCGGCGGTGCGCACATAGAGGGCGGCGGCAAAGGTTTCATCTGATTTGCGGCGGCGAAACACTGGTTCTGATCCTCAGGCGGCGCGCCACAGTTGACCCGGAGCCAGGGTAGCGACATCTTGGCGACCCTCTTTCCGACGAACCCAAGAAGCCGTCCATGCGTCGCACAGTCTCGCTCGCTACCTTCCCGCTTGCCCTTGCCGCCGTCATGCTGGCGGCCTGCGACAACATCGCCGATCTCCGGGGGTTCACACCGACGCCGGGGGCGGTCGACAAGCTCGAGGTCGGCACGCAGAGCCGCGAGGACATCCAGCGCCTGATCGGCTCGCCGTCGTCGGTGGCGACGTTCAATCCGAACGTCTGGTACTACATCAGCGAGAAGCAGGAATTCTGGGGGCCGTCGCGGCCGTGGATCAGCGAGCAGAGCGTCATCCAGATCACCTTCAACGAATCCGGCCGGGTCCAGAACATCAAATACTTCGACCTCAAGGATGCGCAGAACGTCACCATGGTGGCGCGCATCACGCCGACTTCCGGCAAGGAGCTGACGGTGCTCGAGCAGATCCTGGGCAATGTCGGCAAGTTCAGCGGCCCCAGGCAATCGGGCAACCCGGGTGCGCCGACCACCGGCGGTCCCTGACAAGGAAAAAGCCCCGGCTTGCGGCCGGGGCGTTTGCCTTGTCGAGAGGCCTGCAGCTCAGTGCGCGAGCACGGCGAGCAGCAGCAGGGCCACGATGTTGGTGATCTTGATCATCGGGTTCACGGCGGGGCCCGCCGTGTCCTTGTAGGGATCGCCCACCGTATCGCCGGTCACCGCGGCCTTGTGGGCCTCCGAGCCCTTGCCGCCGAAATGGCCCTCTTCGATGTACTTCTTGGCATTGTCCCAGGCGCCGCCGCCCGCCGTCATCGAGATGGCGACGAAGATGCCGGTGACGATCACGCCGAGCAGCATGGCGCCGACCGCCGCGAAGGCGTCGGCCTTGCCGGCGATGGCCGAAATCACGAAGTAGAGCACGATCGGCGACAGCACCGGCAGCAGCGAGGGAATCATCATCTCCTTGATCGCCGCCTTGGTGAGCATGTCGACGGCGCGGCCATAGTCCGGACGGTCCGTGCCCTTCATGATGCCGGGCTTCTCCTTGAACTGGCGGCGAACCTCTTCGACCACGGACTGGGCGGCGCGGCCGACGGCCAGCATCGACATGCCGCCGAACAGGTACGGCAGGCCGCCGCCGATCAGCAGACCGACCACGACGTAGGGGTTTTGCAGCGAGAAGCTGACCGCTTTCACGCCGAGCTTGCCCTGGGCGATGAAGTAGTCGAGGTCCGAGGTGTAGGCCGCGAACAGCACCAGCGCGCCCAGGCCAGCCGAAGCGATGGCGTAGCCCTTGGTGACAGCCTTGGTGGTATTGCCGACGGCGTCGAGCGCATCGGTGTTCTTGCGCACTTCCTTCGGCAGTCCCGCCATCTCGGCGATGCCGCCGGCATTGTCGGTGACCGGACCGTAGGCGTCGAGCGCCACCACCATGCCGGCCAGCGCCAGCATGGCGGTGGTGGCGATGGCAATGCCGAACAGGCCGGCCAGCACGTAGCAAACCACGATGCCGGCGCAGATCAGGAGCGCCGGCAGCGCCGTCGCCTCCATCGACATCGCCAGACCGGCGATGACGTTGGTGCCGTGGCCGGTCACCGAGGCCTGGGCCACGGCCTTGACCGGCCGATAGTCGGTGCCGGTGTAGTACTCGGTGATCCACACGATCAGGCCGGTGATGGCGAGACCAACCAGCGAGCACCAGAACAGCGACATGCCGGTGAACGAGCGGTCGCCGACCTTGAGCACCGTACTCATGCCGATCAGGTAATCGGTGACGAACCAGCTTGCCGGAATCGACAGCACGGCGGCCACGATCACGCCCTTGTACATGGCCCACATGATGCCGCCATTGGAGCCGAGGCGAACGAAGTAGGTGCCGATGATCGAGGTGATGATGCAGGCGCCGCCGATGGCCAGCGGGAACATCATCACCTTGCCCAGCAGCACGGGATCGGCCGCGAAAAAGATCGAAGCCAGCACCATGGTGGCGACGGTCGTCACCGCATAGGTCTCGAACAGGTCGGCCGCCATGCCGGCGCAGTCGCCGACATTGTCGCCGACGTTGTCGGCGATGGTCGCGGGGTTGCGCGGGTCGTCCTCGGGAATGCCGGCTTCGACCTTGCCGACCATGTCGCCGCCGACGTCGGCGCCCTTGGTGAAGATGCCGCCGCCCAAGCGGGCGAAGATCGAGATCAGCGAGGCGCCGAAGCCCAGCGAGACCAGCGCATCGATCATGTCGCGGCTGCCGTTCGGCACGCCGATATTGAGCAGCACGCCGTAGTAGCCGGCGACGCCCAGCAGCGCCAGGCCCGCCACCAGCATGCCGGTGACCGCGCCCGCCTGGAAGGCAAGGGCGAGGCCCGCGCCCAGGCTCTTTTGCGCCGCCGCCGCCGTGCGCACGTTGGCGCGAACCGACACGTTCATGCCGATGAATCCGGTCGCGCCGGACAGCACCGCGCCGATCAGGAAGCCGACGGCCGAATATTTGCCGAGCAGGATGGCGAGCACCACGAGCACGACCACGCCGACGATGGCGATGGTGGTGTACTGGCGGCGCAGGTAAGCGCCGGCGCCCTCCTGAATCGCCTGCGCGATCTCCTGCATGCGCGGGGTGCCGGCGTCGGCGGCCATGACCCGCGACGCGGTGACGACGCCGTACAGCACGGCGATGACACCGCAAGCGATGACGGCCCAAAGAACGGTAGACATTTTTGGCTAACCTATTGTTGTAACGGCGTTCAAAAGCCTAGCGCTTGCCGAAGTACAGGACCTCCCCCGGCGCGAGGCGGGCGGAAAATGGCAGAACGCCTCAGTCTTCGCAACCGGGACCTGGCAAAAGCCCCGTTTCCTCAAAGGCTTGAGCCTCAGGCGCCGGCTGGGTGGCGGAGCCGGAACAGGCCGATCACCAGGAACGCCACGAGCACCAGGGCGAGCGCCAGGTAGTTGAGGACCGCCCAGCCCTCGAGCTCGAGCACGACGCTCGCCATCAGGCTCGCCACCGTGGTGGTGCCGAACACCATGAAGTCGTTGAAAGCCTGCGCCTTGCCGCGCTCGGCTGGCCGGTAGGTGGTGGTGAGCAGCGTCGTGGCGCCGACGAACAGGAAGTTCCAGCCGACGCCGTTCAGGCACAGCGCGATGCGGAAGTGCCATTCGGTGACGCCCATCAAGGCCACGATCACGCCGGCGACCAACAACGCAATGCCCGCCATCATCATGTTGAACACGCCATGGCGGGCGATCAGGTGACCGGTGAAGAAGGCCGGCACGAACATGCCCATGACATGGACGAAGATCGTGACCGGTGCTTCCGTCTTGTCGAGGCCGCACATGACGATGGCGAGCGGCGATGCCGCCATCACGAACGACATCACGCCGAAGGCGATGATGGCGCCGGCGGCCGCTACCATGTAGGCGGGCTGGGTGACGATCTCGATCAGCGGACGTTGCGGGCCCGCCGAGTCTTCCGACTTCACCGTCGGGAATTCGATGAAGCCCAGCACGACGAAAACGATGGCATGGACGACGATGACGGCGCAGAAGCTCGCCTGGAAAGTCGGCAGCCAGAGGTCGGGCGTGAAGCGCGCCAGGCTGGGACCGATGATGCCGGCCAGCACGCCGCCTGCGGTGACATAGGAGATCGCTTGGGCGCGGAAATGGCCGGGCGCCAGCTCGACGGCAGCGAAGCGGTAGAGCTGCATGCTGGCGATGCCGTAGCCCAGGAACAGTCCGCCCAAGCACATCACCGGAAAGCTGCCCATGCCGAGCCCGAGCGCCGCGCACGACGCGCCGACCATGCCCATCGCCGAGCCCGAGCGGAAGCCCAACTTGCGGCCGCGCCGCATCATCAGCATCGAGGCGGGAAACACCGACAGCATGACGCCGAGATGCTGAATGGTAATGGGCAGGTTCGCCCACATCCGCATGTCGGGCGACACGATCGTCAGCACCGCCAGTGCCGAGGAGGCGAACATCAGGGTGTTGCTGCTCTGGGTCAGCGCCTGGCAGACCGCCAGCAGCGCGATATTGCGCAACGCGCGTGGCGGCATGCTGCCGACCGCCGCGGTTTCCTCCATCTTCATCAAGCCGTCCATTGGGCGCGCACTCTAGTTGGCCGTGGTGGGGGCGCGCCACTCCGGTGGCGCGATCCAGATGCGCGAAGGACGCGCGACTCAGAAGTGAACGTAACCCTTGCGCGGTGCGCGTGCCGGCCGACCGGCGACCATGAGCTGCACGCCCCGCCCGCGCTCGAAACGGCCGATCTCCGTCACCGCCACATCGGCCGCGCGCGCCGCCGCGAGCAAGGCGCTCCGTTTGCGCGGCGACACCGCGATCACGAGTTCGTAGTCGTCGCCGCCGCCCAGGACGTTGGCCCACAGCGCCGGTTGCGCTGCCAATGCCCGGCGCGCCGCGGCCGACAAGGGCACACGCTCGCGCTCGATCGTCACGCCAAGCCGCGACGCTTTGCCGATATGACCCGAGTCGGCCAGCAGGCCGTCGGAAACATCGGCCGTCGCCGAAGCGATGCCCACCAGGCGCGGCCCCAGGGTCGCGCGCGGCCGCGGTCGCCTGAAACGGTCTTCCAGAAGCGCACTGTCGATCCGGCCGCGCGCGGCGAGCAGGCCCAACGCGCCGTCGCCGATCGTGCCGCTCACCCACAAGCGATCCCCCGCGCGGGCCCCTGCCCGCGTCAGCCCCCGCCCGCGCGGCACGCGGCCGAAGGCGGTGATGGTGACGGTGAGCGGTCCCGGCGAGACTACCGTGTCGCCGCCGCACAGCACGATGCCGTAGCGACGCTGGTCGGCCGCCAGACCGCGCACGAAGCCCGCGATCCAATTTTCCGTCCAGCCCTTCGAAAGCGACAAGGAGAGTTGATAGGTGAATGGCGTGGCGCCGCCGGCCGCGAGATCGGAAAGACAGACGCGCAATGCCTTGGCGGCGACGAACTCGGGCTTCTCGTCGGCGAGAAAATGGACGCCCGACACGATGGTATCGGTCTTGACCACGAGGTCGTGTTTTGGGTCGGCGGCGAGGAAGGCGTTGTCGCTCTCGAGATTGCCGGCGCCGGCGAAACCGCGGGCCAGGGGCGCGAAGTAGCGGGCTATCAGCTCGAACTCGCCGATGCGCCTGGTGCGCGCCATCGGCCGGCTACCTCACGAGCTCGGCGGACCGCGCCTGGCGCGCCACTCGATCGAGCACCGAGTTGACGAAATTGGGCTCGCCCTGGTCGTAGAAGGCATGGGCGATTTCGACATATTCGTTGATCGCCACCTTGGGCGGCACATCGCTGCGATGCACCAGCTCGTAGGCGCCGGCCAGCAGGATCGCCCGCACCAGCCGGTCGACGCGCGCCCAGGTCCAGCCCTCGGCCAGGGCGGCCGACACCGTCTGCTCGAGCGCATCCTTGTGCGCGACGGTGCCCTCGACGACGTCCTTGAACAATGGCCGATCGGCGTCGCGGCGCATGCCGCCCTCGCCAGTCTCGCCGGTGCGCACGCTCAGGAACTGCTCGATGATCTCGGCCGGCGCGTGCGCGCCCTCCTGCCATTGATAGAGCGCCTGCACCGCCGCGAGCCGCGCGGCTTGGCGCCGGCTCGGCGTGGGACGAGGCGTCGGCTGCGTGCTCATCCGTTCCGCCAGCGGCGGCGGAGAGCCACCATGGCGAGGCAGGCATGGGCCGCATCGCCGCCCTTGTCGCCGCGATCGATGAGGGCGCGCGCCTCGGCCTGCTCGATGCTGTCGACGGTGAGAATGCCGTAGCCGATAGCGAGCTTCTCGTTGATCGTCAGATCCATCAGCCCGCGCGCGCTCTCGCCGCAGATGTAGTCGTAGTGCGTGGTCTCGCCGCGGACGACGCAGCCCAGCGCGATGAAGCCATCATAGTGCTCGGCCGCCAAGGCGATGGCGCCGGGAATCTCGAAGGCGCCCGGCACGACGACGCGTTCCGACAGGGCGCCGGCTTTCGTGATCTCGCGCTCGGCGCCGGCAATCAGCGCGTCGGCGATGTCGACGTAGTAGCGCGACTCGACGATCAGGATGCGTGCGCCGTTGACCCCGGCCACCGCCGGGCGGGCCGTCGAGGTTTCCGTCCGTGTCGACATGGCTAGCGCATCTATGGACGCTGAGAGGGGCGGCCCGGAACCGGCTTCTGGTCGACGATTTTCAGACCGAAGCCTTCCAGACCGACCACGCTCTTGATGCTGTTGCTCAGCAGCACCATTTCCTTGACGCCGAGGTCGATCAGAATCTGGGCGCCGACTCCGTAGTCGCGTAGCTCGCCGCCGGAGGGCGCGATCGGCTCGCCGGCGCGGCGGCGCTGCTCGGCCAGCATTACGGTGAGGGGCTCGCGGATCAGCACGATGACGCCCCTGCCCTCCTTGGCGATCTCGCGCATCGACGCTTCGATCTCGCCGCCGCGGCCGGTGTCACGCTGGCCGAGCGCGTCGGTGAAGATGTTGACGGCGTGCATACGCACCGTGACCGGCCCGCCGCGCGCCGGATCGCCCTTCACCAGGGCGATGTGCTGGGCCATCGTCACCTTGTTGACGTAGATGACGCAGCGGAAGTCGCCGCCGTAGATGCTCTCGAAGGTGGTCTCGCTCAGCCGCTTGACGATCGAATCGTAGCGCCGGCGATAGGCGATCAGGTCGGCAATGGTGCCGATCTTCAGGCCGTGGCGCTGGGCGAAGGTGATGAGGTCGTTGCGACGGGCCATCGTGCCGTCGTCGTTCATGATCTCGCAGACCACGCCGGCCGGGGTCAGGCCCGCCAGGCGTGCCAGGTCGACCGCGGCCTCGGTGTGGCCGGTGCGCTCGAGCGTGCCGCCGTCGCGCGCCACCAGCGGGAAGACATGGCCCGGTGTGACGATGTCCTGCGGCCCGCACGACGGATCGATCGCCACCGCCACGGTGCGCGCCCGGTCGGCCGCCGAGATGCCGGTGGTGACGCCCTCGCGCGCCTCGATCGAGACGGTGAAGGCGGTCTGGTGGCGGGTGCCGTTGTTCCGCGCCATCAGAGCCAGGCCGAGCTGCTCGACCCGCTCGCGGGTCAGCGCGAGGCAGATCAAGCCGCGCGCATGCTTGGCCATGAAGTTGATGGCTTCGGGCGTGGCGCATTGCGCCGGGATCACGAGGTCGCCCTCGTTCTCGCGGTCCTCGTCATCGACCAGGATGAACATGCGGCCCTTGCGGGCCTCCTCGATGATGTCCTCGGCCGCGGCCTTCACTTCCGAGAAGGTGATCCGCCAGGCGTCCTTTTCGAGCGCGCTCATGATCTTTGGTGCTCCAACAATCGCTGAACGTAACGCGCGAGCATATCGACCTCAAGGTTGACTCGCTGGCCAACTTTGGCCTGTCCCAGGGTGGTAACCGCCTGGGTATGTGAAATCACGTTGACGCCGAAGCGGTCGGCATCGACCTCGTTCACCGTAAGTGAGATGCCGTCGACTGCGACCGAACCCTTGGCGGCGATGAAGCGCGCCAGCTCGGACGGGACCTCGAACACGAAGCGCACGCTGCCGCCTTCGGGCGTCAGCGACGCGATCGTGCCCACGCCGTCGACATGGCCATAGACCAGATGGCCGCCCAATTCGTCGCCCAGCTTCAATGACAGTTCGAGATTGAGCCTGCTGCCCAGTTTCCAGTCACCGAGATGGGTCTTGGCCAGGCTCTCGCCCGAGACCTCGACGGCGAACCAGTCGCTGCCCTTTTCGAGCACGGTGAGACAGCAGCCCGAGCAGGCGATCGAGGCGCCAATGGCGATCGGCGCCATGTCGTGCCGGGTGCGGACAACGAAGCGACGGTCGCCCGCTGTGTCGCCGGGGACGACGGACGTGATCTCGCCGATGTCGGTCACGATGCCGGTGAACATGTCCGTACTTAAGTCTCCCTGGCCCAGGTTTCCAGCGTGTCGCCGCCCACCGAACGGGCCGAAACCAGCCTGAACCGGGGCGCGAAATCGAGCCCATTGAAGCCCAGTCCAGCCACCGCAGAGCGGCCGTCGCCGCCGACGACCAGGCCGGCGCGATAACTGCTGATGCGATCGACCAGCCCCGCCCGCAGGAAGGAAGCGACGACCTCGCCGCCGCCCTCGACCAGCACGCGGGTCAGCCCCCGCGCACCCAGGACGCGCGCGGCGTCGGCGATATCTACTCGTCCGTCGCCGCCCGCCATGACCTCGAGGGTCTCGACGCCCGCCTTGTGCAGCGCCTCGCGCCGGACGACGGGCGCGGCCTGGGTGCAGAGCAGCCAAACCGGCACCTGGCGCGCGGTGGTGGCGAGCTTGGAGGTCGGCGCCAGACGCGCCTGCGAATCGAGCACGACGCGCAGCGGCGAGCGGGCGCCAAGACCGGGCAGCCGGCAGGTCAATTCCGGATCGTCGGCCTGGGCGGTGCCGAGGCCGATCAGGATGGCGTCGTGAACGGCGCGCAGGCGCTGGCCGTCGGCGCGCGCCGCCTCGCCGGTGATCCATTTGCTTTCGCCCGAGGCGGTGGCGATGCGGCCATCGAGCGAGCTGGCAATCTTCAGGTGAAAGAGCGGCCGGCCTTCCTTCACCCGCAGCAGGAAGCCGGCATTGATCGCGGCGGCCTCGGCGCCGCCCTCGCCGACCTCGACCGCAATGCCGGCGTCGCGCAGCCTCGCATGGCCCTGGCCCCTGACCCTGGGATCGGGATCTTCCAGCGCCGAGACGACGCGCGCGACGCCTGCCGCCACCAAGGCGTCGGCGCAGGGCGGCGTGCGGCCGTGATGCGAGCAGGGTTCGAGCGTGACATAGACCGTGGCGCCGCGCAGCGATTCGCCGGCATGGGCGATCGCCTGGGCTTCGGCATGCGGCCGGCCGCCTTCCTGGGTGCGGCCGCGAGCGATCACGCGACCGTCGTGCACGATCACGCAGCCCACGGCCGGGTTGGGCCAGGTGCGCCCGAGCGACCGGCGCGCCAGCGCGAGCGCGGCGCGCATCATCGCCTCAGTCCTTGAGGTTGGTCTCGGCGAGGTCGGAGATGAACTCCTCGAAATCCTTGGCCTCGCGGAAATTGCGGTAGACCGAGGCGAAGCGCACATAGGCGACAGGATCGAGGGCGCGCAATGCGTCCATCACCAGTTCGCCGATCTGCGCCGAGGGAATCTCGCTTTCGCCGGAACTCTCGAGGCGCCGCACGATGCCGTTGACCACCCGCTCGACCCGCTCAGGGTCGACCGGCCGCTTGCGGCAGGCCACCGAGATCGAGCGGGCGAGCTTGTCGCGGTCGAACTGCACGCGCTGGCCGTTCTTCTTCACCACCGTCAGCTCTCGCAACTGCACGCGTTCGAAAGTGGTGAAGCGCGATCCGCACGACGGACAGTAGCGTCGCCGGCGGATCGCCGAATTGTCGTCGGTCGGTCTCGAGTCCTTAACCTGGGTGTCCTCGTGACCGCAGAATGGACAGCGCATCTTCTCCCCCGTTTATCTTGTCTCTGGCTTGGCGCTTCAATCGCGGTAGATGGGAAAGCGGGCGCAAAGCGCCTGCACCTTGGCACGCACCTGGCGCTCGACCTGGGCGTCGCCGTCCGGGCCGTTCTTGGCGATGCCGTCGAGCACGTCGGCGATGAGGTGGCCGACCTGGCGGAATTCGCCGACGCCGAAGCCGCGCGTCGTGCCGGCCGGCGAACCCAACCGCACGCCCGACGTCACCGTGTATTTCTCCGGATCGCCCGGGATGCTGTTCTTGTTGACGGTGATGCCGGCGCGATCGAGCACCTTCTCCGCCGCCACGCCGGTCGCCTTCTTGGGCCTGAGATCGACCAGCATGACATGGCTGTCGGTGCCGCCGGAGACGATCTTCAGGCCGCGCTCGCTCAACGCCGAAGCGAGCGAGCGCGCATTGTCGATGACATTCTGGGCGTAGATCTTGAACTCGGGCCGCAGCGCCTCGCCGAACGCGACG
>Ga0137394_10001336_pt1 | contig 17856 bp, 14 predicted proteins | sample czobulk116metaG_FD_108278 | JGI IMG/M metagenome (GOLD analysis project Ga0137394, IMG submission 108278) | Vadose zone soil microbial communities from Angelo Coast Range Reserve, California, USA - czobulk1.16 metaG | ecosystem: Environmental > Terrestrial > Soil > Vadose zone | place: USA...
ATGAGGGAACCGATTCTCAACAAGACTTCGGCCTTCACCGCCGATCCGCACTTCCGCCACATCGTCGGTCAAGTGCACTCGACCTTCTCGACCCGCGATGCGATGGACCAGGGCCACTGGGTGATCGTGAACCTTGAAAAGGGAAAATTGGGAGAGCAGGCTCCGACGCTCGGAAGCTTGATTCTCACCGTCGTGAAGAACGCTCTCTTCGCCCGCACCGGGCGCTCGCTCTTCACCCTCTACTGCGATGAAATCCAGAACTTGGTCGCGTACGGAAGCGGCATCGAAACGCTGCTCTCGGAGGCTCGCAAGTTCGAGGTCGGCGTTGTCACCGCCAATCAGTTCCTCGACCAGTATCCTGCCGAAGTACGCGCCGCGATTCTCTCTGTCGGCACACAAGTGTTCTTTCAGTTGTCGAGCCAAGACGCCGCGCAGGTGGCTCAAGCGCTCGACGGCGGAAAGCCTCTCGCCGAACGGTTGAAGAATCTTCCCCAACGGCACTGCATCGTGAAAACCGGTTCCGATCATTGGCAGGAGATTCGAGTGCCGTCTGTGCGGGAGCCTTCCGTGGACCCGACCGACCTCGTGAACCGTTCACGGTATTCGCGGGGAAAGGTGCGCGCGCACATCGAGCGCGACATCGCCGCTCGCCAAGCGATGTTCACCCAAAAAACCGACGAGGTGCTCCATGGGTGGTAATGACCGTCGCGCCATCGTGATTCAAGAACGGGACCGCCAGTTGCTCAAAGAACTGTCGATCCTGCGGGTCCTCGATCGGGAACAGGCGAAGATCGTCGCAGGATTTCACTCGACGACGCGGGCGAACAGCAGGCTGCTGGCGCTCGCGAACGCGGGACTCCTTCGCCGATTCTTTCTCGGAACTTCGGGAGGCGGACAGAAGGCGCTCTACGCGCTGTCACCCGAGGGAGCGAGGATTGTCGATGTTCCGTACCGGGGTCCCCGCCGGGGACGCGATGAGGTTCTGGTTGCCGATCTCTTTGTGACGCACCAGCTTTCGATCAACGAGATTTACTGCACCTTGAAATACCCACCGGTACCGACCGGAACCGTCCGCTTTGTCCGCTGGATGAGTTTCTTCGAATCCCTGCATCAAGGGTTCTCCCTGATTCCCGACGGCTACGCTGAAATCGCAAATCCCAGTGGCACCCTCGCGGCATTCCTCGAAGTCGATCTCGGAAGCGAGAGCAGGAAGGTCTGGAAGGAAAAGGTAAAGGAATATCTGCGGTACGCCCTATCAGGTCTTTTCGAAGGCCAGTTCGGTCCGCAGCGGTTCAGGGTCCTCGTGATCGTCACTTCCGAACGCAGGCTGCAATCGATCCGTTCGGTTGTCGCTCAAGCGACTGAAAAGATTTTTTGGTTCACGACATTCGAATCGATTCGACGCGATGGCTTCTGGTCTCCCATCTGGCTGCGGCCAAGGGATGACGAGCGGCAATCCTTGGTACAACTCCCATGAAATATTGCTACCACTGCAACCACATCACGCCGGGAGAGCCTCTCTTCTGCAATTACTGCGGGAGAAGTTATGACGTAAAGCTCTGTCCCAGGCTGCATGTCAACCCACGCAGAGCGGATGTCTGCTCTCAGTGCGGGAGCCGCGAGTTCTCAACACCGCAACCAAGGATGCCGTTTCGGACGAAGGTGCTCGTCGTTCTCACGATGTTCGTCCTGGGCGCGGTCCTCTTGCTGTGCTCTTTGCTTTTCATTGTGGAGGTTCTCAAGGCCGCTCTCTCGAATGCTCAGGTCCAAGGGGCGGCGGTAGGGATCGTCATTCTCATCGCGCTCCTCTGGTGGATGTGGCTTCAGATTCCGCATTGGTTGCGGAAGCTCGTCCAGCGGTGCTTTCACTCGTTGCGCCGTGAGAAGGGAGGCCGCTCGTGACGGAGAAAGACACGCAAGTCAGGTTTCGCGCCCGTCGCGAAACGCTTGATTCTCCGAGAGTTTCGTTCGCTCCGCCTAGGGCAGAACTGCCCGAGGCATTGCCTGAAGCAGCTCGGGTCGACGAGCCTTTGGGCGAGGCGCTCGCGATAGGAGAGGTCGCACGGCTCATCGGATGTTCCGTCTGGACCGTCCGCCAGCAGTGCCTTCGCCAGGGCTTGCCCCATTTCAGGGCGAGCCGGAGCGGGAGGCTCATCTTCTACCGCAATCAAGTCGTTCGTTGGCTCATTGGAAAACAAAACGAAAGGAGGTGGTGAATCCGTGTCGCTCTATAAGCGAGGACGCGTGTGGTGGTCGTACGTGTATGTCGATGGGATTCGGCACGCAAAATCGACTGGTACCGGGAATCTGCGGATCGCCCAAAAAATCGATCAGCAGTTCAAGGAAGAATTGACGCTCGCCCGATTGGGGATGCGCGTACCCGTCCCCGAGATGACCTTCGGTGAACTTGCGGCGCGATTCATCGCCGAAGCGTCTCCGAAGCCCTACCATCTCGACCGGCTAAAGATCCTTCTGCCGTACTTCACTGAGGTCCCCATTGGGCGCATCCACAAGGGGCTCGCACGCGAGTTCCGCGCCGACCGCCACGCGCAGAAACAAGTCTCCGATACCACGGTGAACCGCGATCTCGAAGCTCTCCGCCACCTGCTCTATTGGGCGGTGGATGAGGGACTCCTTGCCGCGAACCCGTTGTCTCGGATGCCGCTCGTTCGCGAGCGACGCATCCCGCGGCGGGTGATGAGTGTTGCCGAGGAGGGGCGACTGCTTCAAGCAGCCGCGCCGCACCTCCGCTCGATCATCATCGCTGCGCTCGACGCCGGAATGCGGCGGGGAGAGCTTCTCGGCCAACGATGGGAACATGTCGATCTTGGCCGAGGCCTGCTCTCCGTTACGCGTTCAAAAACGGCAGGCGGGGAAGGCCGGGAGATTCCGCTCACGCGGAGACTCCAAGCCTTACTCGCCGCCTCAGCGCAATCCCAGGGATTGATCTTCACCTTCAAAGATCAACCTATCCGCATTGTCAAAACCGCCTGGAAGGCCGCCATCCGCCGCGCGGGCATCTGCTATTACCGCTTCCATGATCTTCGGCACGCGTTTAACACGCGGCTCATGGAGGCAGGAGTGATGCAAGAAGTCCGCAAAGCGCTCATGGGGCATTCGAGCGGTGAAGACACCAACTCCATTTATACCCACATCGAGCTTCCGGTGAAGCGCGAAGCGATCCGGAAGCTCGAGACGTGGGTAAAGCAACAAAAACAACAATTTGACCAACAAGGAGGTCGCAATGACAGCACAGAAGTCAGCGGAACCGGCAGCGCCGAAGGGCGCGGCCGCAGGTCAAGCCGAGCGGAAACCGTGGAAGAAAAAGAGCCCGGTGGAAGCGGTGCTTGACCAGATCAATCGGCAGAGAGACGACGTGGCGCGGCGAGAGGAAGAACTCAAAGTTGCCCGTCGCCAACTGCAAAAGCTCGAGGAGGCTCGCAAGATCCTCGAATCTACCTAGCTCTTTCCATTAACCGGAGCTTGCCCGTTGGCAGGCTCCTTTTTATCGGCGACGCGAGAAACACGCAGCAAGGAGATGATCATGGATACAACATTTGCGGAACGACCGGCGGGCGAGAAACTCGGCGCTGAAGGCTTCGATCAGCTTGTCGAACGCGCGGAAGCTGTGTGTGGCTGCGAGCGGCAATACATTGAACTCACGAACCAGCCGCTCATCACTGCGAGAAAAGCGGAGTACGCCTCAACGCTGGAGCTCGATAGCGAACTCAAAGCGCGGCTCTACCACGCGAAGCCGCCTCACGAACAGCGCGCCCGTCGGCGCAGGATCATCTACTGCTGGTCCGTTGCGGCAGTTCTGATTGTTGCAGGGTTTATCCTCTCTTTGCTCACGCTGGAGCCGTACGGTCTTGGCTTGAAAGGTCTCTTCTACTGCCTGGGCATCGCGGTCGTCACACCGTATCTCGTGGACAAGACCCTTCATACGCTCTCAAGCGAGAAGCTGCTCCGCGTGCTTGTGACCATTTCTGGCATCGGCGCCTTGGTGAGTCTCATGACTCTCGCAGTCATTCGGGGAGAATTGCTTGCCAAGCACACGCAGGAGGATTCCACCTCCGTCGTGATTGATGGCGAGGAACCCCAGACCAATCAGAGCAAGCCATCGTTCTACGATGACACTGTACCGCTCTTGCAGATTGTTATGGTGCTTCTCGCCTTCTCGATGGAAGTGGGCGCGGGCATCGCCATGCACGAGGCCCAGCGAGTGAGCGCGAACCTCGGTGAAAGCTATGAAGACCTGCGACGCGCCCGCGGGCGCGTGCAAGCGAAATTAGGGGCATTGGCACAAGAGATTCTCACACTTCAGAGTGAGCCAGCGGTCTTCGTCGCGAAATTCTGGCGAGACTTCCATGGGTCCGTCCTTAGACGGAGCATCGGGAGCGCCGCGAAGGCTTTCACAATTGGCGCGCTTGTATTGCTTGCCCTTTGTTCAACGCCGACGAGGGCTCAGCAGCCGTTAGAACTCGTAGTCCTCCTCGATCTCAGTCGCTCCATGGATGCCAGCGGGCAGGATAGTCGAAGCGAATTCCAGAAAAACGTTACCGGGGTTACCCAACTCTTGAAACGCGTGCCCGTTGCAGCTCATATCACGATCGTCGCCGTAACCGAAGATAGCTTCGCTCAGCCGTATCTTCTGCTCTCGGCATCGATGGCTCCTGACGCCGGATACTTTGGGGAGCAACTCGCTTCGGCTCGCCGACGCCTCGAAGCCTCCTGGAAGAACCGGAGCCGCGACCTCTCCCCGTCGTCCCCGGGCACTGACCTCTTTGGGGCATTCCTTGTGGCAAGCCAAATCTTCCGAAAAGCCGGAGCTGGCAGACGTGATGTCCTGGTGGTTTTTTCTGATATGTGGCAAGAGACGCGGGATCTCGATTTTGGGAGGGCGCCGTACCTTTGCGGTTCCGGGGCAATAGAAAAGGTCAGAACGGGAGGGCTTCTGTCTAACTTGAGGGATACGGATGTCTACGCGCTGGGTGTTGATTCTGCGGGGAGAAAAAGAAGCGATTGGGATTGCGCTCGTGAGTTCTGGACGAAGTATTTTGCCGAGGCAGGCGCCAATCTGCGCGAGTATTCCCTATTGCGGGAAACAAATACAAACCTTGCGCAACACGGCCGTTAGGAACTTCGCCCTAGGCCAAGCACAAGAAATGACAAGAGCTGATGCAGAAGCAAAGGATCTCTGCTTGCAAAACGGCGCGGGCTCGAAAACAATCTCGGGGAAGAAAAGTAGAATCGCAGGAGTGTCAGAATTGCATAAACCAAAGGGGAAAGCAGCCCCACCAAGGCCGAAGCGGGCGTTACAATCGGACTAGGGCTTTACGTTGGTAACTACGAAGCCGGCCACATACTCATACGTTCTTGTCTTTTGTGCGACCGCCCCGCCATTCCTTTGGTTGCCTTCACCGGCGCTGGTATTGAATTCGATTGTGACTAGAATATCCGTCGTAGCCTGCTGTACGACACCACAATGGTCTGGGGCGCCGCGCTTCTTCCAATCGAACAAGACAAGCCAGCCTGGTTTTGGCACGTCCCTCGAATCTCGACCACGAGCAACCCACCTTCTTCTCCCGACGGCTATGTGATACATGTCGATGCACGAAACTGTTGGATAGAAATAGTAGTGATCGAGATCAGGCATCAGCTTGCGGAGACGGCTCGACATAGTTGAACGATTTCTGTCGCCGTCCAGGCGATTCGAATAAGCCAGAAGTGCGCAATAGCTCAACCCCGCAGCGCAAAATGGAACGTCCCCTCGGCCAGTAGTCGATGGCAAATCAAATAGGTCAAGAAACCTTGAAACGTCTTGTGGATTGGTTTTGCGACTGTACCCGACAAATTGTCGCGCAGTCGCGATCATTGAAAGGGGTAAGTTGACATCCCACTCCTCAAAGCTTGCTTTCCCTGACTTGGTGACGAGGCGTTCTATGGCCGCCGGGCTAAAAGTAACAAACTCGTCCGGGCCGTCCGGGTCGCCACGCTGATCTTCAGTAACTGTGTCCGATCCTAGGGTCTGAGTGGAGTCTGCCAGGGTAGTCGCGAGAGCCCTTTCCGCAGCAATGGCAAACGATAATCCGCACCACTGTAGAAGCTCGCGCCGATTCTTTGTCAATGTGTACTCCTGGACCGCCTCAACCGGCATAGCCGCCTAGTCAATTCGATCGTGCTCGGCTCGGGCGATCCAGTATTCGGCAAGCTGCGTTTTATCAGACTTCGTAGCTAACTCCAATTCCTTCTTCGCCCGGGCCGGGGAGCTATCGATAATGAATTTCATTCCCTGGTAGAAGTGGGCCATCAGCTCGACGGAGTTTGGCTCTTTCGCATCGAAGCTCGAGTTTTTTTCGTTAAAAGATAGTAGATTCGAGGCGTCGGACTGGGTTTGCAGGAAGAATTCCGCTGCGAGCTGGAACCAGGGAGACTGGATCTTAATGACCGGTACTTGGGTGTTGTAAGCGAAGATCGATTTCGGAATTGCGACGAGTGCGCGTCCGAGCTGCGCAGGGAACGAATGTTGCTCGGGATTGGAACTAAAGTGCCTCTGAAGCCACACGTCTGAACCTTCGATGCCCCGAGATCTTCTAATGGCGATGTAACCTAGCAGAACCACGTGTCCCCACTCGTCATCGGTGAGATCGTGGCCGATCATCGCGGCTTGATCTAGGAGTTTTTCTGCAATCGCTGCGCTCTTGCTGTATTCGGCCGAAGCAAAGTGGAGCGCGGCCAGTAGCGACAACACGGAAGCGGAATCTGGGCTGGTTGAGTTTGCGGCTTCGCAATCACGCAGGGCCCCCGCTATGTCCCCGCGTCTCATTTTCAATTCCGACCGCAGTAAGAACCAGGTGGAGCGTTCGACTGGGCTAGATGTAGGACTGCTTCCAGCCGCCAAGCCCAAAGTCACTAGCTTATCGGCAGAGTCAAGATCGCCTTGATAGATGAAAAGCCGAATTCTACCCTGCTGAGCCTCAATATCTTCAGCGTGAAGAGCCATAACCGTGTCGTACAAAGTCGCAGCGCGAGCAATTTCGTTGAGGTCAACAGACCGTAAGGATTGGATGTCGTCCAGAATGCCGTGATCTATCGCACGGGCCTCGATTGCCAGGTCTGCAGCCCGGCGTAGCTTGAAATAAAATGGCGTCGAGAGCGCTCCCTTTATCAGTGGAGTTTGTTTCTTGTTGCTCCTTAGAATAGTCTTGCTCCGAGCGGAAGCAAAGGCATCAAAGAGTTGCAGGCCAGGAGAAGAGTCAGAGACGCGTTCTGGTGTTTGTCCCTCAACAGTATCAACCAGCGAACTGGTGAATAGACCCCGCGCTGGGTTGGCCGATTCGAGGGCAGCAGTGTTTGTGCGGCTCGCTACTAGGAAGACGCGGTCTGCGCGGTCGGTCCCAGCAGAATTTCTCCACTCTGGATCCGTCGACAAGTAGTCGCCATAAGTTCTACTGAACAACCGTTGGCTGTTTATAGTCTTCTGCTGAGTCGCGCCGGAAAGTCCGTCGTAAGAGGTGTCAAAAACAACGATTGAACGTTTCCATGCATCCAACAAGTGGTCGAGGTCGAAGGTTGATACACATGCGGTTTGTGGATCAGTCGAATCAAAATCTGCCGCTAGAATACACCGAGCGACAGGCTTTCTCGAATCGTCGACCAGTGTCGTACCGTATCCAGAAAAATAGAGGAAAAATGTCTCGTCGCCACCGGCTTGCGACATCGGATCCCCCGAATGAGTGATTGTAGAGTTTCCAATGGCTTGGCGAATTGCGCTCCACGTAGCGTTAGAACCTGTGAGAGTTGTTAAGGCGCTCGGACTCAGATCCGTGTAGTTCAAGAGGACCTTCTTCATGGATTCAGTATCTGATTGAACGCCCTCTAGTTTCTTTAATCCTGAGACCTGATCGATTCCAATTATCACAGCCCGCAAAGGCTGCTCAAGGTGCCTGGTCACAGTGCAATGAGCCGACGCCCTATAGTTATTCCGGCTGACTTCAATCACTATGTTGTTCTCGCCCACAGACATGGGAATGCGGCGCAAGATCTCCAAATGTTGAGCTATTTTGCCCTGAGCGATTCCTCGAAGGACAACGACCCCATTGTTCCGCAGCTCATAGTGGACGGAATCCGCCTTGCCGTCACCCACGATGAATCCAATCGTGAAGAAACCAGAGGATGTGAATGATGTGGATACTGCCGGTCGAAGTATCTCGGCTTGAAGGTCCTTCGACTGTGATTTGACGCCTATCGGTAACGACGGAATGCCGAACATAGTCCGACCCGAGGCGATAATCTTGGAGCCAATACCAACTCGGAATTCAATGAGATGTCTGCCTTCGGTAAAAGACACCAACTCGGTAATCTTGTCAGAAGTCTGATGTTGTGGCTCGCCCGAAAACCTGTGGCGTACAACGACTCCATCGACGACAATTTCTCGCCACGAGTATGAAATCCCAGGCGGTAGCGTGGTTTCAACGCTCCCAACAATCATGAAAGGATCAGGAAGCTGATACCGAGTCACGATGATCGTCAATTGTTGTTGAATGGCAGTTGGTTCCGCTACGCAAAAACTTGAGTATGACGCGTCGCTAGCGAAGTAGATCGGCTGGACGTGGGTGTTGGCGAGCGACGCGCTGGAAATAAATCCTCGCGCGACGTCAGCTAACGTCGTGCAGGCACTGGCCGGATTCGCGGAGGCTTGAGAGAGCAGGAGGTGGGTCAAACTGCCCGCAGGTTCCGTCTCGAATGGGTTCGAAAGGACCATCTCCGTCTGACGTGATGTGTACATCGCGCGCAACCACGGCAGCGCCCTCTTATCGGCATTAGTTGATTGGCCGCCCTGCGGGGACGAGGTGCGTTGATTCAAGGATTCACGAAAATTGACATCCAGCACAAAAGAAACAGGGGGAAGACTCTGAGCATCACGTGTTATCTGACTGACAGGTACCCAATTGTCGTCCCCGGTCCCTCCCGAGGACAGATGCAATATTGGTTCTCCATCGGAATTGGAGAGCGCCCCAGCTCCTCTGAAATAAATAAGAAGTTTGTCAAAACCCGAGGTTTCTCCTCGTATCGTGTTGAGAGCTGTTTCCATATCAGCGCGTGTTCTTGCGAAAAAGATGTCAGGTTCCTGTAGACCGGTTCCAGCCAACTGAGAGTGAATCGCCTGAAGGTCCTTGGCAGCGCTCGAATCCGACTCGCCATCAATCAGAATTGCAAAACGATGAGGATTCTGTGCGGAGGCCGCGTAGATATGGGTGCTGCAGTGTTTCGAGACTACCGGTAGACCATCGCGAAGCTTGCGCAGCGAGTCTATGGCAATAGTGTTGTCTCCGTACCGGAGCGCAACGACAAATCTGAGTGGCACGGCCTTGTGACTCTTTGGCGCGGGGACAAAAAAGACGATTGAGTCGTTGACGATAAGATTCCATGCGTCGGTTCCAGTCTCATACGCAAGGGAACCCTCTATTAAGAGCGAACGCTCTGTGACAGTCTTTTCCAAGGAGCTCAAAATTGCACTAGGTTCGTCTCCCGGGCTGGCATAAGTAACCGAGCCGGAGGTCAGCCAAACAGCTGCACTGAAGAGAACAAGTGGTCTAATGTGGCGATTCATTTTGCTCAGGGTTGTTTTCGTTTTGGATTTGGATTCTGCACGGCAGCTCGGGAAGGGCAGTCTGAGTATGGCCGGCAACCTCTGGCTTTTGATAATTTCTTGGATGACCTGTCTTCCGGGAATCCTGTTGGAGTCTAACTATTTCTCCCGTACCAAGGGCATGGGCAGATAAGAAGTCGATCATGCACGCTCCAGCCGCCATTGGCTTCGGTTTTTGCCCCTTCAAGATTTCTGGCAATACCGAATTCCTCGGCAGCTGTGTCAAGAGGTTCCAGAGAAGAGCAAACGTATAGAGACCGTGCCCCATCGGTTTCTCGGCGTCTTTCTCGTAGTCAGAAGGAGTAAAGTCGAGACCCGTATCGGAGTGCTGTTCAAAGCCTTCCTCCGCCTCGTGATCAGCAAACGCTGCGGCCAAATATAAGCCCCGCCTGGAGTCCGTTTCTTCCTTCTCTGATACTTCCCTAAAAGCCAGTAAATCACCACTGCCCTTGTTTGGATTCCTAGCTTGAAATTCGTATGGGTCAACTACTGCCTTACGATAGATGTATGCCACTTTATATGATCGAGCGTGTGTCGCCTGGGCTGGAACGCCTCTGTCTGGTGAACTATGAGGCGAGAGAGGATGGAAACGTCTTGAACTTCCAGAGAAACAGCTGTCTAGGATGACGACCTTATTTCCTGCAGTTAAGCTCCGAATACGATGCAGAACCTCCTCAATTGGGATAGCGGTCTCACTGAGATTTCCTGGGTCGAGCAATGTCGTACTGAGGTAGTGCGTTGCGACGGCCCCGCTGTTCCCAACGGTCGCTTCATTGCTTCCAACCACACCATGACCCGAGAAGTAAAAAATGAACCAGTCATCGTTAGAGCAGGAGTGCGGCTTCAATCGCTCTGATGTGATCGCACCAAGTATGTTGTCAACTGTCGGCAGCCTTGACGAATCATTAGCATCGCTGGTTAACAGGGTTGAGACAAGGTCGTCAGGGAAGAGGGTCTTGAGAAAGGTGTAGAACGATGCCGCGTCTTGGTCGGAGTGAATTAACTGCGGGACAGACTCTGAGGTGTACGTTGAGACGCCAACCACAACAGCTGTCACGAGGATCGGGTCATTGAGAGGGGCGACCTGAGATGTCAGCGTTACAGGCTCTCGGCCTTCAGCGTAAACATTCACTACGACGGAAAAATCTGCGGCGTCAATATAAGCAACGTGAACGGCCTCCGGAATTTGAGACAAAGGATTAGTCTGAGTCAATAGATATTTGCTTTTAAGTGGATCTTCAAGACCATCCGGTGTGCCATTTCTGAGAATTTGGTAGGTGAAGTAGTAAGGTGGTTGGATTCCGTTGTCGAACGGAAACAAACCGACACGGAAGCGAAGCTCGATCTCCCTTTTGCAGTGATCAACTACAAGAGGAGGATTTTCGAAGCAGATCTGAACAGGGTGGTCTCTCGTGCCGTCGCATGGCTGCACACTTTGACAATATGCTGCAGAAGAAAGAAAAAGGCTCCAGATGACAAGAACGAATCGCGTTCTGAACCGCACAGGTGAAACTCCATCCAACACGATTTCGAGCGGGCGCGAGGGAACTTTTCGCGTTGGATCGTACCAATGTTCAGGGAAGCCCACACGCTGCCGCAGGAAGTTTTTGAAGTTCGCAGCGGCTCCGTGCCTCATTCAAGGCTACGTCTGGCGTTACAACGCTTTTTCCAGCCTTAGGGATCGGTTGTGCGCTTATCAACAGCATTACATAGTCGTTCGAAACACCTGCAAAGAACTGAGGGCTGGGACATGTGCCGTCTCCGTTTTTCTTCGCCGCAAGCAACTCATACGTTGACCCGCTTGAATACCTGAAGCAAAACTGGCTTTCCGTATTAGTTACAGGTATTAATTGTGCGCCGTTGACGCCAACCGAGCGGAGCACAGCAATTGCTCCTGTGCGTTCGTTTCCGGCACTTTCGCACTTTTTAAGATCGGTCTCTGCACCTTCGTTGAACTGAAGGCCTACGTGAGCGATTTGGTCGTTCTCGTCATTTTTTATACTCGAATCGATGGCGGAATTGGCAAACTTGAGAAACTTACTGCTGGCCTGCGTGTACGGATTTGGTGGGATTGGCAACTGGGTTAAGGCTTGGCCTGCGAGATCCAAGATAGAGCCAAACGTCGTCCTGCCCTTCGCCTTAGCCAGGTTGACATAGAGGTCCATGGTTTTCGTCAGCGTATCACTTTGTTTAAGGGCTAAACCGGAGGCGACTGGATATTCTAGGCCAAGGGACACTCGTCCTCTAGGATCGGTCTTAATTGATACCATGCTGACAGAGGGTACCTGTACATCTACTTGTTCTTTTGATTGATTGGTTGTCTTGTCCCCTGTGATCTGCGAACGAACCAAGACCCCTGCCTTCTTATCCTCGGTGAACCAATTTCCACTTTTTTCGACAAACACGCGCCGAACAAATACGGTCACCTTCTCGGTTGTCGCATCAATACAGTGTGATCCTGACGTATCATCTACTCTTACCACCACTTCCCCGGCCGTAGTTTGCCCAATAGCAGAGATACCTGGGAACGTCACTAGTAGTAAAACTGCGAAACGGAGAGCCAGGATTCCATTCGTGTTCATTTGGATGCACCTACCTTGAGAGGATTGTGATGCACAGTATCTTAATTGCTGTTATTCGTCAATAAGACACATATATATATGACCCGCAAGCTTGCCCATCCTGGCCAACCAAGATTATTCATAGTGAGTTATAGTTCATAATATAACGCATCGCTGGAGGAATGATAAAGGATTCGCCAACTATGCACCATGCAGCATTCCAAGGCGGAAAGCGATGATGCTCGTTTACTTGCACCATAGCCGTCATATCGGACGATGTGCGCGGCGGATGCGTTCGCACAATGATCTCTTTGGCCAGCTCTACGACGCGGACGACATGCAAAGGCGAGACAAGAGGTGAAATTGCGCACGGCTGATTTCGCCCCGAAATGCTAAGGACACCAACCGATGATAGAAGGCATCTTAGAAGAACGCCCTGCTTTGATCCGGCATCGAACGGCACCGCTCCTTAGGGAACGCGAACAATTCCTTTCGCACCTACTACGGCAAGGGACAAGTCACCACCGTGTTCGGTCGATTGCGGCCTATTTGATTCACATCGTCCGCTTATTGAAACTGACAAGTCTTCGAAGTGTGGGAGTCGAAGAGATCAAGAAGGCCGGCGAGTGCTGGGCGAACTATCGAGGTCCGCACCGAGGAAGGAAGGCGGGAGGGTCAGCAGCCTTCTGTTTCACAAATGTCGCCAAGAAGTGGTTACGTTTCCACGGTCGATTGACGGTTCCTCCTGTTCCGGCACATCCGTTCAGTGAGCTCATCAGGGACTTCATAGAGTGCATGCGATCGACGCAAGGATTGTCACCCGACACCATTCAAACATACAGTTCGAGAGCTAGAGTCTTTCTGCAGTGGCTGGCAACTCGATACCAGGTGCTCTCCTCGGTCTCCCTCCATGACGTGGATGACTTTCTTGCGGGCAAGGCGGCAGACGGATGGCGTCCAATGACACTTGCGTCGCAAGGCCAAGCTCTTCGAGCGTTCTTTGGACACGCGGCAACCCGAGGTTGGTGCGCGCCTGGAATCGGTCGGGGGATCCGAAGCCCCGCTATCCCGAAATATGACGGCTTGCTCAAAGGACCGACGTGGAAGGAAGTTCGCCGATTGCTCCACTGCACGAGTGGGACGAAGCCGGCGACTCTCCGCGCGCGGGCCGTGTTATCGCTGTGTTCGATCTATGCACTCCGAAGTAGTGAAGTCGTGCGCCTGCGCCTGAGTGACTTTGATTGGCGGGACGAAAGGTTTGCCGTGCAACGGGCAAAGCGAGGCGGGGCCCAACACTATCCGATTCAGTATGAAGTGGGAGAGGCGATCCTTCGGTATCTCACCAAGGGGAGACCTCGTTGCGCCTGCCGTCATGTCTTCGTGACACTGCATCCTCCATATCGCCCGCTCAAGGCAAGCTCCATGTGGCAAATCACGAGTCGTCGTCTGAGGCAACTGAGAATCGTGTCAGCACACCACGGCCCGCATGCCCTGCGTCATGCCTGCGCGACGCACTTGCTGAGAAAAGGCACCTCGCTGAAGGAGATTGCGGATTTCCTTGGTCATCGTGACTCCAGGTCGGTCGGAATCTATGCCAAGTATGACACGCGCTCTCTACGCAAGGTCGCCGCCTTTCCTCTGTCGGGTTTGCGATGACGCTGTTTGAAAACACTCGGAGCTATGTCGAACGAAAACGGTCAGCTGGGCTCACCTACGTCAGGTCGGCGTCGATTCTTTCCGCCTTTTGCAGACAAATAGGAGATGTGCCGCTTGACTGCATAACTCCGCGCCAGGTGACGGCGTTTCTGGCCGGCCCACAGACTTCAACGACTACATGGCGACAGAATTATGGCCTCCTCAAGAACTTTTTCGAGTTCTGGGCGGCACGGGGTGGATTGCAGGCGTTGCCGATGCCGCCGATTCGTCCGCCCTGCCCTCAAACCTTCGTTCCCTACGTCTACTCCCGAACAGAACTCGGCCTCCTTTTGAGGGCAACACGTTCCAGTCAGAAGCGGGCTGAGTGCATGATTGAAGACCGAACTCTGCGCGCACTGCTACTGTTCCTGTACGGGACGGGAGCACAGGCAGGCGAGGCGCTGAGGCTACTACGAGAGAAGGTTGACCTGAAGAACGGTTTGATCACACTCCCCAGTGGCAGATTCAATCGAGTGAGGCGCATTCCGATCGGTCCCGACCTGCACAAGGTTATGCGCCGATATCTCCGATCGACCGCTCGAAAGAAGATCCAAAGCTCGAATTTCTTCGTGACACGAGTTGGCAAAGAGCTGAACGATAATACTCTGCGCAAGAGTTTCCAAAGGCTTCGCCAGGTAGCGGGAATTGCACGTCATGACGGTGCTCGCTACCAGCCCCGCATGCATGACCTACGACATACGTTTGCCGTGCACCGTCTGACGGCGTGGTTCAAGCAAGGAGCTGACTTAAACAGGATGCTCCCGGCGCTTGCAGCGTACATGGGGCAGGTTGGACTGGGCTCCACGGAAAAGTATTTGTCGATGACCCCGGAACGTTTTCGCAAACAACTTGTGAAGTTGAGTCCGCAACGGAGGAAGAGGCGGTGGCGCGACAACGCTGCTCTGATGAAGTTCTTGTCAGAGTTGTAGTCGCAAAATACAGACTACCTGACGACGTAGCAGCATGAGTCCGAGCCGACGCGCCAGTCAATCTTTAAGGTGAAGCACAACCAGTGGAAATCGACCTCCCTCAAACTATGTCCGCCGACTCTATGTTCAAATCTGGGCAGCCAAACCGGTCGACACAAAAACATCAAATAGAAATTCGTCTCTGGGATATGAAGTAGCATAGGAACCCCCAAGTCAACTTGTGCCCTGGGCCAGCCGACCAGCAGGAAAAAGGACACTTGACATTAATTCAGGACAAGCAACGGTGGGATAAATTCGCAGCTCAAGTGGCCGGCTTATCGGATTATGGCACGCCGTTAGCGAGCGGCGCAGTTGAAGGACTGAGATTTTTTCGACGATACTCGATCAAGCTTCTTGTCTCCGTCCAGGCCGCCAAACGCGCTTGATCAGAAATGGACGGCCTGCCCGATGAGTCTTTGTAAAACATAATTTTAGATGCTATTTGACGATGGTGTAGGGAGGGTTGAACTCGGGCACACCTGCGTGACGCCCGGCGATCCAGCGCAGGACGTAGACTTCTTGCGGGCTGGTCAGGCCGCGGGTCAACGCGTTGGGAATGACCTCTAGCAAAGTGTGCGCGGCGAGGTCTTTGTAGTAGTCGATGTCGGACTCGACGACAACACAGCGCACGCCACCGATTATGGCTTTTTCTTCTTCGTGGAATGTGAGTTGGACATTGGCTTCGCCGAACTGAATCTGCTTCCAACTCGCTGTTGCGCCGGGATGGAAAAAACCAGAGCCGATCTCAGTCGCGAATTCACCATGGGCCGCGGCGGTTCGTACTTGGTTTATTAGCCCTGTGTCGCAGTAGGCGAAAAATCGGTCCTGGGTAAGACTAGCATCCCAGAGGATCTGTTTGAGATATTCGAGCGGGCTGCCTTGCGGCAGATTGATTTGCCGCATGGCCGTGGTGATGTTGAGGAGAGCAGCTAAGCTGGCTGGCTTTTTCTCCATGAGATCTTCGTAGCGAGCCCGCCCAGCCGCGTCGTCGACTCCGTAGGCGAGAAAAGGTAGGTTCGCTTTGATCCAATCCCAGCCAGCCGTGGAAAAGCTAAATTGTCCGTCATCGGGAATAAGCATGAGGTCGACCCTGCTGGAAATCGCCGGGGAGAGCTTGATGGGAGTGAAACCTGCTTGCCGGTGGCCGTCCGAAGAAACAATGACGGTGTAGTTGTCGCCGAAGTTATCGAAGAAGCGCAAGCCCTTGAAGTACAGCGAGGACTTCTTCTGATCCTGTGCGTAGACTTGCTTCTGGTTGCCGTCGATCACGCGGTAGAGAATGTCCGTGCCAACCGGGAACGGCTGGCGGGTCCCGTCAAAGACGTTGATCATTAAGGGAGAAGTCTTCGATTGTGTGGCGGTTTTGCGAGCTGGCATGTCACGTGCCTCCATATCGTCGGCATCCCAACGGTGAAAGACCGCCGGGCCGATCCATCCGAGAATCTCGCGTCTGTCGAACCTTACGTTGCACGTACATGTAAATGGTTTTCATTGAGTGCATGCGATCGACGCAAGGATTGTCACCGGACACAATTCTGTCATAATGTTCAAGAGCTAGAGTCTTTCTGGCTGGCAAACGGACACGAGGCGCTTTCCTCGGGAGAGCTTGCCATCAACCTTTCAATTGACGCCTCCAGCGCCCCGACTCATCACACTCTCTTCCGGATTGACATCCTCCGAGCCATGGAGATCAAGAGTGCTCTGTCTTTTTCATTGATCTGTCCAAGCAATCGCCGAAGCTTTGAAAAGAAGCGGGCATCTTCTCCGAAGCTGCCCCAGGGTGTACCACCGCTACTGTTGGGCTTTAGAACCGGAGGGACCTGGGGAGGCTCGTTGCCATCATAAAGGAGGTGGTAGAGCGGCACCTCCAGCACGCGAGCAAACTTCTCCAGAGTCTCCAACGTAGGCACCGTGTGTCCATTCTCGACTCTGGAAACATAACTGCGGAACAAGCCCGTGCGCTTCTCAATGTCGCCCTGACTCATGTCCTTCTGCTCGCGCAAAATGCGAATCCTGTCACCGACTACCATGTGGACGCTCCCCCAGATTGGGCCTGGGTACCGGAACTATAGTTCAATGAGGGCCCTCCCCGCACAACTGAAATCGTGAACTTTCAACCGGCCTTTGACGGTCGAACGGACCATCCCTCGGTCAGGTTGAGAAGGAGGTTAACTCTGATGTTTTAGAGTTGAGCTGTGCGCAAAAATCAGAACCCTAATCTTTGGACAGGGGTCATGGATTCATTGCGGGAGAAATACACATCAATTCCACAGGCTAAGTACAACTAAAGGTACGTACTTAATAAGTTTGTGTCTAAAGACATAACGCTGGTAACGATATTTTTACCTGAATGTAATTGACCGAGTTGACATATCTGTGCAGAATCCCCCTCGCTGAGGCTCTGAGCACCCTGCGCTGGTTTTCTTGGGCTTCGGTCTCACGAGCAAAGGACGGGGCGTGATGCGTCGAAGCTTGCTGAGATTTCTGTTTCCATTGTCCGTGGTGCTCTCGTCTGCTCTCGCCGCGCACGCCCAAACCACTGTTTACCATCTCCATAAAGAGGCTTCCAGCACGTCCGGCTTGGACCAGCTAAAGACTGCCAACCCCGACGCAGCAAGCTTTGCGTTGCAGACAGCGAACCTAAATGGAGCTGGCACGGGATCAAAAATTATCAAGGAATTTGATACGCAGTCCGGAATTCCAGGTCTGTCGGGAGTAATTCCGAGCGGCTCCACCGTTACTTTTGTACTGTGGATGAAGAAGACCGCCAGTTTGGGGACCATGTTTCCGCAGGCAACGGTCAAACTCAACAGTTCGACTGGGACTGTTTTCTGCACTGGTACTGGCTCAACAGCGCTGACCACGACCTTGACGAAATATACGGTCAACTGCACGACCTCTTCAAATATCACAATGACCACTGCGGACAGGTTTTACCTCTGGGCGGGCGTCAGTCTGACCGTCGGATCGAGCGGGGGAA
>Ga0137394_10001339_pt1 | contig 17843 bp, 14 predicted proteins | sample czobulk116metaG_FD_108278 | JGI IMG/M metagenome (GOLD analysis project Ga0137394, IMG submission 108278) | Vadose zone soil microbial communities from Angelo Coast Range Reserve, California, USA - czobulk1.16 metaG | ecosystem: Environmental > Terrestrial > Soil > Vadose zone | place: USA...
CTACGCGATCCAGACGGCGGAGAATGGCCGGACGGCCCTCGACCTGCTTCGGCGGTTTCAGCCGGATGTCGTGATCATGGACATCAAGATGCCGGAGATGGACGGGCTCGAGCTGCTCCGTCACGTCAAGCGCGCCGACCCCTCGATCGAAGTCGTGATGATCACGGCCTACGCCTCGCTCGAGACGGTCAAGCACGCGCTCACCCACGGCGCCTTCGAGTACCTCGTCAAGCCCTTCTCGCGGCAGGACCTCGAGGACGTCGTCCATCGCGCCCTCCTGCGGCGCCAGGCGGACCTCGGCACCCGCGGGCAGGTCGCGCGGCTCGTGGAGGAGATGCGGCACCTCGCGTCCAAGACCCACGAGCTCGAAGAGGCCGCGCGCCGGGAGGCGACGGAGCAGTCACTCCGCGTCATGCAGCTCTCGATCCTTCGCGAGATCTCGCGGACGATCGTCGGGCAGCTCGACCCCCAACACGTGACGGCCGCAGTCACCGAGCAGCTCCGGACGGCGCTCGGCTACGACAGCGTCGAGATCGTCCCCGAAATCCCGGCGGGCCTCGACAAGACCGACGCCGCCGTCGTCGCCTGTACGATCCAGGACGTCCAGGGGCTGCTCGGGCACCTCGTCATCGACAACCGCCGGTCCCGGCGCACGATCGATCCGCGGGAGCGCGAGCTCCTCGAGATGCTCTCCGAATACCTGGCCATCGCCCTGCGAAACTCCCGCCTGTATGGCGAGATCGCCGATACGAAGCAGCGACTCGAGCAGACCATCTCCTCCGCCGGTGAGGCCATCATCTCGGTCTCGCCCGAGGATCGCATCGAGAAATGGAATCCGGCCGCCGAGCGCATCTTCGGCCTCGGCGCAGCGCAGGCGATCGGACGACCGATCACGGATCTGCTTCCGCGCGGCGACTACGCGGACGCCCGGCGCCGGCTCGGCGAGGGCACGCCGATGCACGCGTTCGAGACGACGGCGACCGCGGGGCAGCCGCGACCGATCGAGTTGGCGGTGACGCTGTCAGCACTGCACGGGCGCCACGGCGGGCTCGAGGGGCTGATCGCGATCGTTCGCGACATCACCACGCAGCGCGAGGTCGAAAAGCAGCTTCACCAGTCCGAGAAGCTCACGGCCCTCGGGCAGCTGGCGGGCGGCATCGCGCACGACTTCAACAATCTCCTCCAGGCGATCCTCGGCTACGCCCAGCTCATGAAGCAGAACCCGCGGGACGCCGAATTCGTGGCCCGCTCGCTCAACGTCGTCGAGGCGGCGGCGGTGGATGGCTCCGAGACGGTGCGGCGGATCCAGCAGTTCGCGCGCTTGCGTCCCGACGGGCCGCCCGTCGGCGTGGACGTGAACCAGAGCGTGCACGACGCGGTCGCGATGATCCGCCCGCGCCTCGAAGAGAAGATCGCGCGCGACAACCGGCCGCTCGACCTCCGACTCGACCTCGGGACGATCGAGACCATCAACGGCCGGCCGGCGGCGGTGACCGAGTTGATGACGAACCTGCTCCTCAACTCGCTCGACGCGATGCCCGACGGCGGTACCCTGACGGTCACGACGCGCGGCGAGCCGGGGCGCCACGTCGTGCTGACGGTGACCGACACCGGTGTCGGCATGCCCGAGGCCGTGCGTCGGCGGATTTTCGAGCCGTTCTTCTCGACCAAGGGAGAGGGCGGATCGGGGCTGGGCCTGTCGATGGTCTACGCGATCGTACGGCGGCACGGCGGCGAAGTCCGCGTCGATAGCGAGCCAGGGGCCGGCGCCACCTTCACGCTCACCTTCCCGGTGGCGAGCGAGCCCGTCGGCACTGAGCCGGAGTCCGCGCTACCCAGGGCACGGCGGCCAGCCCGTGTTCTCATGGTGGACGATGATCCCAAGGTGCTCGGTACCCTGACCGAAATCCTGCGTAGCGTGGGCCACACCGTCACCGCCGCCGCGAGCGGCGGGGCCGCGCTCACGGCCTACGGGCCGGGCCGCTTCGACGTGGTGCTGACGAATCTCGGCATGGCCGGCATGAATGGCTGGGAGCTCGCCGAGCGGATCCGCCGGATCGACGCGGAGATCTCGATCCTGCTCATCACGGGCTGGGGGCTGCGTGACGAGGACCACGGCCGGCTCAAGACGCTGAAGATCCGCAAGTGTCTCTTCAAGCCCGTGCGCCCGGGCGAGCTCGACTCGGCGATCCAGGACGCGATCGCCGCCGTCTGAAGTCAGGCGCGCTTCATCGGACGACCGCAGCAGATCTTCTGCGCCATCGCGACCTTCCCGCACTTCGCGCAGCGAAATCCGGCCATCTCTCCTCCGTGCCGTCGGGGCTACAGCCGTTCGATGATCGTGGCGATGCCCTGGCCAAAGCCGATGCACATCGTCTGCAGCCCATAGCGCTTACCCGTCCGCTCCAGCTCGTGCAGCAAGGTCGTCATGAGCTTGGCGCCGGAGCAGCCCAGGGGGTGGCCCAGGGCGATCGCGCCGCCGTTGACGTTTACCCGGTTCATATCCGGGTGGAGCTCCCGCTCCCACGCGAGAACCACCGACGCGAACGCCTCGTTGATCTCGACCAGGTCGATCTGGTCGAGCGTCATGCCCGCCTTCCGCAGCACGCGTTGGGTCGCCGGAATCGGGCCGGTGAGCATGATCGTCGGGTCGACGCCGGCGAGCGCGGTCGCCACGACCCGGGCGCGGGGCTTGAGACCGAGCGCCTTCGCTCGGTCGGCGGACATGAACATCAGCGCCGCGGCGCCGTCGGAGATCTGCGAGGAGCTCGCGGCCGTCACGACACCGTCGGCCTTGAAGGACGGCACGAGCGTGGCCATCTTCTCGCGGTTCACGGGGACGCGGACGCCCTCGTCGGTGTCGAAGACGGAGCCGTCGGGCAGCGTCACGGGAACGGTTTCGCGCGTGAAGCGTCCATCGGCGATGGCCCGCCCGGCCTTCTCGTGGCTCTGCGCGGAAAACTCGTCGAGCTCCTCCCGCTTGAGACCCCACTTCTCGGCGATCATCTCGGCCGAGATGCCTTGCGGGACGATGTTGAAGCGCTCCTGGAGCTTCGGTGAGAGCGGCCCGTCGCCCGGCCCCATGGCGTTCGAGCCCATCGGCACCCGCGTCATGTGCTCGATTCCGCCCGCGATGACGACGTCGTACTGCCCCGCCATCACGCCCATCGCGGCGAAGTTGGCCGCCTGTTGGCCGGAGCCGCACATCCGGTCGAGGGTCGTGCCACACACCTCCACCGGCAGGCCGGCGATCAGCGCCGCGTTTCGCGCGATGTTGAACCCCTGTTCGCCGAGCTGATCCACGCAGCCGAGGATGACGTCTTCGATCTCGGCCGGATCGACCTTCAGGCGCGCGACCAGGTCTTTCAGCACGAGCGCGGCCAGGTCATCCGGGCGAATGCCCGACAGCTTTCCGCCCTTTCGCCCCACGGCGGTTCGCACGGCCCCGACAATGACAGCATCTCTCATAGCGACCTCCTCAAGAAACTGAACAATGATTCATCTTACCGGCCGCCGGAGGGTGGTGCAACGGCACTCTAGCGGCGCGCCTAGCCGCGTTCCGGCTCGACGGGGGCTGAAGAAGTACAGCACGCGCTGAGAAGAACCGGTGAGAGGGTGGGAAAGAACTGTCGTCGAATCTCCTATCCGCCGTGCGAGATCGGGTGGGTCATGATGAACGTCCGGAGAAGGGTCCACGTGACGGGTTCGACTGCGGGAATTGGATGGGTCCCCGCTTGGTATTCACGCAGCAATCCGCGTTGTCATGATGTTGCTACGAGACGCGGCGCTTGACCTGGTCGGCCAGCTTGCAGAACGCGCAGATCGTCCCGGTCGTCACCTGGCCGCAGCGAGCGCACTCGTTGAGGGTCACCGCCTCGGCGCGCTCGAAGGCGGGGCGCGCCCGGTCGAGGAAGCCGAAGAGAAAGTTGTGCTTCGCGCCCGGCGAGGCGTCCTCCATGCGGCTCAGGATCTCCTTGTGGGCGATCGAGGTCGCGCCCTTGGCGAAGGGGCACTCCTCCACGATGTAGTCGATCTTCCTCAAGAACGCGAAAGCCGCCGTCTCGCGCTCGGACAGCCGATAGAGCGGCTTCACGCGCCGCACCAGCTTGGGGTGCGTCGACGCAAGCGCGGGCGACTGGCGTGGCAGCGCGTCGGTCTGCCAGTGCATCACCGCGCCGAAGAGCGTCGCCGCCTCGTCGTCGAGGTTGTGGCCGGTCGCGACCACCGGAATCCCGTGATCGAGCGCCATACGGTTCATCAGGTACCGCTTGGAGAGGCCGCAGCCCGAGCAGGGCGGCCGCCGCGTGACGTCCTTGATGACCGGGACGGGGGCCCCGACCTCGTCGCGAACGGCGCTGACGAGCAGCGGCACGCCGCGGGCCGCGGCGAACCGCTCGCACTTGGCCTTCGACTCGACGGAGTACTCGAAGATCCCGAGGTCGAGGTAGAGCCCGGTCGTCCGGTAGCCTTCGTCGATCAGCACGTCCCAGAGCGCGAGCGAGTCCTTGCCCCCGGAGACGGCGACCAGCACCATCTCGTCCTTCGTGAGCATCCGGTGCTTCCGGATCGCCTCGCGGACCTGATTGCGGAAGAACTCGAGGAAGTCCGGCGCGCAGAAGGCGGCGTTGTGGCGGCGCAGCTCGAGGACGGCCGGCTCACCGCACTTGCGGCACTTCATGGCGTGCTGCCACTCGCGCTGCCCCCGGACATCACCGGTCGCAGCTCGATCGTGTCGCCGTCGCGCACGACCTGGTCGGCCGTGATGAGATCGTCCCCACAGATCACCAGTACCGTCTCCGGCAGGATGTCGAGCTCGCGCAGAATGTCCTTCACCCGGCGGTTCCCGGCGACGTCGACCTCCCGGCGTGGATTTCGCAGGATGACTCTCATGAGCGCGCCCTCACCGGCTCGGAAACCCGGGCGCGCACCGACTGAAGCTCGGTCCACAACGCGTCAACGGGTTTAGGAAGTGGCATGGAATCTCCTGCGGCCAACGTGGCTGACGGCCGCGTTCACGAGTATACCTCCGTTCCTCACGCCGGCGGTGCGTGCTAGAGTCCTTCGGCCGCTCGGACGGCAGGAGGTGATAACGCTGTGACGGAACGTCAGCGCCTGGCGCGCATACCGTGGCGGCAGCTCACGACTCGGCCCGTCTACGAGAATCGCTGGATCCGCGTGCGCGAGGATCAGGTCGAGCTGCCCGACGGACGGACGACGGTCTACGGTGTCGTCCAGTGCGCCGGCTGCGTCGGCGTGCTCCCGTTTCTCGACCTGGACACCGTCGTGCTGGTCGGGCAGTACCGCTACGTCGCCGGCGACTTTTACTGGGAGATGCCGACCGGAGCGATGAAGCCCGGGGAACGCGAAGAGACGGCCGTCCAGCGCGAGCTGGCGGAGGAAGCGGGGTACGAGGCGGACCGGCTCGTGAAGCTCTGCGCCTGTCATACCTCGAAGAGCGTGGTGGACGAGACCGCCAACATCTATCTCGCCGAAGGGCTCCATCCCGTCCAGCGCCGGGCCGATCCGACGGAGTTCATCGAGGTGCGCGCCTTCCCGTTCGACGAGGTCGTGCGGATGGTCGAGCGCGACGAGATCAAGGACTCGATGACGATCATCGCGGTGCTGCACGCGGCGCGTCGACGGCGCCCCTAGCACGCCGCGGCCCGCTACTTCACCGACGCCAGCACCCTCGGGCCCGTCGGTGCAGGAACGCCTCCGTCCGGCTCGAGCGTGACGGCAAAGACCTCGACGGGCTTACCGCCTTCTCCTGGCGGGATACGATGCGTGGCGCGTCCCGAGGCGTCGACCTGGAAGACGCCCGCGGGCCGCGGCGCCGCGGCGCCGATCGTCCACAGCTCGTACGCCTTACCCGGCGGCGCGGACGGCAGATTGGCCACGAAGACGTGGCCCCCGTTGACCGGGTGCCAGATGACCCGTCCGGTCGCCTCAGGGTTCGGCCCGAGACCGCGCAGCGCGACGACCCGCGTCGCCGGATCGCGCAGCAGATCGACCACGCTCCGGTAGACGGCGATCTGCTCCTGCAGCGCGGCCTCGTCGCGCTGGACCTTCGCGCGCAGCGCCGCCGCCTCGCGCGCCATCTGGCCGAACCGCCCTTCGTAGCGCGACGCGACGAACGCGCCGGTGAACGCGGCGGCGGCGATCATCGCGGCGAGCGTCGCCGCCGCCCAGACGAGCCGGCGCGGGCGCGGCGCGGCGCCCCGCTCGGGCGTCGTCCTCGCGATGCGGCGCAGGAGCTCTTCCTTGACCGCCGGCGGCGGGACCATCGACGGTCCCGAGCGCGCCAGCGCCGCCAGCGCCTCGGCCGAGACGCGCAGCGTCGCCTCGCAAACGGCGCATCCGCCGGCCAGATGGCGCTCGAACTCCGCGCGCTCCTCGCCGTCCAGCGTGCCGATCGCGTACCTCGCCGCGAGCGTGTCGTACGGTTCGTGATTCATGCGCTCGCCTTCACCCTGCGAAGCCATGCTCGCCTTTCACTACCATGACTACGGGCGACATCCAACCCCGGATCGCCGGCCGTCAGCGGCCGACCCGTGGCTCGCGCTCCACGAGCGAGGTGCTATTCTTGGCGGCGTGAAATGGGTGCCTGAGAAGAAGGCATTCGACGAGGCGTTCGACGGGAGCGGGACGGCGCGGCAGCACTATCGTCCCCTCGTCTCCATCCTCGAGTCCTTCACGCAGGGCGAGATCGAGCGCCGCGAGCGCTTGCAGAAGCTCTCGCTGATGGACCAGGGCATCACCTTCACCGTGTACGGTGAAAAGGAGGGCACCGAGCGGATCTTCCCGTTCGACTTCGTGCCCCGCGTGATCCCGGCGCGCGAGTGGGAGCGGCTGCAGGCGGGGCTGGTGCAGCGGGTCACGGCGCTGAACCTCTTCATCCTGGACGTCTATCAGAGCCAGAAATGCCTCAAGGACCGCGTCATCCCGCCCGAGATCGTCCTCTCGCGGAAGGAATACAAGCGCGAGCTCCTGAACGTCATCCCGCCGCGCCAGATCTTCACGCACGTCGTCGGAACCGACATCATCCGGAACGACGCCGGCGAGTACCTCGTTCTCGAAGACAATTGCCGCTGCCCCTCGGGCGTGTCCTACGTGCTCGAGAACCGCAACACCCTCAATCGCGTCTTCCCGGAGTTCTTCAAGTACTATCCCGTCCGGCCGATCAAGGACTACCCGACCCAGCTCCTCGACGCGCTCCTGCACGCCGCGCCGCGCTTCAGCGAGAAGCCGGTCGTGGTGATCCTCACGCCCGGCATGGCGAACTCCGCCTACTTCGAGCACTCCTTCCTGGCGCGCGAGATGGGCGTCGTCCTCGTCGAGGGCCGCGATCTGATCGTCGAGGACAACTACGTGTTCATGCGGACGACCCAGGGCAAGCAGAAGGTCGACGTGATCTACCGGCGGGTCGACGACGACTTCCTCGATCCCCTGACGTTCCGGCGCGACAGCCTCCTCGGCGTCCCCGGCCTGATGAACGTCTATCGCGAGGGCAACGTCGGTCTCGCGAACGCCCCCGGGGCCGGGGTCGCCGACGATAAGTCTGTCTACGCGTTCATGCCGGCGCTCATCCGGTACTACCTCGGCGAGGACGCTCTCCTGCCGCAGGTGCCGACCTATCTCGGAGCCCGCCCGCAGGACCTCGGCTACATCCAGGACCACGCCCGCGAGCTCGTGATCAAGACCACGGGCGACTCCGGCGGATACGGCATGCTCATGGGCCCGTTCGCGACCCGGAAGGAGATCGAGGCCTACGTCGGGCAGGTGAAGAAGAATCCCGCCAACTACATCGCCCAGCCCCTCGTCGAGCTGTCCGCGCACCCGACCTACGTCGACGGGAGGTTCGAGGCGCGCCGCATCGATCTGCGGCCCTTCATCCTCTACGGCGAGTCCGTCCGCGTGCTCCCGGGCGGCCTCACGCGCGTCGCGCTGCGGCCCGGGTCGTACGTCGTCAACTCGTCCCAGGGCGGCGGTAGCAAGGACACCTGGGTCCTCGCCGAGAAGGGCGCCTGATGCTCTCCCGCGTGGCGGACTCGCTCTACTGGATGGGCCGGTACCTCGAGCGCGCCGAGAACATCACGCGGCTGCTGCTGGTCACCGAGGACTTCTCGTCCGAGACGCAAGGGCTCGCCGAGGACCTCGCGCAGACCGCCTGGAAGGACATGCTCACCATCTTCCCCTCGGCGCAGCTGACCCGCGAGATCACCCCGTTCGCGCCCCTCTCGGTGCCCTACCTCCACGCCTTCTTCACGGACCCGGCGAACGCGTACTCGATCAACTTCTCGATCCGCAAGGCGCGGGAGAACGCGCGCTCCGTCCGTGAGGCGCTGACGCTCGAGGTCTTCCTGGCGTTGAACGAGGTCTTCCGGGCGGTCGAGGGGTACGAGCGAAGGGGCATGCCGGATCTTCCGGCCTTCCGCGACGCGCTCGGCGCCACCCACAAGGGGATCTTCACGGTCGTCGGGGCCATCGAGCACACGTCCACCCACGACGAGGGCTGGCGCTTCCTCAAGCTCGGTGAATCGCTCGAGCGCAGCTATCGCGCGGCCCTCGTGCTGCGCACCAAGCTGCCGGCGCTGCTCGCCGCCGAGGCGCGGGGCGACGCGCCGCTCTACTACACGCAGTGGCGGACCCTCCTCCGAGGCCTGTCGTCGCTCGAGAACTATCGGCGGGTATACGGGGCGCGCCTCGAGCCCAACCTCGTCATCGGCTTTCTGCTGTTCGACCCCGATTCGCCGCGCTCACTCCGCTACGGCGCCTCGATCGTCCGGGAGTACCTCGCGGCGATCTCCGGGCCCGCCGAGCTGACCGCTCCGGCACGGATCATCGGCAAGCTCCACGCCGACCTTCGCTATGACGACGAAGACCAGATGCGCCGGGGCGACTTCGTGGGGCTGCTCGACCGCGTGGTCGGCGAGCTCGCCAAGGCCCACGACGCCGTCGCGACCCAGTACTTCGTGACCTGATGCACCTCCAGGTCGAGCACCGCTTCGCGTTCGAGTACGACACGTTCATCAGCGAGTCGTTCCTCGAGCTGCGCGTCCAGCCCAAGACGACGCCCCAGCAGGCCGTCTCGTCCTTCGAGCTGGCCGTCGGTCCCCCGACCAGCGTGCATCGCTACCGGGACTGGAACGACAACCTCACCCACCACTTCACGATCACGAAGTTTCACGACCGGATCGCGGTGTCGTCGCGCTCGCTCGTGCACACCCAGCCGCTCGGCGCGCCGATCGGCGCGCTCACGGACCGTCCGGCGTCCGCGACGCTGCCGTACGCGCTGCGCGATTTCCTCGAGTTCGGCGGGCCGGTGAAGCTCTCGCCCGGGCTCCGCGCCGCGCACCGGTCGATCGGCCTCGCCCCGACCGCGCCGCTCGGAGAGCAGGTGCAGGCGCTCGGCGCCTACATCCACGAACGGTTCGAGTACCGCAAGAACGTCACCTCCTACGACTCGACGACCGAGGATTTCCTCAAGATCGGCGCCGGGGTGTGTCAGGACTTCGCCCACCTGATGCTCGGCCTGCTCCGCCTCCGTCAGATTCCCTGCCGCTACGTGAGCGGCTACCTGCACGTCGAGCGCACGAAGCGGGAGCCCTCGCAGAGCCACGCGTGGATCGAGCTCTACTCGGCGACTTCCGGCTGGGTCCCCTTCGACCCGACGCACAACCGCACGGTGGACGAGCGCTACGTCGTCGTGGGCCACGGCCGCCACTACGACGACGTGCCCCCCAACAAGGGAATCTTCCGCGGCATCGCCAAGGAGACGCTGAAGGCCGAGATCTTCACGGAGGTCGTGCCCGGCAAGGTCGTCTCCACGCTCCGCGAGGAGATCAGTCACATCGATCTGCCCGTATTCCGTGAGATCCCCGGGCGCCCGCCCGATCGGATCGTCACCGGCGTCGCCGACGTCGGGGCTCAGCAGCAGCAACAGCAGCAGTAGCCGGCCCGCTTCGGCGGGCCCGACCTACGCCACCTGGCCCTGGATCCGCCGCCTCAGCTCGAGAGGGTCGCGCACCCGGTGGAAGACCTCGCGCACGCCGCCGGTCCCCGTGAGCGTGACGGAGCCGTAGCCCAGCAGCCGGCCGCTCAGGCCCTGGTCGACGGCGATCGCCTCGACCTGCCGCAGCAGGAGCTCGAGCGTGCGCCGCCGGACGAGTCCGGTCTTGACGATCAGGCGCTTGTTCGTGACGCCGAACTCCGTGGTCTGGTATGCGACGAAGGGCGGGACGAGCATCAGGATGCCGACGAGCAGAACCACACCTGCCGCCAGCGGCACGCCCGGGAGGACGACGAAGAGCACGACGCCGACGACCAGCAGCAGGACGGCTCGCGCGAAGATGAACCAGTGGAGCGTTGTCCGGTAGACGACGTGCTCGTCTGGAAGAAGCGTGTCGTCGATGTAGCTCACGACCCTCGGTTCGAGGGCGTCGGCAGGCCGACGGCCCAGAGATAGCCGTCGGGATCCTCGACCATGACCTCGCGCCAGCCGTGGCCCTTGGTCGTGGCGGGCTGAACCACGTTGGCGCCGCGCTCGCGAGCGCGCCGCTCGACGGCGTCGGGGTCCACCCCGAGCACGCGCAGCTCGGCGCCGAGCCCGCGCCGCTCCCCGCGGACCAGCGGCGCGTGCCAGGGATGCTTGTCGTACGTGTGATCGGCGTGGAGCATGAGCTCGACGCCGCCCACGTTGACGGCCGCGAAGTCGGGGTCCGCGTAGTGGACCTGCGCGGCCAGCACCTGCGTGTGGAATCCGACGGCGCGCGGGATGTCGCGGACGAGCAGGTTCACCGTGAAGGCGGGCAGCGCCCGCCCATACCGGTCGGCGGGCATCCAGGGATCGCCGGTACGCTGCTTCACCGCGCCGGCCCGCCCGGCCGCGCGAAGATTGACCGAGCCGGTGACTGCCGACGCGGCGGCTTCACGCTCACCGTCAGCTCGTAGGTCACGACCTCGTCGGGATCGGGGTTGAAGACCGCGACCCAGACGCCGAAGTTGTCCCGGCCGAGATTCGGGATCCTCACCCCCGCGGTCGGGAGGAGCTTGGGATCCGAGCGCACGCTGAGGCTGTCTCTCACCGTCAGATACCAGGCCCGGTCCGAGGGTTGGTCGTCCGCCGTGAGCCTGACGTCGACGTCGCGCGGGGTCTTCAGCTTGCCGCTCTTGGCGTAGAAGAAGCGGGTGGTCAACGGCTGCATCGTCACCAGGAAGCGCCGCTCCGCCCCGCGATCTTGCGGATCGGTCAGCTGGACCGGCTCCTCCTGCGCGTCGCCGACGGTCGCGGTCGGCCGCGAGATCAGGTTGGTCGCCTCGTCGTGCTCGACGATCCCCGCGTCGGCCCACATCCCGGGCGTCGGAACGGCGACCTGGATGACGTCGCGCACGAACGCCGCGTAGGTCTCGCGCAGCCGGCCGTCCTCCACCAGGAGCTGGTAGAGCTTCGGGCCGAGGGCCCGGGGCTCGACTCCGGCCTCGGCGACCGCGCGCTCGAAGACCGTGCGGGCGAACCCGGGCGCCTGGTTCTCGACGTGCTCGAGGAGGAGAAAGTAGCCCCCCGCCAGCTGTCCGTCGTCGTGGTCCGCGGTCGCCCGGATGTGGACGCTCAGGAGGTACGGAAACCGCCCGATCTCCGCCCGAAGCGCGTGGGCCCAGGCGAGGCCCGACGGCTTCCACTGACTCCAGGCCGCGTACGCGGCGGCCCACCAGCGAACACCGGTGGCGCGCTCGTCGAGCGGCGGGGGCGCGAGCGAGCCGGCGACCGAGCCGCGCCCGCTGACCGCGGGCTCGGGCTCCGTCACCCGCTCCCGCTCCCTGGGGCGCTCTGCCGCCGCCGGCGGCTTCTCGGCCGTCCCGGTGGAGAGCCGGCCGCGCGCGGCGGCGTTCACGAGCGTCCGCCCGAACACCCGGGCGGCCGCGGCATCGAGCTGCGCCCAGCGCTCCTCGGTCAGCGTGTCCCGCTCGAGCATGAGAGTGAGCAGGTTCTCGAACGGGAGGACGCTTTCCAGCACATCGTCCGCGGCGAGGCCGCGCCGCACGCCGCCCGCGCGCGAGAACGCCACGCGCAGCTCGCTGGCCTTCGCCTGGCACTCGAGGAGCGAGGGAAACGCCGGATCGTCCAGGTGGATGATGCCGAGCACGCGGGTGAGGACGCCGATGGCCCGGTGCACGGCCACCTTGAACGCCGCGATCTCTTCTTCGCCGGCCGAGGGCTCCTCCTCGCTGGCGGTTTGCTCCCCGAAGGCCGTCGGGTGCCACGTGACCTCGAAGAGGCGCTTGGGCTCCGGGAAGCCCTTCAGCGGCTGGAGCCCGCGATCCACGTACTCCACGGCTCCGCCGTCGGATCGCCGCAGCTCGATGCGGCCGGCGACGTGACGGGTCGACTCCGCGACGAGGATCTGGCCGGGCCCCGCGGCCGCGCAGATGCGCGCCGCCAGGTTCACGGTGCCGCCGATGTAGTCGCCGTCTTCCTGCCGAATCGGCTCACCGGTGTTGATGCCGATGCCGATCGCGATTCTCGGGCCAGTCTGGTTGCGATTCTTCTGGGCGACGGCCCGCTGGATCGCGATCGAGCAGAGGATGGCGCCGCGAGTGGCCTTGAACGTGACCATGAAACTGTCGCCCTGGGTCTTCACGACGTCGCCGCCGAATGCCTCGATATGACTGCGAACGATGGCATCTTGCTCGCGCACGAGCCGGGAGGCCGCCTCATCGCCGAGCTCCTCCGTGGTGTCCGTGAATCCCCGGATATCGCTGAAGAAGATGGTGATGGTGTCGCTGAGCGGCACCGACACTTCGGGTGCTGCCCGAGGACTGCTTCCTTCGCCCGGCGCGTTCTCGTTCATCTCTGGCGGCGCTTCAGGTGGCACTGAAAATAGTAGCCGATGCGCGGGGAAAACGGGTGCCTTTCCAAATGGCTTCCGGCGGCGCTATCTCCGAACGACGCGGCGCGCCTTGAGCTCGAAGCGCGGCAGGCTGCGACGCGGCACCGGTGCGACCTCGAGCCGGATGCCGAGGCTCGCGCGCAATGCCTCCCGCACCTGCGACACGCCGGCCGCGTCCTCCAGCTCGACCAGGACGCGGACCTCGTCGAGCTCCCCTGCCCTGAAGACCTCGATCTGGAACTCGTCGATCGTGGGGAAGCGCCTCACGACCCCCTCGATGGCGGCCGGGAATACGTTGACGCCGCGGACGATGAGCATGTCGTCGAGCCGGCCGAGGATGCCGCCCGCGAGCCGCCTGAAGGTGCGTCCACACGGGCAGATCCCCTCGGCCAGATGCACGTGGTCGCCCGTCCGGTACCGGACGACCGGCGAGCCCACCCGCCCGAGGTTCGTCAGGACCAGCTCGCCGTCCAGCGCCGGTGCGGCGGTCACCGGGTCGATCACCTCCAGGATGAACTCCGACTCGTTGACGTGGAGGCCGGCTTGCTCGGCGCATTCGTAGCCGTAGCCGCCCATCTCGGTCATGCCACCGTGGTCGAACGTGCGGGCTCCCCAGCCCTCCTCGATGCGGGCGCGCACCGCCGGGATCCCCGCCCCCGGCTCGCCGGCGTGAACGGTGATCCTCACCGGCAGCTTCGCCAGGTCGATGCCGCGCTCGCGCGCGACCTCCACGAGGTGGAGAGCGTACGAGGGTGTGCAGACGAGCACCGTCGCGCCGAGGGCTTCCATCCAGGCCAGCCGCGTGGGCGAGTCCTGGCCACCCCCGGGAATCGTCAGAGCGCCGAGCGCGCGGGCGCCCTCGAAGCCCGCCCAGAAGCCGATGAAGAGGCCGAACGAGAACGGGAAGAAGACGCGGTCGGCCGGCCCGACGCCCGCGCCCCTCAGCACGAATCCCCAGCAGCGCGCCCACCACTCCCACGACTCCTGCGTGTCGAGCCACCGGAGCGGCGCGCCGCTCGTTCCCGACGTCTGATGCACACGGACGTAGCGCTCGAGCGCGTAGGTCAGATTCGTGCCGAAGGGTGGGTGCGAGGCTTGATCGTCGACGAGCTCCGACTTCTTCGTGAAAGGAAGCCGGCGGAAGTCGTCCCAGCCGCGCAGGTCCGCGGCCGCCGCCACGCCGGCCGCGCGCCACTTGCGCGCGACGAACTGATTCGTCGCGAACAGCGCTCCGGCCATGGCGCGGAACCGACGCCATTGATGCTCGCGCACCCGGTCGGGTGTCTGCGTTTCCAGCGTGCGGTCGAACACCGTCGGGGGCCGCGGTCTCAGGCCCGCAGCTTGAATCGCTGGATCTTGCCGGTCGCCGTCTTCGGCAGCTCGGTGACGAACTCGATCCAGCGCGGGTACTTGTACGGCGCGATCTTGTCCCTCACGAAGGCCTTGAGCTCGTCGGCGAGCTTCTCGCCGCCGGTGGCCGGATCTTTCAGGACGACGAACGCCTGGGGCTTGACGAGCCGATCGGTGTCCTCCCGGCCGACCACCGCCGCCTCGAGCACCGCGGCGTGCCGCACCAGGGTCGCCTCGACTTCGACCGGCGAGACCCAGATCCCGCCGACCTTCAGCATGTCGTCCGCGCGACCGCAGTACCAGTAGTAGCCGTCCTCGTCCTGGTAGTACTTGTCACCGGTCTGGATCCACGGGCCGAAGAGTGTCTCCTTGGTCTTCTCGTGCTTGTTCCAGTAGTACGCCATCGTGGAGTCGCCCTTGACGCGGATGTTGCCGATCTCCCCCCGGGCCACGGGCCGCCCGTCGTCGTCGACGATGGCCAGCTCATAGCCCGGCACGGGCAGGCCGGTCGAGCCGGGACGCGTCTGGCCGGGACGGTTCGAGATGAAGATGTAACCGATCTCTGTCGTGCCGATCCCGTCGATGATCTCCACGCCGAAGCGCTCGCGCCAGCGATTGTAGAGCTCCTCCGGCAGGGCCTCGCCCGCCGACACGCAGAGTCGGAGGGAGGAGGTGTCGTACCGCTTCTCGGCGTCCCGCACCGCGAGCATTCCGGCATAGAGGGTCGGCACCCCGTAGAAGAGCGTCGGCCGAAAGCGCGTGATGGTCTCGAAGACCCCCTCGGGCGTCGGGCGGTGCGGATAGAGCATCGCCTGAGCCCCCACGCTCATCGGGATGAAGCCGGTCGCGCCGAGCCCGTACGCGAAAAAGAGCTTGGCCGCGGAGAAGACGCGGTCGGTCGGCCTGATCCCGAGCACGTGCTTGGCGTAGGTCTCGCAGCAGATCACCATGTCGTGGTGCAGGTGCACCGCGCCCTTGGGGAAGCCCGTCGAGCCGGACGAATACTGCCAGTACGCCGGGTCGTCGCGCGAGGTCGGGGCGGCGGTGAGCGCGGCGGACGCCTTGGCGACCCGCTCTTCGTACGCCATGAACTGTCCGGGAGGGCCGCCCGCGACGAGCACGTGCTCGAGGTGTTTCGCCTCGGCGAGCGCCGGCCCGACCTCGGCGAGGAGCGCGGCCGAGACGACGGCCACCTTGGCGCGGCTGTCGTTCAAGAAGTACAGATAGTCGGCCGTGCGCATCAGCGTGTTCGTGGGGATCGGGACCGCGCCGATCTTGATGGCTCCCCAGAAGGTCCCGATGAACTCCGGCGCGTCGAGGCAGAGCATGAGGACGCGGTTCTCCGGCTCGACGCCGATCTCGAGGAGCGCGTTCCCGGTTCGGTTGACCAGGTCCTGGACGTCGGCGTAGGTGAGGGTCCGGTCCTCGTAGCGGAATGCCGGCGCGGCGCCGCGTCCCTCGGCGACGTTGCGGTCGACGAACCACGTCGCGACGTTGAATTGCGCGGGGAGCAGCTCCGACGCGTTCATGTCAGGCCAGGCGCACGTACTCGAAGTCGATCGGCCGGCCGTTGACGCCGCGGGCCGGCGGCGCGATCCAGTTGGCGAAACGGCCGCGCTCGGTCACCGGTCGCATCAAGCTCTCGAGGTAGGCCTGGTCGGTCTCGGTCGGCAGCCACTCGTGCTTCTTCGCGTCCCACTCGGCTTCGCTGAGGACGCGGCCGTCGGGCGACACCTTGACCTCGCCGAAGAGGCCGATGGCCCGGTGGAAACCGCGGTGGGGCAGCCGGAGCTCGCGGTCGATCTCGTGCTTCTTGATGATCTGATTCCAGCGGTCCACGCCGCGCCGGCAGTCGGCGATGTAGTCGTCCCGCAGGCGCTCGTTGAGCGAGGGCAACGCCGGCGTCTCGCGGCTCGTGATCCGATCGCCGGCGAGCTCGCTCACCGCGTAGGTGGCGTCCTTCAGCCTGTGGTCGTCGCGCTTCTTGGACTCCTCGAAACGCCCCTTGAGGCCCATCGTGTAGAAGTTCGCGGCGTTGGTCGAGACCTCGGAGCCGAACAAATCGAGCGACACCGAGTAGTGGAAGTTGATGTACTTCTGCAGCGTCGCGAGGTCGAGCCCGCCGAGCCGGCGGACGTCGTCGGTCTTTCCCTCCCGCATCAGCTCGCACGTGCGCTGCACGACCCGTCCGATGCCGGTCTCGCCGACGAACAGGTGGTGCGCTTCCTCGGTCAGCATGAAGCGGCACGTCCGCGAGAGCGGATCGAAGCCGCTCTCGGCGAGGCTCGCGAGCTGGTACTTGCCGTCGCGATCGGTGAAGTACGTGAACATCAGGTACGAGAGCCAGTCGGGCGTCTTCTCGTTGAAGGCCCCGAGGATGCGCGGCTTGTCGCGGTCCCCCGAGCGTCGCTGCAGAAGGGCCTCCGACTCCTCGCGGCCGTCCCGACCGAAGTAGGCGTCGAGCAGGTAGACCATCGCCCAGAGGTGGCGCCCTTCCTCGACGTTGATCTGGAACAGGTTGCGCAGGTCGTAGAGTGAGGGGCAGGTTCGGCCGAGGTGGCGCTGCTGCTCGACCGAGGCCGGCTCCGTGTCCCCCTGGGTGACGATGAGTCGGCGCAGCACGCCGCGATACTCGCCCGGCACGTCCTGCCAGGCGGGCGCGCCCATGTGGTCGCCGAAGCCGATCGTGCGGCCGGGCTCGGACTCGGCGAGGAACAGCCCCCAGCGGTAGTCCGGCATCTTGACGTAGTCGAACTGCGCCCAGCCCTGGGCGTCCACGCTCACGGCGGTCCGCAGGTAGACGTCCCTTTCCTGGTAGCCGGTCGGGCCCATGTCCATCCACCAGTCGAGGAATTTCGGCTGCCACTCCTCGAGCGCGCGCTGGAGCCGCCGGTTCTCGCCCAGGCTGACGTTGTTCGGGATGCGCTCGCCGTAGTCGATGCCGGCCATCACACTCTCCTGCGGTCGAACTCGCTGCGCTGGCCCGTGCCGTACACTTCCAGCGCGCCCTTCGGACCGACCGCGTTCGCGCGCTGGAAGATCCAGTTCTGCCACGCCGAGAGGCGGCCGAAGATCTTGCTCTCGAGCGTCTCGGGCCCACCGAACCGGATCGACGCCTCCATGCCGGTGAGCGCGTCGGGTGAGAACGCGGCACGCGCTTCGAGCGCGATTCGGACCTCGTCGTCCCAATCGAGGTCGTCGGGCGTGAACGTGACGAGGCCGGCCTCCGCCGCGGCGGCGGCGTCCAGATCTTCGCCGGTCCGCGCGCGAAGCTTGTCCGTCCGCCCGGGCTCGGCGAGGAAGCGGCTGGCCAGCCGCGTGAGACCGTTGACCATGGGATAGGCGCCGAAGTTCAGCTCGGTGAGCCGGAGCGTCGCCGGCGGCCGGGTGTCGCCCGGACGCGCCCCGTCGAGCATGTAGGAGCGGTCGGCGGCCAGCGCCAGCTCGAGCAGGGTTCCGGTGAAGCACGAGCCGGGCTCGACGAGGGCGAAGACCGAGCGCGAAGAGACCTCGATCCGCTTGAACGTCCGCTTCAGATACAGGCGGACTTCGCGCGCGAGCCAGTCGTCGCGATGCGCCGCCAGCAATCGGTCGTAGGCCTCGACC